>Ga0172362_10001845_pt1 | contig 18235 bp, 12 predicted proteins | sample LakKivs1_kivu2a2_FD_114534 | JGI IMG/M metagenome (GOLD analysis project Ga0172362, IMG submission 114534) | Sediment microbial communities from Lake Kivu, Rwanda - Sediment s1_kivu2a2 | ecosystem: Environmental > Aquatic > Freshwater > Lake > Sediment | place: Rwanda: Western Province, Lake...
AGGAGATCGTTGAATATTTCGGGATTGAACGCGGTGAGGATGAACGGGCCGCAGAAATTCTTTCCGGTCTCCTGCCACGCGATGATCTCATGCACCTCGAAGAGGTATGCAGAGATCGAAACGTTTGTGTGTGCGGGAATGCCCCCTGCCTTGCCCGGGAGATTCCTCTTGTAAAAGGGACCGTGTTTGCGGCCGACGCCGCTTCGCTGGTCCTCTATTCTCATGGGATCTGTCCTGATGCCATTTTTACGGATTTGGACGGTGCCACAGACGAGTTCCTTGAGATGAACCGCAGGGGTGCGATTGTGGTGGTGCATGCGCACGGAGATAACATACCCTTGCTCCGCTACTGGGTGCCAAGGTTTTCCGGTCCAATAGTAGGTACCACACAGAGCCGGCCCCTTCCACGGGTGCATAACTTCGGAGGCTTCACCGATGGGGACAGGGCTGCTTTTACGGCACATTCACTGAGCGCTTCCAGCATCACGATTCTCGGCTTTGACCTTCAGGATCCTGATGTCGACCACATGAAGAAGGGCAAGCTTTACTGGGCCGAAAAGCTTCTTGCTCTCCTGGGGCTATGACCGGAAAGGTCGCATTTATCCTGGACGGCTATGTCGACGAACCGGCATGCCTGGGAGTCCCGCCGTATATCTCCCCTTATATCAGGACCGTTGCAGGGGTTCTCATCGAGCAGGGATACGTACTCAGATATCTTACCATAGACCAGGTACGGAGAGACCCCGGGCTTCTGGCCACCATGAATCGTGCGGATATCGTCATGATGATTGCCGGTGTCACCGTGCCGGGCAAGTATCTCGGGGGCACCCCTGCCACGCTGACCGAGATTCGCCAGGTCGGTTCACAGATCAGGGATCCTGTCACTCTCCTTTCCGGCCCCATAGGATTCGGGTTCTCTCCAGGTGGTGGCCGGAAGGCAACAAAAGAGACCGGTTTTGGGTTTGACCACCTGCTCACGGGATCGCCTGCGTCTGCCCTCGATAGTTTCATCAGGGAGGAAAAGACGCACGGGACCTATGATTACAGGAGGGAGGATCCCTGGGCGGTCGGCGGGAGCATAATCATACGCGAACATCCCCGGTTTCCATGGGTAATGTGCGAAATGGAGACGGCCCGCGGATGTTCCCGCGCGCTCTCAGGCGGGTGTTCTTTCTGTACCGAGCCATTTTACGGGCCACCAGTTTTTCGGACGGTCGAGGGAGTAAGAGAAGAGGTCGAGGCCCTATACATGGCAGGTGGGAGGCATTTTCGCCTCGGCAGACAGCCCGATATCCTGGTCTATGGTTCATCCCGTGTTGAGGAATATCCCACCCCAGTCCCCGGAAAAGTCGACGAACTCTTCTCTGCGGTGAGGGAAGCAGCTCCCGGACTCTCCACCCTTCATATCGACAATGTCAATCCCGGGACCATTGCCAGGCATCCCGAAGAGAGCCGCGCAACACTGGATGTAATAGTAGCGAACCATACCCCGGGGGACGTTGCGGCCTTTGGAATGGAGACGGCAGACCGCGTTGTAATTGCAAAAAACAACCTGAAAGCGGCACCGGAGCAGGTCATGGAGGCTATCAGAATCGTCAACGAGGCAGGAAGCACCCGGGAGGCAGGGATCCCTCACCTCCTCCCGGGTCTCAACTTCATTGCAGGGCTCGCCGGGGAGACACCCCACACATTCGATCTCAATATTGCGTTCCTCGAACAGGTCCTTTCATCGGGATACATGGTTCGCAGGGTAAATATCCGGCAGCTCATGCCGTTCGAAGGTACCAGGGCCTTTGCAGAGAATGCTTTGGGCAGTCACCAGCCACAGTTCCGGGCATTCAAGGATCAAGTCCGTCAGAAGTTCGATCTCCCGATGCTTCGCAGGGTGTTTCCTGTCGGCACCGTCTTAAGGGAAGTGGTGATGGAGGAGAAGGGGAGTATTTCATTCGGGCGCCAGATGGGATCCTATCCCATCCTCGTTGGTGTTCCGTCTCCCATTTCTTCCGGCACCGTCATCGATGCTGCAGTGGTGGACCACGGGATGCGTTCGCTCACCGCATTCCCGATTCCCATTGATGTTGACTCACTGCCTCCCGCAAGCCTCGCCTGGCTGCCAGGTATAGGAAAGAAGAAGGCGGGGCAGGTTGCGGCAAAGAGACCTTTTTCAAATCTCACGGAGTTCCGGTCCCTTGTCGGCCCGACACCCCTCGATGAATGGTACTCCTTTGTCAGATATCCTTCAGTTCGATGACCTTTAAGATATCGGTGCGTGTTACGATTCCAACCAGCCGGTCGTTGTCCATTACAGGAATGCGGCCTATATTATATTTGGACATCAGCCGCAGGCCTTCTATCACCGGTGACTGGGGAGGGAGTGCAATAACCTCTCTGGTCATTATATCCCGGACCTGCATTGCTTCCCGGTCCAGCGGCGGGATCTTGTGCACGTCTGCGAGGGTGATCATTCCCACCACAAAGCCCCTTTCCATGACCGGGAAACCCAGGTGCTTGGTGGCATACATAAGGTCGATAACTTCCCTGACCGGGGTGGTGGGAGAAATTGTCATCACCGCCTTGGCCATGATATCTCCAATGCTTACGTCTTTTAAAAGGAAATTATATTTGATGGCTGTCGATTCCTGGCCCGCCCCGATATAAATAAAGAACGCGATAAGGATCAGGATGGGTGAGAAGAGGAGAATTCCAACTATCCCGAAGATGACCGCGAATATTTTTCCCACGTCGGCGGCGATGCGGGTCGCACGATGGAGTGGCATCCGCCCGGCAAGCCAGGCACGCAGAACCCTTCCCCCATCCATCGGGAATGCAGGCAGGAGATTGAAGACAAAAAGGAATACATTCAGAAGTCCGAGATACGCAAATATGAAAACGAGCAATCCTGCCAATCGGGGATCGGTTACCACATTCGCCGCGATGTAGAGCATGGCGATGAAGAAGAGCCCCACCGCCATACTGGTGAGCGGCCCTACAAGCGCCATGGGAAATTCCACTTTTGGATCCGGGGTGCTCTCTTCCATCGAAGAGATCCCGCCGAAGATGAGCAGGGTTATACTGTTGATGGTAACACCCATCTTCTTCGCCACCAGGCAGTGGGCAATTTCGTGCACGAGGACGCCGCCAAAGAGTCCCAGCGCCACAAACGCACCGAGGATATATGATATCCATCCTCCTGTGAGGTAGGTCGTATCGATCGGTACATGAAAAAGGTCGGACAGCAGGTCCACAGTAAGAATGATCTGGCTCCCGATGACCCAGGCAAAGAGGGGTATGATTACGAGGAACGTCCAGTGCAGAAGGATGGGAATGCCGAAGACGGAACCGATTTTGAACGACCCGTTCATAAAAAAGAGTATCTTTTTAACCATTATAGTATATACTTTCCATGATTAGGATGAGAACGCAGATTACCGAATTATTTGGGCTGAATATCTACACTGAAAAGAGCGTGTTTGTCGGGGAGGTCGAGGACGTCATCCTTGATATCGAAGGAAAGAAGATGGAATCACTCGTGGTGGGGAAGCTCAACCAGGAACTGGTGGATATCAAGAACTATAAGGGACTCAAGTTGCCCTTCCGCATCATACGGAGCATCGGGGACATCGTCATCATCCGCCACCTCCCAGGGGCATTCAAGTCCGGCGATTTCGGTGATGCCGAGAAGTAATTACCCCGCCCGAACATCCTCAATCAGGGTTTTTAAACCCGGTCATTTTTCTCTATGAAGCACCGAGAGCTCTTCAGCAACCTGGTCACACTACCTCCAATTTTTCTGCGCCTGGATGGCAGGACCTTCCACAGGATAGCTGAATTCTGGAACCTGGAAAGGCCGTTCGATGCAAGGTTTGCAGATGCCATGGCACGGGTGAGTGCCAGGCTTATTATTGAGAGCGGGCTCTCGCCTGATCTTGCATACAGCTTTTCGGACGAGATAAACCTCTACTTCTCCCGCCTTCCCTTCAATGGGAGGGTGGAGAAACTTGACTCTGTCTGTGCCTCGTTTGCGGCAAGTGCACTCACAATCGAGATGAAAAGCCCGCAACCAGTTTCGTTTGATGCACGTATCATCCATGTCACTCCTGAGCTTGCCTGTGAGTATCTTATCCAGCGGCAGGGAGAGGCCTGGAGGAACCATCTCAATGCGTACTGTCAGTATGTCATGATAAAAGAGGGGATGAGCCGGAAGGAATCTGCTGCATTCCTGAAAGGCAGGTCTTCGCAGGAGATGCACGAACTGGCCTTTGCGCGTGGCATCAACCTGGCGCACACTCCCGAATGGCAAAGACGGGGCATCCTCGTGGAAAAGAGGATCTATACAATCAAGGGGTACAATCCCAAACTGGAGAGGGTGGTAGAGAGCCCGAGAAGCGAGGTGGTGATTGACCGGAACCTCCCGGTGTTTGCATCTCCCGAAGGCCGGGCGTTGCTGTCGTCACTCCTTCGAAGCCCGTGAGAGAGAAAGGGTCATTGCTATTCCCTCTACTTCCCATTCTCTTGCGAGTGCATGGGAAGTCACGGTATGGCATTCTCCGCCATGCACCTGGAGTGATGTGGCCCGTATCTCCTCCTTGATCCTGTCTTTCCAGGATTTTGAGACCATCTGGCAGACCTTCGGGTCCTTTATGCAGGCGTCGGCAATAATGAAATCCTCAACTTTGAGATCCAGTTGTCGCCGCATCTCCTGGAACCGCCTGATGATTTCCCTTGCATATCCTTCTGCTTCCAGGTCCGGGGTGAGGGTCGTATCCACATAGACCGTCCCGCCCTGCATAGGGGCAGAAAATATACCTTCTGGCAGTTGCTGCACAAAGGTCACATGGCCGGGAACAATCTCGAAATGATCCTCCCCGTCTCCAAGAATGTAGGGTTTTCCGGCATCCAGGGCATATTTCATGGCGTTGAAATCCGCGTTCTGGATCAGGTCACGGACCCTGGGGGCTTTTTTCCCAAAAGAGGGCCCAATTGTCTTCATGACCGGTTCGGCCCTCCATCCAATCCTGTCCCAGGATTCACACATGGCCCTGACAACCCGGGCGTTGGCCCTGTCTCTGCATATGTAGTTGAGTTTTTCAATAGCGTCTGCGACATCGCTGGTATCTGCCACCACCACGCACTCCCGTATAGGCCACCGAAGTTTTCGCTTTCCGGCCTGCCGGGCAAAGGCAAGCGCCTCGTCAAATGACTTGACGGTATCCATGGCATGCTCAAGGTGCTCATCGAGCAATTCAGTGTCGCCCGTCCGCCACTGCAGCATGTGAACGCTCCCGGGGTCCTTCGAGAGCCGAAGGTTGCGGTAAATGGCTTCGGTGATATGGGGAATGAATGGCGATGCGACGACAAGGAGGATGCGCAGGGTATAGTACATGGTCTCGTAGGCCCTGGTTTTCTCCGGAGCCACCCCTTCAAGCCACATCCTGGACCGGACCAGCTGCACATACCACCGTGAGAGGTCTTCAAGGATGAACCCAATGATGGTCCGGGAGGCACGGTGAAGCTGACATTCTTTAAGGTCATCGCTCACCTGCCGGGCAAGGCTATTGACCCGGGATATAATCCATCGGTCTTCGGGCGAGAGCGAGGAGTACTCTCCCCTGATGAAGTCTGCATCCCAGGCATCATCTCGCGTTTCCGGGCTGAACCCGTCCATAATCATATAGGGGAGGGGGAACCGGTATACATTCCAGAGGATGTTCATAGCCCGGTTTATGTTCTTCACCCCATCCCAGTTGAATTTAAGGTCATCCCAGGGGGCGTTCTGGGAAAGGACATATAGACGGAGGACATCCACGCCATGAGCCATTATCACCTCTTCCGGGGTGACCACGTTTCCGAGGCTCTTGCTCATCTTCCGACCTTCGGCATCCAGGGCGAACCCGTGCATCAGGACGCTCCGGTAGGGTGCCCTGCCAAAAGCGATGGTGCTTGCTCCAAGCTGGCTATAGAACCATCCTCTTGTCTGGTCCTGCCCTTCGGTGATGAAGTCAGCCGGCCAGAGTCGTTCCATCGCATCCCTGCGGGCCGGGAATCCGAGGGTAGCCCAGGAGGCCACCGCTGAGTCGAACCACACGTCAAATATGTCCTCAACCCGGTGCATGGATCCTCCACAGGGGCAGGGGATCAACACCTGGTCAACCCAGGGCCTGTGGGGGTCAGGGAGTGAAGACCCGCTGGCCTCTTCGAGTTCCCCTATTGTCCCGATCACCCGGTGTTTCCTGCACGTCCCGCACACCCAGATGGGGATAGGGATGCCCCAGTAGCGCTGCCGGGAGATGCACCAGTCCCGAGCCTCCTTTATCCAGTCGTAGAAACGGGCGCTGCCGGCCCATTCGGGGTACCAGTCTACCTTTGTCACCTCTTCGAGCATGCGGTCCTTCAGGAGAGAGGCTTTCAGGAACCACTGCGATGTGGCCCTGAATATGATGGGGGTCTTGCACCGCCAGCAGTGGCCGTACCGGTGCACCACCTGGTCGTTTGCAAGGAGGTGGTTCCCGAGTTCCCTCAACACGAGCGGGTCGGCGTCCTTGACGAACATGGAAGAGAACATCCCTGCATCTGGGGTGAAACGTCCCTCGATATCCACGGGGCAGACGATGGGGAGCCCCTCTCTGCAACCGAGGAGATAGTCGTCCCACCCGTGACCGGGGGCGATATGCACCATCCCCGTATTTTCCATTGCCACGAAATCTGCGGTGACTACCCGGGGGGAGATCTCCCTCTGCAAAGGTACCAGGTCACGGATCGGCGAATGATAGGTCATTCCGTACATCTCCCGGCCCGACCGGGTCTTGGTGATGGTGTAATCCTGGTAGCGTCCCTTCCTGAGGACGGGCTCGACCAGGTCTTCTGCGATCCAGAGAGTCTCCTTTTCCCCGCCTTTGATCGCCTCCACCCGGGCATACGTAAATTCCGGGTGCACTGCCACGGCGACGTTTGCAGGAAGGGTCCAGGGGGTGGTGGTCCAGATGACGAGATACCCGTCATCTTCCCCGTCCAGTGGGAACTTTACGAAGATGGATGGGTCACGCTCGTCCCAGTATTCCACCTCGGCATCTGCAATCGCAGTGGCACAGCGTGGACACCAGTTCACCACCCGGAAGCCCTGCTCGAGCATTCCTTCTTCCTCCGCCCGTTTCAGGGTCCACCAGGCGGCTTCAATATACCCGGGGTGCATGGTCTGGTAAGGATCATCAAAGTCCATCCAGACCCCCAGGCGCTTGAACTGCTCACTCATGATGTCCTTGTTGGTGGCTGCAAAAGTCCGGCATTGCTCGATAAAAGGTCCGATCCCAAAACTTTCGATATCTTTTTTGGAAGAGAACCCGAGGTTCTGCTCAACCCGGACCTCGATAGGGAGGCCGTGCATATCATAGCCGGCCCTGGCGATCACGTTCTTTCCCCGCATGCGGTGGTAACGGAGCAGGCAGTCCTTGATGATTTTGTTCCAGGCAGTGCCGAGGTGGATATGGCCGGTGGTGTAAGGGGGACCGTCCACGAAGAAGAAATCGTCATCATCGCGGTGCATGCCGGTTACTTTTTCATAGATGTGTTCTTCTTTCCAGTACGCCTGGACCGAATCCTCGATCTCCCTTGCCTGGTAACTGCTGCTCACTTCCTTCACACAAATCCCCCGGTACCAGCTCCCCACCCTTTGGGGAGATACACAGTCCTGTAATATGGTGCGTTCGTTCCAAAGTAGTTTGGGGAACCACCCGGACAAAAGTAGGCCGTCCTGGCGCTCGTCCCTCCTCTCAAACCCTGTTCATGGCACCGTTTCCAGGCGTGCCGGCACAGGGGTAATTCGGCTCTGTTTTCAGAGAATAAAACAATCTGTCATGGAATGATCCACCACGGGAGTACACGTGGGAGCGGATTCTATAAAAATCACTTGATTCCCTTTTATGGCATTGGGATGCGAGCGCAGGGACGGGGTCGGGCCATCCTCCAGGAATTATGTATGTGCCGACTCTCAAAAGGTCACCGGAAAAATAGCGGGAACTATTTCTGCCGCCGGGATTCACATAGAGACGGGAGGAAATTGGATGTGTGAAGAGAATCACGGGGACGTGCCTGAATATGGATGCATTGTGGGGGGAGAGGAGCGCTTTACAGGGGATATCCTTGAAGTCAGGTTTCCCTACACGGGGGAACTGGTGGCCAGGGTCCACCAGGCCGGAGAACCGGATTTGGAAGATGCGCTGGTATCGGCATGCAGGGGTTTCTCGCAGACACGTGCTCTTTCCTGTGCTGAACGGTACCGTATCCTTTTTTGCCTTGCCGCGATGGTGGACGCCCGGGCCGAAGAACTTGCGGGGGTAATGGTCAGGGAAGGGGGAAAGACCATTTCATTTGCCCGGATGGAGGTGCAGTGGGCGGCTGAGACCCTGCGAATCTCAGCGGAGGAAGCAAAACGGATCGGGGGGGAAGTCCTGGCTCTCGACTGGACCAGTGGGAACGAGGGGAGATTTGCCATTACACGCCGCATGCCGATGGGGGTGGTATTCGGTATTGTGCCATTCAATTTCCCGCTCAACCTTGCCTGTCATAAACTGGGACCCACAGTGGCCGCCGGCAACTCCCTCATGCTGAAACCGGCCTCTGCCACACCCATATCAGCGCTTCTGCTGGGGAAGATGCTTCTTTCCGCCGGCTTTCCGAAGAACGCCATGAGCGTGCTCCCCTGCCCCGGTAACCGGGCGGGCCGCATGGCCGCCGATCCCCGCATCGCATTTCTCTCCTTTACCGGGAGCCCGGAAGTAGGATGGAATCTCCGGGAGACTGGAGGGAGAAAACCCGTTTCCCTGGAACTGGGAGGGAGTGCGCCCGTCATTGTTCATCATGATGCGAATCTCCCGTATGCAGTCTCCCGCATCCTGACAGGGGGATTTACCAATGCAGGACAGGTCTGCATATCGGTCCAGCGGGTATACATCCACAGAGACATCTACGATAAAGCATGCCGTGAAATATGTGCCGGTGCTGCTGCCCTGCCGGTAGGGGACCCGCGGGATGAGCGCACGTTCGTTGGTCCCATGATCAGTAAGGAGGCCGCTGAACGGGCACTGGCAGTTGTCCGCGAGGCAGAGTCGCAGGGTGCCAGCATACTTACCGGGGGGAGCGTGGATGGGAACCTGTTCGCCCCCACTGTGATTGCAAAAACCACCCCCGAAATGCGGGTGAATTGCGAGGAGATCTTTGCCCCGGTGATCACTCTTTCACCATATGATGTTTTCGAAGAAGCCATTGCCATGGCCAACCAGGCCCCCTACGGGCTGCAGGTGGGGATATTCACCCAGAACATCCAGAGAATCCTGCAGGTTCACTCCAATGCAGAATTTGGGGGTGTCCAGGTCAATGATATCCCAACGTTCCGTGTGGATCACATGCCTTACGGTGGAGTGAAAGGGTCAGGCCTAGGGAGAGAAGGGCCCAGGTATGCCATCGAAGAGATGACCGTGCCGCGTCTTTTGGCTTTCAATCCTGCAGGTGGTGGCGGGTGATGCCTGCAGGATCCCCTGTACAGATCGCGGTAATTGGCCCTTCCTCGAGTACCCGTGAGGAGACCCTGGCAGCAGAGGAAGTGGGAAGCATTCTTGCAAAAAACGGTGCCATCCTCATCTCAGGGGGGCTCGGCGGAGTGATGGAAGCCTCTTGCAAAGGAGCGAGGGAGGAAGGGGGCGTGACAGTTGGAATCCTGCCACATACCGGGGTTGGAAACCGTCACCTCTCGGTGCTTATACGTACCGGGCTCTCTCATGCCCGGAATGTCCTGGTTGTTGCGAGTGCTGATGCCGTGGTGGCGGTCGGGGGTGCGTATGGCACCCTCTCCGAGATTGCCATCGCGTTGAAGATAGAAAAACCTGTATTTGGGTATAAGTCCTGGAATATTGACGGGGTACAGCCCTGTGAGACGCCGGGAGAGGCAGCGATCAGGGCACTTGACGCAGTACGCCGGTGATTGATTCGTCATACCCCCCGAGTTGCCGGAGGATTTCCTTGAAACGTGGCGAACGTATGGCGTTTAAAAGTGCAACAGCACTGGAATCTCCCATGTGCTCTTTCCGTAAGGCAATTTCGTAGCGTTCCTTTGCCACCGGGATGAAAGGAAGGCCCAATGCCTTTGCTGCAGAATACACGCACAGGCCGGCATCAGCCTCTCCAGTCTTCACCGCAAGTGCTACTCCGATATGCGTGGTGGCTTCCCGGTCGTACCCTGGTATATCCTTAGTCGCGATGCCCCGGAGACGCAGTTCGTGGTCAAGAAGAATGCGGGTGCCCGAACCTTTCTGCCGGTTGATAAAGTGTGTACCGGGGAGATCCTCGATGGAGATGCCTGACCGTGAGACGATCCCCTGCTCTCTCCCGGCCACACAGATAAGGTCGATTTCCTCACGCGGGAGGTACTTCTCAAGGAATGGGACGTTGTAGTCACCACTGGGAGAAAGGAGGTGAATGGGCGCTGCGTGGCAGTCATTGCGCTTCAGCGCAATCAGTCCCCCCATGCTTCCAACATGGTTGGAATGAAGCTCAACATGATCATGCTGAACCAGTTCTGCCAGGTAATCCATGACGGGGTCATGGCTCCCTGTGACGAGCATTGCTTCTTCTGCCTGTTCCGGGCTGACCGTGAGGCTGACCGGGACTGTCTCCCCTGATTCGTATCCTTCCAGCGAAGAGATGATGCGGAGGTAGGCATTTGACCGGACCGCGCTCATCTGGACGCCGGACCCACGGGAAAGGGGCGTTGCCACCCAGGAGGGTCCGACGCGGCCGACAGCCAGAAGGACAAATTCGTCGGTACCGGCTTCCGAGTGGAGGGTCGAAGTGAGACGGGCTGGAATGATACCTGGTTCGGGGACAGGGATTCCCAAAAGGCGTATCATAGGGCTCACAATCTCGCGCAGGATCGTCAGGGCGGAGAGCGGGTATCCCGGCAATCCTATCACAGGTTTGTCCTGAATTTTCCCGATGATGACCGGTTTTCCAGGCTTGATTGCGACGCCATGTACAAGGACCTCTCCAAGTTCCGCAATCACATCGACGGTAAAGTCTTTTGTTCCTGCCGAAGATCCGGCGGAGACGATGACCAGGTCATTTTCATTTACTGCCTGCAGTATTACGTCTCTGATAAGGCCGGGGTTATCCGGGGTGAGTGGGTATCTTATACACCTCCCGCCAAGAGCGGATAGCCAGGCGAAGACCATCCGGGTATTGCTCTCAACAACCTGGCCAGGCCCCGGCCTTGTCCCTGGTGGAACAAGTTCGCTACCGGTAGGTATGAGTCCCGCCCGGAATCCCAGGACTGGAATTTTGGTGATCCCATAGGCAGCCAGTGCTCCTATATCAGAGGGCCTGATGCGGTGGCGGGAGGGGATGACCATCTCGGACTCGGCGATGTCTTCTCCTGCAGGGCGTATGTGCTGCCATGGACCGGCTGGTTTCCGGATGATGAATCGATCTCCTTCAATCCATACATCCTCAATCATGATCACCGCATCGTATTCGGGGGGTACCACGTTCCCGGTGTTGACCCGCAATGCGAGCGGCAGCTGTACCGGCGACTGCTCGCTGGCACCGAGAGTATCGCTACTCAGCACCGCAATCCCATCCATGGCTGCCAGGTGAACCTCGGGAACCGAGTACGTAGCAAATACCGGCTGAGCGGTAATCCGATCTCCTGATTCCTCCAGAGGAATCATGTCAACGGTAAGCGGAATGGGAATGCTTTCCAAAATGGAGAGCGCCTTTTCGAGAGAAATTACAGAAAGGTAGCGCTTCACCACAGGATCACTTCTATTAATTCTCCCTTCTCCAGCCCTTCGCTGCCGGCCGGAATCCGGAGTATGCCGTCACTTTGCACGAGGGTGTTCAGCAAGCCCGATTTTCCAAAGAGGGGAATGGCATATTCTCCTTCCAGTCTCACCCGCACATAATCCTCTCGGCCCCTGGTGGAGGGAATATTCTGGGCGAGCACGGCGCTTTTCATGCATGCAGAACGCAAAGACTCCCCGGACATTGCTGCAAGGAGAGGCCGGCCTATCCTGTCCAGCACAACCAGTGCCGATGCAGGATGCCCGGGAAGCCCAAGCACAGGTTTTCCCATGCATCTACCGATGATAGTTGGCTTTCCCGGGGCAATAGCGACACCGTGCACCAGGACTTCGCCGCATTCCCCTATCAGGTCGGCACAGAGATCCCGTTCGTCCTTTGAACTTCCCCCGGAGAGGATGACCGCGTCGTTCTCGGCAAGGGCAGTGTGCAGGACTCTCCGAAGTGTTTCACGTTCATCGTTTACAATCCCATAGAGAGTTGTCCTGCAGCCTGCAGCCCGGAGATATGTCCCGACCATCACGCTGTTGCTGTCCCGTATCTGGCTCCCTGTTGGAGTCTCCCGCACCGGAATGAGCTCGTTTCCGGTGGAGATGACCCCAATGGCAGGTATTTGGAAGACCGGGACGATACTGCAGCCGACCGCAGCAAGGACACCAATATCAGGTGGACTCAGCCTTCGTCCCTTCAGGAGGGCAGCCTTTCCCTGTGTGAAGTCCTCTCCCTTATGGATAAGGTTCTCACCGCTGGCAACCGGCCGTTTCACCAGGACCTGGTCGTCGATTGCCTCGGAATGCTCGATCATCACCACGGCATCAGATCCTTCCGGGAGTTCACCGCCTGTGGGAATATAGGCGCACTCTCCGTCTCCAAGAACGAAATCTGGAGACTTCCCCATCTGCACCGTTCCTTTAAGGGAAAGGAGTGCGGGGATGGCTTCGCCTGCACCGACAGTATCAGAGGCTTTCACTGCGTATCCATCCATCACTGAACGGTCAAATCTCGGGATGTCGACATCAGCGGCAATATCCCCGGCGAGTACCCTGCCCCCTGCATCTTCAAGAAACACCTCCTCGCCGCCGAGCGGCATTGCTATTTCACGGGCAATTCGGATTGCCTCTATGACAGGGACTGTGTGCAGGAAGAGGCTCATTTGAAGCAGCCTAACTGACACGCCCGGATCTTTACACCGTGCGTATTGCAATACCTGGCGATATCCAGCTTGGCGATACCGTATCTCTCAGAAATGACGAATGCTTCGGGGCACTTGATCTCCTTCTTGATTCCTTCCGCCTCGAAGGCCTTGCGGATCTTCTCTTCGTCCATGTACCCGATATATGGAAGGTCAAAGTAATAAATGAGTTGACTTCATAGGTGATGTTAAGTAAACGCGGGGGATTCAATGGTAAAGCCAAATCTGTAAAGCGAATGTCCGGCATAGCCTGCTGGATGTTAATACTGATACTCGTCCCACGCAGCAGGTTTTATGTAAAAGTCACGAAAAAGGTTAATTCTTTCTCCATAAAGTCATGAACCCGACCACCGCCAGTGCCGTGATTGTAAGGGAGAGTGGAATGGGCGACTTGGTAGGTTGCGTTGTCGGTGCCGGATTCAGGGTGGCATAGAGATCCACCGTCTGTCCTTTTGCAGGGAAACTGGTAACAGGGGCAGTGTAAGGCAGGTACCCGGCCATGGTCACGGTATATGTGCTGTAGGGTGTCCCGGTGGTATAGACCTGGACGGTCAGGATACCGTTGGTGATGACACCCTGGTAAGTGTTGTCGAACATCACGCTGGCACCATTCACGTTGGAGTGCACCGTGTACCACCCGATGTCACCGCCGATCACGGGGGGTTGGGTTGGTTGAGTGGGGTTGAGTGTCGCATACAGGTCAAAAGTCTCCCCTTTCCCCGGGACTCCGGGGATCGAGTCACTAAAGGTAGTATACCCTTCCTTCTGGACGGAATACGTGCTGTAGGGTGTCCCGGTGGTATACGCCTCAACGTAAAGGACTCCGCCCTGGATATCGCCCTTGTACTGTCCGTCAAAGAAGACGCTCGCCCCATCAACGTTACAGTGCACCGCATACCAGGCGCGGTCACCGCCGATGGGCGGCTGGGCACTGGCCGGCAGCATGCAGAAACAGCATCCTGCAATCAATAACAACAGAAGAACGCGTGTAGAGATGCGCATATGTGTCGCCTTTTAACACTGGGTATATTCGATCCATTCATTTAAAATGGATCCCCCGATTGTGCCCGGAGTAATGCCTTCACTCTCACGGCTGTTATGGGGATACTGTGGTGAGAAAGCAGGAAAAAAAGAGAATTGAACGGGTTCAGGTCACTTTGATGTAATATTCACGCTCTTTTGTTTTAGTTATAAGTTTATTGTCCGGTCCAAATGCCCAGACAGTGAGTTTCACCGTGTAGTTGCCGGATTTCCGGTAGGTATGGACGGGGTTCTGCTGGGTGGACAGGAACCCGTCGCCGAAACTGTATTTCCACATTATCGGTGAAATGGTTGAACTCCCGGTAAATCTTACCTGAAGAGGGGCCTGACCTGAGAGTGGGGCCCCGGTGAAATCAATTCCTATAACTGGTTCAGGAGCGGTTTCCACCCTGATATACCCTGCCCTGTATGTCGTGGTGTTCACGAAGGTTCTACCATCCATCTGATAGAGAGTGAGGCTGACCGTATAGTTCCCTTGTAGACGGTAGGTATGAACCGGGTTCTGGCTCATTGATGTAAAGCCATCCCCGAAACGGTAGAGGTATCGGAAGGGGTTTCCCACCGAATGGTCGGTGAACCGTACAGTGAGGGGTGATGCTCCCTCGACCGGGCTTCCCTCGAAATCAGCGTGGAACGGGGGTGAAGGGTTGATCGCATAAAATACCACCGGGGAGAGGAGTGGATAATGATCGGTGTTGTTGACCCTGACATGATACGGCGTGGTGCCGATGCCGTTTCCGCTGGTGTCAGTCCCGGTATACCAGTTCCAGTAATTCCCAAGATATCCTTTGAAGATCCTGTCCTGGTAGTCGTAGAGAAGGGGACTTTCAGTGTTGAAGGTGTTGTCCCTGTGATTCCCAGAACTGCCAACTGTTTGATCCCGAGACGGGTTTGACGAGCGTGGGAGTCCCCATGCAGCGTGGGAGCTGCCAAGGGAAGCAGAGTCCCAGTCGTCCATATGAGGGGATTCTCCTGTCGAAGGTGGTTCCTCGTCTGAAACGAAATTGTTCAGGTATACGTAATTGGAATATACGTATTCCTGGTCACTTGTGGTGAAGAATGCGATTTTCCGGGCTGATACATCATTATGAGTCACCCAGTTGGACGTTACCGGTATATACTCCCCTGGAATCCCGGGGGAATATGGCGACAACTCGATGCCATACTCGCAATTACTCAACGTGTTATCTTCAAGGACATTCATCTCGCCACCGTACAGGAACACGCCCTCGTATACAGAAGAGACATGGTTGTCCCATGCATGGATATTGTCGGAATTCTGGATGAAAATACCGAGGTCCATGAGATGGAGGGCGGGATTATTGCCAGTAATCCGGTTCCCGGTCACAGAAATCTCTCTCCCTTCTTCGTCCTCGAAACTGAAACCGGCCATATTCCGTTCGAGGGTATTGTTGAAGAACCAGACATACTCGTTTTCCGATGCCGCTGCAAGGCCACGAGAATTCCCGACCGCATGGTTGCCAGTCACGTTCACAAAGGATGACGCCAGGACGCCGGCACCGTATGTTGCACCTTCAAGCCTGTTTCCGATAATTTTTGCATCCTGCACATGGCTGACGAGGATGTTCTGGTAAAGGTTATTCGAGATGAAGTTGTCCCCGAGCGTGATGTGGTCCCCGCCCCGTACGAGTATCCCAAATCCGTTTGGAGATGACATGACTATATCGTGAACATTGATGTTCCGGCAACCGACCAAATAGATGGTTGCATACTCTGAACCAGTGATATCCCTGTCTTGAACATCTTCCAGGTACAGGATGGGCAGGCCATCGACTGTATTCGAGGGCGGAATAGTATTTTGAGGTGCAGGATTTCCGTCATGGTAGGAGAACCCGGCATAGTTCTCCTCCAAAATGTTCCCATCAACCAGTGATTCCGACATCCCGTCAATAAGAAGTCCCACTCCGCCGTTATGGATGAACCGGTTATTCCGGATCGTCATATTCTCCACGAACTCGAAGTAGCCGCCCGCGCGGTTATAATCCCCCAGGCTCTCGAAATGCATGTAGGTGTTGTCCTGGATGAGGTTCTCTTCTACGACTGCGTTCTCAACTCCATCAAGAAAACAGAGGCCAGTTGCCTGGTTATGAGTAATCTGGTTATTCCGGCAGGAGAAGTCTCCGGTGGACCAGAGGGCCATGATACCGATGTAGTTGTCGTGCACGGTATTCTCCGAGCAAATGGTGTTTATGGTTTGTTCAAACAGTATTCCTTCCACATCGTTCTGGTCCACTTGATTTCCGGTGACACTGATACCTTCCGTCCCCATGCCATAGATCCCCACCTGGCAGTCGGTGACAATGCAGTCGTAGAGGGTTACACCAGTTGCGTTGATGACCCCTATTCCATACCCAGGCCACTCTTCATCCGTACTGGCATACCGGACACTTCCGGTCAAATGAATCTGTGAACACCCTGCGCCGTCGGCCTCAATGGTTATCACATCCCCCAGATAGTCCCCGTTCACGATGGTGGTATTGGCATCCTCGCCGACTATGAACAGTGTTTTATTGACAACAGGGCATTCATGATACTCACCTGCATATACGAGGATGGTATCCCCCTCTGAAGCGGCGTCGATCGCCCCCTGGATGCTCGTGAAGTTGCAGCCCGATGGGCAGACAGTCCATGTATCTGCCATAACCGGGGTACAGATAATCAGCGTCAATACAATCCCAATAAGAAAAAAGAGTTGAACCCTTGAGTCCTCCGTTTCACTCTTTGCCACCTTTCGAGTCACACACATTCCCCCTGGTAAAAACCAGATGAGTGTGGGTTTATTTATAATGTAATATATACATTTCCTTCAACAGAGACCCATTCCCAATCCGGTACCTATGAATGCCAGGATTCCAATCCGCTCTCTTCCGGGCATCTCCTCAATTTATAGAGAGATACCGCCCACCTGTGAATAACAAAATGAAGATTGCCCTTATCAGCTCCCTGCAGGACCCCGGCGGCTGTACCATCCATAAAGCGCTCCTGTCGCTCCTTGCAGAACCTCATGAGGCCTATCCTCTGGAGCGGCACGAAATTATACACCACCCTATAAAGGAGCGACTGATTTACCAGGACCATATTGACGGGGATATGGATGCCGGTCTCATCATATTCCTTTCCCGCCATTCCTCAGTCAACCCTGTACCGGTCCTGACAGTCCACGTCACGGGGAATATCATGGCCGCGGATTTCGGCGGCCGGGAGCGCTCCCTCGCCCCGGCAGCCCCTGCATGGATGCACGCAGTACTCAGGGAAATGTCAAAGAACGCCCCTCCCGGATACAGGGTAGCCTACGAAGTCACTCACCATGGCCCATCAGAACTCAGAACCCCCTCGCTCTTTGTGGAGGTGGGCAGCACCGAGAAGGAGTGGCGGGACGAGGCGGCCGGTATGGCAGTGGCAAAGAGTGTGCTGTGTGCAGACCCGCTGAATTGCATCCCCCTTATCGGGTTCGGCGGGACGCACTATGCCGCCCGGCAGACCCATATTGCTCTCAATAGCCGGGGAGCGTTCGGGCACATTGCCCATACCCGTGAAGTACCAATGCTCGACGCCGAAATGATTGGGAAGATGCGGGAGAAGACCGGGGCCGTCGCCGCCTACATCGACAGGAAAGCAATCCCAGGAACTGACCTCGCCAGGCTTGAGACGCTCCTCTCGGAAAACGAGGTCATGACATTGTCGGAGGGTGACCTGATGCACTTCGGAGCATTCGGATGGGAAACATACAAGGGGATTCTATCTCTGGCACGGGAAACGGTCCCTGGGTGTTCTGTCATTTTACATGGGCAATGCCCGGATGGAAACCCGGTGAAGGTGGAAGTGGACCCCTTGCTCGTGGAAGAGGCGTGGAGATGCAACTCCCGTAGTTTCCTGGAAGGGCTTGATACAATCCCCCTTGCACGTATCTCCACGACAAAAAAGCCTATTTGGCCTTCTTTCATCACCATCGGGGAGATTCGCGGGATTGTACTGCATGATTTAATAAGCTTATGCGTAAACATCATACGTAGAGGGGAAATTACGTTCGTTGCGGGTGACCACCTGACCATTTGCAGGCGCAGGTTCGACCCCGAAAGGGCTCGCGATCTCGGGATTCCCCGGGGACCGCTGTACGGGCAGCTTATGAAGGGCTGC
>Ga0172362_10001846_pt1 | contig 18232 bp, 12 predicted proteins | sample LakKivs1_kivu2a2_FD_114534 | JGI IMG/M metagenome (GOLD analysis project Ga0172362, IMG submission 114534) | Sediment microbial communities from Lake Kivu, Rwanda - Sediment s1_kivu2a2 | ecosystem: Environmental > Aquatic > Freshwater > Lake > Sediment | place: Rwanda: Western Province, Lake...
CTCCTCGGTCGATTCCTTTCGATCTCCGAGGGCGGCACGTGTCTGCGCACGCAGGCGAAGCCCGCCGACGCATGCCTGCGGCAGCTGAGCCACGCACCGAAGCTCGTGCGGCGCGTCGCCGCGGAGTTGCGTCCGCTGCAGCTCGGGCCGTTTCGCTAGGGTGACTCGGCGCGCGGCCGTGGCGCCGCGCCTGCTCGGCCTCGCCGAGGACATCCCGGCGCGTTGCGATCACGCTCGTCGGCATCATCCCGCAGCAGGCAGACGGTGCGCAGCGTGGCCTCTGCAGCAGGCAGACGGTGCGCAGCGTGGCCGCGAGGCGTCGGCTCTCCCGCCCGGAGCGCCCCAACTCGGCGTGATGCACCGACGACGGCAGTGCAGCCGCGAGTCCAGGCCGTGACGACGGATGCCGCGGGAGCGCCGCTAAAGTCGCGCGGTTTTGACGCCGCAGGTGGATCGTGTTTAGTATCCGCGGCGGTTGGTTTCCGGGGGAGGAACCGAGGGGGGCGGGCCGACGTGCAGAGGACGAGTGACGCACCGGCGCACCTGACGGGCGCACTGCGGATCATGCTGTCCGCCGTGGCGGCATGTGCGAGCGGCATCGGGCGCGCGATCGCGGCCGACGCACCGGTCGACGCGATCCCCACCATGTTCGAACCGGTCTCGACACCGGCCGAGAGCATCCGCTCGCTGTCCTTCCTCGTCATGGGAATCTCGGGGGGCATCTTCGTCGTCGTGACGGCCGTGCTCTTCTACTGCGTGTGGCGCTTCCGCGCGCGTCCGGGCGACGACCGCGAGCCGCCGCAGGTCTACGGCAGCAACCAGATCGAGTGGTCGTGGACGATCGTCCCGATCCTGATCGTCCTCGTACTCTTCCTCGCGACCGCGCGGACGATCAACGAGCTGCAGGCGAGTGAGGTCCCGCCCGAGGCGCTGCGCGTGACGATCGTCGGCCACCAGTGGTGGTGGGAGATCCGCTACCCCGACCTGGGCGTCGTCACCGCCAACGAGCTGCACCTGCCGGCGAGCCGCCCCGGCGAGCGACGACCGACGTACCTGCACCTCGAGTCCGCGGACGTCATCCACAGCTTCTGGATCCCGCAGCTCTCCGGCAAGACCGACGTCGTGCCGAACCGGCGGAACCTGATGTGGGTGGAGCCCCACACCACCGGGACGTTTCTCGGGCAGTGCGCCGAGTACTGCGGCACGCAGCACGCGAAGATGCTGCTGCGCGCGATCGTGCACGAGCCCGGCGAGTTCGACGCCTGGATCGCCGCGCAGAAGCAGCCGGCGGCCGTGGTCGACGCCGTCGCCGACGGCCGCGCGATCTTCCAGTCCACCGCCTGCATCAACTGCCACACGGTGGAAGGTACCAACGCGAACGGGCGCTTCGGCCCCGACCTCACGCACCTGATGTCGCGCACCACGATCGGCTCGGGCGCCGCTTCCAACACGCCGGAGAACCTGCGGGCGTGGATCGCCTCGCCCGACCACTTCAAGCCCGGCGCGCTCATGCCCGCGATGCAGCTCGCCGACAACGACCTCGACAAGCTCACCGCGTGGCTTCTGACGCTGCAATGAACGGAGGCGCGCGGTGACCGTTCTGGAAGAAGGCATCGCCCGGCCGCATGCGGCCGCCGAGCGCGCGTCGGCGTGGAGCGTCGCCCACGACTGGGTGACGACGGTCGACCACAAGAAGCTCGGCGTGATGTACGTCGCCTCGGCGCTGATGTTCTTCCTGATCGCGGGCTTCGAGGCGACGCTGATCCGCATCCAGCTCGCCGTGCCGAACAACGACTTCCTGCCGCCGGACACGTTCAACCGGCTGTTCACCATGCACGGCACGACGATGGTGTTCCTCGTCGGCATGCCGATGTTCTTCGGCTTCGCGAACTACCTGACGCCGCTGATGATCGGCGCGCGCGACCTCGCGTTCCCGCGCATGAACGCGTTCGGCTTCTGGCTGTTCCTGTTCGGCGGGATCCTGCTCTACTTCAGCTTCCTCGGCGGCGACGGGCTCTACGGTGCCGGCACGGCGCCCGACGTCGGCTGGTTCGCCTACGCACCGCTGACCGGCAAGGCGTTCTCGCGCGGCAACAGCACCGACTACTGGATCCTCGGGATCCTGGTCAGCGGCCTCGGCAGCACGGGCACCGCGCTGAACCTCGCCACCACCATCTTCACCATGCGCTGCCCCGGCATGACGTGGAGCAAGCTGCCGCTGTTCGTCTGGCTGATGCTGGTCGACTGCCTGCTGACGCTCGTGATCCTGACACCGCTCACCGCGGCGCAGGTGATGCTGCTCCTCGACCGCTATCTGGGAGCGCACTTCTTCGACACGCAGGCCGGCGGGTCGGCCGTGCTCTGGCAGCACTTCTTCTGGTTCTTCGGCCACCCCGAGGTCTACGTCCTCATCATGCCGGCGTTCGCGATCATGAACGAGATCGTACCGGTATTCTCGCGCAAGCCGCTGTTCGGCTACCCGTTCATGGTCGGGGCGACCGTGCTGATCGGCTTCATCAGCCTGAGCGTCTGGGCGCACCACATGTTCGTCGTCGGGCTCAGCCCCGCCGCGAACACGTTCTTCGCGCTGTCGACCATGGCGATCGCGGTGCCGACCGGCATCAAGATCTTCAACTGGCTCGGCACCATGTGGGGCGGCAAGATCCGCTTCACGGTGCCGATGCTCTGGTGCACCGGCTTCCTGTTCTCGTTCGTGATCGCGGGGCTCACCGGCGTGATGCTCGCCGTCGTGCCGTGGGACTGGCAGCTCAGCGACTCGTACTTCGTCGTCGCCCACTTCCACTTCGTGCTCATCGGCGGCCTGCTCTTCACCCTGTTCGCCGCGATCTACTACTGGTTCCCGAAGGTCACCGGAAAGATGATGGACGAGCGGCTCGGCAAGCTGCACTTCTGGGTCTTCGCCGCGGGCTTCTACCTGACCTTCGTGCCGATGCACTTCCCCGGCCTGCTCGGCATGCCCCGACGAATCTACACCTACGAGGCGGGTCGCGGCTGGGACGAGCTGAACCTGATCTCGTCGCTGGGGGTGGCCGTCCAGCTGGTCGGTCTCTCGTTCTTCCTGTGGAACCTCGTGCGCTCGCTCCTGCGCGGCGAGCCGGCGGGCGACGACCCGTGGGATGCCTGGACGCTCGAGTGGTCGACGACGTCGCCGCCGCCCGAATACAACTTCGAGCAGATCCCGGTCGTACACAGCCGCCGTCCGCTGTGGGACCTGAAGCACCCGGAGGATCCGGACTGGAGGTACGAATGACCACCTCCACGACCGGCGCGCTCGCGCCGCCCGCCGTGCCTGCGCCGTGGACCATGCCCGACAAGGGCAAGGTCGGGATGCTGCTCCTGATCGTCGCCGAGAGCTCGTTCTTCGCGATCTTCGTGATCGCGTACCTGTTCTACGTCGGCAAGAGCCTCAACGGCCCCTTCCCCGCCGACGTGCTCGAGCTGCCGATCCTCGGGTCGATCTGCCTGCTGTCGAGCAGCGTGACCATCATGCTCGCGATCCGCGCGCTGCGCGCCGGCAACCGGTCGCGCTTCAACCTGTGGTGGCTGGCGACGATCCTGCTCGGGCTCGAGTTCCTGATCGGAACCGGCATGGAATGGTACGGGCTGATCGTCCGGCACGGGCTCTGGATCGACACCAATCTCTTCGGCACGACCTTCTACTCGCTGGTCGGCTTCCACGCGTTCCACGTCACCGTCGGCCTGCTGATGCTCACCCTCGTGCTGATCTTCGGCCTCACCGGGAGTCTTGCGCCCGAGCACGCGGAGCGCACCGAGATCCTGTCCTGGTACTGGCACTTCGTCGACACGGTGTGGGTCGTCGTCTTCACCGTGGTCTACGTGGTGGGACGATGAGCACGCCGCACCGCGAGTACCCCGACGCCGTGGTCGCGCCGGCGCCGACCATGTGGCCGATGCTCGCCGCGCTCGGCGTGACGCTGGTGTTCGCGGGGCTCGTCACGCACGTCGTGGCGACGGTCGTCGGCGCGGTGCTGTTCGTGACCAGCGCGGTCGGCTGGTTCCGCTCGGTGCTGCCCGAAGAGGCGACCGAGATCGTGGCGCTGCGTCCGGCGGCGGAGCGCGCGCGTCCGGCGAGCGGGTCGACGCGCACGGTCGAGCACCTCGAGCCCGGCGGACCGCAGAGCCACCGCATGCGGCTTCCGGTCGAGATCCACCCGTACGCGGCGGGACTGCGCGGTGGCATCGTCGGCGGCGCGGTCATGGCGCTGCTCGCCTGCCTGTTCGGACTGCTCGACCAGCGCAGCATCTGGTACCCGATCAACCTGCTCGCCGCCTCGGCGATGCCGTCGCTCGCCGAAGCGCCCGTGTCCCGGCTCATGCAGTTCGACGCGACCGGCTTCGTCGTCGCGAGCATCGTCCACGGCCTGATGTCGCTGATGGTCGGCATGCTCTACGCGATGATCCTGCCCATGCTCCCGCGCCAGCCGATCCTGCTCGGCGGCATCGTCGCACCACTGCTCTGGAGCGCGATCATCTGGGCGTCCCTGGGCATCGTGAACCCGGCGCTGAACGACCGCATCCACTGGGGCTGGTTCGTCGCGTCGCAGGTCGGCTTCGGGCTCATCGCCGGCATCGTGATCGCGCGCAGCGAGCGCATCCGCACCTTGCAGGCGCTGCCGATCGCGGTCCGCGCCGGAATCGAGGCCGGCCTGCGCGAGGACGAAAGGGCCGACGCGTGATGCGGCGCTTCGCCGCCGGCGGGCTCGTCGCCGCCACTCTCGCGCTGCTCGCCGGTTGCGACTCGCTGCCCGGCCGGCCGACGCCGGACCAGCGCTACGTCCCCCCGGAGCAGGTGACGGACTTCGCGACGCTGTACAGCCAGAACTGCTCCGGCTGCCACGGCGCCGACGGCCGGCTCGGCCCGGCGCGTCCGCTGAACGACCCGCTCTACCTGGCGCTCGCCGACGACGCGGACCTGATCCGCGTCACCTCGCAGGGCGTCGCGGGAACGGCGATGCCCGCCTTCGCCCTGTCCGCGGGCGGCACGCTGACCGACGCCCAGATCGCGGCCCTGGTACGCGAGATGCGCGCGCGCTGGGCGCGGCCCGCGGACGTCGCCGGCGTGTCCCTGCCGGCGTATGCGGCACCGCTCGGCGACGTGCAGCGCGGTGCCGCGGCGTACGCGCAGGCTTGCGCGCCGTGCCACGGTGCGGACGGCGCCGGCGTCGCCGGCAAGGCGAAGGGCTCGATCGTGGACGGCTCGTACCTCGCGCTGGTGAGCGACCAGGGCCTGCGCTCGACCGTGATCGCCGGCCGCAACGATCTCGGAATGCCGGACTTCCGCGGCGCCGCGGGTGGCACGCCGCTCACGGCGACGCAGGTCGCCGACGTGGTGGCGTGGCTCGCGGCGAAGCGTCCCGAGTTTCCCGGCAGCCCGTATCCGGAGACCAACTGATGTCGGATGAATCGCAGGCGTCGTCGCGGCGTAAATTCCTGATGCGCATGGGGATCGCGATCAACGTCGTCGCGGCGTCGTTGATCGCGGTGCCGGTGATCGGCTACGTCGCGGCCGCGCTGCGCAAGCGCTCCTACCAGGCGTGGGTGAGCCTCGGCCCGATGAGCTCGTTCCCCGCCGGGGAGACGCGGCTCGCGACCTACCGCAACCCGTTCACGGTGCCGTGGGACGGCAGGACCGCGGACGTCGCTTGCTGGGTGCGCAACATGGGCGCGAGCCGGATGCAGGTGTTCGCCGTGAACTGCGCGCACCTCGGCTGCCCCGTCCGCTGGTTCCCCGAGTCCAGGCTGTTCATGTGCCCGTGCCACGGCGGCGTCTACTACGAGGACGGCTCGCGGGCGTCGGGTCCGCCGCCGCGCGGGCTCTTCGAGTACGAGTACGAGGTCCGCGGCGACGAGCTGTGGGTGCGCGGCGGGCAGATGCCGACGCTCGCGAATCCGGTTTGATGCCGTGAGCACGCGCGAAGGCAAGACTCTCGGCCAGCGGGCGATGGCCGTGCTCGACTGGGTCGACTTCCGGGTCAAGTTCCGCGAGTCGTTCCTGCCGTCGATCGTCCACCCGATCCCGAAGAGCACCGCGAGCTGGTTCTACGTCTTCGGCAGCGCGACGCTGGTGTGCCTGATCCTGCAGCTGGTGACCGGCATCTGCCTCGCGCTGGTGTACGTGCCGTCCGCGGGCGAGGCGTGGCAGAGCCTCGAGTACCTGAACTACCAGCAGCCGCTCGGCTGGTTCCTGCGCGCGATGCACTACTGGGGCTCGAACTTCATGGTCGCGCTCATGACCATCCACCTCGTGCAGGTCTTCCTGTTCGGGGCGTTCAAGTACCCGCGCGAGCTGACGTGGCTCGTCGGCTGCGTGCTGTTCATCCTGACTCTCGGTATGGCCTTCACCGGCCAGGTGATGCGCTTCGACCAGGACGCCTACTGGGGCCTCGGCATCGGTGCTTCCATGGCGGCGCGCTTCCCGCTGATCGGCCAGCAGGTCGTGCAGCTCATGCTCGGTGGGCCGATCATCGCGGGTGAAACGCTGTCGCGCTTCTTCGCGCTGCACGTGTTCGTGATCCCCGGCACGCTGCTGGCGATGGTCGGGCTGCACCTGCTGCTGGTGATCAAGGTCGGCATCAACGAGTGGCCGATGCCGGGACGCCTCGTCACGCGCGAGCGCTACGTGAAGGAGTACCACGAGCTGGTCGAGCGCGACGGCGAGCCTTTCGTCCCGCAGGGCGTGACGCGCGACGTGGTTTTCGCGGGGATCGTGATGCTGGCGATCGTCGCCTGCGCCGCGTTCTTCGGACCGAAGGGCCCGAGCGGCATTCCCGACCCGACGCTCATCGAGACCAACCCGCGGCCCGACTTCTACTTCCTGCCACTGTTCTCGGCGTTCGCGTTGCTGCCGCCGTACATGGAGACGGCGCTGATCCTGACCGCGCCCGTCGTGCTCATCCTGGCCGCGTTCCTGTTGCCGTTCTACTCGAACACCGGCGAGAAGAGCTGGAAGCGGCGTCCCGGCGCGTGGGTGCTGGTCGTCATGGTCTTCCTGTTCCTGGGCGTGCTCGGGTGGCTCGGGACGTACTCGCCCTGGTCGCCCGACATGACGGCGTGGAGCGGCGCGCCGGTGCCGGAGCAGCTCGTCCAGACGAGCACGCCGCTCGAGCTGCAGGGGGCGCTGGTCGTGCAGGCGAAGCAGTGCCGCAACTGCCACTCGATCGGCGGCGAGGGCGGGCTCCGCGGCCCCGCGCTCGACGACGTCGCGACCCGCCTCACGCGCGACCAGCTCATCCGCCAGGTCCTGCAGGGTGGCGGCAACATGCCGGCGTACGGCAAGAACCTGAGTCCCGCGGAAGTCACCGCGATGGTGGCGTTCCTCGGCAGGCTGCACCCCGCGGGCGAGCTGCCGGCACGTGACTCGTCGGCTCCGGCGCAGCCCGCCAGGGCGGCCGACGCGGGGCACGCCCGTCCCGGCGCGGGCTGAGGCGCGTACGCCGTCCGCGCAGACGGCGCACGGCCGCGCACGGCCGGGTAGGGTCCGGAAGCAGCTGCCCCCTGGAGTCGGAAGCGATGAGCACCGTCACCGAGGCGACGCTCGCGTCGTTCACGCTGCGTCCGTGGACGCTCGCGGCACTGACGCTCACCGCGCTGGTCTACGCGCGCGGCTGGCGCGCGCTGCGCGCGCAGATGCCGGAGCGCTTCGGGACGCGCCAGCTCGCGTCGTTCCTCGGCGGGCTCGCGGCCCTGCTGCTGGCGATCGCGTCGCCCCTCGATGCGTTCGCGTCGCTGCTGCTCACGGTCCACATGGTGCAGCACCTGCTGCTCACCATGATCGCGGCACCGCTGCTGCTGCTCGGCGCCCCGCAGATCCCGCTGCTGCGCGGGCTGCCCGCGCCGGTCGCGCGCGCCGTCTTCGGACCGTTCCTCGCGTCGCCGGAGATGCGCGCCGTCGGACGGACGCTCACGCACCCCGTCGTCACGCTGATCGTGTTCGTGTCCACGACGACGGCGTGGCACCTGCCGGCGCTCTACGAGCTCGCGCTGCGCTCCGACGGCTGGCATTTCCTCGAGCACGCCTGCTTCCTGGTCGCCGCCCTGCTCTTCTGGTGGCCGGTGATCGTGCCGTGGCCGAGCGCGGCGCAGTGGCCGCGCTGGGCGATGCTGCCGTACCTGCTCGCCGCGGACGTCGCGAACACCGCGCTGTCGGCGCTGTTCTCGTTCTCCGAGGCGGTGCTCTACCCGACCTACGAGCGCGCGCCGCGGCTCTGGACGTCGAGCGCGCTCGCCGACCAGTCGGCGGCGGGCGCCTTGATGTGGGTGCTGAGCTCGATCTTCTTCCTGATCCCCGCGGCGACGATCGCCATCCGGCTGCTCACACCGCCGCTGGCGCGCCCCGGTGCGGCGCGCGACGAATGGCGGCTCGCCGCGGAGCGCGCGCTCGCGACCGCGCGCGCCGCGGTTCTCCGCCGCCAAGGGCGGCCCTTCGACCTGCTCGCCGCGCCGTTCGTCGGCCGCTGGCTCCGCAGGCCAGGCTTCGTGCGCGCGCTGCGCGCGGCGACCTTCGCCCTGGCGACGCTGATCGTCGTCGACGGCTTCCTCGGCCCGTCGATGGCGCCGATGAACCTCGCCGGGGTGCTGCCGTGGACGTGGGTGCGCGGGCTGCTGGTCGTCGGGCTGCTCGCCGCCGGCAACTGGTTCTGCATGGCGTGCCCGTTCCTCGTGCCGCGCGAGCTGGGTCGCCGCTTCCTGCCCGCCCGCCTGCACTGGCCGCGCGTCCTGCGCTCGAAGCTGGTCGCCGCCGCGCTGATCGTCGCCTACCTGTGCGCCTACGAGGCCGCCGGCCTGTGGGACAGCCCGCTCGCCACCGCGTGGGTCCTGATCGGCTACGCGGGCGCCGCGTTCGCGGTCGACGGTCTCTTCCGCGGCGCGACCTTCTGCAAGTGGCTATGCCCGATCGGCCAGTTCGACTTCGTGCTGTCGACCCTGTCGCCGCTCGAGGTCCGTGTCCGGAACCTCACCACCTGCGCGACCTGCACGACGCACGACTGCATCCGCGGCAACGCGGCGCAGCGCGGCTGCGAGCTCGAGCTCTACCTGCCGCGCAAGCAGGGCAACCTCGACTGCACCTTCTGTCTCGACTGCGTGCACGCCTGTCCGCACGACAACGTCGGCATCCTGGCCGTGACGCCCGCGGCGGACCTCGCGCGCGACGTGCGCCGCTCGTCACTCGGCCGGCTGTCGAGGCGAACCGACGTCGCCGTTCTGGCCCTGGTGCTGGTGTTCGGCGCGTTCGCCAACGCGGCCGCGATGACCGCGCCGGTCGCGGGCTGGATGGACGCGTGGTCCGACGCGAGCGGGCTGTCGCGCGCCACGGTCACGATCGCGACGCTCGTGCTGGCCCTGGTCCCGCTGCCGCTCGCCGTGGTGCTCGGCTGCACGCTGCTCGGGCGCGCACTGTCCGGCGCCCGCGCGGGCGTGCGCGAGCTGTTCTGCCGCTACGCGCTGGCGCTGGTCCCGCTCGGCGCCGGCATGTGGACGGCGCACCTCGTCTTCCACCTCGTGACCGGCGGCGGCGCGCTGCTGCCCGTCGTGCAGCGCGCCGCGTCCGACCTCGGCGTGACGCTGCTCGGCGCACCGTCGTGGGACATGGCGACGCCGATGCCGGACCACGGCTGGCTCCTGCCGACCCTTCTGCTGATCCTCGACGCGGGCCTGCTGCTGACGCTGTGGGTCGCGTGGCGCGTCACGCTCGACGGCGGCGAGGCATACGCGTCGAGTCCCGCGCGCGGCGCGGGTCTCCTGCTACCGTGGAGCGGCCTCGCCTGCGCGCTATGGCTCGCGGCCGTCTGGATCCTGCTGCAGCCGATGGAGATGCGCGGCGCGATGGTGCACGGATGAACGCACCGATCCCAGCCCTGCGTCTCGCGAAAGCGCCCGTCGCACCCCTGCGTCTCGCGAGAGCGCCCGTCGCACCCCTGCGTCTCGCGAGAGCGCCCTTCTCAGCCCTGCTCCTGGCGGCCGTCGTGACGGCCGCGACCGCACGCGCCGCCCGCGCCGACGGCGGGCTCGTGCGCGCGAGCAGTGCGCGGAGCGGGCTCCTCGTGACGCTGTTCACCACGCCCACCCCGCTCCGCACCGGCCCCGCCGACGTGAGCGTGCTGGTGCAGGACGCGGCGACCCGGGCGACCCTGCTCGATGCGCAGGTGACCGTGAGGGTGTCGGCACAGCACGAGGGCGCGCTGCCGCTCACCGCCCGGCTCGACCGGGCGTCCGCGGCCAACAAGCTGCTGCAGGCGGCCACGGTCGTCCTGCCGGTCCCCGGTCCGTACCGGATCGTCGCCGAGGCGCGGCGCGGGGTCGCGCGCGCCGTCGTCGCGGCCGACGTGACGGTCGAGCCGCCGATCCCCCCGCTACTGGCGCTGTGGCCGTATCTCGCGTTACCACCAGCCGTGGTCGGGATCTTCCTCGTGCAGCAATGGCTACGAAACAGGTCGCTCGGGACCGCGCGGGGAAGCTCCGCCGCGGCGCGGCGTGGAGGCACCTCGTGATCGCGGGCAAGCGGGTGTGCGTGGTCATGCCGGCGTACAACGCCGAGCAGACCCTCGAGCAGACCGTCGCGGAGATCCCGCGCGACGTGGTGGACGACATCGTGCTCGTGGACGACGGCTCGCACGACTCGACCGTCGAGGTCGCACGCCGGCTCGGCCTGCACGTCATCGTGCACCCGAAGAACCGGGGCTACGGCGGCAACCAGAAGACCTGCTACACCGAGGCGCTCCGGCGCGGCGCCGACATCGTGGTGATGGTCCACCCCGACTACCAGTACACGCCGCTGCTCATCCCGGCGCTCGCGAGCTGCATCGCGAGCGAGCTGTTCGACGCGGCGCTGGGGTCGCGCATCCTCGGCGGCGGCGCTCGCGGTGGCGGCATGCCGCTCTACAAGTACGTCGCGAACCGGGTGCTCACGCTCACGCAGAACCTGCTCATGCGGCAGAAGCTGTCCGAGTACCACACCGGATATCGCGCGTTCTCGCGCCGGCTGCTGACCACGCTGCCCCTCGAGGAGAACGACGACGACTTCGTGTTCGACAACGAGATGCTCGTGCAGACGTTGCACTTCGGCTTCCGGATCGCCGAGGTGACCTGCCCGACCCGCTACGCGACGGACTCGTCGTCGATCAACTTCCGGCGCAGCGTCAAGTATGGGTTCGGCGTGCTCGGTACGGCACTGGCGGCGAGGCTCGCCACGATGGGGCTCGCACAGCCGCGCTTTCTCGCCCCCGACGGCCGCAAGCTCGGCGAGCCCTGAGCGCCGGGCGCGGCGCTCCGTCCGCTGGAGCACCGCGCCGGTTCCGCCTTTCGCTGCCGGCGAAGCCGGGAAAACGTCAGATGGAACCCCGTGCCGGTTCCATCTGCTCGTGGCCGGCGAAGCCGGTGACGACGTCAGATGGAACACCCTGCCGGTTCCATCCTTCATGGTCGGCGAAGCCGACGAACGTCAGTCCATGTAGCCGAGCGCCTTCAGCTTCTCGACGGTCGCGTCGTCGATCTCGGGCTTCTTCGCGGTTCCGGGCTTGGCCTCCTCGGCCGGGGCCTCTGGCGCGGCGGCGAGGATGCTGCGGTAGGCGCCCTCGAAGACGCGCCCCATCGCCTCGATGTCGGGACCCTCGAGCGGCTTCTGCTCCCCGGGGTCGGTCGAGAGATCGAAGAGCTTGACGCCGTGGGACTGGTTTCCGCTGGCGATCCACTTGAGCCCTGCGACACGTGCAGCGACGCGAGGCCCGGTGCCACTGCCCCACTTCGGCGCCTCGGCGTACAGCACGCGGGTCGCCGGGAACCGCCCGCCGTGCAGCAGCGGCACGAGGCTCTCGCCGTGCAGCTCGCGCGGGGCCGGGAGGCGCACGAGGTCGAGCAGCGTCGGCAGCAGATCGACCAGGGAGACCGGCGTGTCGATCGTCCGGCCGGCCGGCACCAGGTGCGGCGAGAGGAAGAGCAGCGGCACGTGCAGCACCTCGTCGTACACGGTCTTCGCGTGCCCGATCAGTCCGTGCTCGCCGAACTCGTCGCCGTGGTCCGCCGTCACGACGACGATCGTGTCGTCGAGCACGCCTAGCGCGCCGAGACGCTCGAGCAGGCGGTCGAGCACCTCGTCGGTGTAGCGCACCTCGCCGGCGTACAGGTGGCGGTCGCGCACCGCGGGCGGCGTCGAGGCGTCGATCGGCACGCGCTGCCCGTCCTTCTCCCAGTACCGGAAGATGTCGTGCGCCGGCGGCGGCGTGTAGGGCACGTGGACCTGGTAGGTGTGCAGGAAAAGGAAGAAGCGCTCGTCGCGGTGCTTCTCGACCCAGTCGAGACCGGCGCCGAAGGTCTGCTCGATCTCGCCCGACGTCTCCCACATCGTCTTGCCCTTGATCTCGCGGTACTCGTCGAAGCCGCGCACGAACCCGACGTACGCGGTGAGCATGGCGTCCTCGGTCACCGCAGCGGTCGCGTAACCGTTGCGGGCGAGGATCTCGGACAGGGTCGGAATCTCCTTGTCGAGGTGCCCGGTTGCGAACACCATGCCGTGCCGCGCCGGGTAGAGCCCGGTCAGCATCGACATGTGGCCCGCGGTCGTCGAGGGGTAGGTCGTGTACGCGTCGGTGAAGCGCGTCCCCGTTGCCGACCGCGCCGCGAGCTTCGGCATCAGCGGCTTGCCGTCCAGCGTGCCGCCGAGCTGATCGCCGCGCAGCGTGTCGAGCGAGATCAGGATCACGTTGCGGCGTCCGTCGCGAGCGCGCGGCTCGAGGATCTGCGCGCTCCCCCAGAGCGGGAAGCCGAACGTCTCGCTGGCGGTCGCACCGACGCCGCCGATCACCTCGCTCTCGAGGCGGAAGCGGACCCTCTGCCCGGCGAAGCGCCCGAGGTCGATCTCGTGCGGCTGCCACCCCCGATCCTCCCCGGGGACGAGCTTCGACTCGAGCAGCTGCACGGGCCCGGACTCGGCGTCGGCGATCAGCCGGAAGCGGACCGGCGAGCCCCGCACGCCGCCCGCCGTGCGATCGAGACCCAGAGCCACCTGGAGCACGGCGCCGCGGCCGATCGGCAGCGCGCGGGTGAGCCGCTCCTGCCGGTTGGGCGGGACCGGGCGGATGAGCACCTGCACCTCGAGCTGGTCGCCCTTCACCTGCTCGGGCAGCGGGACCTTGAGGTCGACGGTGCCGCCCGGCGGGTACTCCATGAGCATCACCGGCGTGCGCCGCCACTCCTCGCGCGGACCCCGGACGCGCGGCTCGAAGACCACGAGGTCCGGCTTGACGTGCGGCCAGATCTTCACCGGCACGGTGAGCACACGCCCCTCGGGCCGCGGCATTCCCTGGATCGGTAGCGGCATGGTCGGCACGCAGCCCACCGCGGGACGGAAATCGTCCGCGACGTCGCAGTGCAGCGGGGTCTGGTCGAGCGGCGGGTCGAGGACCTGCGTCAGGCGGAACACCGGCGTCAGCGGCGCGTCGGCGGGCGCGCAGCCGGGGAGCGTCGCGGCGATGAGCGCGAGCAGTGGCAGCGCCGGGGTGGCGCGCCAGCGGCCGTGACGACGGCGGCGGATCGGATCAGCGGACACGAAGAATGCTGGCTATCCGGCCGGGTACGGATTGTCGAGCCGGATTCGGCGCCCGTCCGCACGCGCCGCCGTCCGACGCGCGGCGCAACCGCCGGGGCTGCAGCGCACGTCGGACGGGGCGTCGATCAGCGCGCGACGACGGTCACCTGCGTCGGATTCTCGGCGATCTTGCCGCTCGACGTATCGACCGCCGTGATGGTGGAGCTCCCCGGCGCGACTGCGGTCAGCACGCCGTAGGCCTTGGGATCGTTGCTCACCAGCACCACGGCAGGGTTGCTCGAGCGGAACACGACGCTCTGCGTGATTCTGCGCGTCGATCCGTCACAGAAGGTACCGCGCACCCCGATGCGTCGCGCCTCACCGACCGGGATCGGCGTCGCGGCGCGCACCAGCGTGAGCTTCGTGAGCAGGCACGCCGTGGTGATGTCGGCACGCGCGACGAACGTCGTGCCGGGCAGCGACGCGATGATCTGCGCGCTGCCCTCCCTGGCGCCACCGAAGGTGAGACCCTGCTCGGCCTCGCGGTTGCTGACCCGTGCGATCTGCTCGTCGGTCGACGACCACACCACGCGCTTGGTCACGTCGATGATGTCGTTGTCGGCGTTGCGGCCCCTGGCTCGCAGCTTCAGGTAATCGCTGCCGCGCAGGGTCCGCGCGTCGGGCACGACGAACATCGACACCAGGCCGGCGCCGACGGTGAGCTGGGCGCTCGCCTCGAAGCCGCGGTACTTCGCCGTGATCGTCGAGGCGCCGGTGCCGAGCGCCGTCACCCGGCCCGGATCCTCGTCGACGTCGATGGTCGCCACTTGCGTGTCGCTCGACGTCCACTGCACGAGCTTGGTGATTTCCTTCTGCGAGCCGTCCGAGTAAAGGCCGAAGGCGCGGAACTTCTTGTCCTCGAGCGCGGTCGCGTCGTAGGCGTTGGGTTCGACGTCGAGCCCGGTCAGCGTGCCGATCACGCGGATCGGCACCGAAGCCCGCTTGCCGGAGCAGTTGACGTTCACCGTCGTCTGGCCGAGCTGCTTGCCCTTGACCCAGCCTTTGCCGTCGCCGTCGACGTCGGGCAGCGCGTCGTCGATCTCGGCGATGAGCGGGTTCACCACCGACCAGGTGCAGCGGTCGCCGACGTTGAGCTCGACGCCGCCCTCGTAGGTGCCGCGCGCCTTGAGCTCGACCTCGTCGTTGGTCGGCACCAGGACGGCAAGTGGTTCGGGTTCGGGTTCGATCTTCACCGACTGGAGGTTCCCGAGGACGACCAGGTTGTCGGTCTGCTGCGACTGGACGCCGCCATAGGTCGCGCGCAGCGTCGTCTTGCCGGCCTTCTTGCCGAGCACCTCGCCGACGTCCGCGGGCGTGTTGCCGACCGATGCGACGGCCGGGTCCGTGACCGACCACGATACGATGCGGCGCAGGTCGCTGGTCTCCTTGCCCGAGCTCAGGAGGCCGATCGCGCGCGCGTTCTTCTCCTCGCCGACCGCAATGCGGATCGGGTTCGACTGCACCTCGATGCCGACCAGCGTGCCGCGCACCTCGAGCCGGGCGTCGTTGCCGCTGCCGGTGGTCGAGAGGTTCCTCTTCGGGTCGTACGCCGAGATCTTCACTGCCCCGCTGGTGATCGGGGTGACGATCCCGGCCTGCAGGCCCGTGCCGATCTGGACGACGCCCGCCGGCACGACGGAGAATTCGACGTCGTCGGTGATCTGGCTTCGTGTGCCGTCTACCCGGTTCGCGTAGACGCGCAGCGGGAACTGGATGCCCTTGCCGATCACCACCCGCGGCGGGTCGAACGACAGGTGCGACACCCGCGCGCGCACCGTCGTAGAACCATCGGTGTTCTTGATGCCGCTCCCCTCGTCGAGCGCGAGGATGGTCACCGTGCCGACCTTGTGCGCGGTGACCAGACCCTTGGTTCCGACAGCGTTGCTCACCGACGCGACCGAAGGATCGGTCGAGCTCCACGTGACGTCGGCCGTCACGTCGTCGGTCGACTCGTCGACGAACAGCGCCGTCGCCTTGAACTGGCTCTGCTGTCCGACCTCGAGGCTCTTGGTGGTCGGCTTGGTCGTGATCGACACCAGATCGCCCTCGGTGACCGTGAGCGACGTGCTGCCGCGCGCCGTGACACCGCCCGACGTGAACGACGCGGAGATGCGTGTCGAGCCCGGAGCGACCGCGGTGACCAGCCCGCGGAACGGCACGAAGTCGGCGACGATCGCGATGCCGACGTTGCTGACGCTCCAGATCGCCTGCTGCGAGACGTTCGCCGTGGAGCCGTCGCTGAAGCGTGCGGTCGCGACGTAGACCTGCGTGAAGCCCGCCCGGAGCGTGATGTCTCCCGGCGTGACCGTCACCGACTGCAGGGTCTGCGCTGCGACGGGACGCGCGACGGTCGCGAGAAGGAGGATCGCCCAGGTGAAGCCAATCGAAACGATCCGCCGGATGGCACCCATCCGACCTTCCTGTTCACACCCCGCGATTCGCATTCAGTCGTCCCTCCACGCCCACGGCGCCGAGCGGCAATTCAAGTGCCACGACAGGCTTCCTCGCAACCAGGAAAACGACGAAATTCCGATTCGTTGCGGGGCGGCACGCGAGGCCGTGCCAGCTGTCGGCGCGGCAGCCGCGCAAGCATCGGGCGCCGGCGCACGATGCGTCGCGGCAGCGTTCCGGTCGCGCTCGCTCCCGGATGGGACACCTTGCCGGCTTCGTCCCGGGGGCCGGCGCAGCAGGTACGGACGTCGGATGGAATGCCCTGCCGTTTCCAGCTCTCGTGGCCGGCGTGGCCGGTGCGGACGTGGCTGGAAGCGCCCTGCCAGCTCCATCGGGCGTGGCCGGTGCGGACCTCAGTACCGGTTGTGCCAGACCGCATCGAGCGCGCTCTCGCCCTCGGTCGACGACGACGTCTGGATGGTCACGTTCGGCGTCAAGTAGTACTGGACGGTCACCGACGAGCCGACCAGCCCACCCAGCTGCCGCGTCGTCCCGCCCTGCGGACCGCCGAAGGTCTGCCCGATCGAGACGAAGACGTCGTCGCCGAAGTAGCGCCCGACCCCGACCGAGCCGTACGACGTGCCCGTCGGCAGCTGGAAGGTGAGGCTCGCGAGCCCGAAGGTGTCCATCAGCGACTGCTCGAGCTCGGGGGCGACGTAGCTCGCGAGGATGCCGAGCGCCTCCTGACGGAGCTCGGTACCTTGCCCGCCCGTGAGCTGCGACGTCGTGCGGCCGAAAAGCAGCAGGGCCAGCACGTCGCTCTGGTCGAGCGGCGGATCGCTCGACAGCTGGAGCTCGGGGGTGGTCGCGGTCCCCTCGACGCGGATGGTCACCTGGTGCTCGGGTACCTGGAACGTCGCGGCGATCGTCAAGTATGGATCGATCGGCGTCTCGCCCGAGAAGGAGACGAACGCCGACTGGAGAACGATGCGCCGGCCGCGGAACATGTACCAGCCGCGGTCGGCCGAGATCAGCCCGCTGACGCGCAGCGGGTCGCCCGGGGCCCGGGTCAGGTAGAGCTCGCCGCCGAGGCGCACGTGGGCGTCGATGCGCTGCACCACGACCGGGTCGCCGAGCCGCACGGTCACCAGCATGCTCGCGCGGTCGAAGAGCGTCGCCCCGGACCCGGCCGCGCCCTGCACCGCGGGCGTCGGCGACACCCCCTGCGTGTCCGCGACTGCCGGACCGATCGTCCGCTCGCCGGCCGGCGGGTCACCGGCGCGGATCACGTGGATCGTCGGATCGGGCGGCGGCCCGCTGCCGCCGGGCAGCAGCGCCGGGCGGATGGTCGCCGAGTCGACGCGCACATCGCCGGTGACGCGAGGGTTCGCGACGCTGCCGCCGATCCGAACGTTGCCGCTCGCCCGCGCGTCGACGTCGGGACGCGCCGCGACCTCCAGGCCGCGGAGCACGAGCTCGAGGCTCTCGCCCTCGCCGACGCCGGCGAGCGACAGCGCACCGCCGCCCGAAACCGAGCCGCCGTGGCCGTCGTGGAACGCGAGCTCATCGAGGCGCACGCGCTGGCCCGCGAACGCGAGACGGAGCCGCCCGTCGCGCCACCTCGTGCCGGTCGCGACCAGGCCCAGACGCACGTCGGAGGCCTCGATCCCGCCCGACAGCTGCGGGGCCGCGAGCGTGCCGGCCGCCGCCACCTCGAGGCTCGCCTGCCCTGCGAGCTCCGAGAACGCCGTCGCGGCGAACGTCCGGAAGCCGTCGAGGCGGATGTCGTCGCCGGTGACACGGGCATCGAGCGGCCCCTGCAGGTCCAGGGTCGGGGCGGGCCAGCCGCCCGCGAGCGGCAGGCGCGCGACCAGCGTCAGCGGACCGAACGGCTCGCGCCCGACGCTGCCGCGCACCACGAGACGCTCCTCGGTCGCCAGCGTCAGGTCGGCCCCGCCGTACGTCTGCCCGGAAAGAGCCAGGTCGCTCACCCGGACGCTGCCCGAGAGATCGGGCGCGCGCGGCGTCCCGGCGAGCCGCAGCGTCGCGTCGAGGTCGCCGGCGCAGGACGGTGCGAGGGCGGCGGTCGCGCACACATCCTTCAGATCGAGGTCGGCGATCGCCAGCGACAGGTCGTTGCGTCCGTCGCGCGCGAGCGCGCCGTCGAGCGTCACACGGCCGGCGCGCGAGGTGATCTCCAGCTGCTGCACGGCGATGCGC
>Ga0172362_10001847_pt1 | contig 18230 bp, 22 predicted proteins | sample LakKivs1_kivu2a2_FD_114534 | JGI IMG/M metagenome (GOLD analysis project Ga0172362, IMG submission 114534) | Sediment microbial communities from Lake Kivu, Rwanda - Sediment s1_kivu2a2 | ecosystem: Environmental > Aquatic > Freshwater > Lake > Sediment | place: Rwanda: Western Province, Lake...
AAAGTGGAGATAAATTAGTGGAAATTATAAGAAATAAAGAATTGGACGAAATAAAAACACTTGAGTAAAAGGCATAAAGAGGCTTACGGCCTACACCCAGCACCAATTAATATTATTTTTTTCGAGGCTTAAATGCGAGAGCCAATTCTCTTGTACGATAAATTGTTATTTCTTTTCTTGTTTTAAAATGAGTGTCATCGCTCCAGATTCCATCAGCTTTTGAAGCAAGACATAGAGCAATAAATGGCATATCATTTTTATCGTCAATAAGTGTTTTTGCTTCATCAAAAAATTCTTCATATTCTTCTTTTGGCATAATTGTAATTTTTTCAAATAGTAAATTAAGAATGATGTCAAATTCATTAGAGTTAATTTTAGCCTTTTTACATATCAATTCCTTATATTTGGAAATTTCTTTCGAGGAATGATCTGGTGTGATAAATTGAATTAACGGAGAAACAATAATTCTTCTCGAAATTCCATTTTTAATAAGAGCGGAAATTATGCTACTAGTATCTATTACTAATCTCATCAAACCAAACCATGTTTTTTTGCTATTTCACGTTTAATCTTCCTTCCAATTTCAAGGGCATCTTCTTCTGTTAACTCGCTTTTTGAAAGTATGTTATCTATGAGTTCCAGTTTGCGTGCTTGATCCCACATGGCTTTTCTAGCTATTTCAGACCATTTTATTTCCTTGTGTTTTTTAATTATTTTATGAAGGTCTTCTGGTATTGCCAAAGTCATATTGGTCATCATTCTCACCTTAAGTATTATATGTATTTTCACATATATAAGGTTTATTACTTATATTATAAGAATATTTTCTACTGCTGCTTCTGTCCTTATTTTTCATAAAAATTTGTGTTTTTCTCCTGTTGCAAAGGGGCTTAAGGCCTACACCCAGCACAAATCATATTTTGTTAAATTTTTTGTTCTCCCTTGCAGATAAAACAAGTTCCTTAATTCCCAGTGGCAATTGTGCATTCTGCCATTTTCTTTCTGCATCGACTGATTTCCCTGCAGATTTTACAGCTTTCAAAGCATAATGTGCAGATCCTAGCGAGTGATCAGCCATATGTGCGGTTGCAACAGCATGGCCAACAGCACGGGCCACTGTGATAGCGGTGTGATTTTTAGCTTTCCGAGCCACTTCATGCGAAGCTACCGCTGCTTTTCGTGCTTCACCAACTGTAGCCTTGCCTTGAGTCCATTCTTTGGCAACAATGAGTGCTCTTGTTAATCGTGGGTCTATTATTTCTCCGCAGATAGGTAAAACGTGCTCTGCACAGGCGTACGCCCATAGCATTAGTTGATAATGCTGTTCTCTATTTAGAGGCCCACCTCGATGTTCTGCAATAAATCGTTTATCTCGCATTTTAACTTGCTCATAATGCTTTTTTAAGCTATTTCCTTTTTTGTTTTAGAGGAAATTATATCATCAAGACAATATTTAAATATATAAGAACGAAATATATAGATATTAGATGCGAAAAAAAATCTACTCAATATTAATCATATGTATGCTCCTACTCATAGGCATTATAACTTTTTCCACCACAAGCAGCAGCATAAAGTCATCAACAGATGATGGTTGGTATTACCTTCCAGGCTATCCCAACTATGCGCCAAATGGCCTTCCTGACTTTAGCCAGTTGCAACAACAGGATTGGTGGGGACCAAGATGCCCTGATTTCTGTGGTGCAGTGTCACTGGCAGATATCTTCTGGTGGTTTGACTCAAAGCATGAGGATCAAAATGGAACGCCAGGGGATGGCGTTGATGCTTATCCGATAGTAAAAGATTATAATGCACCTAGGACACCAGAGCCAGGCCCGTACCCAGATGATCATAGCTTCAACAACGTAAATGACAATCTTACCGAATGGCATAGATTCAAAAGAGGTGGAGAACTAATCGAAAGAATCGCATGGTACACAAATAGACAGAAAGATGCACCATGGTTCAAGATGTTAGGTCCGCTAGCTGCACCGTACAATGGATTAAAGCTCTACTTTGGAGCGAAAATATGGCTGAGAGAAGTGGGAATTAAAGATCAATTTAAATTAAGATGTATGGTAAAACCTGATTTTTTTGTCATTAATGAATACGTGAGGAATAACGACGGAGTTATATTGGGATTAATCGGTTATGATCCTGAATTTGGTATATGGGGACACTTTGTGGCAGTTGCAGGAATAAATTCTGGTGGATACATTGCTCTTAGTGATCCGCTACAAGATGTGATGAACACGAGTTTAAATCCTGCCGAACATAACAATGCAAGTATTGTTTCCCATGATATATATAAGGTAAATTTCACATCCTCTCGGCCACATATATCTTCGTGGTGTTTGTCAGGCTATTTTAATAATACTGCACTAGTTGTTGGTGCAGTAATAGTTTCTGAAATAAAATAAGTAATACATCATGCAAATACTTTTGAAAAATCATGCTTCCAAAAAATGCCCCTGCATGGAGAGATGTGTGTCCAATAAACGGTAAGTTCCTTTGGTACAATAATCCACGAAAATGCAGTACCACGTTTTGAATATTTATCAGGATGACGACATATATCGCCTGAATCTTTTCCGTCCTTGTTATGACCGCCACCGTGATCCCTTGTAATTTTTTTACAAACATCCAAGGTTATATTTCCATAATACTGCTCTAACAATTCATATGCTCTTTCTGCCCTGAATCCAGATGAAGGGTTCTCGTTTGGATATATGGACCCCGTCAAATTTGGATCCAGCCATAGATGATGATTTGAATGCCATAAGATGCCTTCTGGTGCACCAGTTATATCTGTTGAGTTACCAAATACAGTGATGATGTAATTATGTGTATGCTCTATGGCTACTATCCCGCCCTCTTTATCGCAAAAACACGATGTTGAATCGTCATACTGGTTAAACCAGCCTTTGCCTTTTTGAGATGCTATTTCAATGTTATTATATAATTTTGCTACCTCTGAAACATTTTTACAGGTCATCATTGCAAGCTTCTCAAGCAGCATTGTCGATATTCCTGGCCCCTCATCAATATGTCTACTATCATTTTCAGTAGGAAGTGTTCCAGGCGATCCCCATCCCAACCCTTCTTCATTTAAAAATGGCAATTCGTATAGGATAGGTATTCCCCAGAATGCGTATCTATATCTCATTGTATTTATTCTTGCAATCCAACATTTATAAGTTAAAATATGGTGGAAGATCGTAGATGAGAATATCTTTCCAATGCTTTCATGGGAGGAATCAATGTTGAATGTTAAAAAAGTCTCATTGTTTTTTGTTGCTGGCCCTGTAGAAAGCGTTATTGTGCATTGACCATTAAATAAGGAATATAATCTATTCTGTAATGCGATCAAGTTCTCTAATTTTATATTCGTGCTAGCTGATAAGCCCTTAAGTTCTTCTAAAAAGAAAGGACAATACTGCTCAATGTCTTTTATTTGATTCTCGATATAACTTCTATCAATTTCGCGTTTTTCTAAAAAACGAGAAAGGCGGTTCAAGATTCTATAATGTTTCCCTAACAATTTACCTACTTTAAAACCATAGTCATAAGAAGAGGACGCATAAAGACTGCAAATTTCGTTTTCTTGTTTTTCATCAGTATTTTCTGTATTTGAAGTACAGATTGCTCCACTTTCAATAGTTGGAGCTACTGCAAATCCTGCAAGTATGAAAATTGCGAATATTGTGAGCAATTTGCTAGCAAGCATCTATGTTTAGTAATTTATTTTATGTAATATATATAGTTTATTATTAATTTAAATAAAATCTTTACTAACTGCCCAGTATTTTAACAATTAAAATAGTAACTATCCAGACGCATTTAAGTTAAAAAGCGTTATGCAGTGTTTTTAATAAGGATATTTTTTGCCAAGCGCCTCTGTTGAAGAAAGCGCAGCTATCGCACCCTCAGCACATGCAGTAACAACCTGACGCAAACCACCAGTTATATCACCAGCGGCATAAACCCCCTTAACATCTGTTCTTTGCTGTCTATCAACAACAACATAACCTTGCTCATCAAGCTTTATTTTCAACTGTTTAGCTAAATCATTCTGAGGAGTTTCGCCAACACAGATAAATACGCCATCAACATCAAGAACAGATTTCTTGTTGCTAACAACATCTATCAGATTCAATGAAGTTATCACTTCTTTACCATTAATTTTTTCAACAATTTTATTCAAAAGAATCTGAACATGTTTCTCTCGTGCTTCATCTTGGTAAATCTTCTCAGCCTTAAGTTGATCTCTTCGATGAACCAGAGTTACTTCTTTGCAACCGATTTGTTTTAAGAATATTGCTTCCATGATTGCTGTGTTACCACCACCAATTACAGCAACTTTTTTTCCTTTGAAGAAGAAGCCGTCACATGTTGCGCAATAGGAAACACCTTTACCCTGGAATTCTTTCTCGCCGGGGATGTCAAGTGTTTTATGTTCTGTGCCAGTACAGAAAAGTATTGCACCAACAATATATTTTCCTTTTGCAGTTTCTACAGTGAATTTATCACCGGATCGCTCTATTTTTTTAGCTTCCTCAAAAAAATGGATATCAACATATTTGCTTGCATGTTGTTTCATTTTTTCCATCAAATCAAGACCAGAGATAGATTCGAGACCAGCATAGTTTTCTATTTTTGGAGAAAGTACTGCTCGTCCTCCGCCATCGCCTCTATCAAAAATAACAGTTTTTATACCAGCACGCACTGCATAAATCCCTGCAGAGTATCCTGCGGGTCCTGCACCGATGATCGCTAATTCATAATCCATAACTTGTCCCAAATACCTAACAAGATATTTATCTTTTTATTATGTTTTTATAGATGTTTTTTCAAAATATTATATGCCTCTTCAGGTGAATCAATATTTATCACCATATTTTCAAATTTGAAAACATCCTCATCTTCCTTATTATTTAAATATGGAATCATTTTATCTGTTCGCCCTGGGATGTTTGCTCGTATTAATACAGCAATGGCCTTCTTTGTTGCCTGTGGTGTGTATACGCCAGATACTTTCACATAGGCACAGAGAAGAGCAGATGCTTTATCAAGAAGTCTTATACCAATTGTAGAACTTTGGATGTCTTCTCTTAGTTCAGTTATTGCGCCGAGCATCGATTTGATTCCATTTCCTCGTTTTCCGGTCAGTAAAGCGCCATTTTTTACAACAACAAAGTAGTAATCAGATCCTAACAATAGTTCTCGGGCAAGTTCAATGTTTTCGATATTCTGGATGGTTTATTCCTCCGAAGACAAATAATTAATGTTGTGATTGTTTAAAAAACCCTTTGACTGATTATTTAAAACCTACAAAAATGTTAAAACAAAATAGTTGATTCTTTTGTAAGGACACAAAATGAGGTTTAAACGAATTGAAAAAATAAGTATTCTTCTTATAACACTAATGATCATCTGGATATTTCTAATAGCTCAATATACAGAATATATAGTAAATTCGATTGGTATAATTAGTGTTGCTGTAATTTTCTTGATATTAATATCTTCACTAATGATTTGTGGAGAGATCTATAGGAAAAAAACAAGAGAAGAGATCATTCAGATTTATGAAAAGAAAGATTTGATGGATAAAAAAATAGATGAACAATCCAATGAACCTATTGAGCCGCATTAAATACAACTTTTTGCTAACGGGATCTTGATTTTTTATGAATTTTAAATTCCCCTTAGATAGCAGCTTTTGAAAAATGATTTTATTTCATTTAATGTCTCATTGAGATATTCCTTAGAATACGGTGCAACACTATTCATTTTATAAGACAACATTGGTGTTTCATTTTTGAACTGCTGAAGATAAAACAATTTTGCTCCATCAAGCCATTTTGCTATTTCGACAATATCTTCTTTTTTTAGTAATTCGGGAACAAATGTTGTTCTAAACTCATAGTCAGGTGCATCAGATTTTATAATCCCAATGGATTTTTCTATGTTGGAAATATCTGTTTTGGTCCCAGTAAGTTGATTGTATTTATTTTTCGGTGCTTTCACATCCATCGCCACATAATCAACCAGTTTTTTATCAAGAAGCTCTTTTAGTTTTTCTGGATAAGAGCCGTTAGTATCAATTTTTACTGGGTAGCCAAGTTTTTTTACGTTCTCAGCAAATTCTGCAATATCCTCCTGCATAAGTGGTTCTCCACCAGTTATAACTAGCCCTTCCAACAGCCCTTTTCGTTTCTCAAGAAAAGAGAATATTTCATCCTCAGGTATTGCTTTTGCTTCTCCAGAGACTATTTGTTTGTTGTAACAAAACGGGCATTTGAAATTGCAACCCATAGTCCAGATTATCGCACTAATACGGTCTGGGTAGTCCAGCAGTGAAGTTTTCTGAAATCCTCCTATTCTCATACTGCAGCCAGTGGCTTTTCCATCATATCAAATGTTCTTCGGTCAGCAAACTCTTGCTGCTTACCTTTATTCCACTGATTAACAGGGCGTATGTACCCAACAACTCTAGAATAGACCTCACATTCGGTTGTTTTCTTTTGAGCTTTACAAGTTGGGCAATACTGATGCTTGCCTGCAATATATCCGTGATCGGGACAAACGCTGAATGTAGGAGTTATTGTATAATATGGTAAAGAGTAATTCTCTGCCACCTTTCTTACAAGTTTTTTTGTCGCAGTTGAAGATGGTTCTTCTTCACCTAAGAAAATATGTAGAACTGTCCCACCCGTGTATTTGGTTTGCAGGGAATCTTGCAAGTCAAGGGCTTCAAAGATATCGGATGTGTATCCGACTGGCAATTGTGTAGAGTTTGTATAATATGGTTCAACGTTCCTTCCGCCGTTGTTTGAATATTTGTCTTGATTGTATGATTTAATATCAGGATATTCAGTTTGATCGATTTTAGCAAGTCGATAGCTTGTTCCTTCAGCAGGTGTTGCTTCCAGGTTGTAGATGTTGCCCGTTTCTTCTTGAAAATCTGCGATTCTCTTTCTCATATAATCTAGAGCCTTTTCTGCAAATGCTTTGCCTTCTTTGTCTGCTATGCTTTTGCCCATGAAGTTCAGCAGTGCATCATTCATACCAACTAGCCCTATTGTTGAGAAATGATTCTTCCAATACTCGCCAAATGTTTTCTTAACATCAGATAGATAAAATCGTGAATACGGATGCAAACCGCTATCTGTTAGATTTTCTATGAGCTCTCTTTTGATTTCGAGACTTGCTTTTGCAAGTGTCATAAGTTTATCTAGCCTATCGAAAAAATCATTATCGTTTTTCGCCAGATACCCTATTCTTGCCATATTCAAAGTAACAACACCTATCGAACCTGTCTTTGGATTTGCACCAAACAGTCCCCCACCACGTTTACGTAGTTCTCTGTTGTCAAGTCTCAAACGACAATTATGCGTCAAAATACCCGTTGTACCTACCGTAAAAACAGGTGCACCATTTTTTACTTCGAAGCAATAAGCAGCGCTGTTGGCAATCGGCACGATTTCTTTTATTTTCACCCATAATTTATTGTTTTTCTTAAACCATACATCACCGTAGTTTGTTCTGTTTAATTGATACATAAGTACAGCATAATTAGGTTCTTCACCAAGTCTTCCTTCTCTTTCGTCTTTATAGATACTTGTGGTTGTTCCTATAGTTGCGGCCAACATGTTTAAAGTCTCTACCATTTGAGGTGAAGAGGTGTAAATTCTGTTTCTATTGCCGCCATCTGTATCGTAATGGCCATTTATTGCCCCTTTTCTAAACTCTTTACTAACTGTAAAGATCCTTGCAGTATATTTTTTGTCTCTTTTAATTCCCTCTACATAATCTTTACAAAGTCCAACGGCTGCTTTAGAATGCACCTTTAATGTTGTTAGTTTAGTTTTTTTATCAGCAGTAACTGTACAGTGAGCGCCAAAGTTTTTTTCAGCTATTTTGATAAGCTTTTTAATAACATTTTTTTTGTAATGATTTTCCAATGAAAACACCACAGAAGTATCTCCATCAAAAGATCCATCACCTGCATACGCTCCAACGAAATACCCAAGTTCTTTTGTGCCACCTGAACCGCCGTATTCCTGCAAAGAGTAGGGCAAATACATACCTGGTTTTAGATCTCTAGCCTTTACTACTCCGTCCTTATCTTCTTTGGAATTATTCATTATATAATTCAAATGATGGGACGACATCTTAATTTCGTGACCGTTTTCTAGTTTTATTTTTATCATTTGCTGATTATCCCATTTGTTAAATTTTCCTTTTATGAACTTCCCTTCACCGTATATTTCGTATTCCTCCTGTTTGCTATTTCCTTCGTAGATATTTCTGATACTTGAGTATTCAACATCTCTTCCTCTTGAGGATTTAATCAGAACTTTTTCATCTCCTGCCAAAGGACACATCGACCTTGCGTCATCTGGTTTCATGTCGCTGTTGATGAAGTTGGAAAAGTATGGTATACCGTATTTTGCAGTCATATCCCAAATTGGATCCAATCCCTCGTTATCCCATTTGAAATCTTTTGTGATATTATATGTTGGTATTGGGAAAGTAAATGGTCTGCCTTTTGCATCTCCATCATGCATGATTTCTGCGAATGCACGATTAATCATGTCCATTTCATCGGTGTATTCGCTGTAGTTGTCATCCATTAGGTCTCCACCAATTATTGCTGGTTCGTCGCTCATGTAACTTGGTACTGTTAAATCCATTGTAATATTGGTAAATGGGCTCTGAAAACCGACTCTCGTAGGAACGTTCATGTTGAACAAGAACTTCTGCATTTCTTGTTTTACTGAGTCGTACTTGAGTCCGTCTTTGTCAATAAATGGAGCTAAAAGCGAATCGAAATTAGATAAAGCCTGCGCACCTGCCGCTTCTCCTTGTAATGTATAAAGATAGTTTACGATTTGCATCAGAGCAGTGCTGAAATGTTTTGCAGGTTTGCTTTCAATCTTTCCTGATACGCCTTTGAAACCTAGCAATAAAAGATCTTTTAGGTCCCATCCAACGCAGTATGCACCGAGGGTCCCTAGATCGTGAATGTGATAGTCACCTTTGGTATGGGCCTCGCCAATCTCTGGCGGATAAATCTTGTTAAGCCAGTAGTGAGATACGATGTTTTCAGTTGCGTATACGTTTAATCCTTGTAGGGAATAACTCATGTTGCTATTCTCTTTAACCTTCCAATCTAGCATACTCAAATAACCATCTACAACATCGATATCTTTGAGCAAGCCTCCTATTTCCCTCATATCCTGGTGCTGTTTTCTGTACAAAATATAAGCTTTCGCGGTCTTTGCATGCCCTTCTTCAATCAGGATCTTTTCAACCAAATCTTGGATTTGTTCGACCGTTGGAATTTCTCCGCGTTTCACTGATTTTTCAAGAGCCGTCAGAACCTTGTCAGTTAGCTCTGCTGCTTTCTTGTAATCCTTCCCACCAACTGCTTGGGCTGCTTTCCATATTGCTTCTGTTATCTTCACTGGATTAAAGTCAACGACTTTCCCATCTCTCTTTTTTATCTTTCTTATCATTGTTTTTCCTCCTACTCGTTACGTTTTGACCAAATTTTTAACCTCTTTTTCAAATGATGAAACGTCAGTAAAAGATCTATAAACGGAAGCAAAGCGTATGTAAGCGACCTTATCTAGGTCTTTAAGGCATTCCATAACATATTCTCCAATCAGCGAGGTTTCTATCTCCTCTTGGCCATTTCTTCGGATTTTCTCTTCAATACAGTCAAGTACTTCTTCGATTTTTTCATGGGAAACTGGGCGTTTTTCAAGTGCCTTCATCATTCCATTTTTGATTTTGTTTCGATCGAATTTTTCTCTTCTGCCATCTTTTTTTATGACGTAAAGGGGTTCCATTTCAATGGCTTCGTAGGTGGTAAATCGTTTGTTGCACTTGAGGCATTCTCGCCGTCTGCGTATGGCGTACTTTCCTGCATCACGAGAGTCTGTGACTTTGGATTCTAGATAGTTACAATAGGGGCAATTCATATCCTTCACTTTCGATAGCCTTATGACACAAGATATTGTATGTCAAAAATTTGAATCTACAGCATATTGTATAATTGTGGGGTTTTTAAAGTTTTTGATTTTGCTAAAAATTAACAGCGTTTTGATTGTTTAGGCACCTCTTAATGCGACACCTTTTGTCCCCAATCCAGGGATACTAAATCTTTTTTCTAATCTATCAACAATTTCACTTATTATTAATGTAAATATCAAATAAATCAATGCTATGATGACAAATGTTTCTATAAATCTAAAGTTTTTTGCAGTGATAAGTAGGCCTTCGGCCGTCAATTCTCGAACTTGTATTATATAAGCAATAGAAGTGTATTTAAAAAGATAAATAAGTTCGTTTGACCAAGCTGGAATTGAAATTCTTAATGCCTGGGGAAGAACTACATTTTTAATGGATTGTATTTTATTCATTCCAAGGGTTCGAGCTGCGACCATCTGACCTGTAGGAATTGCTTGAATTGACCCACGGAGATACTCTGCTTGATATGCTCCGCTGTTCATAGATAATCCTAAAAGTGCTGCTGATAAAGGCGACAATAGAATACCAATCGATGGTAAGCCGTAATAAAGAATAAACAGTTGAACTAGAAGTGGCGTTCCACGAATGATTTCTATATAAACTACACAAACACTAGAGATCACTTTATTACCATATACCCGCCCAAGAGCGAGAGAAAGCCCAAGCACAAAACCAACAGTTAAAGCAACAATAGTTAGGAGAAATGTAACCGATAGACCATCGAGAAGCTTGGGCAATGTGCTAACAAGGTAATCAAAAAAGTTTGACGTTGCCGTTTTTCCTCACTCCTCACCATACAGTGTTGAAATTCTTCCAAGGAATTCTTTTGTTCGTGCCATTTTTGCATTGGTAAACATCTCCTTTGGAGGTCCTTGTTCGACGATAACCCCTCCTTCCATGAAGATGATTTCGTCAGCCACGTTTCGTGCAAAGCCCATCTCATGAGTGACAACAAGCATTGCAACCTTTCCTGCAAGGGACTTCATTACATCAAGAACGTCACCGATTAACTCAGGATCAAGCGCAGAGGTGGGCTCATCAAACAAAATAATATCAGGATCCATGGCTAAAGCTCGTGCGATGCCTACCCTTTGTTTTTGTCCTCCTGATAACTGAGCAGGATGCTGATTTGCTTGTTTTTCCAAACCGACTCTTTTCAACTCTTCCATTGCACGTTCTCGCGCCTTTTCCTTTTCAATCTTTTTTACTTTTTCAAGTCCTATACTTACATTTCGAAGTGCAGTCAGATGATTAAAAAGATTGAAATCTTGAAAAACAAACCCGATTTTCTGTCGGATTGTATTTAGATCAGCAGAGGGATTTGTAAGCTCTTTGCCATCTAACCACACTTTGCCTTTATCTGGCGGATCTAACTGATTAATACACCTAAGAAGCGTGCTCTTTCCGGTTCCGCTTGTTCCAATAATAACCTTTGTTTCATGTTTGTCCATTGTGAAAGATATGCCTTTTAAAACTTCACAAGTGCCATAGGATTTGTGAATGTTTTTTACTTCTAGCATGTGCATGGTTTTTCCTCCTTAAATTTTATCGAACTGATGCAACTTCATATCCTGAAAGTTTGTATTTTTTTTCCAAATAACTTAAGCCGCGATTGGCCGAAAATACAAGAATAAAATAAGCAAGAGCAATGAATAAGAGAACATACAATGTTGATTCTGGATCCCTGGAATATATGTATCGACCTTGCCTCATGATTTCGATGACTCCTATACTAAATGCAATTGAGGTATCTTTTAGAACGATCGTAAACTCATTGGACCAGCCGGGAATAGACAATCTTAAAACTTGTGGTATAATGATATATCTGATAGTTTTTAATTTGGACATCCCCAGTGACATTGCTGCAGTCATTTGTCCTTCTGGGACTGAATTAATTGCACTACGGTAAATTTGAATCTGATAAGCTGTGCTGTGAATGGCAAGCCCAGCAACTGCTGCAGCAAAAGCCGTTAGATTAATTCCAATTTGAGATAGACCAAAATATATGATAAAGAAAATCACAAGAAGAGGTATGCCTCGAAATACTTTTTCATAGATATAAACTAAAAATGGCAAAGGCTGTTTTCCATAGGAGCGGGCCATTGCCATTAATATACCGATTATTGACGCTACAAAAATACTTGCGAGCGTTAAAACTATTGTAATTAGAAGCCCTTTCATTAAATACGGTAGGGAATCGATCAGGCTTTGGATTGCCACAGAAATTTCACTCTAATCTATCGTATACTCCTCAAAGTATGTTGTACTAAGGTTTGTGAAATATTCGGTTCCGATAAGAGATGCTAATCCCTGATTTAATACACCTTGAAGTGTTGTATCTCCGGTTCTTACTCCAAATCCATATTGTTCATTTGTTACAATATTTAGTACTATCATCAGGTTTTCATTACCTGCAAAAACTTTGGCAACTGGTTGGTCAATAACTACAGCATCTAGGTTTCCATTCAATAAATCTGTTACTGCTAGAGTGTAAAGATCATATGGGTGATAGTCCGCCTCACTTATCAAACCAGTCGTAACCAAATTTTCATCTATCCATGCCTCTCCAGTTGTTCCTAATTGAGCGCCTACAGTTAGATTTGCCATATCTGCTGTTGAATTTATGACAAGACCTGAATCTGTTCGGATCAATACTGATTGGTCTGCATCAAAATATGGATTGCTAAAATCTATTTGCTCATCTCTTTCTGGTGTAATAGTAAGTGCTGCAGCTATGACATCAATTTTATTCGAGTTTAAAGAGGCTATTAGAGAATTGAAATCTATATCTTGAACCTCAACTGTATAGCCGGCATCAGTCAGTATTTTTGTGACCAACTCTATATCAAATCCAATTATGTTGTTATCTGCATCTGTCATTTCAAATGGTGGGAAATCGGCCGATGTTCCAACGATAACTTTGCTTGTTGCTTTTTCTTCTACACATCCTGACAACCCAACGGCGGAAATAACCATTAGCGCTATCAGAAATAAACTTCCTAAATTCTTCTTATTCATCATATAAACTCTCCTCCAATTATTGTAAAAGATATGCTCCTATCATTATTTAAATCTTATAGATTTAAAAAACAAATACAAGCTTGATATTATATTTTAACAATTTTTGCGTTATTTACTGTAATGGAAACAAGACTATCGACGTCTATTTTTTGTTCCTCCGATAAAATCTGATCAAGTTTCGCCATAGTTGCTGGCTTTGTCGGAACTGCACTGCATCCATCTGATGGTAAAATTGAAAGATTGTATGTGCCAATTTCTTTTGCTATTTTCACAACGTCTTCTTTATCCAACCCCACAAGAGGCCGCAATATCGGGATTTTTACTGCTTGCTCTACAACACGTATATTTTGTAGAGTTTGTGATGCCACTTGCCCAAGAGAATCACCCATAATTATTGCATCGGCATGCTCTTTTTCTGCTATTTTCTCTGCGTATCTGACCATCATTCGTTTACATATCACACATGTAAATCGACTGTTACAACTCTGCTTATAAACATTAAGAGTGGTACCATGGGGTACAATATACGCTTTAAGAGAAGAGGAAATATTCTTCTTGAGATGCTTTGCAATAGTAAGGAAATTTTCTATTTCTCTTTCATCAGTAAAAGGTCTATTGTCTGCATGTAAAAGAATTATTTCTTCCGCCTTTTTTGATATCAGATAAGTGGCAACTGGTGAATCTATGCCACTTGAAACCAAAGATATGAATTTCATGCTGTCTCATCTACAAGATAATTGAGATATTCCTTTAATCCACCAATTATTGGTAGTACAATAATATCTGGCAGTTCATATGTATGAAGTTCTCGTATTTTTTGTATGGTCTTCTTAACCTGTCTCTCGGTAGTTTTAGAAAGCAAAATGTATTCTCGGCCTTTCTCTATTTTTCCTTTCCACCAATATATCGATTCAACTTTAGGTATGATACTAGCACATGCAACTAGCTTTTCTTCAACCAACGCACGTGCGATTTTTTTTGCATTACGCATATTGTCGGTCGTGGTATACACCACAGCAACTACGCTCTCCATGAGATTTGCATATAAACTAGGGTTTTAAGCGTTTGCCTTTAAAATGTATATTTGCTCATGCATAATTTATCGGCGATGTTTTTAATTTCTTTCTCAGCTCCATAAAAGAGGTGACTCAGACAATTACAATCGCTGCAACCAAAGTTAGTAGTTGACAAAATAAGAATAAAGCATTTGCATCCTCATAAGTTTTGCAAAATAATTCATATGTTACAGGAAGATCGGACCACAAAATATATATATATATATGTTGTTATATAATATTGTTTGAAAGGATTGGTACGTCGCCGGTACCAAAAACTTTACATTTATAAAAACAGGCGAGGGGGGACGAAAAAGAAAGATGAAAAAAACAATATTAGCACTTGTAGTAGTTATGCTATTTATCTGTATGAATTTTGTAGTGACAGGTACAAACTGTGAAACAAAGATACAAGAAAACAAAAAACAAATTAATAATAGTTCAACAACTAGTGAACCAGACTATAAATTTGATACAGTAAAAATAGAGCTACATGGGAAATGCTCGCAATACTCTCTTCCTGGTGGCACCTATTCACCTTGGTGGAGAATAAGAGTTCCTTTTACAGACTATGAATTGCTCTATTGCTACTGTTTTAAGTTCAATACACCAAAAATACCTGGAAGACAACTTATGTTGACAGAGGGTTATTTTGATATAAAAACACCAGATGGACAAACACTAATAGTACAATTTGATGGTGACACACACATAGACTATGTTTCATGTTTCGTTAAACAAAACCGTGATTATCATGCTTATTATTTAAAAGGAACGCTAAACCAAGGTGTAGAAATATATCTATAAATTTACAACGATGACAAATACAAACAATAATATCCCTAGATATAGAACACCGCTAGGTACCAAAAAGAATTCAACCACTCCCTCTTCATTTATTTTTTAGACTATTTTAGTTTTTACCATGAAAAAACTTTAACTTTTGGAATGTTTATACAGCACATACCGTTTCATATGAAAATTTTTGATAATCTGCATTATTCTATTAACAGGATCATAAAATAAATGACCTTCACATTTGCAGTCACTACAACCAAAACCGGGAATTGAAAACAACTGCTTATCCAGCATCTTTGCAATTTTACATTCCTCTGTGACTTTGTTTTCTTTGTAAAAAACGTCAACGACTTCAACAAAATCAAGTAGATAGTCTATATGCCAGTGTTTTTTCTTTGTTTTTCGTAGATGCCTGCTTATTCTTTGCTCCAATCCGTTTAGAGCAGAGCCGACATAGACGTAAAAACCTTTTTTAAAAACTATTTTACCAAGTTTACCAACTTGAATTGTTTTTTCTTCCTTTAATTCAATTACAAGAATGTAACTGCCTTTCATAGAAACCTAAACGATTTTACCTAAAACATTTTCCAGATCTATCATAAAATCAGTTCTCTGCAATTTACCGGGATTCCCAATAGATTCTTCGAGTTTCTTATCAAACAAAATGTAACCAAGATACTTTATTTTCATCTTAGAAACACTGTCTTTTATATAGCTTGAATCCACCATCTTCATGTTTTCCAAAACGCCGATGACGGGAAGTTTAAGCTCCTTCAGAATGGAAAGAAGTTTACTAACGGCCCCCATAGCAACTTTGGAAGGTGTTGTAACAACAAGAAATTCACCTCGTTTAACGATTCTAATCAAATCCAAAGTCTCTTCACCTATCCCTGGCGGCATATCAATTATCAGATAGTCCAGTTCGCCCCACTGGGTAATCGCAAGAAGCTCGATTATAACATTTGAGATATCAGCACCTCTGAATGGAGCTGGTTTATCCTCTGTGTAATAAACAAGTGACATGAACTTTATGCCACTTACATTTGGTGGAACAATTCCCTTTTCTTCTTCAGGAAAATCGTACTTTTCAACACCAAGAATTATGTGGGAAGAAGGACCGTACAGGTCCAAATCCAATAAACCAACTTTGTACCCTTTTTTAGACAGGCTTAAAGCTAAATTTGACGCAACCAGACTTTTACCTACACCGCCTTTACCGCTTGCAACAGAGATTATGCGTTTAACCTTGCTGAGCCTTTTTTCTATGACACTTGTTCTTGGATCCATAAACCTACATTTCCCCGTGTTTCTTTAAAAAATCCTTTGCCATCTTCCTTGTCTTAGGGCTTGAGCTGTTGGTCTGCTTTTTAACGAAATCGATTACTTCCTTTTTATTTTCTATACGCTCGAAATATTCTGAGAAAGAGTCTATTGCTGAAGCTTTTACAAGCTCGATTTGTTTTCCAGGGTGAATCTTCTCAATATTAAGCAGCATGCTCGTGATTTTTTCCATAATATTTGGTTTAGACCTTGCAATTTTTCCCGAGGATTTCACTATGTAAATCGAGGTGATTGTCTTTTTGCTTTTAAGATTACCATAGAATTCGTCAAACAGTTTTTCAAATTTTTTTTCTTTGTCAACAGGCGTTAGATTTGCAATAATTAAAACCGCGGACATCTTATGATATTCGTTGTCACTTCTTAGATGGGCCTCAAAAAAATCCCAATGAGGATACAAGACCGCAGGCTTTTTCTCCGAAACGACATATAAGGCCTTAAAACAATTATAGCGATATGTTTCTGATTTGGAAGTAAGACCCTCAAGATATTGGCCAATCAAATCAGGTTTTTTTATTATTTTTTCAGCATAAGTATTCGGATTAATATTTTTATTTTCAAGCTCAGGAATCATGTTATTTCTTTCCTTTTATAGAAGTTATAGAAACGCCTCTACCAGCAGTTATCTCAAAGTCAGGACTGCCGCATTTCGGGCATCTAGTATGAACAAAAGCAACCTCAGGGATAAAATGTATTGATTCGGCTTCGTCTTTGTTTAGTTTATTTTTCATATCATCAAAAGACCAAGATTTTCCACAAATGTTGCATTTCAAAGTGCTTTTTTCGGTCTTAAAAGTAATCTTTATCTTCTTTCCTTTTTCTTTTAAAATCTCATTTAATGCAAACTTAAAAATATCACGCTCTATCTGTTGTAGCTCACCTATACTTACTTTTATTTCAGTAATTTTTTTAAGTTTTTCTTTTTTTGCCGCTTCAAGAGCTGCAATGACTACAGATTCGGCTAGTGCCCATTCGTGCATATTAAAACCAGGTAGTTCTCCATATGTTTTAAATGTTTGTAACCAAAAATTAATAACAAAAACCAGCATAAATTCGAATGTATTCTCTAGTGCTTTTAAGGTAAAAAAACAATACTTGCATTGCATATGGTTTGACTTAAAACTTGATAAAAAGATGAAAAAAGTATTTTTTATTTCACATCATCTTATATATTTACTTACAAATTCATCAACTTCAGGAATACCGCCCTGCAAAATAATGTATCCGTTATGTGGCTCCCTTTCTGTGATTTCTCCAGCAATCGGCGTGAGCATTATCTTTTTTACTTCTTCCAAATTGCTAGTATGCCCTAGTGTCCAACAGAGCTTCATGTAGGCAACCTCGGGCAACATATTCTGTGCAGGAACAACGCCGAGCTTCATAAGGTCTCGTCCTGTGTCGTAAACGTACATCTGTACATATCCCCATAGTGTCTGGACAGTCATGTACACGGCGATTCCTTCTTCAATCGCACGTTGTAACGGGGCGTACAATGGTTTATTGACATGACCTAATCCAGTCCCAGCAATTACAATTCCTTTATACTTATGATCAATTAGTGATTCTATCATATCTGGTTTCATATTAGGATAGTAGTAAACAATCGCTACTTTTTCTTCAAAGGCTGTATCGATTTTAACATCTCTGTCCTTTCTGCGTCGATTGTAATCTTTTCTCAGATATTTGAACTCGGTGGGATTTACCATTGCTAGTGGTATATCGCTGATGGTCCTGAAGGTACTTCTGTAACTACTATGCATTTTTCTAACGCGTGTTCCTCTGTGTAGTAAATTATATTGGTCGCTGGTCGGTCCAAACATACAGAGCATAACTTCAGCGATATCGCAATAGGCTGCTGTTCGTGTTGCATTTATGAGGTTTAGCGCCGCATCGCTTGATGGTCTGTCTGAGGATCTTTGCGAACCTACCAACACGATAGGTACAGGTGGTTTCTGCACCATGAATGAAAGGATTGCCCCT
>Ga0172362_10001850_pt1 | contig 18218 bp, 23 predicted proteins | sample LakKivs1_kivu2a2_FD_114534 | JGI IMG/M metagenome (GOLD analysis project Ga0172362, IMG submission 114534) | Sediment microbial communities from Lake Kivu, Rwanda - Sediment s1_kivu2a2 | ecosystem: Environmental > Aquatic > Freshwater > Lake > Sediment | place: Rwanda: Western Province, Lake...
ATTCCTGGAATAGAAGATTTGAATATTGGACATTCTATTATTAGCCGTTCTGTATTCGTTGGGTTGGCTAAAGCTGTGAGGGAGATGAAGCGATTAATTGAGTAGATAAAGGGGACAGGCTACTTTTTCATGCATTTACTCTCCACCCATCTGAGCATAAATTGTAACCTGAAATTCTTTACATACCGGCTATGTAAAAAAGTAGCCTGTCCCCTTTTTTTCATAGGAGTGGATTATGTGTGGAATTGTGGGCTACATTGGGAATAAGGATGTTGTTCCGATTTTAATTGATGGATTGAAGAGGTTAGAATATCGGGGCTATGACTCAGCAGGCATTGGCGTGATTGAGAAGGGGAGGCTGGAGTTAAGAAGATGCGTGGGGAAGATTACCAATCTGGAAAATGTGTTGAAGGATAAGCCCTGTAAGGGAGATATAGCCCTGGGTCACACGAGATGGGCGACCCACGGCAGACCCTCGGAAGAAAATGCGCACCCGCATACTGATTGCCAGGAGAGACTTGTGGTAGTGCATAACGGAATTATTGAGAACTATCTCACATTGAAGAAGGGATTGATAAAGGAGGGTCATAGATTTAGGTCGGAAACGGATACCGAGGTTCTGGCCCATCTTGTGGAGAAGTATCTCGCCAAGTCTAAAGGGAAGAAAAAGATTATTTCCGCCCTGCAGAGGGCGATTAAGGAAGTGGAGGGTTCATACGCTTTGGGAGTTATCTCTGTTGATGACCCGGATAAGATTGTATGCGCCCGCAAGGAGAGTCCCCTGGTTATCGGGCTGGGAAGAAAAGAATATTTTATTGCTTCTGATGTTCCGGCAATCCTGGGACATACGAGAAAAGTAATCTATCTTGACGACGGTGAGACGGCCGAGGTGAGTGCCGACGGGGTGCAAGTATATGAAAAGTCGGGTAAGAAAATAGAAAAGAAAGTATTTCAGATAAGCTGGGACCCGGTGATGGCGGAAAAGGGCGGCTATAAGCATTTTATGCTTAAGGAGATTCACGAGCAGCCCCGGGCTATCCAGGACACGTTTCGGGGAAGGATGTCGCCAGATAAAGGCGAGGTCTATCTGGAAGAGCTGGGACTTTCCAAAGAAGAGATTAGAAGGATTGAGAAGGTTTATATCGTTGCCTGTGGCACATCATATCACGCTGCGCTCTACGGGGAATTTCTTCTTGAAGAACTGGTGAAACTTCCCTGCGAGGTGGACATTGGCTCTGAATTTCGCTATAGAGACCCTATCATAAATGGCAATACTCTCGTCCTTTTGATTTCCCAATCGGGAGAGACGGCGGACACGCTGGCAGGGTTGAGGGAAGCAAAAAAGAAGGGTGGAAAGACTTTAGCTATCTGCAATGTGCTCGGTTCTACAGCCACGCGAGAAGCAGATGGCGTAATCTATACCCGGGCTGGGCCAGAAATCGGGGTGGCTTCCAGCAAGGCATTCACTGCCCAGCTTACGGCACTATGCCTTCTGGCAGTCCATTTCGGCAGAGTAAGGGGAACTTTGAAAAAAGAAGAGGCGAGGAATATATTGATGCATCTTCTGCGCATTCCTCACCAGGTGGAAGAGGTTCTGGAAAATCAAGAGGAGATTATAGCCTGTGCGCAGAATTATTTCAAGAAGATAGATTTTCTGTTTTTAGGACGCCACATAAATTATCCCATCGCGCTGGAAGGCGCACTGAAATTGAAAGAGATATCGTACATTCACGCAGAGGGCTATCCTGCTGGCGAGATGAAGCATGGCCCGATTGCTCTGATTGATGAGAATATGCCTGTTCTGGCTATTGCCACTGATAGCAAAGTCTACGAAAAAGTTGTGGCGAATATAGAAGAAGTGAGGGCCCGTGATGGGATTGTAATTGCCTTAGCTACGAAGAAAAATAAGGAGATTAAGAAGAAAGCCGACCATGTATTTTATATGTCACAGACGTTAGAAATATTATCTCCTATTGTCAATGTGATTCCGCTGCAGTTGTTAGCTTACCATATTGCTGCCCTCAGAGGTTGCGATGTGGATCAACCGCGCAATCTTGCCAAAAGCGTTACTGTCGAGTGATCCTATAGAAAAAGGACTTGATTTTCCCGACACTTTTTTGTATCATAACAAAAATGGTGGCCGCAGGCTTTAGGCTGAAAGAACTAACGCAACCTGAAGGTTGCGACTACCATGTTATTATCAGTCTTGGTAGCCGCAGGCTTAAGCCTGCGAATATGGACGCTCCGATGCATTAGAGCGGCTACATCAAATAGGGGAAAAGGAATGCCAATTTCTGGCACGGGCATAGATATAATTGAAATTGATAGAATTAAGAAGTTGATGGAAAAAGATGAGCGGTTGAAGAACCGCGTATTTACTGAGAGCGAAATCAGGTATTGTGAAAAGAAGAGGAAAAAATACCACCACTACGCAGTCCGCTTTGCTGCCAAGGAGGCTGTCTGGAAGGCGCTGGGAAAAGGAGGCGTGGGTTTAAAAAATATAGAGATTAGAAACAGGTCAAATGGTCAGCCGCAGGTTTATCTTAAAGGTAAGAGGCTGGACCCATTAAAAATTCTGGTTAGTCTGACCCACTCCCGTGACTATGCGGTTGCCCAGGCGATAGTGGTTAAATAATGGAAGGCGGGCTCAATAAATTGAGCCCCTACATATTGTAGGGGTTCGATTCATCGAACCCACAAGTATTGAGAATTGAAATGAAGATAGTTTCTGCTGAACAGATGAGAGTGCTGGATAAGAAGGCGATTTCTGAAGGTACTCCGGGAATTGAATTGATGGAACGGGCAGGGACCGGGGTAGTTATGCTTCTTCAGAAAGAGATTCCCGATATAATAAAAAAAAAGTTTGTTGTTTTTGTGGGGAGGGGGAATAACGGGGGAGACGGGCTGGTAGTGGCGAGAAAATTGAAGGAGCTGGGAGCTCAGGTTAGAGTGGCTCTTCTGACACAAGAAGAGGAGATGAAAGAGGATACAAAGACCAATCTGTCCCGGGCAAGACGAGCTGAAGTGGACACTATTGCCCTAAAGGACCTTTCCCCTGAGAAAATAAAAGAAGAAATTTCCCGAAGTGATGTAATAGTTGATGCTATTTTCGGCACGGGATTTTCAGGCGTCATTGGAGATATGACAAAAGACACAATTGAAGCCATTAATAATTCAAAGAAGTATGTGGTTGCCTGCGATATTCCTTCCGGAGTAAACGGTGATACAGGAGAAGTGGGGGGTTCCTGCGTGGCTTCCGATTTGACTGTTACTTTTGCTTATCCCAAGAAGGGGCTTTTCCTCTATCCGGGTTACAGGTTTGTGGGAAATATCAGGGCTGTGGATATTGGAATAAGGGATGAAGATTCACCTTCCCGATGGAATATGATTTCCTCTTCTGAAATCAGGGAGATATTACCAAATAGAAGAAAGGATGCTCATAAGAAAGACTTCGGGCACGTTCTGATTCTGGCTGGCTCCTGGGGTATGACGGGAGCGGCGACTTTAGCCTGCCAGGGAGCATTGAAGGTAGGAGCGGGATTGGTAACCCTGGGAATTCCTGAAAGCCTGAATACTATTATGGAAGTTAAAATTACTGAAGCTATGACACTTCCTCTACCCGAAACTGAGGAGAAAAGTTTGAGTGCAAAAGGGGTAGATGAAATTTTAGATTTTATAGAAAGGAGGAAGGTGGACGTTATTGTTATTGGGCCCGGGCTTTCCACTAACAGGAGTACGGGAAAACTGGTAAAGAAAATACTTAATAAAGTATCTTTGCCCTGTATCCTGGATGCCGACGGAATAAATCTGTTAGCTAACGAAGCGACTCTGGCTAAGACAAAAGCTAAAATTATTATCACTCCCCACCCGGGAGAACTGGCGAGATTGCTGGGAAAGAAAGCAGAGGAGATACAGAAAGAGAGAATAGGATGTGCTTTAAGATTCTCCGAGGAGAATAATCTGGTATGTGTTTTGAAGGGGTACCAGACGGTAGTTACAAAAGGAGAAGATGTGTTTATTAATCCCCTGGGCAATCCGGGAATGGCGAGCGGAGGTAGTGGCGATGTTCTATCGGGGATGATTGGCGGGCTGGTAGGTCAGCTTAGGTTAATGGGGAGAGGAGAGAAGAATAGTCTGCTTTCTGCTGCAATCTGCGGAGTCTACATCCATAGCCTTGCAGGAGATTTGGCGAGACGCGAGAAAGGGGAGATGAGCCTTATCGCCTCAGATATCGTGGATAAAATACCCCAGGCGATAAGAGAAGTATTGGAAAATTAAAATTTGCCAGAAAAGGCAAACAATTTTAACAGGAGGTGAAGAGAATGGGTAGTATCATTGGTGGATTAGTGGTGGCAGCTATTGGCTTAATCTGGTTTTTCGCCGGACAGCTTTGGTTTGAATTGTGGGTAGTGGCGAAAGGAGTTCTTCCGGCTATGTTGGTAGGGGGAGGATTGGTTGCTATAATTGCTGGTATTAGCAGCATAAAGGATAAGATTGCCGCTAAGAAGGAAGAGGCAAAAGCACCAGCTTCTGAAGAGAAGAAGGAATAAATCAAACATACAATAGGAGGGGCTCTTATCAAGGAGCCCCTTTTTTGTTTGCGGGCTGGGATGAAGATATCGAGAATCGGCGAGTTTGAGTTAATAGAGCGGATAAAGAAAAAAGTAGAAAAACGGTACCCTACTTCTCAGAATAGGAGAATTATTGTTGGTATCGGTGACGATGCAGCGGTGATTGAGCCCTATGGTGAGAAGCTCTTAGTGGCTACCACGGACACAATGGTGGAGAGTGTCCATTTTAGTACTGAGGATGCGGATTTTGAAAAGATAGGTTATAAAGCGATGGTCTCTTCAATTAGCGACATCATTGCTATGGGTGGGAAGCCGAAGTATGCTCTTATTTCTTTAGCGCTCTCCAAAGACAGTTTGATTAAAGATGTGGATGGTCTATACGAAGGTATACTAAAGTGTGGAAAGAAATTTGGAGTCAGGATAGTTGGTGGCGATGTAGTCTCTTCTCCCAGGAATGCAGTAGTCACTTTGAATTTGCTGGGAGAGGTGGAAAGAGGCAGGGTGATTTGTCGCTCGGGAGCTAAAGTAGGAGACGGGATACTGGTTACGGGAAATTTTGGAGATTCAGCCGCAGGGTTAGAAATACTTAAGGGGAGATGGAAAATTCCCGGGAAATCCGATTATATCCGGAAATGTAAGAAGAATCTCATAAAGAAACATCTCCTTCCCCAGCCGAGAGTGAGAGAGGCAGAAATTATATCCGGGAAGAGACGGGCAACAGCTATGATTGATAGTAGTGATGGATTGGACTTATCCGTAAGGTTCCTTTGCCAGGCGAGCAAGGTTGGCGCTAAAATCTGGCTGGAGAAGATTCCCCTCTCACCTTGTTTAAAATATCTTATTTCATCTAAAGAGGCTCTCCGAGCCTTAAACTTTGCTCTTTATGGGGGTGAGGATTATGAACTGGTGTTTACGGTTCCCGGAAAGAAAGTGGAGAAGGTATTGAGAGAAGTTCCCCATACTGTAGCGATTGGCGAGATTATGCCCGCAAGATGGAGAATTAGATATCTGGATAAGAAAGATAGGGAAGTTAAACTGAAAGGACGAGGATACGAACATTTCCTGTAAAAAGGGGACAGGCTACTTTCTTACAAAAATGGTAGTCGCAGGCTTTAGCCTGCGGAAGGACATTCGTGACGGATAATGGTAGTCGCAGGCTTCAGCCTGCGATTGAAAACGCAACCTAAAGGTTGCGACTACCTGATAAAGGAAAAGAAATTACGTTGGTGGAGAAAAGACATAGATTACATCGGGCAGCATACACAGGCTTTGTGAGGGCTACATTTACTTTGTGTGTAAAAGATAAGGAGACTTTATTTGATAACGAGGTTATCGTTGATCAATTTCTAAAGATATTCGAAGACACAATAAAAACCGAAAAATTAAGAAATTGGGTCTACATTTTTATGCCAGACCATTTTCATGCTGTCGTTGAAGGGAATACTTTCAAATCAAAGCTTTGGAAAGCAATAGTCCTTTTTAAACAAAAGACGGGTTATTGGTTGTCAAAAAATAATATCAATAGACAATGGCAAAAAGATTTTTATGATCATATTCACAGGAGAGAGGAAGATTTAGTGAAACATATTAGATATATCCTTGAAAATTCTGTTAGGAAAGGTTTAGTTGAAGACTGGAAAGATTATCCCTTTAAGGGCTCATTAGATTTTAATCTGAATGAGTTAATAGGGTAGTCGCAGGCTTTAGCCTGCGAAAGTGGGCCGCAACCTGAAGGTTGCGACTACCGTTGGATATAAAAACGCAGGCTGAAGCCTGCGAATACACAATATGATGATTAACAGAAGTATAATGAAGTTTACGAAGAATGAGAAAGAGACGAGAGAGATTGGCAGAGCAATCGGCAAAAGTCTTCTGCCGGGAGACATAATCTGTCTCGTCGGCGAGCTCGGCTCGGGCAAGACGACTATTACCCAGGGCATTGCCCAGGGGTTGGGAGTTGGAGGCCCTGTAAATAGTGCATCGTTTAAATTAATTAACGAGTATAAAGGAAGAATTCCAGTCTACCATTTCGACCTTTTTCGTCTTGATAAATTATCCGAAGTAGAAGAACTGGGTTATAGAGAATACTTCTATAATCAGGGAGTAACAATTATTGAATGGGCGGAGAAGATGAGACCACTCTGGCCGGAAAAGAGAGTGGAAATAGAACTAAAAATAATTTCTGGGGACAATCGCGAGATAAAGATAACTAATCTGATTGGCAGGGAAGTCAATGTAAATGGTAATTCTGGGCATAGAGACATCAACTAAGACCTGTAGCGTAGCGCTGATAGATGGAAAGAAGTTGCGGGATGAGATTTCACTCCACCTGGGACTTTCCCATTCGGAAAGGGTAATTTCACTCATTGATGAAATATTGAAAGAGAATGGTATAGCTATTAAAGATATAGAGGGAATTGCGGTCTCCATTGGTCCCGGTTCATTTACAGGGATTCGCGTGGGAGTTTCTACTGCCAGAGGGCTTGCTCAGAGTCTAAACATTCCCCTGGTGGGAATTCCCAGCCTCGATGGCTTAGCCTTTGGTATGGAGACATCGGGAGAACTCGTTTGCCCGATGATTGACGCATTGCGCGGAGAAATCTACACTGCCCTATATGACGGAAGAAAGAGATTGACTCCCCATCAACTAATCGGGATAGAGGACTGGTTGAAAATATTGAAAGATAAAGGAGAAACTATACTCTTTCTTGGTGAAGCAGTCGACCTCTATGAAAATCTAATCAAAGATTTTCTGAAGAAGAAAGCAAAAATTGTCAAGAAGGAAAGGCGTTACGTTTCGGCAGCCCGAGTTGCCGAGGCGGGTTGGGAGAAACTTGTTTCCGGAGAAGGAAAGAAGTATGACCAGGTCTTTCCGTTGTATATAAGGAGAGCGGAGGCTGAAGTGAAATGGGAAGAGAAGGAAAGATTGAAAAAGATTTGAAATTTTTCATATTCCCGTTGGATTACAGCGACCTCAAGGAGGTAGTGGAAATAGAAAGTCTATCTTTTCCTGAACCGTGGTCAATGTCAATGTTCTATCACGAGCTGATACTACCTTATTCTCACTTTTATGTAATGAGAGAAGATGACCAGGAAAAGAAGAGCCGGATGATTGCTTACGGTGGTTTCTGGATGGTCAAACAGGAGGCGCACATAACCAATCTTGCGGTACATCCGGACTTTAGGGGTCGTGGCTTTGGGAATGAGTTCCTGGGATTTCTTTTGGAGAAGGCAAAAAATTTAGGAGCCAAAGGAGCCACCCTGGAAGTGCGAACTTCCAATAAGGTGGGGCAGAGATTGTACGAGAAATGGGGTTTCCGGAAGACGAAAATCAAGAGGGGCTATTACGTTTATACCGGAGAAGACGCCATTGTAATGGAGAAAAGAAATTTGTAATGAAAGATAGTTTGTTCATCGCTTGAGGAATTTCTCAACGCTAAAAAACTTCAGACTCTGCAGGGCGCAAATCAAAACTCCTCCTCCGATGAATCGGAGTCGTCAAACAGTGATTTGCTTGAAAGAGAATGAGTCGTCCTCGTTTTTTGGCTGAAATTCCGAGTGCTCTTCCACAAACTATCTTTCAAATGTAAGAGCAAGAGAGGAAAAAGATATTTTGTTCATCGTTTTAGGGGCGATCCTCATGCATTTAAATCGCCCTAAGAAAGGGAGGAATAAATGCCAAAATTAAGATTGGGTCTACCAAAAGGGAGCCTTCAGGTGCCAACTATGGAATTGTTCCGTAAAGCTGGCGTACGCATTTACGTCGGAGAAAGGTCGTATTTTCCCTCATGCGATGACCCGGAATTGGAAGTTATGCTGGTAAGGGCGCAGGAGATGGCTAGATATGTTGAGGATGGCACTTTCGATGCAGGGCTGACTGGCTACGACTGGATTAGAGAGAATAAGGCAAAAGTAAAAGAAGTATGTGAACTCGTATATTCCAAGTCGGGGTATCGCCCGGTGGAGTGGGTGCTGGCTGTTTCTAATAATTCACGAATTAGATCAGTGAACGACCTGAAAGGAAAGAAGATAGCCACAGAGCTAGTCAACGTAGTTAAAGATTATTTGAAGAAGAAGAAAGTAAAAGCAGAGGTGGAATTTTCCTGGGGAGCAACCGAGGGAAAGGCAGGGACTTTAGCTGACGCTATTGTGGAATTGACCGAGACTGGCTCTTCTCTCGCAGCAAATTATTTAAGAACTATAGATACGGTTATAGAATCGACAACGCGTTTCATTGCTAATAAGGGGGCTTATCAGAATCCCTGGAAGAGGAACAAGATTGAGAATATTGCTATTCTCTTACAGGGAGCTCTGGCAGCAGAGGGCATGGTGGGGTTAAAGATGAACGTGAGAAAGGAAGACATTTCCAAACTTATGAAGATTCTCCCTGCACTCAAAAAGCCAACAGTTTCTCTTTTGACCGTTCCCGGCTGGTGTGCCCTGGAGGTAATCCTGAAAGAAGAAATGGCAAAGAAGATTCTTCCGGAACTGAAGCGCGCTGGCGCTCAAGGAATAATAGAGTACCCCTTAAACAAAGTAATCTATTAGGAAGGAAGGTTCAATGACTGTTCGAGTGCGATTTGCACCTTCGCCCACAGGCTATCTCCATTTAGGAGGGGCACGCACCGCCCTATTTAACTGGCTTTTTGCCCGGCAGCAGCATGGCACATTTATCCTTCGGATTGAAGATACTGATGAGGTGCGCTCTACTGACGAAGCTGTCCGACAGATTATTCATGGACTAGAATGGTTGGGTATGGATTGGAATGAGGGTCCCAAGATTACTCTCAAGCCGGGCGGACGATTAGTTGAAGAAATTCGTGAACCTTCCCAGATAGTCATTGAAGAAGTTGGAAAATATGGGCCATACTTCCAGATGAAAAGACTTGAGTTTTATAAGAAGTATGCTGAAGAACTTGTCCAATCCGGTAAGGCTTATCGCTGCTACTGCCTTCCTGAAGAACTTGAGGAGATGAGAAAGAAAGCACTTCAGGAAAAGAGACCGCCAAAGTATGATGGTAGATGTCGTAAGCTCACTAAAGAAGATGAGAAGAAGTACTTAAGGGAAGGCAGGAAGCCGGTGGTGCGCTTCAAGACTCCCCGGGAGGGAGTTACAGAATTTGACGATAAAGTAAGAGGAAAAGTAAGTTTTGAGAATAAATTATTGGACGATTTTGTTATGCTTAAATCGAGTGGCTCTTCCACATACAATTTTGCAGTAGTAGTTGATGACCACGAAATGGAGATATCCCATGTGATTCGTGGTGACGACCATATCTCCAACACTCCCAGGCAGATTCTCCTCTATGAAGCTCTCGGCTGGAAGAAGCCCCAATTTGCTCACGTGCCGATGATTCTCGGCCCGGACGGTAGCCGGCTCAGTAAGAGGCACGGGGCAACTTCATTGGAATACTATGAAAACGAAGGGTATCTTCCAGAGGCAATGAGAAATTATTTAGCACTTCTGGGTTGGGCTACAGAAGATAGTCAACAGATTTTTGGGAAAGAGGAATTGATTGCAAAGTTCTCTTTGGAAAGGTGCGCAAAATCGGCTGGTATTTTTGACCCTCAGAAACTTCTCTGGATGAATGGTGAATATATAAGGAAAATGAAGCCAGAAGAGCTTACTTTTAAAGCCTTCCCATTTATAGCAAGTGAAAAAGAAAAATTAGTGGAAGGTAAGAAATATGAAGAGATTGAAGATGCGGTCAAGATGGCGCTGAGAGAATCGATTTCCTTGGAACAGGAAAAAATAAAATTACTGAAGGACATTCCCTATTTGATAGGTTATATGCTTAAGGAAGATTTAGAAGATAAAGATTACGAAGAGGAGACGAAAGAGAAAGTATTAAAGGTTAGCGGGGTTAGAGAGATACTCTCCGATTGCAGGGATAGGCTCGCCAGGTTGCAAGATTTCTCAGAAGAGAAGATTGAAAAAGAAATTCGCAACTATACCAAGGAGAGCGGTAAGAAGACAAGTGAAGTGTTCCACCCTATCAGAGTGGCAGTCTCCGGCCGCACCAGAGGGCCGGGTCTATTTGCTCTCTTATCTTTTCTCGGCAAAGAGAGGGTCTTAAAGAGAATAGATTATACAATCAGAAACTACCTGTAGTTTTTCTGTAAGGAGGCGGGATGGAAGAAGAACCAAAATTGAACATGCTTTTTATGAGCCTTGTTCTCTCCCTTTCTCAGGCAGCAATGCAGCATATGGGTAAAGTTACTAATCCCCTGACGGGTGAGATTGAAAGAAATTTAGAGCAGGCAAAAGTAACAATCGATATGATGGAAATGCTAAAAGAGAAGTCAAAAGGGAATCTGGTTAAAGAGGAAGAGAAGTTCATCGGTGAGACTCTGGCGACTCTCCAGCTAAACTATGTTGATGAGGTAAAGAAGGGAAAGGAAGAGAAGAAGGAAAAGCAAGAAGAAGAGCAAAAAGGATAAAAATTGCCGGGTGGTCTAATGGTAGGACACGAGACTCTGGATCTTGTTGTGGAGGTTCGAATCCTCCCCCGGCAGCCAAGCTTACTTGCGGAAGGATTCGAAGCCAACGAGCGCCGACCCCGTAGGGGAAGAGCGGAGAATTTGTAGGGGTCGCATTTATGCGACCCGCATTCTCCGTCCTATTGACGGGCGAGAGCGCCGAGGTCACCCCCTCACCTTCATCCTCTCCCCCGAGGGGAGAAGAAAGGGTGAAGGGTCAAGGTGAGGGGGAAATTGAATAAGAGGGGAAGTGTGGTATCCAATTCAAAAGGGTTCACTTTGACGGAACTGATGATTTCTGTAGCAGTTATTGGACTGCTTGCGGTTACTGTCATCATAATAGGTGGGAATACAATTCGCCGGGCAAACGAGAATGTGGCAAGAGGGAATCTGGGTATCTTGCGTATGGCAATTATGACCTATTATGGAACCAATGAAGGGGTATGGCCTTCCAACCCGCTTCCCAATTCCCTGGTTGCTAATTATGTAAATGAGATTCCGTATTTGAATCTTAATTCCCATCCACGAACAAATCAAGTCACAGGGCCTAATATCACTGATAGCGGCGGATGGTGCTATGATTCTGCAACAGGGAAAATTTGCATTGATTGCACACATCTCGGCCTTGAGGGAACTCAAATATCCAGTTGGTAGATTTAGGATATGGGAGAGGGAATGGAAGAATCCAAGGAGAGATTATATTTATTTATTGCTTCCACCTTGGCCTGGATTTGGGGAATTTTAATGTTATTTACCGCTATTGCCTTTGGTATTCCCGCCATATCCATGGGCGCAACCCTTGTGGGCCCTATTTTAATGTTAGTGACTGCTGGCTTATATTGTTTTAGTGGGTACGGATTAAGGAAAAAGCGACGAATAGCGGGAGTGGTGGCTTTAGTTGTTCCGGGACTTACATTGATTGTTCACGTAATTTTTCCCGTGAGAATTAGTCTACTGGCAATTTTGGTAAATTTGGCAATTATAATCCTGGTTTTGATAAGTTGGAAAGGACTTGCTTAGAAAATCTTCTTATTTCCCGATTTTGGATAAGATTGATAGAAAATGTCGTATAAAATATTTGCTGATGCAATCATTTTGGTACATTTCCTGTTTATACTGTTTATGCTCTTGGGATTTCTGCTTACGGGATATGCTCTCGTCTTCCGGCAGAAATTCTTTGATTGGTGGCTTTTCAGGTCACTCCACCTGTTAGGTATTTTCTATGTTTCCTCTCTAAGTATTCTGGGTAAGTATTGCCCCCTTACTATCCTTGAGAATGGACTCAGGTTAAGGTATGAGGCATCTTCAGTATATTCTGGTTCGTTCATCGTCCATTATTTGGAGAAGTTGATTTATCCTGATGTTAATCCTTTGGTAATACAGATATCAACTGTTTTTCTTGCCATATTTACAATAGTGGTTTTCATAATTAAACCACCGGGGAAAATAAAAAGCATAATGGGGAAAAAGTAAGCGAAAAAAGTACCTGTCACTTTTTTATGGAGGGAGTTATGATTTTAGAAAAGATGAGTCTTAAGGGAAAAGCGGGGATAGTGACTGGAGCAAGTCGCGGCTTGGGAGAAGGTATTGCTATTGGTCTTGCTCAGGCTGGGGCAGACCTTGCTATAACCAGCAGAAACTTGAAAAAAATTGAGAAAGTAGCTGAGGAAATAAAAAGTTTGGGAAGGAAGGTGCTTCCTCTGCAAATTAATGTGGCGAGAAAAGAAGATATTGATAGAATGGTAGAAAAAGCTCTGGAAAAGTTTGGTAAGATAGATTTTCTGTTCAATAATGCCGGGAGGATTACCCGAGTGCCTCCTGAAGACTTTTCCGAAGAGGACTGGGATGAGGAGATTAAGGTCAATTTGAAAGGGACTTTCCTATCTTGCCAGGCGGTGGGGAGAGTGATGATTAAACAGAAAAGAGGCAAGATTATAAACATCTCTTCCATAGCCAGCTTTATTGGCGGGAAGAATATTTCTGCCTATGTGGCGAGCAAGGGAGGGGTTTCTCAGTTGACCAAGTCTCTTGCCGGCGACTGGGCGAAATACAACATTAGAGTCAATGCTATTGGACCGGGCTATTTTACGACTGATTTGACCGAGCCTTTGCGGAAGGACCCCCAAAGATTTTCGGCAATAAATGCGAGAATTCCTTTGGGTAGATGGGGCAAGCCTGAGGATCTGGCAGGAATAGCTGTTTTTCTTGCTTCTGACGCTTCGGACTACATAACGGGACAGACAATCTTTGTAGATGGAGGATGGCTTGCAGTTTAAGAAAAGGGGACAGGCTACTTTTTGATTTGAGACGGAAAAAAGTACCTGTCGCCTTTTTGATAAGGAGGAATAGTATGAGAAAAAGTAGCCTGTCCCCTTTTTTAGTAATATTTTTTGTTTTCTTGGTAGGGTGCGCGGCGAATCCGGTTACAGGGAAAAAAGAGATTAGACTGGTCTCTACAGGGCAAGAGGTTGCCTTGGGAAAAGCAACTGCTCAGCAGGTAGTAAATGAGTTTGGCGTTTACGATGACCCTAAGTTACACGAGTATATAAACGAGGTGGGTCAGAAACTGGTTAATGTTTGTGAAAGGAAAGAGATAACTTACTATTTTACTGTTCTGGATACTCCCATGGTGAATGCTTTTGCTGCTCCCGGAGGCTTCATTTTTGTCACCAGAGGAATTCTTAAGGAACTGGATAACGAAGCGCAACTGGCAGGAGTGATGGGACATGAGATTGGACATGTTGTGTATCGTCATGGGGCAAAACGACTGGAGAAAGCATTTGGTTATCAGGCAATTATCCTTCTGGGAGAAGTATTCACTAAGCAGGATTTGAGTCAGTTGAGCCAATATACTGATTTCCTTTTTTCCTTAATGCTTCTGGGATATAGCAGGCAGAATGAGTTTGAGGCTGATAATTCTGGAGTCCGCTATTCCCTTGCTGGTGGCTACGACCCCCGGGGAATGGTTCAGTTTTTCGAGAAACTTAAAGCTATGGAGAAGAAACCTCCCAGTAGTTTTGAAACTCTCTTTCGCTCCCACCCACCTACAGGTGATAGAATTGAGAGGGTTCAGCTATACATTGACCAGGTCGGTTTAGAAGACAAAGAACTTGTGAGTAATCAGGAAAAGTTTAAGCGGTTTACGCAAAATCTGCCTGCCGAGAAATCTACAAAGTAATTGCGAGCCCTTCCTTATATGGTTGAAAAAGCAGGGGAAATATGTTAAAATCCAATCAACAATTTAAGGGAAAGGAGACTTTTATGGACATCCTTGTCAACCTGGAAAAGTTGAATAGCCACGTGAGGAAAGTCCTGGTGCCTTTCAGCCAGGCAATGATTGCATTGCACGGGGATAACCTCAAATCTATCTCTCTCTATGGTAGCGCAGTGGGAGAAGATTTTATCCCCAAAAAATCGAATATAAATCTCCTTCTGGTAATGAAGAAAATAGACCCTCCTGATTTGAAAATGAGCTTGAAACTTATTAACCAGGGAAGGAAGAAAGGGATTGTTCCTCTTCTTCTTACTGTTGAGCATATGAAGTCCTCTACAGATACATTCCCTGTAGAGTTTCTGGAGATGAAGGATAATTATGTTCTCGTTTATGGAAAAGACATATTGGGCGAACTGGAAGTAAACAGTCGAAACCTCAGACACCAATGTGAGCAGCAACTGAAAGGGGGATTGATTAGACTATATCAGGTCTACTTGGAGATAGGGCTGAAGGAGAAAAGGATTCGCTCCCTTTTGATAAATTCGCTCACTTCTTTTAATCCCATTTTCCGTAGCCTGTTACGGCTAAAAGGTAAAGCCCTGCCCATTAAGAAAAGAGATGTAATAGGTGGTTTGGAGAGAGAGTTTGCTGTTAATGGTGCCATTTTCTTAAAAGTTCTCGAGATGAAAGAGGGGAGAAAAGTAGAGGATAACTTAGAGAAACTTTTCGGTGACTATATGGAAGAAGTAGAGAAGTTGTGCATAATCTGTGACCGGATGGAAATGTAATGAGAAAAATTAAGATACTGCCAATAATCTTAATCACACTATTTCTTTTTCAGGTTTCTTCTTTAGGGAAGGAGGCTTCCTTTCCCAAGCCGGTGGGATACGTCAATGACTTTGCTCACCTTCTTTCTTCCAGCGATGTAGGCCGGTTGACAAATCTTGTTACTGAACTGGAAAGAAAGACTACTTCTGAAATTGCCATAGTGACCCTGGAGAGTATACCGGAAGGAGATATAGAAAGTTATGCAGTAGACCTCTTTGAAGCGTGGGGAATTGGGAAGAAGGGTGAGGATAACGGTCTGTTAATCCTCGTCAGTGTTGGTGAGCGATTAGTTAGAATAGAAGTGGGTTATGGTTTAGAGGGTATCATTACTGACGGTATGGCGGGAGAGATTATTCGTCAGAAGATTGCTCCCAGTTTCGGGAGAGGAGAGTTCGGCACAGGACTTTTTACTGGTACGGCTACTCTTGCCAATTTAATTGCCCGGGAAAAGGGAGTGGAATTATCTGCACTAAGTTCTCTCCCTCAAGATGATTACGAGGTGGCTGCTAAAGGTGAGTCTCAGCGCAGGAGAGCTCTGACGAATCTTCTCTACTTATTCTTAATTCTTTTCTTTTTGGGAGGCAGGTTCTTCCTCTTGCCCTGGTTATTCTTTATGGGAGGACGGGGCTTTTGGGGTGGAGGGGGAGGAGGGTTTGGAGGAGGGTTTGGAGGAGGATTTGGAGGATTTGGAGGATTTGGCGGAGGACTCTCAGGCGGCGGAGGTGCCACCGGTAGATGGTAACAAATAAGAAAAGTTGATTTTTCGAAATGCTCTTCAAAATCAACTTTTCTTTAAAATGGAGGAGATGATGAAAAAGGCATGGATTTTTCTGGTAATTCTTGTTTTCTTAATTTTTGTGGGGATTTCCTGGTATATTTCTGGTCTTAATCGTGTAGTGAGAATGGATGAGGAGGTGAATGAGTCTTGGGCTCAGATTGATACGCAGCTCAAGAGGAGAAGCGAATTAATCCCTGACCTGGTGGCTACGGCTAAAGGATATATGAAACATGAGAGGGCAGTATTTGCTCACATAGCCGATGCGCGCGCAGCTCTTGCCGGAGCAAAGACAATTGCCGAAAAAGTTAATGCAGCCAAGGAACTGGATGGCGCTTTAGGTCGCCTTCTTGTAGTCGTTGAGCGGTATCCTGATTTGAAAGCCAATCAGACATTCATCAGGCTAATGGACGAACTGGCGGGAACTGCAAACAGAATTGCTGTGGCCAGGGTGAGGTATAATCGGGCGGTCAAGACCTTTAATGCCCACATCAGAGAAGTCTTTGGACGCTTCTTTGCCAGAAGAAGGGGCCTGGATGAGCCCAGAACATATTTTGAGGTTGAAGAGGAGGAAGCTGAAACCCCACCGGTTGAATTTTAGCAGGAACGCAACCTAAAGGTTGCGACTACCGAATGATAGAATGGTAGTCGCAGGCTTCAGCCTGCGAGAATTAACGCAACCTAAAGGTTGCGACTACCGAAAACAGGAAGAAGAGGCTAAAGAGAAATGGGAAAATTAAAGAACGAATTTTCCTGGTCAAATTCGAGAAATGATATTTTCAAGGAATGCCACAGGAGATACTATTATAGTTATTACGGGCACTGGGGTGGTTGGGAGTTTGATGCTCCTGATGAGGTCAGGCAGATATACATTCTGGGGAAACTGAAGAACAGATTTATGTGGGCAGGAGGAGTAACTCATGAGGCTATCAAGAATGTCCTGGAGGAGACGAAGTCTGGCAGAGTGCCACTGATGAATCGCCTCATCCATTTAACCAGGGAACAGATGCGACACGATTTCGAATCCTCGAAGAACAAAACGTACTGGCAAGACCCCAAAAGCTGTGCCTTGTTTGAACATGAGTATGATGTAGAAGTGAAAGATGAGCAATGGAAAGACCTGTGGAACCACGTAGAGACATGTATTCAGAATTTCTATAGTTCAGATATTTTTGACGGGGTTAAGAATATTGACTTCTCACTCTGGTTGCCCATAGAGGAGTTTCAGGCTTTCCTCTTTGAAGATACCAAAATCAATGTCAAGTTAGATTTTGCTTACAGAGACAGGAATGGTAGTATTATCATAGTAGACTGGAAAACAGGTAAGTCTGAACGCGCGGGAAGCGACGTCCAACTTGGCTGTTATACTCTATTTGCGATTGATCACTGGAATGTGGATTCGGAAAAAGTCAAAACGATTGAGTACAATTTGCACCATAAGAGAGGCATTACAAACAGGTTGAATGCGGAAGACATAGAAGAGATTAAGGGATATATGAGAAAGAGTATCAGGGAAATGAAGGCATTACTCGTAGACCCTGTTCAGAACATAGCTTCCCAGGATGATTTTGCCAGAACACTCAATAGGGAACTCTGTAAGACCTGCAGTTTCAAGCGAGTTTGCCTGAATGGAGTTTAAATAGGAAATATTAAAGATGAAAAATAAAGAAGATTTTTTGAAAGTTGTGGAAGAAATTGTGGCTAAGGACCCTCTCTATAAAGTGGAGGCTTACGATTTCGTTATGGAAGCTTTAAATTACACGCAGAGTAAATTAGATAAGCCGAGACACGTTAGTGGTCAAAAACTCCTTGAGGGTATTAAGGAATACGGTCTGGAATGTTTCGGGCTGATGGCGCGCACGGTTTTTGAGAATTGGGGAGTGAGAAGGGCAGAAGATTTTGGTAATATAGTTTTCAATATGGTGGATGCTGGAGTTTTGTCTAAGACAGAAGAAGATAGTATTGAAGATTTCAAGCACGGGTACGATTTCAAGGAAGCTTTTGATAAAGGCTATAAATATTAATTCAAGTTAAAATTAAAAGATAGTTTGTTCGTCGCTAAAGGAATTTTTTAGCGCCAAAAAACTCTGGACTCTGTATGGCGCAAAAATAAACTCGCCCCGATAAATCGGGGCTCAAACAAATTTTTGCTTGAAAGAGAATGTGTCGTCCTTGTTTTTTGGCTAAAATTCCAATAGCTCCTCATAAACTATCTTTTAAAGAGAATATTAGAATTGGAAAGGAGGGGCGAAGCGGGAGCTTTACCGTTACAAGATGACTGAGCCGAAAAAATATCAGAAGGGTCGCCACGTTTATACTAAGTGGGGAGGACAAGTCAAGGAGGTTAAAG
>Ga0172362_10001851_pt1 | contig 18214 bp, 17 predicted proteins | sample LakKivs1_kivu2a2_FD_114534 | JGI IMG/M metagenome (GOLD analysis project Ga0172362, IMG submission 114534) | Sediment microbial communities from Lake Kivu, Rwanda - Sediment s1_kivu2a2 | ecosystem: Environmental > Aquatic > Freshwater > Lake > Sediment | place: Rwanda: Western Province, Lake...
ATTTGCTTTTGCTTTATTGGGTAATCAATTTGGTCCTCCTATTATTTTAACGGGATGGCGAGAATCAGGATTAGACATTGGTGGATTTGGTTATGAATGGGTGGAAGAAGTGGAATATTTCCCATTTTACGTGTTAAAAGGACAAGGAGAAGAGACTTATCAAACTGCTCCGGCAGCAAATAATGTGATTGTTCCTGTATTTGCGCCAGTATATCGCATTGCGGGGACAACGACTTCATTAAACGAGCGAGATCCATTTGATTGGGATTACCCAAATGTGAAATATATACCAAATGAAGAATTTGCCAGATTCCAAGTTTTAACAGGAAACTGGGAACGAGAACCTGGTGTGTATCGATTGCATCCAGTTCGATTTGATAACGTTCAAAATATTTTTACATTCGGTGTCGCCAATCGTAGTCAAGTTGTATTGAATGAAACGAATTTCGAATTATCGAGAATTCGGATTGGTAGAGGGATGCCTTTTAAATGGGTGATTTCACCGGAGAATTTAGATCCGACGACAGCGGGAGGTTGTGGGAGCACAGGAAATGAAGTTGTGAATACTAATTTTAATTTAGATGGAAGTATTGCTTCTTTATTGCCATTATTGGGTTATACGTTAGGAACGGGGAATACGAATATTTCATCGACATCTGTATTATCATCGTGGAGATGTGTTTGGGCGAATTATATGGATTATCAAGCCCCATCATTACAGACATTAATAGCGATAAATCGAGTCTTGGTGAAGAATCCGCCAATAGATTATATATCGGGGACACCATTTATAAAGATTCCAAATATCCCAATTGCGCCGAATCGATATCCTTTGTTAAACTGGCCCAATTTTGTGTTAGGGAATGGAGGTTTTTATTTATTAGTGGGTGAGTCTTATTTTTATTTACGTTTGCGAATTCCGGATCAGACATCAGCGCCGATTTCACAAGATTTCTATATTGGTTCAAGTAATCGTGATGCGGGTAATTCAGCAACAGCCTCTTTATATACGAATCCAATTAGTTTAAATGAGACAGTATTGTTAAATCAGGGTGCGCCTTCGACAAAAACGGAGGCGGGAAATCCCGATATGAAGATTTATCCGCCATTGACAGCAATTCAAACACAGAAGAGTTTTGATGGCATCTTTGCGAAAATACGAATCCCGATGGGTCGCATGCAAGGAGAATTACAGGTAATTCCATTTACAAATATTTATCAGGAAGAGTTGATTCGTAATTTTGATCGAATATTAATAGATTTGGTGGATTATGAAGGTAAAGTGATTGATGTGAGATGCGACCATTCATTTGTATTGGAGGTATATGAGCGAAAGGATACGATGAAGGAGAGTTATGTATCGACACAAATTGGGGATGTGTCAATTGCGGGCGGAGCGACCCGATTTTTACCGAAGTGAAATAATATCTTATAAGAGAAGAATGACAACTATTTTCTCTTTTCCTGGAACAATTCAAAAAACATTAGCCAACTTAACCATTGATGGAAGTCTTATCAGTTCTGTTAGCACAAGTCGTTTTATTCCTGATATTTTTCGATATTTCCCGCCGGAAATTACCGGTCAAACAAATCCCTTTTCCGGAGAAGTTCTCCCCACTTGTGAGAATATGAGTTATGTGGAGGCGCTTTATTGTGATAATCCATATCCTCCTTTTATTATTTATCCATATCGACAGACATTAGTTGATCGAATTATTTCATTAATACCGTTAAGCGAGGTGGATGATATTATTTATTTGAATCAATTTGGATTATTGGAGAAGTTGGTTCAATTCATACGAGTGGGAGAACAAGATAATGAAGTATTTACGGGAGGGAATAATGTTAGTTGTGATTTATTTTATATCACGTGGGATGCGACTTATGATTGGAATACTGTTCTAAATGAGCCTATTTTAGCCTCATCATTAGTTTTAAATTTTTATGATTTGGTTGGATTTTATCAAACTTCTTTTGTCAATTATACGGCGGAGAATATGGAAACGGATTATCAGTTATATAAGAATACAACAAATAATTTGTTAAATAATCCAATGGGATATTTATTACAGAGGACAATATTTATTTATAACCAGATCTTAACATTTTGCCAACAAGGTTTAGCCGGCAAGAGTGCGTTTTTACCACCCCAATATGTTAGTTATTGGTCTGTTCCGGCTCGACAGCGATTATTTGTGGAGAAATATTCACCGGATTATTATTATGGAAATGTGTTTATTCAGTCTTTACCGTTAGACCAGAGTGTCTAAAAATCTTTGTAAAGAACAGATATAATGTCATTAGCGCCACCAACGCCAGAAACAAGTGTTCCCCAATGGGAGAACGGTCGTGTCACCGGTTTATCCAATCGTGCGTTTGCGCCTCTTCCAATGACGACGGATAATCAAAATCGAGATAATAAGTTCAAAGACCAAGCATTAACAGGTATTTTAGAGCGAGACCGTTTAAGTATGTTATATTTTAGTAAGCCAAATATGGATTCTATCCAAACACGAATTCGTTATGAGGTTTGGTTGCGATCAGATAAACGTCATGTGGTAGGACATCAAAGCACAATTGATTTAGAGATTGTGATGCGATCAATTTATTTACAGTATGCTTTACATTTAAATTGTCGTTATAAGGAGCAAATAGAGAGATTAAATCAGTTGGTAATAGATTGGTGTGTTCCAAAAATTTTGGTAGAAGTTCAGCAACATATGGCTTATTTAGACCAAGTCCAAACACAGCCAGTGCCAATTGATTTACCACAGAACTTATCAGTTGCGGGGACGAAGATGCTCCGTTCGATTACCAGCACATTCTAGATTATTTTTCTATCAAGTGGATAGGAAAGATGAATGGATTAACTGGTATTTTTGGTATATTTTTGTTAATCTTTATTTTAATCAGTGTTGGTTTAACGGTATTTTTCTTTACGAGTTTATATATGAAGAAGGCGACATCTGATGAGTTAGCCCGTGAGCGTAATCCACCTCGTGGATTTGCGGAATACATTGGTTTAAAATGTCCGGATGGATTTTCTTATATGGGTAAAGACCCTGAAACCGAGGGTAATCATTTATGTCGAAATGAGTTAAATGTTCCGGTTCGAGCGACAACTTGTTATAAGGATGCGGCAAATAAAGTGGTTTCATTTCCTGATTTAAATTGGCAACAATTATCTGCGAAGGATTCGAAATTCCCGGCAGATGCGAAAGGTGTTGCACAGATATGTAATTATATGAAGGATTGTGGTCCAGCAGCAGGTGTTTCACCGGAATGGACGGGTGTGAATAGTCAAAACGGTTGGATTCAATGTCCGGTTTAAAAAGTAATTCATCATAAAAGATTATATGATGAAGGAATCATTACGAATTATATTTTTACGAGGTCCATTTAGTTCTCAAAAGAGCACTTGGTTTTATGAGAATCATTATCAAAATCAGGTTTGGGTATGGAAGAGTCCAGGTGTGAGAGAACATTGGAAAGATTGGTGGGAACGTAATCAAATTTATTGGAAGCGGTCAAGTAATCATCCAGATGCTTTTTGGCAACCGAAACATCGTGCTCCTGAAATTTGGATGGTTCGTGTTAGGCGACCGGAATGGTTTTGGGGTAAATCGATAAATAAGAATTATCAAACTGTTTTAATGGATTGTTCGAAATGTATTCAAATGTTATATGATTATTATCCGGAAACAGCAGATAGAACAATATGTTGGGTTATTGATAATTCATTTTGGGAGAAGATTGCTGATCGTTGGAAGGCGTTTCCATTATTATGGGGGTGTCAGGTAATGGTTCGACCTGGTGAGGAAGAAGTCCAGACGGTTGAAAACAATGTTCGTATGATTGGTTATATTGATAAAAATAATATTGTGAGGAATGATTTATGGGATTTATCACAATGGAAGATGTATGGTTGGGAGAATCATCATCATCAAACTGTGATGACGGAATGTGATCGAGTTAAAAAACTTCCATCTTTATTGACTTGGAAGGAATCTATCATGAAATGGATATGATGATTTGTAATAATAAATCATCATTTAATTCAAGGGACAATTGGACTGTGTATAATTACCGGAGGCAAGACGTGCTTGGACGACTGCTGCACGTTGTGGTTGCCAGGTTGGACCGGGAATTGGAGCAACCATCATATCACATTGTTGGTTTTGTTTGGCATCGCCGGAGCATTTTGCGGTGCAGGGTGCTTCTGGCATCATACACATATTGTTTGCGGGAACTGGGACAAATCCTCCTTGACTTGCTGAGTCATCAGCAGCCGCCCATTGCATATTGACAATCGTTGGACCTTCTTGAAGCGACTGTGCTCTTTCATATTCACCAGGAGTTAATGGAATGGGTTGATGAGTGGCAGTTGGATCAAACTTTGACATCGGTGGGTTAGACCAATCTTGTGTTTGTGGGCGGAAATTTCCTCCGGGAAATGCTGTATCAAATGGAGCGAAGTTGGTGAAAGTCTCTATTTCGGGTGCTTGTGTGGAAGTTTCATCTTCTTGGGTAGAAGCAACTAATTCAACGGCATTATCGGCAGAGGCTGGTTGAGTTAATTCAGGTTCTTGTTCGGGTTCTTGTTCGGTTTCTGTTTGTTCTTGAAAGTTTTCTTGTTTGCCGGTATAGCCGAGAACATCTTCAACGGCAAGTTCTCGAGGACCACCACAGTAGGGGTCCATTTGGCAACGATGACATCTTTGAACGAATTCGTGATAGGCGGTTGTTGGAATTAATAATCGAGATAAAATGGTTAAAACGGCATACACAACTAATACAACGAGGACAATATAAGTCCATGAGGCAATAGTTAGAACTTTACGGGAAAGACGAGCATAAGTAAAGACACCAGCAAGAAGGGAAATGGGTAAAATAAAATTAGACCATCCTTGTTGTTGGAGGAAAAAATAAGTTGCTAATTTTTCGCAATCTGCCGTCTTCATTAAATCGTTGTCTCTATTTCTAAATGAGATTTTATGATTTATATAAAATCTTATTGGTTTCTATTCTTAAAACTTCCTGCTGCTAACAAAACAACGAACAAAATAAAAACGCCAAATAAAGTTGGGAATATTTGGATATACATTGTGTCATCAATGCCACCTAATGTTTGGCTCTTCACATAATCTCCCATACGTTTTCCGGTATTTTGTAAGCCAGGGAGCATTGCTGATAGAATGCTAAATAAGACATAAATCACTAATAAGGGAATGATGAAATACACTAAAACGGGCGGTGCTGCTTGATTCACACGAGTCACCAAAAAACTCGCCGTTAAACCTCCCAAAATAGATAATGATAATGGTAAAGTAAATGGTGATGACATATATCTAATTAACGATGAGAATAAGTTTTAATTAACAAATGCGATACTGCCAACACCACCTACAATACGGAAGACTTCATAATTTACTGCGAAAACGAACATATTGTAAGTGACTTCATCGGTTAAGACTTGACGGAGTTTGGAGTTCAGTTGAATACGAGAAAAACGTGAAAAATTAATCGTGCCACTTGGTTGATGTTCTTCTGGACTTTCTCCAAAACTATAAACAAATACACCATAGGGTGGTTGATAGGTATGATACATAAAGGGTTGTAAAGCGGTAAAATATTTTGAGTCGATTGGTGTGAAACGATTTTCACCATTGAGTAGTAATTGTATGGCATAACAAATATTACGATTTGCGTCATCAAATGTTAAGATATCGGGAGTTGGGGGAACGGATGCTAAACAGGTTTCTGCTCTTGCTGTTAGGAGTTCAACTAATTGTTGATATTGTGCGATATCTAAAATGAAATTTCCAGAATCACATGTATATTGATAAAGACAATTGGAATAGTTATTCCATTCATTGGTATAATCGACGTCATTGCGTTGGTAAGCGAAAATGATTTCTTTGGTTGGTTTATTAAAAACGAGTTCTACTGTGGAGAGGTTTTGTTGTCCGGTAAATGCCGCAGTTTGAACTTGTGTAATTAAATACTCGTGACTTACTGCCGCAAATCTCTTTCTTTCATCTTCATCAAGGTAAATGTAATTGACTAATAAATATGGGTTTGGATTCCATCCACCTTGAGCATTCGTCCCATTCACAAATTTCCAAAAGTAATTATCAGGTCCAAATCCCGCATCGTTCAATTGTTGAACTAATGTTCCTGCTGTCACAGGTGCTATTGGATTTACTTGTTGGAAAACATAGGTTGATGGATTTGTAGATGGAGGTGCGTTCGGGTCTGCTAAATCGGCAATTCCAAATTCATAAAAACGTCTTGGATTTGCGTGATACCATAAGACGAACCAATGATTAATTTCATAGAATTCAATTTCGATATATATTTTATTATATTGAAGGGCAATCAATGGAATAGCAAGACCGGGATTTCTGGCAAACCAAAAGGGCAAAGGGATATAAAGACGAGATGCGGGAATGGTTGCCGTCCCATTTGGTGAATATGAACCTTGATATACGGCGGGAAGTGTGTTTTGCTGTGTATAACCTATCATATCATAATACGATTGACGTTTTCCGGCAGGTAATGAGAGTTCATTCCAGATATGAAGCCATTGTGAGTATTGTTGATCTAATTGAATGCCATCACAATACACGGTGGCTCTTGCGATGATATTTTCACCTAAAAAATCGACCCAAGCGAAACGTTCTTCTGGTGTGGAATAAATTGCTGGAATATCCATAACTACGTAAATATCTTGCATTAAATCGGCAACACGGTCTATTTCAACTCGGGCAGTCGTGCGTTGTGTAGTGCTAAATGTGGGATTTGTTTCAAAATATTGTGGAACACCTTCCATCGAGAAGGCGGTATGTCGTCGATAAACGGTTTTAAATAGAGTGACTTGGGGGTCTCCTGTTAGATAGAGATCGGATGCCCCATAGGCTGTTAATTGCATTAATCCACTCGGCATCTATATCTGTGTTTATCTATGAAATATTTATTTTCCAAAACGATCCACACCTTCTCTCCACGCACGTCCTAAATCACGAACCAAACCTCCACAACATATACTTTCCCATAGAAGTATCTTTCCTCCACGAAAGTTTTTTGTTGTTTTCGGGTGTATTGCTTCTAATGGGTGTTCGTCTGGTTCAACCCATTTCATCCATTGTTTTGTAAATTGTGTTTTATAGAGGGATGGGCTCATTTGAACCAGATGATCGTCTTGATGTAGGTTGGTGCGAAAATGGACTGCGGCTCGATTGGAAAAGTATGGATTTAAATAGTTTATAACATCGAGCATCATAAATGGTTTGACAAATTCCCAATCATCTTGTAGATAAAGAAATATATCGTGATTGATATGGTGGGTAAGTGTTCGAAATGATTCCGTAAGACCGATTTTTTTTTTAGATTGAATAAAGGTGGTTGTTTTTAATAATATATTTTGAAATTGTGTTTGTTCTCCTTCATCAATATGAATAATCCAAGAAATATCAAAACGGCGTTTGTCGATAAATTGAGAGAGAAAGGATTCAATTGTCCTTTGTAATAATTGCGGACGTTTTCCCCAAGCAGTAATACCAATTTGAAGTGGAATTGTTTCAAAGATTTTGATTTGTTTGGGAATGATTGGATAGGAGATAAGTTTTTTATCCCAGGGATTCCACATTTCTTGCCAAGTTCCTTTACATTCGATATGATGATACAATTGATAGAAGACGTTGGAAGTCCAGTTATCACTGGGTCGATTTTTCATAGGGGGAATGGGGGGAAGTGATACCCAGGGCATCATTAATAATTTAGGTGGAAGGACAAATGGATAATTTGGTTGAAAGGAGAAGTCCATACGATGCGAGACACATCGTTTGGGGGGATTTTTAGAGTGAAGAAGAGAGCCACGTAAAATCCATTCGAAGTAGTTTCCCCAGATAACGGGAATCCAGTAGCCGGTATGAATGAGCCAGTTTGTATGAAAGAGAGTGAGAGATGCGAAAAATTCGGTTTGTTTGAAGTCGGGAAGATGGAGGGGAATAATTTTATGAGGGAGGAAGTGAGAGGGTAGATAAACAGATGCTGGATTTTTTTGAGCGAAATGAAAGAGAGCGAGAAGCCAATCACCAAAATTTTTCCAGAACAGATGATGTGGTGGAATGGGTTCAAAGAAGTAGGGTTCTAAAATGAGCCAGTAAGAGTCGTAGTTTGATGGGATGGTAGGACCGAAATCGCCAAAGAGCCATTCAATTTTGGGATAGGGAGTCGTTGGAACGAGAATTTGGAATGGAGACTCAAAAGATTGAGGTAAGACAAATACCCATTGTAAATAGGGTTCGTGATAGAGAAGTTGATACCAAACAGGATGTATTTGTGAGACTTGAATAATGAGACTGGGAAAGGTGATTAGAATATTTACTTTCATTTCTTAGGGAAGAGTAAGGGAATGGGATTACAAAATTTAAGATTATATTCGACAGATATGTGGGAAGTTTTATTGATATCCTGGTTAATGCTTTTTGTTATTTTATGGGTATTTGCCCGCAATGATTTAAAAATGGTAATATTGACAATATTTTTGACCTTAGGAATCTTTTTTTATTTACAGCAGAAGCAAGCAAGTTTAGATGATTTTGGGGAGTTGCCAGTTTGGTCGATTATCGTGATTTGGGTTGCTGTTTTGATTGTATGTTTAACTTATTTAGAGAAAAAGGAGGATGGGAAGAACGAGGAGGATAGACCAGTAGATGGTTCAAATTGGTCGATGTTGCGATTTCGATATGGTTTATTAAAGCAGAATCGTTTTTTAATGACTTTATTAATCTTGTGGGGTGCGGGTCTTATTTTAATCATTGCTGTTTTATCTTCCATGACACCTGACAAACTTCAAATGATTTTTGGGTATCCTAAAAACGGACATTTGACAGGTTGGGCGTTTATGGTAGGAGTCTGGTGGATTTTATTTATGATTTTAAATATTACACCAGATGCTCGCTGGAATCAAAAGCACGTTTTTATCGGTATCCTTATCGGCTTGGGTATCTTTGGTATGTGGTCCGCCAAAATGATTCCCGATGGTATGAAAGAATCCGGTAAAGTATCAGGAATTAAACCAATTGCCTATTTTGCTGTTCTCTTTATCTCCCTTTTCACCATCCTATGGATCGCCTTCAATCAAATAAAATTCTAAATACCAAAGCATTTAAAGACATTTGTTTAAATAGTGATAGAGAAGTGAAAAATTGATTTCTTTAAATTGGGGAAAGATATAGTAAAAAATGGAGGCGACATTAATTTTGAGGGAGTGGGTAGAGGAGAAGGAGTCTTGGGTAGCGCCGGTTGTGGAGGATTTTAAGATTAGTGTATGCACGGTTGGTGCAAGAATGATTCCTGCGGTATCATTCCCGAAGATGGCGGAGTGGATGTTGAGAAATCGGGAGTGGGAGGAGAGGGAGAATCAGTTGAGTGTTTCATATGGGGACAATCATTTGAATACGGTATTATTGTGGAATGCGTTTAAATTCCGGGAGGGAGCGGGAGCGGGAGAGACGGAGTGGCATACATCCCCTTCGGGTTCATTGGCACACAAGGCATTGCCGAATTATTGTTATAACACGGTTTCATTTTTAATAAATTTGGGGGAGAACCGTAAGAGAGTGAATGTGAAATATTTTGTGAATGGCAGTATGACATTAACGGGTTGTTCGAATATGGAAGATGCGAGGGATGCGATTGTAATTTTGCGGGGTGAGTTTGAGCGACATCGAGTTGATTGGTTTGAGGAGTCGGGGTTTGAGTTGGAGATGGTAGTTCCGTGTGTTTATCGAATGATGAATGCTTATTTTAGTTTTGGTTATGCGATGGATTGTTTGAAGGTTTATAATTTATGTCAAAACACGTTAGGATTATATGTTTCGTATGATCCGAAGGAATACCAGGGTGTAATTATTTATTACATGTGGAATCGTAATCAGGGAGTGCATAATGGGAAGTGTCAATGTGAGCGAGAGTGTCCTTATACGGCGAAACGTCGTCGGGGAGAGGGTGAAAATGATTGTGTGAAATTGACATTTATTGTATTTTCGACGGGTAAGGTTTTAATTACGGGTGCGAATGCGTTAGAGCAAGTTCAGGATTGTTTCCAATTTTTCAAGGAACAGTTTCAACTTCATAGTAAGAGTTTGGTTCAGTTTTCTTTACAAGATTTCTTGAAGAAGAAGATGGGTGATGAGATTCAGCCAAAACGCAAGACACGACGGAATAAGGATAGGGGAGATATGTCTCTTACGCAATTTTTTACAACTTCTTCGTAAAACGGGATTCCAAAAAAACGCATCGTTCGTTTTTTAATTGTAAGGGTGAAGTGCGTTTATTTTCTTTATTTTTTGGTTTAAAGACTGATATTTGAAGATAGTTTAGTAAAGGATGGCGCCAGGCTTGATGAGTGGAGCGAATGTGTTTGAGTTGAAGACAATTCAGACTTCTGTTGTGAAGACGTTGGTGGATGCGTTAAAGGAGATTTTGACGGATGCGAATATTGAGTTTCATCCGGGGGACAGTAATGCGGAGGATGAGAATGCACGGGGATCAATTAAGATCATTACGATGGATCCGACACAGACAGTTTTGGTTCATTTGAAACTGGATGGTAAATACTTTGAGTATTATCGTTGCACGAAGCGGACGATTATTGGTATTTCGATGTTAAACTTGAATAAGTTGATTAAGACGATGACGAATAATGATACGCTGACGTTATTTTTGGCAGAGGCAGACCCGAACAAGTTGGGAATTTTGATTGAGAATTCGGATAAGAACAGTGTGACGATGTTTAAGATGAATTTGATGGATTTGCCACAGGACATTGTGAATATTCCCAAGCAGGAGTTTGAGAATGTGATTACGATGCCATCGATTGATTTCCAGAAGATTATTCGGGATATGTCAAATTTGAGTGATACGATTGAGATCCAGAATATTGGTGCGAGACTTCATTTTTCGTGTAAGGGAGAGTTTGCGGACCAGGAGACAATTTTAACGGAAAATGGTGGGGTTAGTTTTTCGAACAATCAGGAGAAGATGGAAGTGATTCAGGGTTATTATAATTTGAAGTATTTGGTTCTTTTTACAAAATGCACGAATTTGAGTAATAATATTACGATTTTTATGAAGAATGACTTTCCGTTAATCGTGCAGTATAAGGTGGGGTCATTGGGAAATTTGAAACTTGCGGTAGCACCGAAGATTCAAAAGGCAGGCTCTTCATAGAAATCTTTTATATTTTGGCTTATAATTGAATGATGTTTCAATTATAATTATAATTGATATCAAGTGAAAATTAGTCATAAACGAATTCTTCACGATTCTCTAAATGTGCTTTAAAAGCAACGGTTTCTGTGGGTAAATATGGAATTTCACTGGTTAAACGGTCATTATCTGCGTGCTTGGCATCTCGATTTAGAATTTTGATAATACAGTTATTGATTTTGGGTGAAATCGCAATACCATTTACGTAATACATATCGGTTAATTTCTTGGTGGCACATTCACCAATGACATGACTACTTAATTGAACCCAGGCTTCATCACCAATTACTTTGGGAATTTTGTAGGACCAATAGCCCCCACGAATATTTTGTTCGTCTTCCCATTGCGGAAAAATACCATCTCGCATTAAAAAGAACATTCCATTTAACCAAGTTGGCATTTGGTCGTAAAAAGCCCAGAACTCCGCCCAATTTGTAAATGTATAAATTTTTTGATAAGACTCTTTCGTCCAACGGTGATCATCAACCTCATGATACCATAAAGTCCATTGAAAATTTAATTTCTTATCTTCTAAATGACTTTTGGGTGCGTCTGCACTCGTCCAAATATTGGTTTGTTTTCCCCATAAGGGTTCTAACAACTTTGTTGGCACGGAAGGGTGCACTCGATGCCTGGTGTTTCTTTCACTCATTAACATTTTCTAAATTACGTTTTTTTAAATCCTCTTGACTCCATTTTACAAAATCTTCATCTTCTTCTGGTTCATCTTCTTCTGGTTGGTCTTCTGGTTCGGGTTCTGTTGTTTGAAACCCAAAATGTTCGAATACTTGTGCGGTTTCTCCTAATAATTGTGCGGTTGAATCACCATATCCCCATTCAAATTCTTCTGTATGATTTGGGTTTATTTCATCTTGGGTGCGAATCCATCCCCAATCGCCGATATGAATCATTTTCCAGTCAGTTTGGTTCATACGATTGGAGTGATAAACAAAGTCGCTATGCTGACCGAAATGAGGGACAGAGGAGAAGTCAATCGTTAGGTCTCTTTCGACGTGAATGTCTTTTACAACGCCACGATAACCGGGTCTTCCTTCAATCCAGACGAGAAAGCCAGTATCGGTAATATTTTGGTAGGGATGGTAAGAATTGACAAATCGGCAAACTTGAATGGGAAGAATGCTTTTGACGTATTCTTCCCAGAACTCAATCCAAAGGGAGGGAGTGGATTGAGGTGGATTCCAATTATCCGTTTGAATAAAAATAGGGTATCCCCAAACCATCGTTTCTCGTCTTAACTTAAAAAAAAACATTCTTTTTTTTATATAAAGATGGACGCACACGCATTTTTACTTTGGTTGTGGAATGTAATTGGATATTTGATTGAAAAATGGAATTATTATCGGGCGGAATATCGTAAGCGTTGGGGTGATTGGAAATGGATTGATGTGAATAGTAAAGAACCGCAAATTTTGCGAGTTTATTATGTGAGACCGGGTGAGAAATTCGAGCCTTGGGGTTGTGAGGTTTATCGTCGATGGAATCAGCGTTTGCGTGATAAGAAGCAATTACATGGGAGTGAGTGGTTTTTACCGCAATATGTGAGTAAGTATCATGGGATTGTTGTTTTATATCGATTCCGGGATCAGGAGTGGGTAGATAGTTTTAATTGGTATCGAGAGTTGGTGATGAATGAGTTGGAGGGATTACGTAGTTGGGTGTTTCCGGTTTGGAATAGTGATACGTGGAAACAGAATCCGGTGAGAGTGAAATTTCCGGTGGGAATGAGATTAAGAGGGGAGGAGTTAGATGTGAGTGATTGGAAGGGTTGGTTTGGTCCGGAGGGACAGATGATTCGTCGTCCGGAAAGGAAACGAAATTATATGACGTGGTTTCATTTAGAAGATTTGGATTATCTTTTAGAGGTTGATGAGGAGTTAATCATTGATTGGGGTATAGAAGAAACGAAATACATTTGGAAGTTAGACTTGAAAGAAGAATAATTTTCTTACTTTGAAATAGAACAAAATGGGCGACAGAAATCAAAGACTTCTCGATCAGAACAATCTGCTTTATTCTATCAATCAGCCTGCCAGTGTGATGTATAATATGGGAAGTGGTGTTCCAGGTAATTATGACAATATTCGTTTCATTGCGAATCCATATGATGGTTGGAAGGCGCAACCAGCCAATGCTGCTCTCCTCCCCAATAAGTTATATGTTCCAATGGGAACTCCTCTTCCATTAAAGAATGAGGAAGTTGCGATGGAACTTCCGGCGGACTCGATGCTTTTCTGGGCTCGAGACCAGGCATCTCCACAATGCCAGGGCACTCTTTCGACGGATCGTGGTGGAGTATGCACGACACCAGGACAGCGTGATTATGTTGGTCTTTATCGTGGAGGCAATCGAACTTATTTCACGGAGTATTAATTTTACGTTTTTTCGTTTGTTTTGGAAAAAACAAACAAAAAGTTAGATTTTGGTTGCGTAGTAGGTAAGTAATCCTTGAAGAATTGCGAATGTTATCATTACAAGAATGATAAGAATCCAGTCACGAGTGGTTGGCATCATAAGATGAATTGCGGATGGATTTTGGGAGTTATTTTTGCCAATACTATAATGAAAGACGTTTTCGAGAGTGTTAAGAAAGATGAATGAGATGATACTTGCGGAGATAATTCCGAGGTGATAATGAATGGGAGTGAAGACCATTCTTATTAATGATAGTTAATTTTTTTTAGAGATACATCATTTTGGCGGAGAGATTCATATCATCGTTGATATTTTGTTGAGAGAGGAAGTAATCAATCCAAGATTGGGTAAGAGAGAAGGGGAAGGAGATTTCGGTGGTGGGGGGTTTGATGGTATGTTTTTTGGAGTTAATTTTATCGGTGGCTTCACTGATAGAGCCGTGTTTAAGAACTTCGGGATAATATTTGATAACATTTAATTGAAGGAGAATATCTTCGAGTTGTCTTTTTAGATTGCGGACGCCTGGTTCATCACCAACGTGTCGATCCATAAGATGTTGCCAGGTTTCTTCGTTGATGATGACATCTTGGGGTTGAAAGCCGATTTGTTCGAGTAATTCTTTCCAGAGATATTCTTTGGCAATTAATAATTTTTCGTTCTTTTGGAATCCTTTGAGTTGAATAACGGTCATACGGTCTTTTAGAATAGAGTTAATGGCGGATTCATCGTTAAAGGAGAAGATAAATAGGGCACGACTTAAATCAAATTCAATACCGGCGAAATATTTGTCGTGGAATGCTTGATTTTGGCTTGTATCTGTTAGATGAGTGAGAACGCCAAAAATATCTTCACCATTTTTGGTTTGACTGACTTTATCTAATTCGTCAATATAGATAATGGGGTTCATACATTTGGTAGTCATAAGAATGTCGATAATGCGACCCCAACTTGCTCCTTCATATGCGTAGGTCATTCCGTCGAGATAACTGCCGTCATTAGCGCCACCGAGAGGGAGAAAGGCGAAGGGGCGACCGAGTGCTTTGGCGACACCTTGTCTGACGAGAGAAGTTTTGCCGACACCGGGAGGACCACAGAGAGCGATACAGTGTCCTTGTGATTTGGGATTACTGATAGATTGAGCGACAAATTGCATGAGCCTTTCTTTTGCTTCGGTATGACCGTAAATAGATTGGTGGAGAGTGGAGGCTACTTGATTGAGAAAGTGATGAATGAGATCGTGAGGGTCGGTGCGAGAGACGGGGAAAGGTATAATTTTGCCGAATGGGACTTGTAGGATGGCATTAATAAATTTTTGAAGTTTGAAGTATTCGTTATCGGTGGGTTGCATGTTATCAAGTTGTTCGAGCCTTTGAATAATCATTGCTTTGCTGGGGAGGTTCATGGGAGCACGAAGAATGAGAAATCGTCCGGGAATTTCAAGTTTCCGGAAGGTAGCGACTTCTTTTTCTTTTCGTTTAATTTCGAGTCGGTCAATTTGGTTGAGAGTATTCCAGTATTCTTGTTCTTCTTCGGTCCATAAGAAGATATCGTCATCATTGGGAGATTTAAAATCGGGGTCATCTTCTTCATCTTCATCTTGGGAGGATGGTTCGGGAGAATCTTGGGGAAGGTTGAGAGGAATTTGGAGGACGAGATTGGGTTCGAGATGCGTGGGAAGAGAGGAAGAGAGTTGAGATTGGGATTTTCGGCGAGATTTTTTATTTTTTTCGGCGGCGGCGAGAGTTGCTTTAATTTCACGACTGATACGAGCGGCTAATTCGGGTTCTGTTTCTTCATCACTATTAGGAGATGGGATTTGATTTTTATTCATTGATTTGTTAAACGCAGAGTTTTTTTTGCGGGGTAAAGATTCATCTCCGGAACTTTGATTACTGCGAATAATTCGTTTTCTTTTTGTTTTAATACGGGGAAGATTAACGGTAATAGATTCGTCACTGGACGATGAGTCAGTTCCTTGGGGTGTATGAGACCCTTCGACACTCATTTTCATCCTAGAAAAATTGATTATTTTTTCTTCTTCTTTAAAACGCTTATCCCTTCTTAATTTCTATTTTTTAGTAGAGCTAAGATGTCAGATCGAGAGAACATTTCTGCCTTGCTTGCGGACACCCGTCATGTTTCTCGTGTGAAGAACCTTCAATTTGGAGTTCTTTCACCGGAAGAAATTCGTCGTGGTAGTGTCGTTGAAGTGACTCTCGCTGATACCTATGATGGCACTCAACCGAAGGATCATGGTTTATTCGACCCTCGAATGGGTGTAATTGATGCGAAACGTATTTGTTTAACGGATCATTATGATCGTCAAATTTGTCCTGGATATTTCGGTCATATTGAATTGGCGATGCCGGTGTTTTGGGAGCAATTTATGGATGTTGTTGTGAAGATTCTTCGTTGTGTGTGTATTCAGTGTGGTCATGTTTTGTTAGACAAGACGAATCCGCAATTGATTGCTGATGTGAAACGTCGTGTTGGCACGGGTCGTTTTACGTATTTATATAATCATATTACGAGTCAAAAACCGCATAATGGTGCTTTACGTTGTTCTTTTGAGGGAGGTTGTATGGTTTATCAGCCGAGTAAGATAGAGAAGATTTTGCCGGAGGCTGGAAGTGCGGAGGTAAATCCATTAACGATTCGAGCGACATATGAGAAGAATCTTTTCCCGAACCAGGATATTTCGAAGCAGTTTAATTTGCCGCCGGATTATGTTTATCGTTTATTTCGTCGTTTGACGGACGAGGACATTGATTTATTTGGATTTTCACCGAAGTTTTCGAGACCGGAGTGGTTTATTTGCACGGTTTTACCGGTTTGTCCGCCATCTGTGCGACCGAGTGTTCGTCAGGATGATAATCAGCGTCGTGAGGATGATTTGACGTGTAAGTTGGCAGATATTATTAAGACGAATGATGGATTACGAAAATTGAAGGAGAAGAATGCGGATATGAAGAAGATTGCGGAGCATCATGGATTACTTCAATATCATATTGCGATTTATGTGAATAATGAGATAACGAGAATTCCGCAGGGGACACGTCGAAGCGGTAGTCCGTTGAAGACGTTTCGTCAGCGTTTAAGTGGAAAGGAGGGTCGTATTCGAACGAATTTGATGGGAAAACGTGTAAATTTTTCAGCCCGCACGGTAATTACAATTGATGCGAATTTGGCAATCGACCAGTGGGGTGTTCCACGTAAGATAGCGATGAATTTGACGATTCCGGAGATTGTGACGGAATGGAATCGAGAGGAGATGTTGGAGTTGGTTCGTCGAGGACCGAACGTTCATCCGGGTGCGAAGAGTGTGACGAAGATGAATTATGATGAGAATGGAGTCCCACATCCGGAGGAGTGGTCTTTACGTTGTGGAGACCGAACACGAATTAATTTAGAGCCGGGTGATATCGTGATGCGTCATGTGAGAGATGGTGATGTTTGTATGTTTAATCGTCAGCCATCCGTTCATCGTATGTCAATGATGGGTCATCGAGTGAAGGTAATTGATGGTTCAACTTTTCGTTTTAATGTGTCGGTCTGTAAGCCTTATAATGCAGATTTTGATGGAGATGAGATGAATATGCATGTTCCGCAATCTTTACAGACACGTTATGAGTTGGAGTGGATTACGTTAGTTCCCACGCAGATTTTCACGCCTCAGGGAGGTCAGGGTATTATCAGTCTTGTTTTTGATTCATTGACGGGTATGTATCGTTTTTCACGTCAAAACAAGCCATTAACGGGTGATATGGTTCAAAATCTTTTGATGGTATCGCCAATTTGGAATGGTAAGATGATTGAGGCTGATATGGATTCACAATGGTCTCCTTCTGCGATGTATTCGATGTTATTGCCAATGTTTAGTTATAAGGGTAAGAATGGTTTATATAATGATAATCCGGTAGAGGAGAATGAGGTGGTAATCGAGAAGGGTCGAGTGCGTATGGGTGGAGTTTTCGATAAGAGTGTTTTGGGTCCAAGCCAGAATGCGATTATGAAGACATTGGGTTTTTGGTATGGTAATTGGGCGGCGAAGAACTATATCGATAACACGCAACAAATGGTAAATGATTGGCTTAGCACATCGGGTTTATCGGTTGGTATTGGTGATGTGATTGCTCCACTTCCAGTTTTGGAGAGAATTACGCAAGAGGTGCAGAAGGGTATCCAAGATGTGAATCAAATTTTGGAGCAGGCTCATCATGGATTATTTGAGCCGAATCTCCAATCGGAGTATTTCTTCAAGAGTTTGGAAAACGCCATTCAAAAATGCACGGCAATGACGGGTGATAAAATTGCGAATTTGTTAATGAAAGACCTTGATCCAAATAATCGTTTCTTGGAAATGGTTGCGTGTGGTGCTCGTGGTAATAAGGGAAATCTTCAACAAACGACGGGAATTGTAGGACAACAGACAATTGATGGAAAGCGAACACAATTTCATTTTACGGCGAGAACATTGCCACATTTTACGAAAGATGATTTTAGC
>Ga0172362_10001852_pt1 | contig 18207 bp, 17 predicted proteins | sample LakKivs1_kivu2a2_FD_114534 | JGI IMG/M metagenome (GOLD analysis project Ga0172362, IMG submission 114534) | Sediment microbial communities from Lake Kivu, Rwanda - Sediment s1_kivu2a2 | ecosystem: Environmental > Aquatic > Freshwater > Lake > Sediment | place: Rwanda: Western Province, Lake...
CCCGTCGTACTGGCTGTAGCACTTGGGCGGGGTGATGTTGACGATCTGCACGCCACCGTACACAAGGGCTTTGATGGTCATGAATCCTCCCAGGTGCGTTCCATGTGCTCGGTCGTGGGGGTGTAGGGGAAAGTGATCGGCACCATGCTGTCGCGATTGGTGTAGTAGGACTGAAACCGGCGCTTGCCATGGATGGCCAGGGACTCAGACATGTTGGCCATGGCGATCAATCGGTCGATGTCGTCCTTGGTTGCATTGCCTGTGCGCACCTGCTCCAGCGCCTCACGATGCTTGATCTGCATCATCAGGAACTGATCCTTGAGCCGTGACAAAGGCTGCATGCCGGATAGAACGAAATCCAGTGGGTTTTGCAGCACTGGCCGTGGCCGGTACTTGCTGCGTTTCCTCATTTGATGATCTCAGCCAGGGCCGCGATCAGCGTGCACACCCCGATCAGGTACAGGGCGTAGATGGTCACCCCGTACTTGAAGGGAGACACCCTGTGCCCAAGCAGCGCTGCCTGCAGCCGCTCCATGTCGTAGTCAGGCCTGTACCGCTGACGCGGAATGTGCTGCAGACCAATGAGTACCTTCCCGGTATTGGGGTAGCGGCCTGAAGCCGCCAGCTTCTTGTAGACGTCGGGCTTCAAAACAGGGCCTCCTCTACGTCAGCCAGCTCCGCCATGGGGTCAGGCTTTTTCTTGGCAGCTTTGCGTACCTCTTTGGGGGCCAGCTCCATGGGCATCACCCACCGAGTACCGTCCCATTGAGCAAAGGGCCATGGCCAAGGTATCAAGTCTTTTTCAGTCTTCACACTCTTTCTCCTTTCTGAATTGCTGCACCGATCTTACCGCATTCAACTCAATTGTCAACAGCTCAACTCTTTTTTCTGCGGCCATCCAGGCATCACGCCAGAGGTGGCTGTCATCGAGCTTGTCAGCAGCGCTGACGAGCATGGTAGCGATGGTGGAGTAATGGGGGAAATCGGCCAGTGTGCGAAGCTGGTCAGATAGTTTCATCGCTTTCTCCAGGGGTGGCGTTGGTATTCGTCTCTCAAAAAGCCAAACAGTACCAGGTCATCGCCGTCCTCAAATATCTTGCGCATGCGGCCTTCGTATTGAAAGCCCATGCGGGAGGCGAAGTGCTGGGTGTTCAGGTTGGAGCCTCGGATGAGGCCCGTGATCCGTGGTACTTGGAGCACGTCAAAAGGTAGCGCCATCACGGCGTTGTAGTAGCTGCGCGAGAGCCAGTTGCTGCCGGGCCTTGCAGCCAGGTGCATGTCAATGTTGGTGCCGATGTAAGAGGAGAAGACGCACACGGCGAGGAACTGCTCGTGCTCGTCCACCAGGCTGACGGCGGCGCAGTCCTGCCCGATCCCTTCAGCCCCTATTTTCTCCTTGGCCCATGCAACGGCGGCATCGACGTGCTGGTTACGCCAGATCGTTCTCATCGAAGGATTCCATGATCTCGTCTTCCCACAGCAGTATCTGCTCCTCAGGGATGCCCTTGGTGATGTCCACCTTGCGCGGCTTGCCAGCCGGGCCGGTGACTTCTAGCAGTACCTCGCGGATGTCGATCTGTGCGGGCAGCTCCATGCCCTCCACCACCATGGGTGGCAGCACGTCAAAAATGAGTTCGACCGGCAGGTTTATTTCGGCGTTGTGCTTCACGTTCTTCCTCTTCTTTCTTGCGGCGCTGTTCGATACGCATGAGCAGCAGGGATTCCTCATAGACCTTGTCGAACTCCATCTCCACCATGGTCGCCACAGCGTGGCCCAGGGAGACTTTGTGGAAGAGTGAAATCTCTTTGAGCTTGATGTAGGCGTCTTCGGTGATGGTCACAGTCTTGTACCGCGCGCCAAGGCGCTGCGACGGGGACAGGCGACCCACTGGATCACGCTTCTTGCGCGGTCTGCCCAGCTTTCGGGGCCTGCCGCGCCTGCGCTTCTTGGGCCCCTGGGGCTCTCGTGGTTTTGGGACGAAGACCTCGTCCTCTTCTGGTTCAACGTGTTCCACGTATTTCTCCTTTCTGGTCTGTCAAAAAAGCGGCCGCGCGAACGCGGCCAAAGCCTCAATAGAGGAGGAGACAACTGCTGAAAAAACCCAGCTCCATTATGCCGCCTCACCCCAACTTGGTCCAACCTCAACATCGACACGAGAGGGCACTTCCAGACGAACAGCACTCATCATGAGCTCTGCCGCCTCACGTGCTTCTTCCTTGCTTCGCACCGACAGCGCGATCTCGTCATGCACCTGCAAGCGGATGTCGAATCCGGCCTTGTACAGCGCCACCATCCCGGCCTTGGTTTGATCGGCCGCAGAGCCTTGGATGAGGCGGTTCAGGCCCTTGTAAGTGCCTGCTCGCTTGATCCGTTGGCCGTATTCAATGATGGCTTGCTCACGGGGCAGAGCCTTGTTCACGCCCCACTCCACCGGCTCCCACAGCGGGAAGCGGCATTTGCGGCCCAGGAGCGTCCTGATCGCGCCACCCGAGGCCGGGTGCTCGATCCTGCGCATCACCGCGTCCACGGTGCCCTTGAGGAACGGCACCTTGCTGTGGAAGGTGGCGATCAGCTCGCTGGCCTCGTCCAGGGGCAGGTCCAGGCTGTTGGCCAGCTTCTGCTTGCCCATGCCGTACATCAGGCCCAGGCCGATGGTCTTGGCAGCCTTGCGCTTGATCCCGGCCATGTCCGCGACCATCTGGTGGAAGTCGGTATCGGGGTTTTCCCGATAAGCGTCGGCCATCTTTTCAGCGCCTGGCAGGCCGAGCAAGGTGGCGTAGTGCACCAGGAGGCGCGGTTCTTGGGAGCTGAAGTCGTTGGCCGCCCAGAGCTGGCCATCCTCGGGCAGGAAGAGGCCGCGCACCAGCGGGCCGATCACCTCGTGGCGGGCCGGAACCTGCTGAAGGTTGGGGTTGGATGCCGAGAGCCGCCCGGTGACCGTGCCCCCGTCCTCGTTTCTCATCTGGTTGAAGTGCGTGTGGATGCGGCCGTCCTTGGCGCTGTGCCTGAGGTAGGGCTCCAGGAACGTGCCATGGGTCTTGTTGAACTCCCGCGCCTCCAGGATCATCTTGGCCATCGGGTGCTCGTGCGTGTCCAAGAACGTCTTGGTGAAGCTCGGCGCGCCCTGGGCGGTCTTGGGGTATTGGATGCCCAGCTTGTCGAAGGCCTGGGCAATGCTGGCGGCGGCCCAGATGTCCACCTTCACCCCGGCCTGGTTCTTGATGTACTTGAGGATGTCGGTTTCTTTGCGCCGCATCTCCTCGACCTGGCGCTCGCACTCGGGGCGGTTGAAGCGCACGCCCTTGAACGTGATGTCCAGCAGCACTGGTAGCACGTCGGTCTCCAACTCGAAGATGGAGTGCACTTCTTCGCGCTGAATCAGCGCTTTGAAGTGGTGCCAGAGCTTGAGCGTCAGCGCCGCGTCCTGCTCGGCGTACTCGCCAACGTGCATGGCGGGCAGCTTCCAGAGTTCCTTCTTTGGGTGGACGCCGAAATCCTGCGCAGCCTCCTTGAGCCCTTGCTCGGACTTGACGTCCTTGAGGTAGTCTAACCCCAGGGCGTTGAGACTGTAGCTGAAGCGGTTTTCGTCGAGGAGCGGGGCGGCGAGCATCGTGTCATAGATGCGGCCGTTGATGGTGAATCCACTTGCACGAAGCCACCCGGCGTCGTAGGTGGCGTTGTGCATGATCTTGTCGGCCCCAGTCGCAAGGACATCCGCAATCCATCGCTCCACAATCCGGCGATCAAGGTTCCCGCCGCCGCCATGAGCAACAGGAAAATAGCCTGACCATCCGTCAACGGCAACAGCGTACCCAACAATGTAGCCGTCACCGCGAGGCCAGCCAGGGCCCATGGATTCCATGTTGGGGTCACAGGTTTCGAGGTCAATTACAATCTCCGTGGCTGTGGACAAGTTGGGGAAAACCTGTGGAGGAACCCACTCCGACTGGCGCGGGGAGAGGGACATGGTCTGGGTGTCGCGTTTTCTCACAGGCGGAATCCTTTCTGTTCATTCTTGGGCAGCACAATGTGCAGGCTCTGCTTGGCCCGGGTGATTCCGACGTACAGCAGGCGGTTGATGTCGTCCGAGTTGCGCTCGTAGTCCTTGGCAAACTTGGTGGTCAGGTCACCCATCAGGAGCACGTTGTCGGCCTCGCCGCCCTTGGCTCCGTGGATTGTGGATAACTTGATCGGAGCCTTGCCGGTGAGCTTCACGCCTCGGCGCAGCAGCGAGACGATGTACTGGCGGCGGTCCCCTGCGATCTTGGTCAGGGCCTTGTGCCAAATTTCTGTAGAAAGAAGTCCGTGCTTTTCTTTCAGCAGATCGAGGGTGTACTCGATCTGCGGGTCGGCCGTCTTCAGACCCTTGTGCCCGTGTTTCACGGCCTCTGTGCCAAGGTACTTGTAGATGGTGCGCACCACCTCGAACGGCACGCTGCCGCCCTTGCGCAGGCGCTCCCAGCCCAGCACGGCCGTGAGCACGGCCTCGGGCACGGACCGTTGTCCGTGGCGCTCGAACAGCAGCCCTTGGCTCTTGAGCCAGTCGTGCATGTCTGTGAGCATGTAGTTGGCCGCAGCCAGCACCAGCCACTCCCCGTGAGTCACATCCACCTGTGCCCAATCGTTGTAGTAGTGCACCTCGCCCTGCTCCTGCCGGGCCTTCCAGGTCTTGGGCTGGCGCTTCCTGATGCGGTGGACCACGGTGTTGGCCAAGGCATGCACCTTGGCTGGCACGCGGTAGGACTGGTCCAGCACGTGCACCTCGCCCTCGAAGTTCAGGAAGCTGTCAACGTCGGCTCCGGCCCAGGTGTAGACGGCCTGGTCGTCGTCGCCTGCCAGAAAGCAGCGCTGGGCTCGCAACGCGAGTTGCTCGACCAGCCTCCATTGCAAGCGGGAGAGGTCCTGTGCCTCGTCGATGATCAGAGCGTCGAGCCGTGGCAAGCGGTCCGGCTCCAGCAGCACGTGCTCCAGCAGGTCGGTGAAGTCCAGCAGCGCGTGCGACTGCTTGTAGTGCCGGTAGGCGCGTTCCACGTACTCGAAGTGGAACCACTCCAGGTCCATGCGCGACTGGTTGTAGTGGGTCTTGAGGTCCAGGCCCTTGATCCGTGCGATGTTGACCTCGTTGAGGATCGGGTTGTCCGCCTGCACCATGAAGTCGTCTTCGCCCATGCCGACGTTGATCTCGATGCCCGCCTCCTGCGCGAACTCGCGGTAGTTCTCGGGCGTCATCATGTCCTTGGTGCCGATGCCAAGGCACCGGTAGGCCAGGCTGTGCAGCGTGCGAAACCACGGGAAGTCGGTGTCGGGGTTCAGGCCGGGAAACTTGGCCACGGCGCGATCCCGCGCCTCGTTGGCCGCCTTCTTGGTGAAGCTGAAGTACCCGATCTTGGTCGGGTGCGTGTTGTCAGCCAGCTCCTGCTGGACGACGTTGAGCAGATAGGTCGTTTTGCCTGAGCCGGGCGGCCCAAATACCTTAGTGATTGCCATTGCGTTGCCTCAATCGTTCTTTGACTTCTGGAGTAAGGTCCGGAAGCGGGGCCCATGCCACACACCAGGAATCCCACGTGCCGATGACGCACACGCCGCCGGGGGGCAGCAGCAACATCTTGCTGCCGCCAGGAGGTCGATCTTCCTCGGGAAGACGCCAAACGGCCGCGCCGGAGACGTGCTTCATGACACTCAAAATGGGCTCCTATTTTTCACCTGCTCGGGCGTCTCGAAAGGCGCATCCTGGCCAGCAAAGCGCGGCATGCGCCAGCAGCGCACCGTGCGGTTCTTCAGGAACAGGCTGATCGGCTCACCACCAAGCTCACGGATGCGCTGGGCCATCTTCGGTGCGGTCAGGCCCTTGAAGTTGTTGCGGGTAAGGTGGGCTTCGAGGTCCTTCATACGGAAGTAGACCTTGGCCTCGTCCTCGTTCACCCAAGGGCGGCCCATGAGGATTTCATCGCGGTCCATGGCTTGTTGCATGTGCGTCGTGAACTCCTCGACCAGATCATTGAAACGTCCAGTCAGGCTGGTGTCCTCGGGCGCTTCAGTGATCTGTTCACTCTCGACCATCTCCCGCAGGAGGGCGTTGAGCATCTGCTCCCAGTCTTGCTTGCGCAGCGTGGGCGGCAGGACGTTGATGCGCTCGATGCAGGCCTTCTGGAATGCGGCCTGGTTGAAGAGGCTGTCGGTATCGAGCTCGACGCGCTTGCCGTTGACGTCGAGAAACCAAAGAGGGGGCTCGCTGTTGTACTTGGACAGCGAGGAAAGCTGTGGGGAGTCTGGGCCGTCACCGCCAATGCCGTATTTACGCGTGCGGCACAGGCCGCTGTGGCAAAACGCGTTCAGGGGCGCATCCTTGCACTTGTACTTGTACTCTTTCTTGTGGAGCTGCTTGACGATGATCTGCAGCTCGTTGTTTGGCAGCGGCGGATGCACGTACTTCAGGTTATGGTCTGACAGCTCGTTATCCCAGGTCGCAGGCTTGGCCCGCTTGAGGTACACGCCGATGGCAAAGAGGGCATTGTTCCGCGTGCCCTCAGGCACGCCCTGCGCACAGATCGCCTGCAGGCATGGCGGCCCATCCTTGATTGGATGGTCGGGCTTCTTGGGCTCCTCTGGCGGCTCGACGCTCGGGTCCTGCACCCAGCGCTCGTACAGCTCGTAGAACTCCTCCAGCGTCGCGGCCGTGCCATCGTCTTGGATGGCGTAGCGCATGGTCTGGTCGCCACCGAAGTAGGGCAGGTTCAAGAAGTTACCGGTGTCGCCACGCTCCACCAGAATCTCGGCCTGCTTGGGGAAAATCTCGCGCCCGGCCTCGCCGAGCACAGCAGCGCAAGCCTTGAGGTAGCGCTGCATGTTGGCAGCGGGCATCGGCTCGCGCACGAAGAGAAAGACATGGGCACCACCGGACTTGCTGCGGCAGACAATCAGCGGCAGCTCCAGGTCGCGGATGCGCCTGATCAGCCCCTGGTGATCCAGCGGGTACTGATCAATGTCGATGCAGCCCCAGATGCAGGTGTTGTCTGCACGGATGGGGATGATGCCCAGTGACGGGTCGATGCCCTGCAGGTGTTTGACCCACAGATCATCGGTTGGCGGCTTGCGGACAACAACAGCCTTACCGGCCTGCTTTCCGCTCTCTTTGGACCCCTCGATCTTGTAGGTTCCATAGGCAATATCGAGGCCGCTGAATATCGCCTTGAACCGTGTGATGTCTGTCATTTCTTCTTTCTATGGAGGTGGGGCCTACTCGCACGAAGAGGGGTACCCGCATATTGCCTGACAGGAGCTACCTGGCACGACTCAGCTATCTGGACTCCTCGCACTTTCGGCCCCGGAACTCAAAATGGCTGTGGGCCGCTGCTCATCTCACCACCTTCTGCACCCTCGTGCTTGACCTTGATGTCGCCCGCGCCGACAGACTGCGCGAACTGCTTACAGGCCAAATAGATGTCGTTGGACTCGACCGGGCCGATGCGCTCGATCTCCCATCCGTGCCACTTGCCCTTGTCGTTGGACTCGGCCGTGGTGGTCAGGCGGTAGACCTGGCTGTACATGGGCGGCGTGAACAATCCGTTCTTGCCACTCATCTTCACTGACTGCATCATGGAGTTCCACTTGCGGCTCTTCTTGAGCTGCGTGGACTTCATGGTGATCAGTGCGGGGTTGGGCACACCGTTTTCGTCAATCAGCATGACGTAGTGGTTTGCCGTGTTCTCGATGTAGTTGCCGTTGTCCAGGTAGTCCTTGTTGTCGCCAGGCTCGCGGTGAGTCTGGGACAGGATGTCGCTGGTAGCAGGGTAGATGTGCACGGGCGCACCGCTACCTTGCCCACGCGGGGCCCACTCGATGTACTGACGGACGTATGCGCAAGGTACCACGTGGATACCTTTCTTGCCGTCAAATAGCTCGCCGGTGACGCTGTTGAGTACCATGCCCGGCATCGCGCCGTCCATGTCACCTACTTCAGGGCTGGTTGAGGTGAGCAGTCGCAGGAACGGCAGTGCATAGTCGTCCTGGTTCATGTTCTCAAAGCCCTGGCCAGCATCCTGCTCCAGGTCGCTCATGATCGCCAGTGCGGTGCTGGCCTTTTGTTCCGCAATTTCAGTCTTGGCCATGGTCCATGGTCCTTTCTTCGTGGTTCGTGGTTAAACAGACTTGATGACAGCTTTCTGGCCGATGAACACGCCAAAAAGCTCGGTATCGACGGGCTGCCCCTTCTCGATACGCTCCTTGACCCAGGCCTTGAGGGTCTGGGGCTCGATCTTCTCGGTCTGCTCGGCCGGATAGCCTTGCTCGCCCAGAAGATTGAGAAGTCGCGAGCACAGTTCGTCTTCCTTGCGGCCGAACCGAACGCTCACGGTATTCTTGATGATGTCGTCAAAGCCGTTGTCGCGCAGCCATTGGTACGCTTCGGCCTGGCGGGCTTTCGGGATGCTCGCCCCGTAGAACGGCGTGATGCTGATGCTGGAACCGTCCTCCATTGCGAAGGCTTTCATACCGGCTTCAGCCATGGCCTCAGGTATCGTCTGCTCGGTCAGCTTGCGGTACTGCTCGGACTTCTCGGACACTGTTTTTTCAAGGTCCGCGAGTTCCTTCTCAAGCAGCTTCGCACGGCGTGCAAGACCAGAGATACCAGTGACCTGCTCGTCAGAGACTTGCAGGGCGTTGGCGTCGTTCTCAAATAAATTCGTAAGACTCATCACTTTCTCCTTTCTTGAAGAGGTCAACCTCCAGGGGAATATAGCGCCTTTCGCGCTTGTCCCACTTGAGGCACTTGAAACGGCCCTGATTTTTGGCCGCAGCTACTGCACAGGCAATACCTATTGCAGAGGGGTCGCCGATGAGCAGCAGGTAGTCATCGTCGCAAAACTTTTCGAGCTTGCGTTGGATGCGTCGCACTGTTGGCACGACTGAAAACGCAATCTGCGCCATGGGCGGCAGAATGGTCTCGATCTTGCCGTAGTCCAAAGCACTTGCGATGTTGTGCTGCGTGGTCTCGGACACGACGTACACAGTTGGCACTGATTTCTCCTTTCTGAAAACGAGCGGCCAGTGTACACTACTTCACACGGAGGTTGTCAAGCCCCCGGCAAGAAAGAGAGAACACATGGACAGATTCCTTGAAACCTACCCCTTCAAGAACAAGCCCTTCCTGCATCAGAAGGCATACCTGCAGCGCTTCTGGAATGAGCCTGTAGCTGCGCTCTTTGCGGACATGGGCACTGGCAAGAGCTTCATGGTGATCAACAACATCGCCATGCTCTACGACCAGGGCAAGATCGACGCGGCGCTCATCGTCGCGCCCAAGGGTGCGTACCGCAACTGGTACGACACCGAAATCCCAAAGCACCTGCCTGAGCACATCGTGCACCGGATGGCCATCTGGTCCCCAAGCCCGCGCAAGGCCGAGCAAAAGGCGCTCGACGAGCTCTTCGTGTCCACAGAGGACCTGAAGATTCTGATCATGAACATCGAGGCCTTCAGCACGCCCAAGGGCACCGCGTTTGCCAAGCGGTTTTTGTTCGTGCACAACGCCTTCATGGCCATCGACGAGAGCACGACGATCAAGACGCCGACGGCAGCTCGCAGTAAGAACACCGAGAAGGTGGGCCGTGGTGCGCGATTCAGGCGCATCATGACGGGTTCCCCGGTCACCAAGTCGCCACTGGACCTCTACCAGCAGTGTGCGTTCTTGGCTGACGGCTGCCTGAACATCCACAGCTACTACGCCTTTCAGGCCCGCTACGCGGTGGTGGTTGAGCGGCAGTTGGCCAGCCACAGCTTCAAGCAGATCGTGGGCTACCGCAGGCTCGATGAGCTCAAGGAAAAGCTCGACCGCTTCAGCTACCGCGTGAAGAAGGAGGAGTGCCTGGACCTGCCGGAGAAGCTCTACGTCAAGCGCGAGGTGGACCTCACCGACGAGCAGGTGAAGGCCTACAGTGACATGAAGGCGGTGGCCCTGGCGCTCATCGACGGGGGCATCGTGAGCACGGTCAACGCCCTGACCCAGCTCATGCGGCTGCACCAGATCGTCTGCGGCCACGTGAAGATGGACGATGGCACGGTCAAGGAGTTGCCCAACAACCGGATTAAGGAGCTGCTGTCCATCGTCGAAGAGACGGACGGCAAGATCATCATCTGGGCCAACTACCGGCACGACATCGAGGCCATCAAGCTGGCCCTGGCCAAGGAGTATGGGATGAACAGCGTGGCCACCTACTTCGGCGACACCGAAGGCGAGGAGCGCCAGCGCATCGTCAACCGCTTCCAGGACCCCAACGATGAGTTGCGCTTCTTCGTGGGCAACCCCAGCACAGGCGGCTACGGCCTGACGCTCACGGCCGCGCACACGATGGTCTACTTCAGCAACAGCTTCGACCTGGAAAAGCGCCTGCAGTCCGAGGATCGGGCGCACCGCATCGGCCAGACCAAGAACGTGACCTACATCGACCTGATCGCGCCAGGCACGGTGGACGAGAAGATCGTCAAGGCCCTGCGCAGCAAGATCGACATCGCAACCCAAGTGCTGGGGGAGGAACTCAAGCAATGGCTCATCTGATCCCCTGGTCAGACCGCTTCAAGTACGAAAAGCTCGAAAGAATGGACACGTCGTCAGGACGTGTCTACGTTTTGCCCAATTCTGTACACGTCCCCTCGGTGACAACGATCTTGGATCGCACCAAGGACAAGGCAGCTTTGGAGGCGTGGGCGCAGCGCATCGGCCAAGAAGAGGCCCTACGGCAGAAGGAGGAGGCGTCCTACATCGGCACGCACATGCACCTGACGCTGGAGGCCATTCTGGCCGGTGATCCGTTGTCCTTGGGCCGTGATTGGTTGGCCATGAAGGGGCACGAGATGGCCTTTCGCCTGGCCAACAAGTACTTTGGTGCCATCTCCGAGATTCATGGCTCGGAGGTGAGCGTCTATCTTGAGGACCGGTATGCGGGGACCACGGATTTGGTGGCCGAGTACCGAGGCAAGCTGGCCATCGTGGACTTCAAGCAGTCAGTGCAGCCCAAGCGGCATGAGTTCATCACGGACTACTTTCACCAGCTCGCGGCCTATGCCATCGCGCACGACGCCATGCACGGCACGGACATCGACTTCGCGGCCGTGCTGATCGCGGTTCAGGATGGGACGACGCAGGAGTTCACCACCACGGGCCGAGAATTCAAGGAATTCAAGGCCCAGTGGATGGCGAGGGTTACTGCGGCGGCTGCGCTGCCATCCCACTGATCGTGTCAAACGGGAAGAGCGACTGCAGCATGGAGCGGCTGGTGCCTGCAGGCGCGGGCCCTGGTCCTTGGGGCGCGGCCGGTGCGCCACCGCCGGGCTTGCCGCCACCACCCTGCGGCGGTTGCTGCTGCAGGAATGGCACGCCACGGCTGCTTGGCGCTGGGGGCATCTGGCGCAGTGCACGCGCCGCCTGGCCTTGGGCCGTGAACGGTGGCTGGGTGCCAGCGACCGGCTCCGGCTGGGGCTCTTCGTACGTGGCGTAGTTCAGACCCGAGGTCAGCATGTATGCGTGGAGCTGGCGCGCGATGTTGAGCTTCTCGCGCTCGGTGCTGCCTTTGCGCAACAGCAGTGCCATGAACTCCGGGTCCTGTGCGGCGCGCTCCAGAATGCCCCGGGTAGAGATGGTCGGCATCTTGTCGAAGAGTTGGCGCACGGCCTTGGAGCCTGCCGAAGCGGCGATCAGCGTGCCTGGGCCACTGGGGGCTGCGGTTGCGCCAATGCGGGCACCGATCACACGCTGGGCGAGCTCGGAGACCACGTCGCTGCCAGGGATCACGTCATCCATGGTGCGGCGGTTGGTCATCGCTGTCTCGATGCGCACCATCGGGTCCAGCAGGCGCTTCATGTTCTTCATCTCGGTGAAGGTCATGATGCCGTTGGCTCGCATGATGTTGGCCAGCGAGGGCTGGTTCGGAGCCAGGGGCTTGAAGAACGCGTCTTCGAAGGCCTGCGGGCTGAACTTGCTGCCGTCCTGGGGCATGGCCTTGAGGTAGGCGTAGTCGTACAGGGCGGCTTTGAGGCCATTCATGGCAGCGGGCCCTGCATCGCGGGCCATGGTGGCCACGTTGCGCATGCCGCTGACGGGGGCCCCGCCATTGAGGATCGTGCCCAGCGCAGTGCTGGGGCGCTCCTTGCCCGCCTTGAGCACCTGCGCGAAGGCGTACTGGTCGGCAGCACGCTTGACCAGATCGCTGTTCGCGTTTTGGACCATGCGGAACATGTTCTCGGCCTTGACAGCGTCGGACAGGTCCGCAGTGATGCCCAGCTTGTCCAGCATGGGCTTGTTCTCGGCCACGAACTTCTGCAGCTTCTTGGTGTTCAGGCGCGTGACTTCGCGACCCGTGGCCGGATCGAACGTCGTGTCAATCGCAGCGGCCGCGCCCATGCGCAGCACCCGCGAGTGCGCATCGGCAATCGACGCCGCGCCCTGGCGCGACATGTCGGCCATGGGCTTCAAGGCCGTGGCCTGCGGGCTGTTGCGGCCAAACTGCTGCACAGCGGCGTCGTATTGGTTGGCCATGAACTTGACCGCGTCCTCAACCTCGGTCATGCGCATGGCCGTTGCATCCGCATTGGAGCCAAAGGCACGCTTGACCAGAATCTCGGCTGGCAGGCGCTCGGCACCGGCGCGGGTGACGTCAGCGCTCTCGGCTGCTGTCTTGGCAAAGGTGCGGGTGAAGACGTCGTTCAAGGCCTTGGAGAAGGTGCGGGCCTCGTCAAACGCAGGGTTCTTGACGGTGTCCAGGTCCTTCATCAGGCTCTGCGCGATGGTGCTGTAGAAGTTGGCGTTGCCCACTTCACCGGCACCGGCGGCCTCACGGGCCATCTTCAAGAGGTTCGAGCGGTAGCTCACCAGCTCAGTCAGGTCCACCTCCTTGGTTTGCGGCAGGAAGCGGGCGGGAATCTGGCCAGTCAGGGCGAATTCCTCGCTACGGCGGCCCGCCTTGTACTTCTTCACGTCCTCCGGCGTGACGCCGAACTTGGCCATGATGCTCTTGACCACGGCGGGCGTGTTCTTGTCGAACACAGCGTCACCGATGTCCAAGGTGTAGTCCAGGAAATCCTTGACCGTGCTGTTCGGTCGCATCTTTGGCAGGTCCACCACCGTGCGGGTGACCTCACGGGTGATCGGGCGACCCTGGGCACCCAAGATCGCGCCAGGCACCTGCTCGGTGACCGTCTTGGTCGTGGGCTTGGTTAATTGAGCCAGGCCCTGCTTCCACAGCTCGGTCTCGTAGTCGCGAGCACTGGTCAGTGCGTTTTCGGTCTCGGTCTTGACGATCTCGCCAATCGTGCGACGCGCCTGGGGCGTGTCCTTGTTGATGCGGGCAATCCGAGCAGCCGCATTGGCGTCAGCCGCAGCCAAGCGGCCGTTGATCATGGCGTTGAAGCGCTGCTCCTGGAGCTGCGCAGCCGCAAACAAGGCTTCCTGCGTGCCGATGCCCTTCAAGCGATCCACCATGAGCTGATAGGCCCGCAGCGCTTGGCGGCCCTGCTCTTGGGTCTCGCCCAGGAACTGCGCGTGAGCCTTGCCCAGCGCGGTCTCCATCTCGGTCAGCGCCAGGCTTCCAGTTTTCTGCGCCGAGGTAGGCGTGATCCGTTGTCCGGCAGGCGTGACCTGGGAGATCGGCATCTCGGCTTCCAGGCGGCGGATCAGGGTCGGAATGTCCTCACCAGCCTCTTCCAGGATGGTGTACAGACGGTTCGCGGCCCGTGCTTCACGGGACCCGGCGCTGAAGCTGCCCTTAACCTTGCGCAGCGCGTCCATCGCAGTCGCGCTGGTGTTGACCACCAGACGGCCGGGGGAGAACATGCCGCCCACCACCTCGGCAGCCAAGCGGGTGCCCGGTGCGCCCGGGTCGTAGGTCTCAGCAACGCCTGCCCCCACACCAGCACCCGCACCACTCAAGGCTTCCCCGGTCAGGAAAACCTTGGGGTAACGACGGGCGGACTCACCGATGGCCGACACGAAGCGGGCCACGCGGTTGGCGGTCATCTGCGGGATGCCGAACGCGGATGGGGCAAAGGCAATCGAGTCGCCGAAGGTCTTGCCACCCTCGCGGTAAGGCAGCAGGTCAGGGTTGCTGACTTCAGGAAACAGTTGCTCGGCCTGGCGGCCCGCAAAGAAGCCCGTAGTGCCGCCGACAATCATGCCGCCGATGGCCCCATAAGGAGGGAAGAACGGAGCACCCGCCTTCAGCCCCATGAGCGCCCCACCAACCATCGGACCGGTGCGAAGCGCCCCCTGGGCAGTACCCAACAAGGCCTCCTTGGCAGCGTCGCCGGTGCTCGGCTCGGTGACCATGCCAGGGTAGGCACTGGAAAGCGCGGCATCCGCCTCTGCTCCCGTGGGGCCGCTGGTGGAGATGCCCGGGTAGAGCTCCTCCAGGGTTTTGGGCTTGGCTGCTGGCTTGGTGGGGTCTGCCATTACCGGCCTCCCTTTTTCTGCGCGTAGACGTAAATTTTGCGGGTGGGATCAAACACCAGGTACTCGCCTGGCGCAGCAGATGTCCACTGTTCGGTGTTGTCGATCTTGCGAGCACGAACACCCAGCAGGTCACGGATGAAGTTGACCTCTTCGAGCTTCTTGAAGGCCTCGCGGCGCTTTTCCATGCCAGTGTTCTTGGCTTCGGTCAGCGCCTTGGTCTTGGCCTCGATGCTGTCGAAGACGTTGTCCACGGCAATGATCTGGTTGATGAAGCTCTGCTTGTTGTCCAAGAGGCGCGGGCCGAGGTTGAGCTCACTCAGAATCTGCTTGCGCTCGCCTTCAGCAAAGCGTGGGTTCTCCTGCAGCACGTTGACCACACGGTTGCGCATGTTCTCCAGCATCGTCGTGGCCTGCTGAAATTCCGGCTTGATGCGGCCAGCGGCTTCCAGCGGGATGTTGCGGGTGATGCCGGACACCAGCACAGGTACAAAACCTGTGCCGGTGCTGGCCAAATCGAAGAACGTCGATTGCGGCGCGGCCTGAACAATCGGTGCCACCTCTCCAGGGATGTCGTTGGGCGTTGCGCCAACCACAGGCGCGGGCCGTGGCGCGGGAGCCGCCGTCACCGGTGCAGCACCGGCCCCAGCGGCCGCAGGCGCGGGCCGTGGTGCTTGGCCCGTGGGCCCTGGGCGGCCACCGGTAGGCAGCGCTGTGCCACGTGCTTTGAGCGCCGTGCGCACGAAGTCGGGCAGCTCGTTGCGCTGCTCGCGGATGCCCTTCTCGCCGGTCAGCGGGTTGGTGAATTCCACGAAGGTGGGCTGTGTGTAGTTCGTGACCGCCGACAGGAAGTAGCGCTCGGTCTCGGGGTCGAGTGCGCCCTTGGCGTAGTCCGGCGCGTACTTGACGAACATCTCCAGGCTGCGGCCAGCCAGACCGCTGCCGAACGGACCGGCTTCGGTCTTGGACTTGCCAGCGGCCTTGAGGATGTCGGCGTAGCCTTTGCGCTGGGTCTCCAGCAGCTTGAGGTTCGAGGCCTTGGTGCTCTCGATCTCCTTCTCGGCAGCCTGCAGGCCCATGAGCCGCGCTTGACGCTGCTCCTTGTCCGCCGCAGAAATGAACTGTGACATCTCGGCAGGCAAGGTCCGCGTTGCTTGAGCCGCGCGGCTGAGGAAGCTGCCGCGCAGCGGACGACCCTGGTCATCGACGTTTCCAGCAAAGCCCAAGGCCCGCTGACCGAGGGACAGCAGGAGCTGGGCCTGACGGCTGTCGGTGTTGTCGCCCAGGATGTCCTTGTACATCTGCGTGCGACGGTCAGTCTCCGCCTTCAGATCGGGGACCACCAGCGGCCGCTGCGCCAGGGTGTTCATGAACTGCGTGCGAGCCTGTGCCAGCATCTCAGGTGTCGGGTTGAAACCCAACGAGGACGAGCCTTCACCAGCAGGGGTCACGCCGTCCTCATCAGACCCCGCTTGAAAACGCTGGACGATCCCGCCACGGGCCATCTGAACAGGCGGCTGGCCGCCCGGAGGCATCGGAGGAGCACCACCCGGTGCACCACCGGCCGCGCCCAACAAGGCAGCAATGCCGCCATCGGCAGGAGGCGGGGCCATCTCTGCGCCAGGGGCCCCAGGCATGCCAGGCGGCATCTGGGGAGGAGCCATCGGGGGCTGTGGCCCTTGGGCCATGGCTGCTGAAGGAGGCAGCGCGCCAATGCCTGCACCGGCTGCGCCTGCAGGACCTTGGGCCGCGAGCACCGGTTGCAGCATCGCGAGCACCGGCTCGGGAGTCTCGGCCGCAGCGGCGTAGCCCACCAGATCGGCGAGCTCGTCGCGTCGCGCATCAATCGAGCGCATGTCGCCGCGCAGATTGTTCATCAGGATTTCAGGAGAGTCCGGGCGACGGTCAAGGTCGGCATAGTCGTTGCCTCCCATCTCGTCATCGTCTTCCTCACCCTCGTCCTCATCATCCTCGTTCATGGAGTCCATGAATCCTTGCATGATGCCGACGTTTTCGACATCCAGGTCTTCGTTCATCATCTTGTCTTTCATCATGACCCCTTAGAAAAGCCCAGCCTTCTTCGCGCCTGCCGCTGTCGAGATAGCGCCCAAGCCGATGCCGACCGCCTGCTGGAACGGGCTTGCCGAGGGCTGGCTGGCCACCTGCGTGGACATCTGCGACGACGGTGCGCCCTTGTAGATGTCCGACAGGAAACCGGCCTGCTGGTACGGTGCATACACCTTTTGCAGCTCGGTCGCACGCTGCGCGTCCAGCGTCTGCTGGTTGAACGCCTGCTGCGCCTGGCCGACGTTGTACAGGAAGTTGATGTCGCCCTGCTGCAGCGCCTGTGCGGTCTGGCCCAGCGCGCCTTGCTGCACACCAAGCTGGCCCAACTGGCCCGCCAGCGCGCCCAGGCCTTGCGCCTGCTGCTGCCCGATGCCGAACTGCTGCGTTGCGAGCTGCCCGATTCCCTGACCAAGGCCCTGGAACTGTTGGCCCTGCTGGCCATAGATGTTGGCGATCTGGCCACCCATCTGGCCATACTGGCCCGCCTGCTGCATCAGCAGGTTGGCGATGTTCTGGTTGATCGCAGCCTCTTGGCCAGCCAAAGCACCCTGCTGGGACGCGAGGTTGCCGTACTGCTGCGCGGCCTGCTGGTAGATGTTGGCCGCGCCCTGGCCCAACTGAGCCTGCTGCACGCCCAACTGACCAAGGCCTTGGCCAGCAGCGACTTGCTGCTGCGCGAGGTTGCCGTACAGACCGGCACCGGCTTGTGCCAACTGAGCCTGCTGGCCAGCGGTTTGGGCCTGCAGTTGTGCGGCCTGCGCGAGCTGCTGCGCGGCGGACTGGCCAAGGCCTGCCTGCTGTGCGGCCACACTGGCCTGCAGCCCGGCTTGCGACGCCAACGCCTGTGCGCCCTGCTGCTGAAGACCTGCCTGCTGCACAGCGGCTGCGGTTTGCGCTGCCCCGGCTTGCCCGAGCATGCCAGCGGCTTGTTGGCCAAGGCCTGCCTGCTGCGCTGCGATGCTGGCCTGCTGTGTGCCCAACTGGCCAATGCCCTGTGCAGCAGCAGCTTGGCGCTGCTGCTGTTGCTCGAACGCGGCCATGGACTGCGCCTGCGCTTGGCTATAGCCCTGCGACAGGAGGTTGGCAATCGTGCTGGAGCGCTGATCCATCAGGTTGCGCTCCAGCTCGGCCCGCTGAACGCCCTCGCGCTCACCGCCGAATGCACCTGCCCGTACCGCCTGCGCCGATAGTCCCTGTTGTGCAATCGCGCCCTGGCGATTGATTTGCTTCATCGCCTCGTCGATGACCTGCTGCTGGTACGGGTTCATGAAGGCCTGAGCAGCGGCTGGGTTGTACGCCTGCGCGGCACCCCCGAGCTGGCCAATGCCTTGTTGAATCGCCTGCTGCGCTGCACCAAATCCCGGCTGTTGTGCAGCTTGAGCAGCTTGCTGCGCTGCAGCGAACTGAGCCCCGACGCCGCCCTGGAGTCCGGGCTGCTGTGCTGCTTGCATGGCTGCTTGAGCAGCTTGCATGCCTGTCTGCTGTGCCTGTGCAAAGCCGGGCTGTGCAGCGGCCATTCGGGCCTGGTCAGCAGCGGTCAGGGCAGAGGCAATGCCTTGTGCAAAGCCCGGCTGCTGCGCCGCCATGGCAGCCATGCGCTGCGCTTCGGTCAGGCCCGTGAGCCCTTGTCCGATGGCGGCGGTGGCAGGCGTGAGGTCCGCCTGACTGGACAAGGCCGCCATGTTCTGGGCCGTGGCCAGCGATC
>Ga0172362_10001855_pt1 | contig 18200 bp, 6 predicted proteins | sample LakKivs1_kivu2a2_FD_114534 | JGI IMG/M metagenome (GOLD analysis project Ga0172362, IMG submission 114534) | Sediment microbial communities from Lake Kivu, Rwanda - Sediment s1_kivu2a2 | ecosystem: Environmental > Aquatic > Freshwater > Lake > Sediment | place: Rwanda: Western Province, Lake...
GTTTCTGCTGTTTCGCTAAATGCCCAGGTAATAACACTTGATGATTTTGAAATCACCGGGGGATGGTCATTTAATAAATCTGATGGTGTAAATGTGAGCCTGTCAACTGACAGCGGCATTACAGGTAAAGCTATCCGCTTTGATTACGATTTTACCAAAGGCACCGGCTATGGAGGAATATAAAAGCTTCTTCATATTGATCTGCCTGAGAATTATGAGTTCACTTTTTATATCAGAGCTGCCTCTCCGCCAAACAACCTGGAGATAAAGTTTATTGACAGTACAGGCAATAATGTGTGGTGGGTCAACAACCGCAACTATGCTTTTTCGCATGATTGGACCAAGATCAGGATAAGGAAGAGGCATATTGGTTTTGCCTGGGGACCTGCAGCAGATCATGATCTCAGGACGATTGACAGGATTGAGTTCACAATTTCTTCTGTTGTGGGAGGCAGGGGGACTATCTGGCTTGATGACCTGAAGTTCGAGCCTCTGCCGGCAGAGACAGATAATTATCCTGATCCCGCAGTAATGGCTTCTTCATCAGTGAGAAAGCATGCGCCATATCTTATTACTGATAGGTCAGGAGGATCATTCTGGTTGAGCCGAAAGCCTGATTGTCAGAGCATTGTATTTGATTTTCGGACAAAAAGAGAATTTGGAGGCCTGCAAATAGACTGGCTTAAAAATCACTATGCTACAAAATTTGATATTCTGTTATCAGATGACGGCAATAAATGGCAGAAAGCATACTCTGTTGATTCAAACAAGGGTGATATGAGTTTCATCAGGCTTCCTGAAGCAGAATCAAAATATTTTAAGATAGATCTCATAGAAAGCATTTCAGGAAAGGCATTCGGAATAAATGAGATTGAATTCCTTGATGTAAAAAGCTCTCTCAACCTGAATGATTTTCTGATCTATGCAGCCAGCCATTCACCTGAGGGAGATTATCCCCGCTATTTTCTCAGGCAGGCTTCCTACTGGACAATAACAGGTGTCAATAATGATGTCAGGGAAGCCCTGATCAATGAGGACGGTATGGTAGAGGTTGATAAGGGGCTCTTTTCTATCGAACCTTTAATCAAAACCGGCGGAGTCCTCTATAAATGGAATAACGTGATCTCAACTCAGTCAATGAGCTCTTTTAAAAAGGAAGGAAGGCCTGATTTTGTCCCTTCGGTGTCATGGCAGTGCGGAAGTCTTAAGTTTGTCACCGGTGTCACAGCTGGCGGAGAGGCTAATAAAAATTCAGTACTCGATATCAGGTATGAATTTGAAAACATAACAAACAAAACTGTTGATTTTGAATTTTATCTTCTCCTGAGGCCATACCAGGTCAATCCTTATTACCAGGCGCTGAACCTTACTGGCGGCGCCGGTAAAATCTACTCGATAAGAGAGGAAGGAGGCAGATATATCATTGCAGACAATAAAGTAGTAATACCTCAGGAAGAATACGCTGCTTTCGGGGCATACCGGTTTGATGATGGTAATATAGTTGATCTCATAAGCCATGGGTATTTCCCCGAGCACAAATCTGCCGGCGATGAAGGCGGGCAGGCGGGCGGCGTAATTAAATATGTTCTCAGGCTTGACCCTGGCAGTAAGAAAATATTATATGTAGTAGTGCCATTCTATGGCAATGATCCTTCCGGGTACCCCATCAATGTCGGTCGAACAGCTTCCGATTTTGAAACAGCTGCTGATTTCTGGAACAGCAAGGTGGATCATATCAAATTCAGGTTGCCAGGGTCAGCTGATGCTATAATCAGCACTTACAGGGCAATGCTTTATTATATCCTTGTCAACAGGGACAGGGCAGGTATTCAGCCAGGATCACGCTCTTATGAACGAAGCTGGATACGTGACGGGGCACTTACCTCTTCTGCACTCCTCAAGTCCGGAATTGTGACTGAAGTGAGGGATTTCATCGACTGGTATGCCGTGCACCAGTATGAGAATGGCAAAGTCCCGTGTGTCGTCGACTTCAGGGGGCCTGATCCTGTTCCGGAAAATGACAGCCATGGCGAGCTGATATACCTCATACGCGAATACTTTAACTTCACAAATGATACTGCATTCCTCCGGTCAAAGAATCTTAATGTCCTGAAAGCAGTGGATTATATTAAGTCATTGACCGATCTGAGGTCGACGGATCACTTCAGGTATGGGAATGATAGTGTAAGGGCCTATTATGGTCTGGTTCCCGAGTCAATCAGCCATGAAGGTTACAGTTCCAAACCAATGCACTCTTACTGGGACAACTTCTTTACCCTGAAAGGCCTTAAAGATGCTGCCGAGATACAGAAAATTCTTGGAGAGCAGGCAAATTTCGACAGGATAACCGGCATCCGGGACAGGTTCAGGGAGAACCTTTACAACTCACTTGATCTGGCGATGAAGGTGAGGGGAATAGATTACATACCCGGATGTGTTGAGCTTGGTGATTTTGATGCGACCTCGACAACCATTTCACTTACACCCTGCAATGAATTGGTCAATTTACCGAAGCCACAGGTGTACAACACCTTTGACAGGTATTATGAGTTCTTCAGGAACAGACGTGACGGCATGATTGACTGGATTAACTATACGCCTTATGAGAACCGTCTTATCGGGTCATTCATCATACTTGACCAGCCTGACAGGGCGCACGAGCTGATAGATTATTTCCTTGCCGACCAGAGACCCCTGGGATGGCATCACTGGGCCGAGGTTGTCTGGCATGACTATCGTCATCCGGCATTTATAGGGGATATGCCTCATACCTGGTGTGGCAGTGATTTTCTGAATGCCATCAGGTCAATGTTTGTATATGAAAACGAATATGATCATTCGCTGGTGCTGGCTTCAGGCCTCTATCAGGACTGGATAGATTCACCAGACGGGATGTCAGTCATGGATCTTCCGACCTATTATGGTGACATCTCGTATTCAATAAAGAAAGAGGCAAACAGTTATCATTTTTCGATTTCCGGATACCCTGATCTTCCGGAAAACGGTATAAGGATCAGGAACTTCAACGGTTGCCGGCTTCCGGTTAAAGTGATAATAAACGGGGATGAGAGTGCTGATTTCAATGAAAAGCAGATCAATGTCAGAACGGTGCCGGCAGATGTAATAATTTATTATTAACCAGCGAACATCAAAATGAAAGATCGGAATAAAGACACCATCCGCAAAATCAGGCCTGAGGATCATATCAGGTTTGGTCAGCTGGCAGCTTATGCCGCCGGAGGAATAATACCTGTTGCGCTATTCAATATTGCCGGTCAGCTCATTGGCATCATGGGTAATATAAGCCTGGGTCTCAGTGCCTTCTGGTTAGGGTTTATAATGATAATTCCTCGTTTATGGGATGCTGTGTCTGATCCTATTGTGGGACATCTGTCCGACAACACCCGCACCCGTTGGGGTCGTCGCCGGCCATTCCTGCTCATAGGGGGTATTGCGGTAGCGGTATTTTTCGTGGTTATGTGGTGGATCCCCAAGGGAGATACTGTAAGAGCCTGGTTCCCGACCGATTCGGGATACCAGACGTTCCAGCTGATTTATATATTGTTTGCCCTGCTTTTATTTTTCACCTCAACAACAATATTCGAGATACCTCATGGTGCCCTTGGTATGGAGATGACAACCGATCCCCATGAGCGCACTCGCTTATTCAGTGCCAAGAGTTTTATCGGCAACCTTTTTGCCATGAGCACACCATGGCTTTTTGCGCTTGCCAATACTCCTGCTTTTCGAGGAACCGGGGGCAATGAGGCTGATGGTATGCGCTATGTTTCACTCCTTATAGCAGCCGTAATTATTCCCCTGTCTGTGTGGTGGTCTGCCAAATTGCGGGAACCGGGATTTGTCAGGGTATCCAAACAGGAAAAGACACCTTTCTGGAAGGATATGAAACATACTGTCACAAACAGGAATTTCATATTCCTTGTGCTTACCATCTTTACCCTGGCAATGGGCTTCAATTTCGTCAACCTGCTCGGCTCATATATTCCTATCTTTTATGTCTTCGGGGGCGATAAAGTGGCAGGGGCAAGGCTGCTCGGTATTAACGGAACAATGTGGGCCATTACAGGCGTACTGGCAGTATTTCCCCTGAACTGGATAAGCCCTAAACTTGGTAAGCGAAACACTTTGCTGATATCCATGGTGCTTATGTGCCTGGCACAGTTGTCCAAGATTATTTGCTATAATCCCCATCATCCTTACCTGGTACTTATTCCTACGATGCTTCTTTCTGCCGGAATGCTTTTCTTCTTCACTCTCGGATCATCAATGGTAGGAGATATCTGTGACGAAGAAGAATTGAAAAAAGGACAGCGCACTGAAGGAAGCTATTATGCAATATACTGGTGGTTTATTAAGCTTGGAACAGCCTTTGCGAGCTTTGTGGCTGGCATCCTGATAACTCTTACTCTTTTTGATCAGACACAGGTAACAAAGGTAGACAGTCTTCAGGGCAGCATAAGGGAATTGCAGGAGAAGGTTCAGTACTGGAAAGGCTATGAGGGGATTTCAACTGCAAATAGTGAATGGATAAAGAAGACTAAGGATCAAACTTCGGAGACGCTTAAAGAATCAAATGATTATCTTAATTATCTTGAGAAGGAAGCAGTGAAAAAACCTGGCAGGAAGGATAAAACCACGCCGCTTGACCAGAGCCAGAGAAGGAATGTACTGCTTAATGCTTTGTCGGTGACAAGGTCATCGTTGACAGGCCTGAAGCAAATGCAGCAGATCCTGGCTGACCTTAGCCCGCAATCACCTGATTCGATTATCGACAGAATGATTCTTGAAGTCATCCCTCTCTCAATGCAAACCAGCCTGACAAAGGCCAGGATCAATTCATTTGAGCTCCTTACACATCTTGAGATGAAGTCACATGAGACAGGAAAAAATGTCGGGCATTACAAGATCATGATAGAAAATATTTCCACATTGAATAAAGACCTCGCAGCAATAAGTATAACTGACTCCCCAAATAAAATTGACACAGAACTGACTGCCATTGAAGGCATGATTGCCCCGCTCAAGAAACAGACTCCTTATACTCTGTTGATGATGAGGGTTGTTGAGATAGGATTGCCATTTCTGCTGAGCCTGATCGCTATTATCTTTGCCTTGCGGTATTCTCTGACTGAGAAACGGACACATGAAATAAAAGAACTACTAAGGCAAAGGAGAGAAGCCGCAAACGGAAATTTGACCGGTGCAGCGACAACATCATGAACAAAAAGATGGCCACAATGTCATTCGAAGTAAAGGAAAGCAGCTTCTTTCTGAACGGCAGGAAAGTATTCCTCAATTCCGGGGAGATACATTACTTCAGGATAAAGCGTGAATTATGGGACAGGCACCTTGAAGCAGCCAGGGAAGCCGGGCTGATGGCTGTCAGCACCTATGTTCCATGGGCCTGGCATGAAAACGAAGAGTCTGTCTTCGATTTTGACGGTTTAACATGCCCTGAGAGAGATCTGGAGGGGTGGCTGCAGAGATGCCAGGCGCATGGCCTTTATTGCATTGTAAAGCCAGGTCCGTTTATTCTTGCAGAATTCAGGGGGGCAGGCCTGCCCGACTGGTTCCTTGAAAGGTATGGCGATGAAGTGAAAATGCATAACAGCAGGGGCGAAAAGGTAATGAGTGATGGTGTAACCCTTTTCAACCGTCATTACCTTGAAAAGGTGACTTTGTGGTATGACCATATAATGCCTTTCATAAGCAGGCACGAGATCTCTTCTGGAGGACCGGTAATCATGATGCAGATATGTAATGAGATCGGTGTATTTTCATGGCTTGCGCGACAGGCAGATTACAGCAGTGAAGTAAAAGACCGGTTCATTGCATTCGTGTCAGAGAAGTATAAAACAATTGCCGCACTGAACCGGCAATGGGAAACAAATTACAGGTCATTCCCGGGAGTTATGCTGCCTCCTGAGGCTGCAGAGCCGTACGTGTCACAAGGAGATCGCTGCATGGATCATGACTGGCATTCTTTCTGGAGGATTTATTATGGTGATTATCTGAAGATGCTCTGCAGAATGGCCAGGGAAAGGGGCATCACAGTCCCTCTGTATCATAATCTTCCGGGATGGATCTATGGTCACGGATATGAGTTCCCCGTAAATATCACGATGTACTCCGAACTGTTCAATGAAAAAAGCGAATTATTCTTTGGCGTCGATCATATCCCTGAGTTCATGTCATACCGCAATATGCATGATGACCGTATCATAAATGATATAACTGCTGCCATGCAGGGGAACAAACCGCTATTTGCAGCAGAGTTCCAGAGCGGATCAAGGGAATACCATGTTGTTACCAGCCCCCGGGAAATGGAGCTGTTTTACAAGGCAAGCATAGCTAACGGACTGACAGGCTGGAACTATTATATGTTTTCGCAGGGAAGAAATCAGCCGCGACGAGGATATTCAGGCGACACATTTTACTGGTACAACCCCCTGACGCCTGAAGGTAAACGAACAGGCTCCTTCTGTATGATCAGCAGGATGAGTAAATTGTTAAAAGTAACAGAAGAGATCATTGTGAATGCCAGTCGAAGGGCAGAGATATGTGTTCTCTTCTATCCGCCACATTATTGCACTGAGCTTGAGAGGCCTGCCGGCCATGGATGCGGCATTCAGTATGTTCCGTCAGAAATAAGAAGACCTGCTTACTTTGACGGGCTGCTGAAGGTACTACAGATACTCAATATAGATTATGATATGTTGGATCTCACCGCATCGGCAGCGAAAATATTGAGTAAGTACAGGCAGGTTTGGGTATTCAGTACAGATGAGATGAATGCCTCTGACCAGCAGACAATCGTTGATTATGTCAGAGAAGGTGGTAATGCAGTCATTTACCCTTACCTGCCTGACCGGGAAGTGTCACAGCAGCCATGCAATATAATCCGTGATGCGCTTGAAATTTCGCCTTTGGGCAAGGAGATCATTGATTCGCCACTGGTTGATATTTTTGACATGAAGGATATCAAATGCTCTAATCCTCAATTCGTTTATTCAGATGATTCTCTTGTGAATTCAGAGGTTATTGCACGTACTTTAAGCGGTTCGGCATGCGGATTCTCGAAGCCGCTGGGACGTGGATCAGTCATCCATCTCGGTACCTGGACCGGCTTTGATACGGAAGGACACAAACCTGTTTACATGACAATAGCCGGGAGGTCCGGCGCAAAGCTCTCCTCTGCTTTGGCAGACAGCGATTACCTTACAGTAAGAGAACGCTTTACAGATAAAGGTTCAGCCATACTGTTCATTGCCAACTATTACAATGAAGAGCATGGTGGCACTGTGTCATACACACATCCGGAGACAGGAGAAAAAATAATGATACCTTATACCGCCGGAAGAATGTTGTGGCCTTCACTTTACGGTATACTTACGCCGGTGGGGCTCGAAGTTGCAGGAAGCCTGCGAATCCTACATTGTACTTCAGATATTCTGGGTCTTTCAATCAATGAGGGCATACTTGAAATGACATTGTTAGGTGATCGTGATCTCTACGGCGAGGTTGTTCTTGAAGGTAAGGATAGTGCTCTTATCAGGTCAGCTTCTGTTGATAATGTACCTGTTAAGGTGGTGCATTTTAAAAATCGTGCCGGAATTGTTTACGCGCATTTGCATAACCTTGAATTTGTTCTTAAAATCAGGATAGGCTGATGAATATTGGAAATTCCCATGGACTGTTATTTGAGTTTCTTAAGAATGGTTCGGTAAAGTTTATTGATGCCGGTAATATCAGGATAAGTCTCAAAGCTTCAACTCTTTTTTCAAAGCCGGGGACAAACCTGTGGCTCAGGAGAAGGGAGGACCCTGTGACCTTTGCACCCCTGCTTGGCCCTGAAAGCAACAGTTGCTTCACCATAACTGAAAAGGCTTATATTGCCTCAGGCAGGTGGGAAGGGCTTGATTATAACTGCATACTGGAGCTTTCAGCAGAGAGCCTCAGCTGGCAATGGCGGGTGGTAATTGAGAACGTTTCCGCAGCCGACCAGGAGCTTGATCTCGTTTATGTCCAGGATATCGGACTTAAGCCTGCAACAGCAGGACTGACAAACGAGTATTATGTCAGCCAGTATCTTGAAAGAAGTATCCTTAATGACAAAGATTTTGGCAAGATCATCTGTTGCCGGCAAAATATGAAGGAAGCGGGAGATAATCCATGGCTGATGCTGGCATGCAGGAACAGGGCCGTCTCAGCAAGTGTTGACGGTATGCAGTTTTATGGTCGCACATACAGGGCAACAGGTATTCCGGAAGGTCTGTTATCTGATAGTAATACAGGTGGATACGCAGGAGAATCATCTGTGGTAACCCTCCGCGGGGAACCTTTTTCTTTAAGTCCGGGTAGCAGGTATACGAGCATCTTTGTTGCAACATTTCTTGCCGATCACCCGACGGCCACTTCTGATGATGACCTTGTACGACTGCCTGGTCTGATGAAAGAGTTCAGCTTTTCATCAGACATTCCTGACGGAGGTAACATGAATACGCCGGTGCGCAACCTTTTCAATACAGCGTCATTTCTGCCAGTTGAAGATCTCGATGATGGTGAACTTGCAAGGTTCTTCGGAACTGAGAGACGCCATGCCGAGCATCAGGACGGCAAACTGATTTCATTCTTTCACGGGCTTAATAACCACGTGATGCTTAGTCTGAAAGAGATGCTGGCTGACCGGCCGCATGGGCATATCATGCAGGCCAGGGCAGGTTTGGTTCCTGATGAGACGATTGTCTCAACAACTGCATATGCGTCTGGTATCTTCAACTCGCATCTGACACAGGGCAATACCAATTTCAATATCCTCCTCTCGGTGTTTACCAGCCAGTTCAATCTCTCTCCCGAGACAGGCCAGCGCATATTTGTCAAATTGGACGGGACGACATGGCTGCTTGGTGTGCCATCGGCATTTGAAATGGGGCTGAACCACTGCCGTTGGATATATAAGCTTGGCACCCGCTGCTTTGAGGTTCGAACCTGGACTTCTAAAAGATCACCCCAGGTAAACCTCGATTTCAGGGTGGTAAGCGGTGAAGGGATACGACTTATCGTTTCAAATCATTTTGATGCAGCAAATGCATGGCAGATTTCCTCCGGCAGTAATTACGGTGAACATGTGGCAAGACCTTCTACAGTAAGCATGATAGCGGCAAAGTTCCCCGGGGCGCAGTTCACGATCAAAATCCAGTCTGATGATGTGGCATGCAAAATCGGGGGAGATGAGCTTATAAGTACCACGAACCTGAGGCAGACTGGTTCATTTCTTATCATTGATGTTAATGATACTGCCGAGTTCTGTATGAGCTTCATCGGTGAAGTATGCGGTGCTGAAAGGCATCTAAAGATTGATGATACCGCGAAACAATTTATGTCAGACTGCAATGACGCACAGCAGTCATGGCTTGACCTGGGCATGAACATATCAGTTGAGACTGATAATGCCGATATCAGTGCAATAGGCGAGATCATTCCCTGGTATGGGATGAATGCACTCACTCATTATCTCACTCCCTACGGGCTGGAGCAGTTCGGAGGGGCTGCCTGGGGAACGCGTGATGTGACCCAGGGGCCTTTTGACCTTCTCCTGTGCACCGGCCGGAATAAGGAGGCAGCGGAAGTATTGAAAATAATCTTCTCAAACCAGGCTGCTGACGGAGGCTGGCCTCAATGGTGGATGTTTGACAGCTACAATGAAATTAGGGCTGACAGCGCCCACGGTGATATTATTTACTGGTGCCTCATCGCCCTGAGTAACTATATAAAGGTCACTGATGATGTAAAGATCCTTGATGAGGTGTTGCCGTATTACCGCGGAACCGGGTCAGGGAAGACTGTAAGGGAGAAGTTGAGTGGTCATGCCGACAGGGTGATCAGGATGATAGTTGATTCATTTATACCCGGGACGGCCCTTGTACCTTTCGGGGGAGGAGACTGGAACGACTCACTTCAACCGGTAAGTAAGGAACTGGCGCAGAAGATGGTGTCATCCTGGACAGTTGAGATGAACTACCAGGCTTTTATGCAATACAGTGAAGTGTGCGAATATTGCGGTGATAGGCCAAAAGCTGAAGAGCTGAGAGATCTGGCCGTTAAGATAAGGGCTGACTTCAACAGGTTGCTTGTAAGAGATGGATGTGTATCGGGTTATGGTATAATTGAAAAGGACAATGATGTTAATCTCCTTCTTCATCCTGCAGATAAAACTACCGGTATACATTACAGTATCCTTCCGATGGAGAGGGGTATCATAAGTGAAATATTTACCCCTGAACAGGTTATGTATCACCAGGATATTATTGAAGGGCATCTTAAAGGTCCGGATGGAGCGCGCCTGATGGATCGTCCTCTTAAATACAGGGGTGGCATACAGACCTTCTTCCAGAGAGCGGAAAGCAGCACTTTCTTCGGACGTGAGATAGGGCTTATGTATGTGCATGAACACATACGCTATGCTGAATCGCTTGCCCTGACAGGCCGGGCGGAAGAGTTCCTGAAGGCCCTGCGCCAGGCTATACCCGTTTCATACCATGATGTGGTACCATGTGGCGATATCAGGCAGTCAAACTGCTACTACAGCAGTTCGGATGTCATTTTCGGAAGCCGTTATGAGGCTGATGAATTGTATGATGAGATAAAGAAAGGGTCAATGACTGTCAGAGGCGGCTGGCGAATCTATTCAAGCGGACCGGGCATTTTCCTCGGGATCATAATTACACGACTGTTTGGGATAAGATTTGCATTCCGAAATATAATTATTGACCCGGTTATGTCACCCGGCCTTGACGGACTGTCAGTTTCAATGAGACTGAGACATCACGATGTTATATTCAGGTACATCATACGTTACGGCTCTTACGGCCCGAAAGCTGTCACTGTCAATGGCAAATCAGTGAGTTACTCCTGTGAGACGAATAAATATCGTAAAGGGGGAGCAGTTATTCCGGAAGAAAGATTTTATGAAACGCTTGATCAGAACCGGAATGTAATTGAAATTGTACTTTAACAGTAAAACAGCTGAAAACTAAAACGACATTTACCCGGATATTTGTGATGATAAAGAACTTGCGTAACATTCTTCTGGCGGGTCTTCTGGCGGGAGTGTCATTCATATGCACTGCACAACAGCGGACATATTGTAATCCTGTTAATATTGATTACGGGTATTCTCCTATTCCGAATTTTACTGGATGGGGCAGACACCGGGCCACGGCTGACCCTGTCATTGTTAACTACAAGGGCGACTATTACCTGTTTTCAACCAACCAATGGGGTTACTGGTGGAGTAATAATATGTCTGACTGGAATTATATCTCAAGGAGATTCCTTCGCCCGTGGAATGAGGGTTATGATGACCTGTGCGCTCCGGCTGTTGGAATAACTGGTGATACTATGCTTGTGTTCGGCTCTACCTATACGAGTGATTTCACCATATGGATGAGCACCGATCCGAAAAACAATGACTGGAAACCTCTTGTTGATTCATTTCTTATCGGGGGCTGGGATCCGGCATTTTTTACAGATAATGACGGGAGATTTTACATGTATAACGGCAGCAGTAACCAGTATCCCCTTTACGGAGTGGAGCTTAACCGCTCGACTTTGGAACCTCTTGGCGCAAGAAAGGAAATGTATATTCCCGAGCCATGGCGCTACGGATGGCAGCGTTTCGGGGAACACATGGACAACACCTACCTTGATCCTTTCATTGAAGGAGCATGGATGACAAAACATGACGGTAAGTATTATCTTCAATATGCATGTCCGGGAACAGAATTCAGCGGTTATGCTGACGGTGTTATAACCGGTGATACTCCCCTCGGCCCTTTTTCGCCTCAGTCAATGCCTCTCAGCTTTAAGCCCGGAGGTTTTGCCCGCGGAGCAGGGCATGGAGCAACCTTTCAGGACAGATGGGGCAATTATTGGCACGTTTCAACAATCACAATCTCGGTCAAAAACAATTTTGAGAGGAGGATAGGTATCTGGCTGGCAGGCTTTGACACTGATGGAGTAATGTACTGCAATACTGCGTTCGGAGATTATCCGGCATATCTTCCTGATGGCAATGAAGATCACCTGGCCGGCCGGTTCACGGGCTGGATGCTACTCAATTATAACAAACCTGTTACTGTCTCTTCTACCCTCGGCAGTTATAATGCAAACTATGCTGTCGATGAAGATATAAAGACCTACTGGTCAGCCACCACAGGCGGTAAAAACGAGTGGATACAAACTGACCTGGGCAGTGTCTCAACTGTCAATGCGATACAGATCAACTACGCTGACCAGGATGCGGAATTCCTTGGCAAATCAACGGGGGTATACCACAGGTACAGGATTTATGGATCTTTGGACGCTAAGAGGTGGGACCTGTTGGTTGACAAGAGTATGAACCAGAAAGATGTACCGCATGATTATATCGAGCTTACAACTCCGGTTCGTACTCGCTACCTGAAGCTGGTCAACATTCAAATGCCTACAGGTAAATTTGCCATCAGCGGATTGCGTGTGTTTGGAAAGGGAGATGGCAACAGGCCTGATGCAGTTAAGGAGTTTCAGGTACTGCGGACAGTAAAAGACAGGCGCAGCGCATGGCTGAGATGGTCTCCCGTAGATAACGCATATGCTTATAATATATATATGGGAATTGAACCTGATAAGCTGTATAATTGCATCATGGTGTATGGTACGAATGAGTACTGGCTTAAAACGATGGACAATGAGAAGACATATTATTTTACTATTGAGGCTTTGAATGAAAACGGTGTCGGCCCGTCTCTCCCGGTAATTAAATCAGAATAAAGATCAAAATATAAAGCAAATGCACTTGTTACGATATCGCATTACAGCCATAATGGCAGGTGTCCTGTTATGTTCTTCACTTGTGGCCCAGGATTACCCGTTTGCTTCCGACATACGCAAATTCAGGGCTGATGATAAAATCAGCCCACCACCCGGAGGATCAGTCTTGTTCATCGGCAGTTCTTCATTTACATTATGGAAGGATGTACAGGACTGTTTTCCGGGATTTAAGATAATAAACAGGGGATTCGGCGGTTCACAGCTAACCGATCAGATAAGGTATGTTTATGATATCGTCTTTCCGTATAATCCTTGTCAGATTATTATTTACTGCGGAGAAAATGACTTCGCTGCATCGGATACCATCACGCCTGTTATTGTCACGGGAAGATTCGCAGAACTGTTCAGTATTATCCGGTCAAAGCTGCCTGATGCAAGGATCACCTATGTAGCCATGAAGCCAAGCCCCAGCCGCTGGAGCATGGCTGCCAGGTTTGCGGAAGCCAACAGTATGATTGCCGGGTTTCTAAAGACCCAACCAAATACAGGTTTTATAGATGTCTGGAAACAAATGCTCAACAGCGAAAACAGGCCTGACTCATCGCTGTTCATGCCTGACATGTTGCATATGAATAAAAAAGGATACGCCATATGGCAGAAGCTTATAGAACCTGAGCTTTTAAACTCACGTGATACTGCAATGGACAGGTTTGTCAGTGGTCTGATAAAAACGATGACACTTGATGAAAAAATCGGCCAGTTAAACCTTATTACCGGGGGATGGACTGCCACAGGACCGGAAATGCCGAAGGACAACCAGGACCTGATAAGAAATGGTAAAGTGGGCGGAATACTTAATGCATTCTCGGTTGATTATATGGCTCAGGTGCAGAAGCTGGCGGTTAATGAGACCCGGCTTGGCATCCCATTAATCTCGGGTCTTGACGTAGTACATGGGTTCCGGACTATCTTCCCGATACCTCTTGCACAGTCATGCTCATGGGATATGGCAGCTATTGAGAAGTCCGAGCGGATCGCAGCGACGGAAGCTACAGCCATGGGTGTAAATTGGACCTATGCACCAATGGTTGATATTGCGCGTGACCCGAGATGGGGCAGGGTGATGGAAGGCGCAGGAGAAGACACATACCTTGGAAGCATGATCGCTGCAGCCAGGGTGAGAGGTTTCCAGGGCAGCGATCTCAGCCTTGATAACACATTGATGGCATGTGTCAAACATTTTGCAGCATATGGCGCTGCCCAGGCAGGCCGTGACTATAATACCGTTGATATCTCAGACAGGACACTCCTTGAGTGGTACCTGCCTCCTTACAGGGCAGCTGTCGATGCAGGTTCAGGTTCATTAATGACCTCATTCAATGAGATCGCCGGTGTACCCTCAACTGCAAACGGGTGGCTTCTTAATGACCTGCTGAGAAAGAAGTGGGGTTTTAACGGCTTCATTGTGTCTGACTGGTCTTCTATTACCGAGCTTATTGTTCATGGTGTTGCTGCAGACACTGCTGATGCGGCACGCCTGGCAATTAATGCCGGTGTTGACATGGACATGGAAGGAATGGCATACATAAATTATCTTAAAAGGCTGGTTGAAAGAGGAGAAGTCCCGGTCGCTGCCGTTGATGAGGCCGTAAGACATGTACTTGACGCAAAATACAGGCTTGGACTGTTTGATGATCCTTACCGGTACTGTAATAAAACGCGTGAAGAAAATGAAATAATGACACCCGGCAATCTGGCATTTGCCAGGCACTTTGCTGCAAGCTCAATGGTCCTTCTTAAGAATGAAAAAAATACACTTCCAATCAATAACAGGGTGAGAACTATTGCTGTGATTGGCCCCATGGCTGATTCAAGAGACAATATGTTGGGTGGCTGGTCAGCAGCAGGGCAGTCAGACAGGTGCGTCACTCTGCTTGCGGCCGTCAGGGAAAGAGCTGGTAGTTCTGTCAAAGTCGTTTATGAAAAAGGATGCAGCATTAACAACGATAAAAACCCGGATTTACGGAATGCGATAGCCATAGCCCGGAAATCTGATTTTGTGATCCTTGCTCTCGGAGAGAGCCAGGATATGAGCGGAGAGGCTTCATGCAGAACCGACCTGTCGCTTCCGGGCAGGCAGATGGAACTGGCAAAAGCAGTGCTCTCAACCGGTATACCGGCTGTCGTGGTTCTTTTTAACGGCCGGCCGCTTACAATAGAAGGAATTGACAGAATCGCCCCTGCAATACTCGAAGCGTGGTATGGAGGAACGGAGGGAGGATATGCGGTAGCAGATATACTTTTCGGTGACGTCAATCCCTCCGGCAAGCTTACAATGACATTCCCCAGAAATGTGGGACAGATACCTCTTTTCTACAACTCAAAGAATACCGGCAGACCTTTTGATCCTACAAAACATGACGATTATTTTAAATCAAGATACCTTGACAGTCCGAATACCCCTCTTTACCCGTTTGGATACGGATTGAGTTATTCATCGTACAGTTATTCACCTGTCATTCTTAATAAAACATCATTTAAGACAGGTGATATGATTGAAGCTTCGGTAATGATTACCAATACCGGTAACAGAGATGGAGATGAGATCGTCCAGCTATATATCCGTGATATGGTAGGTGATGTGACAAGGCCGGTAAAAGAACTGAAAGGATTTAGAAAAGTCAACATAAGGGCAGGGGAGACAATTGCTGTTTCATTCAGCCTGCCTCTCACAGAACTGTCTTATTATCATCAGGATATGAGCTTTGACTATGATCCTGGCGAATATCGTCTCTTCATCGGGCCGGATTCCGGTACAAGTGACTTTGCTGCTTTTATCGTGCTTTAGACGGGCGCCTTGTCACTTTTCGTTACTTCACTCTTTTTTAATATATTTACCGGTGCAGTTAAGAATTGGGGTAAAATACCATTCTTATGTCAGAAACAAACAGGTGCAGACAAATCATTTCTGTCGTCTTGTTGACTATCCTGCCGGAAGTCTCTTATGGCTTTTCCGGCCTGCAAACGATACAACAGAATGAGATCAGGAATTTTGTCTCAGGCCATATCCCTGTTGCCGGACAGAACTGGGATATCTGCAAGGATCCTGTCAGCGGGTTCATTTATTTTGCCAATTCATCAGGCTTATTAGAGTATAACGGCATCACCACAAGAACATATACTCTGCCTTATACACAGGGTGTAAGATCAGTATACATCAACAGTGACGGGATGATTTTTACCGGATCTTACGAAGATTTCGGATACTGGGAAAGGGATGCATTCGGTGAACTGACTTTCAGTTCCCTGGCCGGGTGGGTTGAGGTACCCAAAAATGATGAGATCTGGAATATTTTTGAGCTTGATCATACAGTCTATTTTCAGTCATTCACAACGGTATATGCATATGATTACAATGCTGTAAAGAGAATCAGTTGCCCTGGTTTTATGTTATTCTTTTTCAGGGCTGCGAACCGTTTTCTGGCGCAGTCACCAGACAACGGACTTTACTGGTTTGACGGCTCCAGGTTCTCATTCATCCCAGGAAGTGAGGTTTTCAGAACGATGAATGTACTTGCGGTAATAGAATTGGGGCCAAATGAATACTGGATCAGCACTGCAAATAACGGAATATTTATTTTTGACGGCATATCATTTAATCCACTCAGGGCAGAGATATCAGAGTATCTCAAACAGCAGACATGCAATGCGGGACTCCTGGCCAATGATTCTACAATTGTCTTCGGAACCATACTCAAGGGTGTGGTTTTATGCAGCAGGGCGGGTACGATAATTAAAACATTTGATTACTCCAGCGGACTTAACAATAATACTGTACTGTCTCTTTTCAGGCAGCCTGACGGCGGGCTGTGGATCGGGCTTGATGACGGCGCCGACTTCCTGAACCTTAGTTCGCCTGTCAATCATTTCATTAATGTCAGCGGGACACTGGGAACCATTTATACAGCGATAAAGGATCGTGATCATCTCTATCTGGGCACAAACCATGGTCTGTTCGCTGCAGATATCGGGAAAACCAACGGCTATTACAGTTTCTCAAGCTTGAGAATTATCCCTGAAACGCAGGGACAGGTTTGGAGCCTGTCAGAATATAACGGCCGTATATTGTGCGGCCACAATTCAGGCACATTCCTGGTCAATGGTGATGCATTGAAAAAAATATCTGATGTCACGGGTGGCTGGACGATTAAGCCTTACGGCGACCTTCTCCGCGAAGGGACCTATACTGGCATCGTTGCCTTCCGAAAGAATGCTGCAGGAGACTGGATCTTCAGGAATAGGGTTGAAGGTTTTATTGAGCCTACAAGATTCCTTGAGGTGGACTATCTCGGGTATGTCTGGGCGGTCCACTCCAGAAAAGGAATTTATCGGCTTGAGCTGAACGAGACAGCAGATTCTATCATTAATACATTATATTTCAATTCAGTGGGAGACAGCTCCGGAAGACTGACCATGGCAAATATTAACAACCAGGTTGTGTTCATGGCAGCAGACCATATATATGCATTTGATTATGAGAATAAAACATTCTTCCCTATACTTTCACTGGAATCCGGCCTGGGTGAATATATCAAGGCTGCACGGATAATACATTATCAGAAGAACAGTTACTGGTTTGTGCTTGGGAACAAAATAGGTCTCTTTGAAATAACCAGGGATCTGACGGCAGAAAAAGTACTGGAGTTCTACCATGAATATGCTGATCTGCCCTGGCGTGAGCAGCAGATTGTCTCTCTTGATTCAACAAACCTTCTCATCCCAACCAGACAGGCCTTCAGCATTTATAATCTTACAGGACTTATAAACCAGGTTAAGAAATCTGCACTGGCAATCACCAGTCTGACTTTTAGTGGAAGTGATAAAAGTACAACTCTCTATCCGGTGATGTTTGGCCAGGAGAGTATACCGAGCAATGAGAAAAACCTGACAGTCTATATTGCCAACCCGTCAGGGTATGAGAGGGAAGGGAGGGAGTATCTTTACAGGATCACTGAACTGGGAGACCGGTGGTATCACACAACAACTGATAATTTCTCTTTTCCAAATCTGAAACATGGTAAATACCACCTGCAGGTCAGGGAGCAGACCAGCAGTGATATGGCTGAAGCAGTATTTACAATAAACAGGCCGTTCCTGATAAGTCCTTGGGCTGTAATTCTATATGTTCTGATATTTACAGCACTGGTGGTGGCGGGGGTCAGTATATTCAGGATGTCACTTGAAAGGCATCGCAGGATGATTGAATATGAAACCGGCAAGAGCAGGCTTGAGAGCGAGCTTGACTACAAGAGTTATGAATTGATGCTTACAATGCGTTACCTGATAAGGAAGACAAATGTTCTGAGGGA
>Ga0172362_10001856_pt1 | contig 18199 bp, 16 predicted proteins | sample LakKivs1_kivu2a2_FD_114534 | JGI IMG/M metagenome (GOLD analysis project Ga0172362, IMG submission 114534) | Sediment microbial communities from Lake Kivu, Rwanda - Sediment s1_kivu2a2 | ecosystem: Environmental > Aquatic > Freshwater > Lake > Sediment | place: Rwanda: Western Province, Lake...
CACCACCTCGCCGTGCAACCGGATCGTATCAAGCCGAGGACAGCAGCTTCCGTAGGCGCAACAGGCGACCTCCGTGCCCGGTGACTTGGCTTGCGCCGTGACCTGGACGCGGTCGCCGGCGAGAGAAGTAAGCTCGACAAGGCACGGGGGCGGATTCTGGCTCGCTCCGCTGTAGGTGATGCGCGCGGTTGCATAGCCGGCGGGAACACCGGCCTCCCCGGCAGAATCGCAAAGGAGGTAGACGCAAGGGCCGCCAAGCACCTTGGCGCTCGCAATCGAGGCGGTGCCGTCCGCGGTCTTGATGGTCAGGGTGGGAACGCCTGGCGCCGGACACTGGCCTGGGCAGTGTTCTTCGTCGCCGCAGGCCGACACAGCCAGGGTTCCGGCCAGAAAGAGGTGCCCGAGAAGACGCATACCCGAAAGCTAGCACGGGGCCGGTTTTTTGGCAGACCCGGTTAATCGTCTGGCGTCACCGGCCCGCGAGGTGTGCTAGATTGCGCCGCGAAAAGAGACAACGCACCCGGTGCCTGGCACCGCACATAGGAGCAAGAGAAGATGGCCACGAAGATCGCAATCAATGGTTTCGGACGCATCGGCAGGCTCGTGTACCGCGCCCTCATCGACTCGCCGAAGTACGGCAAGGAACTCGACGTCGTCGCGGTCGGCGATATCGTCCCCGCGGACAACCTGGCGTACCTCCTCAAGTACGATTCCATCCAAGGGAAGTTCCAAGGCACCGTGGGCTCGAAGAAGTCGGCCCCCGACAAGGACCCCGACATCCTCATCGTGAACGACAAAGAGATGAAGGTCGTGAGCGCCAAGAGCCCGGCCGAGCTGCCCTGGAAGGCCCTGGGCGTGGACATCGTCATCGAGTCGACCGGGCTTTTCACCGCCCGGGAGAAGGCGGAAGGTCACCTTACCGCCGGCGCCAAGAAGGTCATCATCTCGGCCCCGGCCAAGAACGAGGACATCACCATCGTGCTCGGCGTGAACCACGAGAAGTACGATCCGGCCAAGCACAACATCATCTCCAACGCGAGCTGCACCACCAACTGCCTGGCGCCGGTCGTGCACGTGCTGCTCAAGGAAGGCATCGGCCTGGCCGAGGGCCTCATGACCACCATCCACTCCTACACCGCCACCCAGAAGACCGTGGACGGCCCCTCGAAGAAGGACTGGAAGGGCGGCCGCTCGGCAGCCATCAACCTCATCCCGTCGACCACCGGCGCCGCCAAGGCCGCGGGCCTGGTGCTGCCCGAGGTCAAGGGCAAGCTGACCGGCATGGCCATACGCGTTCCGACCCCGACCGTGTCCGTGGTCGACCTCACCTGCAAGACCGTCAGGGAAACCAGCCTGGCCGAGATCAAGGCGGCCATGAAGAAGGCCAGCGAGACCTACTTGAAGGACATCCTCGGCTACACCGAGGACGAGGTCGTGTCGAGCGACTTCATCCACGACGATCGCTCCAGCATCTTCGACGCCGGCAGCTCGATCGAGCTCAACAAGACCTTCTTCAAGCTGGTGGCCTGGTACGACAACGAGTGGGGCTACAGCCAGCGCACCGTCGAGCTGGCGGCGATGATTGCGGGCAAGCTGTAAACACAGAGAGCGCAGAGGGGGAGGAGGAGAGGGCACAGAGGGGTTCGTGCCCGGGGTGAGGCCCGTGCCCGAAGCGCGGGTTTCTTGCAGGGATGTCCGCGGGGAATTCGCGCGTGCTACACTTCCTTCCATGACGAGAGCACTGGCAGCCATCAGGGAGCGCATCGAGGCGTTGCCCTTGGATGACAAAGCTCAGCTTCTGGAGCTGATGATGACGCCCCAGATGAGGTTGCGTCTCCTCGTCAACCAGGTTCGACGGCGCAACGATGGCGTTTGCGATCCCCACGTGGACCGCGTGGTCAACCGCGCCGTGAAGCGAGTCCGGCGTGCCGCGGGCACTCGTTAGCACAAGGATCTCGAGAGAGTCCCGCGCGACCTGAAGGACCGGCCAATCGTCGCGGCCGGCATCGAGGGCGAAACCGCTCCGGTAAAGAAAATCTCGCGGATGGGGTAGGCTGGGGCTCAACTATGACGGCAACTTCCCCTACGCGGGCAGTGAGAAGGGCCAGTATCGTATGGAGACGGTGCCGGTGAAGAGACTCCCCGAGAATCCCTGGGGCCTTTTCGAGATGCACGGGAACGTGCGGGAATGGTGCCAGGACTGGTATGGACTGTATTTCCCAGGACCGGTGAAGGACCCGGTAGGAACGAATCCTGACGTGGGCTACCGCGTGGTCCGCGGCGGCTCGTGGTTCGACTACGCCAGGCTCGCGCGCTCCGCCAGCCGCGGCAGGTTCGTGCCTGGCTCCCGCTTCCACCTCCTGGGCTTCCGTTTTGCTCGAAATCGACCAGTCGAGCAGGACAAGCCAGCAAGCGCGAAGGTCGCGAGAGGCCCTGCGGAGGCATCGCGTGGGGAGCCCGCTGGCTTTGCCAGCGGCGAACCATCGCGGGAGGGTGTGGGGACCCGCCCAGGGTCCCCACAAAAAACAGGAGGCGAGCCGACAAGGGGCCGAGAGCGACCGTAGCGGCGGCGAAGCTGCTCTCGACCAGGTGGCACACCGGTGTTACACTCAAGCCTGGAGGCGGACACCATGCCCACGGCGAAGAAACGCATCAACATCACGATCGATGACCCGACCTACGAGGCCCTCGCACAGCTTGCAGGCAAACGCGGGCAATCGGTTGCGGGCGTGGGGCTTGCGCTCATCGAGGAAGCCCTTGAGTACCAGGAAGACCTCCATTTCTCCCGCATCGCCGACGAACGGCTGGGCAGGAAAGAGAAGCGCATCTCCTACGCCAAGGCTTGGGGGTGAGCTATCGCATCGAATATCTGGAGAGCGTGGTCAGGGAGGACATCCCGGCGCTTTCCCGAGAGGTCCGGGCGCGGATTCGCACGGCCATCGAGGAGAAGCTCGCTCGGCGTCCCGTCGAGTTTGGCAAACCCCTCCGCTACAGCCTCAAGGGCGCGCGGCGGCTGCGAGTCGGCGACTGGCGAGTCGTCGACACCATCGAACCGCCGGATGTCGTCGTCATCGTGAAGATCGGGCACCGCAAGGAAGTCTACAGGCCTTGAGGTAGACTCGTGGAAAAGCCACGGTATCGGCCGGAAAGAAATCAAGCTCAAGCGACTCCTCGGCGTACTGCGATGAAGAAAGCCAGGCCATCGAAAGGCTACCTGCTTTGCGTGAGGAACGAGGGCTATCCCGCCTCGCTCCTGGTGCGCAGGCTCTGCGTGCGGGTGCCGGATCGCGGGGCAGCGGCGCGCGGTCTGGTCAGGGTCGTGGACGAGTCAGGCGAAGACTATCTCTACCCCCAGAGGTTCTTCGTGCCGATCGCGCTTCCGAGACCGGTCACCCGAGCCGTGCGGCACACGGCGTAGGCGCGGAAGGCAGCGGTCAGGCGTGCATTTCGGTGCCTCTCCGCCCACGGGCCGGAGAGCGGGCCGAGAGCGACCGTAGCGGCGGTGATTAGGAATCAAGCTCGGCCCGGAAGTCCTCCCACGGAATCCCTTCGTTCGAGTCCCGCGCGTATTCCGCGAGCCGCTCGTCGAGAATCTCTCTGTGCCAGGCTGGAATAGGCACCTTTTCCGGATGAGCCGCGATAACGTCCCACAGCGCCTGCACGTAGTCGATCTGGTCCTCGACCGTCAGATCGGTGAAACCCGGTGGTGGAAGCGTGAGCGCGCTCGACATCGACGACGAGTCCAGCACATGAACCGCCGTGCCAAAGGCTCCGTCGGGCGGGCGAGCGGTCGAGTAGTCCTACGCCCCCACCAGTTCCGCAAGCGGTACCACTTCGACCTCTGCGGCGAGCCGGCACCTTGAAATGCCTCCAGTCAATGGTGGATTTTCAAGGTGCCTCTTCGGGCCCCGGCCGTGCCCCTTGCGACCTTGGAACTCGATGAAGGGCTTGCGGGCAAACGCGGACAATCGGTTGCAGGGGTTGGGCTCGCGCTCATCCTGGAAGCCTTTGAGTACCACGAGGACCGGCATTTCTCCCGCATCGCCGCCGAGCGGCTGGCCAAGCAAGAAAAGCGGATCTCCCACCGCGAGGCTGGGGGGTGACGGCGGGTCGCCTTCAGGGGGGCCGTTCGGCGGGCTAGCCCGTCGCTGCCACGCCGTTGGGGGCGTTCTTGTCGTAGGTCACGCGCGCGACGTCGACCTGGTTGAGGGCGAAGCGGAGGGTGGTGCCGTGGCCTTGCAGGAGGCCCTCACGCTGGAACAGGTGGTAGGTGCGCATGCCCTCGCGCGTGGGGGGCACGCCTTGGGATTGCTTGCCGGGGATGCCGCTCAGAATGAGGATCCTCTCTCCGGGCAAAAGCACGAAGCCGGGATCGATTTGTCCCATGACCGACCCGCGCTTGCCCGGCCGGCTGACGATGACGTGCAGGCCCGCGGTGCTGGCGGCCGAGGCTCCCGTGTTGGCCAGGACGAACCACTCCTCGTTGACCTTCTTCTTGTCCGGGGCGGCGTGAACCTCTTCGAAAACGAGCGGCATGGGGATGGTTATAGACCGAGGGCGCAAGGATCGACAACCATGCCGTCGCCGGACGCGGTGTGTGTTACACTGCCGCGCGATGACCAAGTTGGAAGTCGATATCGTACATCGCCTGAGCAGGGCCGAGGCTCGCTCGCGCCTGGACGGCGTCACCGCCAAGCTGGCCCGCGACTACAGCGCAGTGTGTAGCTGGGAAGGATCCGAACGGCTCGTGGTCAGGCGCAAGGGGCTGGAGGCGCGCCTCGATATCGACGATGACCGGGTGCACGTGGATATGGAGCTGGGGATATTCATGCGGCCCTTTGCAGGCTCGATCCGTGCCGGAATCGCGAAGCAGCTCGGCGAGATTCTCGGTTAGGACCCCCGCTCACCGGGATCGGGCGACGAGGCTTTACCCCTGATCTGCCCGCTGGTATAAATGCCCCCGCGCGCCCATGCGGTTCGGGCGCGGACTTCTCCCGCTTACCACCCAACGGAGAAAACAATGAATGCCCGACAAACCACGATCGGCCTGACCCTGTTGGTTGCTGCAACTGCCGCGAGCCTCCCGGCCTGGGCTCAGGCACCGGCGGCGGGGGTGATAGGGAGCGCGCCCGTCGACCTGCAGGTGTTTCGCCCTGCCGTCGACACCAAGGGCTACATCACCGTCAACGGGGGGCAGATCCTGACGCCTCTCGATGTTTCGTTCGGCGTGATGAGCACGGGGGCGTGGCGACCGCTCAAGCTGGATCGCGGGGTCGTGGACGCGGCGGACAGGATCAACCAGTCCCGATCGATGACCATGAAGTTCCTGCTCACCTTCACCTTGCAGGCGGCGATCGGCATCGTCACCACCGACCACGTGGGGTTGCAGTTCGGGTTGGCCCTGCCGGTCGGGGTCACGAACGGCGAGGGCACGCCCTACGAGATGGGCTATCCCACGTCGAAGTCGAATCCCAACACCGGGGTTCCCGGCACCAACGACGATGTCCACTACTTGACCAATTACCAGGGCATCGGGGATCTGGCTCTTCTTCCCAAGATCCGCTTCGTCAACCCCAGCCGTTCACCCCTCGGGCTCGCGATCATTCCCGCCCTCATCCTGCCCACCGGCGACAAGGCCAAGTTCCTGGGCGAGGGCCAGACCATCTTCCAGCCGCAGGCCATCGTGGAGATGAACTGGGGTCGCTACGGGGTGTTCCGCACCGCTCTCAACGTGGGAGCGCGTTTGCGCACCAAGGGTGCGTCCACCTTCGTGGATGATGCCAACAACTTCTTCCGGCCGGTGCAGAGCCGCGCCGGCGATGACACGCCCCTTGCTCCGGCCCCCGGGACGTCCCGCAACACCGACATGGGCATCAAGGTCGGCAATGAGCTGCTCGGCGGGATCGCCGCTTCCTGGGGCGTGGTCCCCTACGTGTTCGACCTTGTGGCCGAGGTCTACGGCTTCTACGGCCTTGACTCGAAGAAGATCAACGCGGACGGCAGCCAGTCCACCATGGGCCCCGGCGCCGAGGCGGTGGTCGGGTTCAAGGCCTATCTCGCTCCCAACTCCTTCTTCACCGCGGGCGGCGGCTACGGCGTCCTCCCCACCGCGTACGGCACCACCCGCGGCCGCTTCTTCGCCGGCATCGTGTTCGAGCCCGGCGCCGGCGATCGCGACGGCGACGGCTACAAAGACGACGTCGACAAGTGCCCGGATGACCCCGAGGACTTCGACAACTTCGAGGACGAGGACGGCTGTCCGGACCCGGACAACGACCAGGACGGGATCCTGGATATCCAAGACAAGTGCCCGAACGAGCCCGGGCCGCGCGAAAACCAAGGCTGTCCGTACCAGAAGGTGCGCGACCGCGATGGCGACGGTATCCCGGACGAGATCGACAAGTGCCCGGATGACCCCGAGGACTTCGACAGGTTCGAGGACGAGGACGGCTGTCCGGATCTCGACAACGACAAGGACGGCATCCTCGACAAGCAAGACCTGTGCCCGAACGATCCCGAGGACAAGGACGGGTTCGAGGATGAGGACGGCTGCCCAGACCCGGACAACGACCGCGACCGCATCCTCGACGTGAACGACAAGTGCCCGAACGAGCCCGAAACCTACAACGGGTTCGAGGACGAGGACGGCTGTCCCGACAAGGGCATGGTTATCGTCCAACGCGGCAAGCTGGAGATTCTCGACAAGATCTACTTCGAAACCGACAAGGACGTGATCATGGAGAGGTCCTTCCCACTCCTCGATGCCATTGCCGCGACCATCAAGGCCCACTCGGAGATCGCCCTCATCGAAATCCAGGGCCACGCCGACGAGCGCGGGGACGACGAGTACAATCTTGACCTGACCGACCGTCGCGCCCACTCGGTCATGCGGGCCCTCGAGGATCGCGGGGTCGAGCTCGGTCGCCTGCGCGCCCGTGGCTACGGCGAGACGAGACCGGTCTGCACGCAGCACAACGAGGACTGCTGGAGCAAGAATCGCCGCGTCGAATTCATCATCCTGAAGCGCGTCGACGAGGCGGTCCTGCAGGACGACGCAGGCCAGTAGCAGACCAGGGGCCGAGGCCCCGGCCACGCCGGCCACGGCAAACACCTGCGTATCGCCGCCGGAGGCGAATCCCTGCCAAAAAACTCGCGTCCGCGCAGGTTCTCCTTGACTCGAATGCGAAGTGGGTTATTAACAACCACCCAATTTCTTTGGGCGCGGGTTCATTTGCCTTTGCTGCCACGCGAGAAAATTGACGACGTCCGCGAAAGGACGAATATCGTCGATGTTGTCAGGCGCTACGTGGAACTCAAGCGAGCTGGTAGCGGGAGCTGGAAGGGGCTTTGCCCGTTCCACGCGGAGAAGACACCATCGTTTCACGTACACGAGCAGCGCCAGTTCTTCCACTGCTTTGGCTGTGGCGAGAAAGGCGACGTCTTCTCGTTCCTGGTCAAGATCGAGCAACGCACCTTCGTCGAGGTGTTGCGCGACTTGGCCCGCCAGGCAGGGGTCAACCTGCCCGAGGCGACCCTCACACCGGCCGAGAAACAGGCCGCCCAGGAGGCCCAATCCGAGCGCGAGCGGATGTTGCGCGTCATGGAGGAGGCGACCCGTTTTTTTGAGGCCCAGCTCGCCGGCCCTGCGGGCGGCGCCGCGCAGGCCTATCTCAAGCAGCGTGGTATTTCGAAGGTCACGGCCGATGGCTTCCGCGTGGGTTACGCACCGCCCGCCTGGGATGCGCTGCAGAAGCACCTCTTTTCGCGCCAAGTCTCCTCGTCGTTGGCCGAGAAGCTGGGCTTGGTCGGCAGCAACGAGCGCGGCCACTACGATTTCTTCCGGGATCGGGTCATGCTGCCCGTGCTCGACCGTCAGCAGCGCCCCATCGGGTTCTCGTCGCGGCTGCTCGACCCCGAGGCCAAGGAGCGCAAGTACGTCAACTCGCCGGATTCGCCCCTCTTCCACAAGAAGGATAATCTGTATGGCCTGCACCGGGCCGTTGACGCGATCCGGCGCGGGGGCACGGCGGTGGTCGTCGAGGGCAACTTCGACGTGCTCACCCTGCACGAGGCCGGCATCGAAGAGGCGGTGGCGCCCATGGGCACCGCCCTCACGGTCGAGCAGATCAAGCTTCTGGCCCGCATGGCCAAGCGTATCGTGGTGGTGTTCGACGGCGACAACGCCGGAGCGCGGGCCGCGGAGAAGGCGGTGCCAATCGCGGTCGAGGCGGGCCTCTTCTTCGCCGAGGCGGACGCGGACGGGCGCGTGGCCGAGATGCCGGCCGGCATGGACCCCGACGAATTCGTGCGCGCCAAGGGGTCGGAGGCCTTTCGCGGCCTGGTGGCACAGGCGCGTCCCATGCTCGACCACCTCATCCAACGCGCCGCCGACGACGCGACCATTCCCGGCAAGGCCAACACCGCCAAGCGCGTGGTCGAGGTCCTGGCCAAGCTGCGCAATCCCTTGGTGCGCGACCTCTACATCCGCGAGCTGGCGGCGAAGCTCTCGGTGCCGGTGGCACAGGTCACGCGCATGGTGCGCGAGAGCGCGAGCCAGGCGCATCGCCGGGAGCCCGCCGCCGCCGCGCCGCGAGAAGAGGCCTCCGGGGCGGAGCGCCCGGCAGTTTCGCCCGACGAGATCGATGCCCTGGCCCTGCTGGTCGCCCATCCCGAGCTTGCGCAAGACCCGGCCGCAGAGCGGGTCCTGGGACTTCTGCGCGACCCGGGGGTTCGGCAGATCTACGCGACGGCGCTCGAGGCGCTGCGCGCCGGGGAGCGGCCGGACGTTCCGGCCTGGCTCGACCGCGGTCCGGCCGAGAGCCGCGAGCAAGTCGGGGCGGCGCTCATGGACGGGCGCTGGGATTCGGTCGAGGCGGTGGTGGATGCCCTACGCGCGCTGGAACTCAAGTTGGAGCGCGTACAGGTCGATGCGGCCTTGGCACTCGCCCAGCGTCAACACCGGGAGGCGCTCGCACGTGGAAACGAAGAAGAGGCACGCGCCATCTCCATGCGGGAGATGGAGCTCATCCGAACCAAGTTGGGACTGGCCAACCAGAGCAAGGGCATAGCGACATGATCGAGGATGCCGAGGACCGTTTGATCGAGGGCGGTCAGGACGACGATGATGCGCGGGAGGCGAGCAGGTCGCTTGCGCCCAAGAGGGGCGCATCCAGCAAGGAGAGCGAGCGCAGAAAGCGCGAGCTCATCTCCATGGGCAAGGCCAAGGGGTTTCTGACCTACGACGAGGTCAACGACCACATGCCCGGCAACATCGTCTCGTCGGACCAGATCGACGACTGGCTTTCCACCTTGGGCGGGGAGGGCATCGAGATCGTCGATGCGCAGACCCAGGTCAAGGTCGAGGACAAGGCCACGACCGCCGAGGGTGAGGCCGAGGAGGAAGGTGAAGCGGCGGAACCGGCGCCGCGTCCGGTCGAGGCCGAGGAAGAGGAGGAAGACGACGGCTACTCCAAGACCAACGATCCCGTGCGTATGTACCTGCGCAAGATGGGCTCGGTGTCGCTCCTCACCCGCGAAGGCGAGGTCGAGATCGCGAAGCGGATCGAGGACGGCGAGCGACGCGTGCTGCAGGTGGTGCTCGACTCGCCCGTGGCCATCGCGGAGATCATCGATCTCGGCGACAGGCTGCGCCGGCAGAAGATCCGGGTCAAGGAGGTCGTCAAGGACGCCGACGAGGACGACGAGGAGTTCGACGAGGCCTTTCACGTCGAGCGGGTGTGCAAGGTCATCGAAAAGGTCCGGCGCGTTCACAGGGACCTGGAGAAGGTCGAGGGCAAGCGCCCCAAGCGCGGCAAGTCGGAAAGCACCAAGCGCCGGATGAGAAGACAGATCGCGGAGCTCAAGCAGGACTTGCTCGATGCCCTGCAGGAGCTGCGCCTGAACAAGAAACAGATCGAGCGCATCGTCGCGCACTTGAAGGGGCTGGTCTCGCGCATCGAATCGGCCTGGCGCGAGATGGTCGAGGCCGAACAGCGGGTGGGGATGAGCGAACGTGAGATCAAGAAGACCCTGCGCGAGACGCGCGGCTCGGCCCTCCGCCAACGCACCGTGACCAAGCGCCTCGGCGTGCGGGTGGAAGAGCTGGAGGAATCCTGCGAGACCATCGCCACGGCCCGCAAGAAGGTCAAGAAGGTGGAGGAGGAGGCGGGCTTCGACGAGTGCAGTCTGCGCGGCACCGTGCGCGAGATTCAAAACGGCGAACGTCAGGCCGAGCAGGCCAAGGCCGAGTTGGTCGAGGCCAATCTGCGCCTGGTCGTGTCCATCGCCAAGAAGTACACCAACCGCGGCCTCCAGTTCCTGGATCTCATCCAGGAGGGAAACATCGGTCTCATGAAGGCGGTCGACAAGTTCGAGTATCGCCGCGGCTACAAGTTCTCGACCTACGCCACCTGGTGGATCCGCCAGGCCATCACGCGCGCCATCGCGGATCAGGCGCGCACCATCCGCATCCCTGTGCACATGATCGAGACCATCAACAAGCTCATCCGCACCAGCCGTTACCTGGTGCAGGAGTTGGGGCGCGAGGCGACGCCGGAGGAAATCGCCGAGAAGATGGAGCTGCCCCTCGACAAGGTGCGCAAGGTGCTCAAGATCGCCAAGGAGCCCATCTCGCTCGAAACCCCCATCGGCGAGGAGGAAGACTCGCACTTGGGCGACTTCCTCGAGGACAAGACCATCGTCTCGCCGGCGGACGCCGTGATTTCGATGAACCTGGCCGAGCAGACCCGCAAGGTGCTCGCCACCCTCACCCCGCGCGAGGAGAAGGTGCTGCGCATGCGCTTCGGCATCGGCGAGAAGTCGGATCACACCCTGGAAGAGGTGGGGCATGACTTCGAGGTCACACGCGAGCGCATCCGTCAAATCGAGGCCAAGGCCCTGCGCAAGCTGCGCCACCCGTCGAGAAGCAAGCGCTTGAAGAGCTTCATGGAGAGCTGACGGTCGGGGCTTCGCAGCACTGCAGCCTGCAGCCTGTAGCCTGAAGCCTGAAGCCTGAAGGCTACAGCCGGAAGCCTGCAGCCCTCTTCGGTTGCGGGCGAAGCCCGCGCTATGGTTCTCCTATTGCTGACCGAGGATGTCCGCCAGGGCCGCGATCTCCTCGGGGCCGAGGTCGCCGGTGGGTAGGCGCGGGAGCTGGATCATGGGCAGGCCGGGATCGCCGGCCAGGCCTTCCACGATGCGGTCCGCGTCGTGCCGGCGGGCGGCCAGGACCGAGGCGCCGGCCAGGATGCCGCACAATTCCACCGAGGGAGAGGCCGAGCTTGCCGCAGCCAGGAGCTTCTCCACCGCAGGATCGGCGGCCTCGGCCGGCGGCATGGCGTTCACCACCAGGACGCCGAGCGAGATTGCCAGCGTGCGGATGTCACGCGCCAGATTCACGGTTTCGCGTGCCGGCAGCTCCTCGGGCAGGGTCACCAGGACCACCGAGGTTCGTGTCGGATCGGAAAGGAGTGCCCGCGCCAAGCCCGCGTCGCGCGCCAGCGGTCCCATGGGCATCGCCTGGCGAACGGCGTCGGGAATGCGCAGCATGGCCACCGCGTGTCCCGAGGCGGGCCCGTCGAGCACGACCAGATCGTACTTGGGCTTGCCGTCCACCATTTCCGTGGTGTGCCACCAGGTCTTGCCGAGCATGGTCCAATAGTCGAGGCCGGGAAACGCGCCGAGGAAGCTGCGCACGGCCTTGTTCTCGAAGATGACGCGGTAGAGCGGCTCGTACTTGAGCAGGAGCAGACCGTACTCGTGCAGCGCCGTCTTGGGGGTCATGTTGACGGCGTAGAGCCGATCATCGATAGCGGTGACGGACGGACCGATCGCGGTTCCCAGGCCGAGCAGGCGACCGAGCCGTTCCGGGGCATTGGTCTGCGCGAGCAAGACGCGCTTGCCCCGACGACTCGCCGCGCGGGCCAGGGCCGCAGCCACGGTGGTCCGCCCCACGCCGCCCTTGCCTGCGACGATGAGCAGTCGCCGATCCATGAGTCGGTTCATGCGGGCTCCATGAGCAAGGGTGGAATTGCGGTCAGCATCACTGCCGCTGTCTATAATGCGTCGATGTCCCGCAAACGAGCAATGTCCGCGAGCAGAGAAACGGTCGATTCCGGACCGGCCCAGGGTGTGGCGCGCGATTCGTCCGCCAAGGTTTTTCTGCGCCATGGCCGAGCGCGACCCCTGTGGTTCGGTCACCCCTGGGTCTATGCCAATGCCGTGGAGCGCGTCGAAGGCAAGCCCGCGCCGGGGTGCGTCGTGTCGCTTCATGACCACGACGGCCGCTTCATCGGGCGCGGTATCTACAACTTGCGCTCGCAGATTCCGGTCCGTTTGCTTAGCCGGGTCGAGGAGCCGGTCGACGCCGCCTTCTTCACTCGGCGGCTGCGCGCGGCCGAGTCCCTGCGCACGAGCCTGGCCCTGCCGAGCGAGAACACCACCGCCTACCGCTGGGTGAACGGCGAGGGCGATGGCTTGCCCGGCTTGGTGGTCGACGTTTTTGGCGACGGGGTGGCTTTTCAGATCACCACGCTGGGGCTGTGGTTGTGGCGGGAAGAGATCGCGGCCGCGATCGACGAGGTCCTTGCCCCCAAGACCCTCTACGAGGTCGGGGCGGCCAGCTTCGCCGAGGTGGAGGGGTTCGTCGCAGAATCGCGTGTGGTGCGCGGGGAGTCGCGAGCCCAGGTGCCTTGCCGGGAAGACGGGATCAGGCTCGAGGCCGAACCTATGCAGGGGCAGAAGACGGGGCTCTTCCTCGACCAACGACCGAGCCGCGTGCGGGTAGGCGAGATGGTCCGGGCCCAGCCCAGACGCTTCGGCCGTGTGCTCGACTGCTACGCCTATGCGGGCGGCTTCGCCTTGCAGGCCGCGCGCGGCGGGGCCGGCGAGGTCACGGCCGTGGACTGCTCGGCCCGGGCCGTGGCCCGCATCGAGGCGCATGCCCTCGCGAACCGGGTCACCATCCGGGCGGTCGAGGCCGATGCCTTCCGCTTCCTCGAAACCGCGACGCCGCACTCGTATGACTTGGTGGTCGTCGACCCGCCCAAATTCGCGCGTGCCCGCAAGGATCTCGATGCCGCCACCAAGGGCTACGAGCGCTTGAACACGCTCGCCATGGCCGTGTGTGCGCCGGGCGCGATTCTGGTGACGTCCTCCTGCTCGCAGAACGTCGGCCCGGTGGAGTTCGAGCGCGTCGTCGCGGCCGCGGCTCGGCAAGCCGGCCGTGAGGTGCGCATCCTCGAACGCCAAGGCCCCGGCCCCGATCACCCGCTGCCGCCCGGCTTCGGCGAAGGGCAATACCTGAAAGTCCTGTTCGTGCACGTGGCATAGGGCGGCGGGATTCACCACAGAGGGCACAGAGAACACAGAGTCGGAAGGGAAAGGTCTTCCCGGATCCTGGGCAGGGCAAGCTTTCTCCTTCCCGTCCGTCTCTGTGTCCTCCGTGTCCTCTGTGGTGAGCTATCTTCCCGGCACCACGCCGGTGGGCGAGGACTGCAGCACCACGATGTAGTACACCAGCATGGCCACGATCATGGCCAGCGAGAGCCACTCGAAGGGGATGCGTCCGAACAAGAGGTGGCGCTTGCCGAAGAAGCGGCCGCGCGAGCGGCGGTTGATCTGCGCCTGGACCTTCTCGAGGAAAGTGCCCGGCGCGCTGCGCTTCAAGGTACCGAGCCGGCCCACCGTGCGGCGAAAACGCTCCAGGGCAACCCGGCACTGCAGGCAAGTGGACAGGTGCTCGTCGACATAGGCGCGCTCGGCAGGGCCAAGATCGCCCTCGACATAGGCCGAAAAGGCCTCGGTGGCTCGGGCATGGCTATCGGTCACGTTCACTTGAGTTTCCCTTCCAGCAGATCCTTGAGCGCCATGCGGGCGCGATGCAAACGGGACTTGACCGTGCCTTCGGGCAGACCCGTAATCTCGACGATCTCGTCGTACGACAGCTCTTCCACGTCGCGCAGGACAACGAGAAGGCGCTGCTCCTCCTCGAGCTCGGCGATGGCGGCTTGCATGATGCGCTCGATTTCCGCCGCTTCCAGCATCACGTCCGGTGCATCGAAATGGGCCTGCACGGGCGCCTTGCCCTCGTCGGCCACGTCGGTCGCATCCGAGCCGTCGCGCAGCTCCTGACCGCCGGTTCGCCGGCGGGCGAGGTACTTGATGCGATTCTTGGAGTGATTGGCGGCGATGCGCAGGATCCAGGTCGAGAGCTTGGCTTCCCCGCGATAGCTCTCGATGCTCTTGAACACGGTCACGAACACCTCCTGCGCGATGTCTTCGGCCTCGGCCGGCGAGCCGACCAGGCGCAGGACGAGGTTGTAGACCCGGTCGCCATAGCTGCGCACGATCTCGTTGAACGCCTCTTCGTCGCGCTTGACCAGGCGAGAGAGCAGAAGACGTTCTCCGAGGCTCATCTCGTACCTCGGAAGCCGGCGGTGGTTGCGCAGGGAGCGGGCGGTCGCGGCCGCGAGGCCGGCCCCCGACGTCCGCGACAGTGTAGCCTCCACATCGGTACTGACACCGCCGAGGACAAATAGTTCCGCATCGAGACCAAGCGTGGCCAGTCTACCCGGATTACATGCTGGGGACGAAGAGACGTGCGCTGACGCCGAACACCGCCGTCTTGGCGGTGCCGGAGACATCCTGGCGGAAGCCGATATCGATGGTGCCCACCTCGGCCGAGATCGCCGATAGGCCCGCCGTGACGTAGGCGTTCTTGGTGATGCCGTCGCGACCGCCGCCGGCACGAAAAGCCACGGCTGCGGCATAGGAGAACTCCGCTCCGCCCATGTAGTAGATGGCGCTGTCGGCCCCTTCGACCTTCTGGACCACGGCATCGAAGACCAGCAGCAGGGCCGGCACAGGCAGAACCGCGGCGCCCCCGCCGAAGCCCCGGGGCGCGAAGCCGGTCCCCAAGTCGCGCAGGTTGTATCCCACCGCACCCACCGCGACCTGCGCTACCGGACGGATCGTAAGACCCGCGTCAAAGGTGAGGCCGGTCTTTCTCTCGCTCGCGCTGTCGTCGAAGCGAAGGTACTTCACGCTGCCGCCCACGAAGACCTTCTCGGCAAAGGGGAAGGAAAGCGATGCACCCGTCAGATGGCTGGCTCGGCCCGGACCCCCGTCCGGTCTTTCGTGGTGGTAGGCGTAGTAGAGGGCTCCACCGAGGTTGAGGCCCGAGGTGGAGTCCACGGCGGAAATGCGGGCGTCGTGGCTGTCCTGGCTCTTGCCGTACTGGTAGGCCCCCTCGACCTGGTAGGTGCGAATGAGCGAGATCCCCGAGGGATTGAGCATGGGACCGGCGTCACCGGTAGCGAACCCGCGCATGGCGCCGCCGCTCCCGAGGGGGCGGGTTCCGGGAAACTGCGTGCCATCGGCCCGCGCCGTCCCCGCAGAAGCCGCGAGGCCGAAGACGCAGGCAATGTGGAAGGCGCTGATCTTGGGAACCATCGTCGAATAATAGGGCGAGGCGGATGCCGGATCCAAAATGCCGTTCACAGGCAGCCGCGACTGGCCAGGCTGACGAACCCGTCGCTCGCAACGATGACGTGGTCGAGAACCGTGATGCCACAAAGTTCCCCCACCTGGCGCAGCCGGGTCGTGAGTTCGAGGTCCTGCCGGGAGGGGGCCGGGTCGCCCGACGGGTGGTTGTGACAGAAGATGACCGAGGCGGCTGCCCCGCGAATCAAGGTGCGGAACACCTCGCGCGGGTGCACCTCGACGCCGGTGAGGGAGCCGCGGGCGACGCAGGATTCGAACAGCAGGCGATGGCGCACGTCGAGGGCCAGCATCCAGAACTCCTCGACCGGCGAGGCGCCGAGGCGCGCTCGGTAGTGCGTCCAGACGTCGGCCGAGTTGCTCAAAAACCGGCCGCGTTCCGGACGAAGCCCGGTCACCCTGCGGCCCAGCTCGACCGCCGCCTGGATGGTGGCTGCGCGCGCGGGGCCGACCCCCGGCAAGGAGCACAGCTCGGCCTCTGCGCTCCCCGCGAGGGTTCGCAGATCGCCCAGGCGAGCAAGCAAATCATGAGCAATTTCGACGACATTCTGGCCTGGCCGACCCGAGCCGAGGAGAATGGCCAGTAGCTCGGCGTCAGACAGGCAGGAAGGACCGCGTGCGAGCAAACGCTCGCGCGGGCGATCGTCCGGGGCAAGGGCAAGAAGGGCTGGCATGCCCATCCCCCAAAGCACGCATCGTGCCAGCCGCGTCTGCCGGCGTCTGCCGGGATTCGGAGCAGCGGGGGTGGGGTGCGACGATGCTGGGCGAGCCTTATGGCTCCCCGGAAGTGGGGCGGGCGAGCCGCCCGCGCTCCCAGGGCCGCCAGATTCCTCCTGCTTTCCTTGCCTTGTGTGGAGAAACCGTGCTACGTTAGGGGTGCGTTTGCGCTTGGCGAACCGATTCTCGCCCGAACGCGGTTGGGTTGCAGGCTCCTTTGACCGACCCCTAGGGTGTCCCGATCTGGAGGCTGGTCTAGGGAAGCAAGGGTCCGAGGCGGAAACGCAATTAATCCACGTTCAGAGAGTACGGAGAGGAGTCGAGACTGAGAACCTCACTCGAGGGCCAGCGCGCAGAAACAGCCGCTGCCAAAGACTTTTCAGATGCGGACGCCAACCCAGGCGTCACGCTGCCGGAGCCCGGAAATGGCGATACCGAGCCAACGCTCGTGATTCACGTTTCCGACGACGAGAGACCTGTGCCTCCGGCCCGTCCCGCCGCCAGTCCGGCCGCCTTCACCTCTGTGGTGGAACCGGTTTCGGGTGCACCCCCGCGTGCCTATTCGCCTGCCCTGCGTGGGGCACTCGACCGCGCTCGGTCGATACTGCACATCCGCGAGCTGCGTCCTGGCCAGGGCGAGGTGATCGAATCCGTGCTCGCCGGGCGCGACACCCTGGCCATCATGCCCACGGGCAGCGGCAAGTCGCTGACCTACCAGCTTCCGGCGCTCTGGCTGCCGGGCCCGACCCTGGTGGTATCGCCCCTTTTGGCCCTGATCGAGGATCAGGTAGGCAAGATGAAGGCTGCCGGGGTGGCGGTGGCGCGCATCGATTCCACGCGTACGGCCAAGGAGCGGGCCGCGGACCTCGAAGCCGTGCGCGAGGGCAAGACCCGCCTCGTGCTCATCACGCCCGAGTCGGTCTGCTCTCCGGCCGTGCAAGAGACCCTGGAAGGGGTGAAGTTCTCGCTCTTCTGCGTGGACGAGGCGCACTGCGTATCGCAGTGGGGCCACGACTTCCGGCCGTCGTACCTGGGCCTGCGCCGCGCCGCGGAAGTGCTCGGCCGGCCACCCGTTCTGGGGCTCACCGCCACAGCCACACCGGCCATCGCCGAGGACGTGCTCATCCAGCTCGGCATGAAGGACGCGCACATCTGTCGCGTGTCCTTCCACCGCCCCAACCTGGCCTTCGACGTGCGCAAGGTGGCAGGCGAGGCCGACAAGCTGCGCGTGCTGGGCAAGCTCATCCAGCGCCTGCGGCGGCCGGGCATCGTGTACTGCGCCACCGTGCGCGCCGTGGACGACCTGTACGTGGCCTTGCGCCACGGCAAGATCCCGGTCGAGCGCTACAACGGCAAGATGACCACGGAAGAGCGCGAGAAGGCGCAGGCTTCGTTCATGGCCTCGGGCCGCAAGGTGGTCATGATCGCCACCAATGCCTTCGGCCTCGGGGTCGACAAGCCCGACATCCGCTACATCATCCACTACCAGATGCCGGGCTCGCCCGAGTCCTACGTGCAGGAGGCCGGGCGCGCCGGACGCGACGGCAAACCCGCGCGCTGCGTGCTTCTCTTCCAGCCCGACGATATCGCCATCCAGGAGCACTTCCTGAAGGAAGCCCACCCCACCAAGACCCAGGCCCGCCTGGTCGCCGAGGGGCTCTACGCTTGGAGCGACGAGGGCAAGGAGGTCTCGGTGCGCGACCTCGCGCTTTCCATGGCTTTGCCCGAGCGTCGGGTGCGCGTCGTGCTCTCGGTCCTGGAGGCCATGGGCGTGGCCAAGGAAGTGAAGGCCGCGCGCTGGGCGGGCGTGGAACCGCGTCCCACCCGCGAGGCCATCGACAAGGCCGCGTCGGTGTTCGAGTCGCGCCGCATATCCGACCGGCGCCGGCTGGCCGAGCTGCTCAAGTACATGAACCTGCAGCGCTGCCGGGTGCAGATGCTGCGCACCTACTTCGGCGAGGATCCCGGCCCCGTGTGCGGGCTG
>Ga0172362_10001857_pt1 | contig 18198 bp, 20 predicted proteins | sample LakKivs1_kivu2a2_FD_114534 | JGI IMG/M metagenome (GOLD analysis project Ga0172362, IMG submission 114534) | Sediment microbial communities from Lake Kivu, Rwanda - Sediment s1_kivu2a2 | ecosystem: Environmental > Aquatic > Freshwater > Lake > Sediment | place: Rwanda: Western Province, Lake...
GTCGCGACGGATCCAGTCCGCCGTCTGGGGTTCGATCTCGAAACCCAGTTCGGCGTTCATCCGCACCGCACGCAAGAGCCGCACCGGGTCGTCCCGGAACGCCTGCGCGCTCGTCGCGCGGACACACCTGGCGGCCAGGTCGGCCTGGCCTCCCGTCGGGTCGCGCAACGTGCCTGCGTCGTCCAGTGCCAACGCGTTGACCGTAAAGTCGCGCGCGTGGAGGTCTGCCTCCAGATCCGCGCCGCGCAGAAGCGCAAAATCCAGTTCCTGCCGGGGTTCGCCCGCAGCCGCCAGAATCACCCGGCCAGTACCCCGCTCCGCGTCCAGCGGGAAGTACGCGCCGTCCAGTGCATCGGCCACGGCCCGCGCCAACTCCAGCGCACCCCGGTCCACCACAAAGTCCCAGTCGTGCACCGGCCGCCCCAGCAGCGTGTCGCGCACCGCGCCGCCCACCAGCCACACGCGCACACCACACGCCTCAGCCAACTGGTGTACGACCTGCCAGGGCCACTCAGGCAAGCAAACTGTCGCCATCACAGGTGCCTGTTCACCACCTGGGCGATGGCCTCAAACTCCGCCTGCAGCGCCGGATACAGCGCGCGGTAGCGAGGATAGTAGTCGGCGTATACGGACGCCGCCGGGCCAGGCTCCGTGCGGCCCGTCACGTGGACTCCTGCGTCACAGGCGGCCGCCACACTGGGGTATACACCCGCGCCCACGCCTGCCAGCAATGCTGCGCCGTAGGCCGCGCCCTCGGTCACGTTGACGGTGACGATTTCTGTGCCAAAGACGTCCGCCAGGATGTGGCGCCACAGGTCACTCCGCGCGCCTCCGCCAGAAGCGCGCACCTGTGCAATCGAGAGCCCCAGGCCCCGCATCAGCTCCAGCGAATCGCGCAGGCCGTAGCTCACGCCCTCCAGCACGGCCCGCGTCACGTGGGCTTTGGTGTGTCGCAAAGTGAGGCCAAAGAACACCCCGCGCGCGTTGGGGTCAGGGTGGGGCGTGCGTTCGCCACTCAGGTACGGGAGGAAGAGCAAGCCCTCGCACCCGGCCGGTACCTGGGCAGCCGCCTCGGTCAACACGTCGTACGGATCGCGCCCGGACTGCCTGGCAAGGGCACGCTCGGGAGCGCCCAACACGTCGCGGTACCAGCGGAAACTCCCGCCGGCCGAGAGCATCACGCCCATCAGGTGCCACATGCCGGGCGCGGCGTGGCAGAAGGCGTGCAGCCTGCCCTGCGGTTCCACGCGGTACGTCTCCGAAGCGGCGAACACGACGCCGGACGTGCCCAGCGTGGCCGAGACGACCCCCTCCGCGACGATACCTGTACCGACGGCCTGCGCTGCCTGGTCGCCGCCGCCACCGACGACCGGCGTGCCCGCCAGCAGGCCCGTCTCTGCGGCGGCGCGGGCGCTCACGTGCGCGCTCACCACCGGCGACTCGGTCACCTCCGGCAGCCATTGGCGCGGCAGCTCCAGCGCCTCCAGCATCTCCGCCGACCACTGGCGCCGGCCCACGTCGAACAACGAGGTGCCCGAGGCGTCTGACACCTCGCTGAAGAAGCCCCCTGTCAAGCAATAACGCACATAGTCCTTGGGCAGCAGGACCTTCGCAACCCGTGCGTAGGCCTCGGGCTCGTGTTCGCGCACCCACACGATCTTGGGCGCCGTGAAACCCGGCAGTACCGGGTTGCCGGTGAGCCGCAAGACTTGCTCCGCGCCGACTGAGGCGGTGATCGCAGCACACTGCGCGGCGGTGCGTTGATCGTTCCACATGATGCACGGGCGGAGCACGCGGCCCTGCGCATCCAGGAGCACCAGGCCGTGCATCTGCCCGGTGAGGCCCACACCGGCCACCTGGCCAGGTTGCACGCCACCCTCGTCCAGCACCCGCCGGATGCTGGTCACGGTGGCGGCCCACCAATCGGCCGGACGTTGTTCGGCCCACAGTGGTTGAGGGGTAAACATCGGGTACTCGGCCGTGGCACTGGCCCTCACGGAGCCATCGGCGCCAATCAGGAGCGCCTTGCTGCCGGTCGTTCCCACGTCTATACCTATCAGAAACGTTGCCATCGGTTCTCCTTCTTTCACCCTCCCGCAGGTTCGGAGATTGTTAACCTGCGGGAGGGGAACTGGGTGTATTACACCACATAACTCTATACCTGTCAATCCGTATTGTCCCCAATTTCTCTTGACAAAGAACCCGCCCCAGTATATACTAAGGCTGGACACAAGAACAGCGGACACTTGAAAACATGGGGCAGCGGTGGCTCGCGATCAGTCAGGTGGACAGGGAATACCCCCGCCACCTGATTTTAGTCAACGGGAGGAGCATTCAACCCTCCCGCAGGCTCGACTAGCTTTTGGATACTGGGAAGGTATATTCAGAGGTGCTGAGGGTTGCAAGCATCGCAAATAGTAACCTGCGGGAGGGTAAACTCAACATAGGAGGTTTGGAAATGCGTAGTTTTATGGGCCGTGATATCCTATCTCTGAAAGATTTCGAACGCGAAGAATATTTCCACATGTTCGACGTGGCCAGGTCGCTCGAACATTACGCGATCAAGCGCCACAACGCGGATTTGCTCCAGCACAAGACGATGGTGACCGCCTTCTACCAACCTTCGACGCGCACCCGCCTGGCGCACGAGGCCGCCATGCATCGCCTAGGCGGCCACGTGACTGGCTTCTCCGATGCCAAGATGACACGCGCAGGCGACTGGTACCAGGAATCCATCAAGGACACCGTACACATGCTGGAATTTTACGGCGACGTCATCGTCATGCGTCACTTCCAGCAGGGGGCGCCGGCCGAGGCCGCCAGGTGGGCCAGCGTTCCTGTGGTCAACGCCGGCGACGGCTGGGGCGAACATCCCACGCAGGTGCTGACCGACCTGTATACCATCTGGAAGGAGGTCGGCAGGATTGACGGGCTGACCTTCCTGTGCGTCGGCGACATGCGTATGCGCACCATGCACTCCATCTCCTACGCGCTGACCCAGTTCGACGTCCAGGTCATGTACGTCTCCCCGCCGGAGATGTCGTTGACGCAGGATTTCAAGGCTGAACTGGACGCCAGGAACCTGAGGTACGAAGAGGCCGGGCACGTCGCCGACGTGATCCAGCGCGCCGACGTCATCTACATGGAGCCGGTGGTGCAGCCCGACTATACCAAAGCGCGCCAGGAGGCCAGCGCGGACAAGGGGCTGACCCCCTCCAACTACCAGGTCACGCGCCAGTTGTTACGCGAGAAGGGCAAGAGCAGTGCCATCATCCTCCACTCGCTGCCGCGCATGGACGAGCTACCGGCCGACGTTGACGCCACCCGCCACGCCCGCTACTGGCAGGAAGCGTTCAACGGGGTTGCCCTCCGCATGGGCATGCTCGCGCTGATTCTAGGAGCGATTGAGTGAGCAGATGGACGGAACACGGAACACGCATCACGTTTCACGTTTCACGTATTCCGTGTTATGTAGTTGTACAGAAGGAGTGGTGAAATGCAGACGAATCTTCGCGGTCGCGATTTGATCGGCGACCTGGATTTTTCCAAGGAAGAAGTGGAGACCGTCCTCGATATGGCCTGGGACCTGAAGCGCAAGCGGGCGGTGGGTGAACCGCACCCCTACCTGCGCGACAAGGTCCTGGGCATGTTGTTCTTCTTCAGCAGCACGCGCACCCGCTGCTCGTTCGAGGCCGGGATGGCCCAACTGGGTGGACACGCGGCGTTCATTGAATCCCGCACCACTCAAATCGCACACGGCGACACGCCGAAGGAAATCGGCGAGATCCTGGGCCGCTACTTTGACGGCATCGCCATCCGCCACTGCGACTGGGCGCTGGGCAACCAGTACATCAACGAGGTGGCCCAGGCTTCCCGCGCGCCGGTCCTGAACATGCAATGCGACCTCTACCATCCCTTCCAGTGTCTGGCCGACCTGATGACGATCGTGGAGAAGAAGGGCCGTGACCTGCGCAAGAAGAGGATCGCGGTCTCCTGGGCCTACGCTGCATCCTATCTCAAGCCCATCTCCGTGCCCCAATCACTCATCCTCCAGATGCCGCGCTTCGGGCTAGACGTCGTGCTGGCCTACCCGCCGGAGTTCAGGCTGCGGGACGACATCGTGGAAGAGGCCAAAGCGCAGGCGCGCAAGTTCCGCACTGGCTTTGAGATCGTGCACGACATGGATGAAGCATTCAAGGACGCCGACGTCGTCTACGCCAAATCCTGGGGGCCGCTGTTGACCACGGCCGACGCCGAGGAAGGCAAACGGCTGCAGGATAGCTACAAGGACTGGATCACCGACGAGCGCCGGATGGCGCTGGCCAGGGAAGATGCGATCTACATGCACCCGCTGCCGGCGGACCGCGACATCGAGGTGACCAGCGCAGTGATGGACGGCCCCAACTCCGTCGTGTACGACCAGGCCGAGAACCGCCTGCACGCTCAGAAGGGCGTGATGGCATTGACAATGTGGTAGGATTGTAGGGCAAGTCGCCAACTTGCCCCACAGGACAAGTTAGCAACTTGTCCTACATCGGAAAAGGAGCGTATGCCTATGGAAAAACGCAAGTGGGCAGTCGTTGCCATCGGCGGCAACTCGTTGATCAAGGACAAGCAACACCAGACCGTAGAAGATCAGTACCAGGCGGCGAAGGAGACCTGCTACCACATCGTGGACATGATCGAGCAGGGCTGGGACGTGGCCATCGGCCACGGCAACGGCCCGCAGGTGGGCTTTATCCTGCGCCGCTCTGAGATTGCAGCCAGGGTGGCCGGGATGCACGAGGTCCCGCTGGATGCCTGCGGCGCAGACACGCAGGGGGCCATCGGCTACGCGCTCCAGCAGAACCTGGCCAACGAGTTCAGGCGGCGGGGGATGCGCAAGCACGCCGCAACCGTGGTTACCCAGGTGGTGGTGGACCGCAACGACCCCTCCTTCCAGAACCCAAGCAAGCCCATCGGCGGCTTCATGGAGGAATCCGAAGCCAGAGAGCGGGCCGCGAAAGAGGGTTGGGCGGTGGTCGAGGACGCCGGCCGCGGCTGGCGGCGGATCGTCGCCTCACCGCTGCCCCAGGAAATCGTCGAGCTGGATGCAGTGCGAGAGCTACTGGGAGCGGGCATCATCACCATTACCGTGGGCGGCGGAGGCATCCCCGTCATCCGCAACGAAGAGGGCGACCTGGTGGGCACGGCTGCCGTCATTGACAAGGATTACGCCTCCTCCCTGCTGGCCCGCTCGATCAACGCCGACCTTTTCCTCATTTCTACGGCCGTGGAAAAGGTCTACGTCAACTACAACAAGCCCGACCAGAAAGCGCTTGACGTGATGACCGTGGCCGAGGCGAAGCGGTACATGCAAGAAGGTCACTTTGCCAAAGGGAGCATGCTGCCCAAGATGCAGGCCATTATCTGGTTCCTGGAGGCCGGCGGCAAAGAGGCCATCATCACCAACCCGGAGAACATCGCCCGAGCGTTGCGGGGTGAAACCGGTACCCGCGTCGTTCCTTGAACCAGGGAGCAGGATGCAGGATGCAGGATGCGAGATGCAGGATGCAAGATGCAAGAGCCTGATCCCTGATCCCTGATCCCTGATCCCTGATCACTAGGGGGTAACCTATGAACCACATCCTGGGCCTCAAGTGTACTATCTGCGGCGCGGAGTATGGGAGAGACGAGGTGGAGTACGTCTGCCCCAAGCACGGGGACGACGGCATTCTGGACGTCGTCTACGACTACGACTCGATCCGCCGCCACCTCACGCCCGACCAACTGCCCGACTATCCGTCTATCTGGCGCTACCTGCCGCTCCTGCCTGTAGATGCGGAGGCAACGCTCCGGCTGGCAGAGGGCGCCCCGCTCGGCAGTGTCGGCTGGACGCCCCTCTACTCCGCTCCGCGCCTGGGCGCCCGCCTCGGCCTGAACCACCTGTGGGTCAAAGACGACGGTCGCCAGCCCACGGCGTCCTTCAAAGACCGTGCTTCGGCCATCGCTGTGGTCAAGACCCGCGAACTGGGCTACGAGATGGTCACGACCGCCAGCACCGGCAACGCCGCCGCTGCGCTCTCGGGCCTCTGCGCCGCGGTCCAACAACCCAACGTCATCTTCGTCCCGCGCACTGCCCCCCAGGCCAAGGTGGCGCAATTGCTGGCCTACGGCTCCACCGTCCTGCTGGTGGACGGCACCTACGACCAGGCCTTCGAGCTGTGCCTGGAGGCGGCGCGGGCCTTCGGCTGGTACAACCGCAACACGGCCTACAACCCCTACATGTCCGAAGGCAAGAAGACCGCCGCCTACGAGATCTGCGAGCAACTCGGCCAGCAGGCCCCCCACGCAGTGGAGGGTTCCGTGACCGCCCACCAAGCCCCCCACGCAGTGGAGGGTTCCGTGACCGCTCACCCACGAGCCCCCGACGCCATCCTGATCCCCGTCGGCGATGGCTGCATCATCGGCGGCATCCACAAGGGATTGCGTGACCTGGTGGCGCTCGGCTGGATCGAGCAAATGCCCCGGCTCATCGGCGTGCAGGCCACAGGCTCTTCCCCGCTGGTGGACGCCTGGGAGCGGGGACTGGAGGGGTGGGAGATGGAGCCGGTGGAGGCCCATTCCATCGCCGACAGCATCGTGGCGGGGCTACCGCGCGACCGGATCAAGGCGCTGCGCGCGGTGCGCGACACGGGCGGGGCATTCATCCGGGTGGACGACGAGGAGATCCTGGCCGCCATCCCGGCCTTGGCGCAAGGCTGCGGGGTCTTCGCCGAGCCTGCCGCCGCCGCTGCCTACGCCGGGCTGGTACGAGCCGTGGCACAGGGCCTGGTGCCCTCTGGCGACCGCGTGGTCGTCCTGGCCACCGGCTCTGGGCTCAAGGACGTCGCCAGTGCAATGAAGGCCGTGAAGCAGCAACCGATGATCGTAGAGCCAACGCTGGCTGCGGTCAAGAGAGCGCTGAGGGCAGATAATTGGTAGATTGGGCAACTGGTACACTGGTAGATTGGGAAACTGGTAGACTGGTACCCAATCTACCAATCTACCAGTCTACCAATATACCAACCTACCAGACACACGGAGAACATCATGGTTAACGTGACGTTCCTTGGAACTGGCGGAGCCTTCTCCGCCGGGCGAAGGAGCAACCTGGCCTTGCTGATCGAGGCTTCCAGTTTTCGCATGCTGGTCGAAGCCGGGCCGACGATCATACAGCAACTGGCTCGCATCCACCTCCCGGCCGCTGAAATCGAACAATTGTTTGTCTCCCACGCCCACGGCGACCACACGCTGGGGTTCCCCATGCTGGCCCTCAGCCAGTGTGAGGTTCCCTCGTCACTCCACGTCTATGCCGGTCCCAATACGGTTGCCACACTGGAGAACCTGTGCACGCTGGCTTATCCCGACGTTGCTCCTCGCTGCTTCAACCTTCACTGGCACACACTATCGGAGGATGGCCCCGGTGAAATAGACCTGGGGGGAGGCATCACGTTGCGCACTGCTACGGTCCCCCACCCGCCTGGCATACCCACGCTGGCCGCCCGCTGGGACCTCGACGGCCTGTCGGTCACCTTTGCCACCGACACGTGCCCCTGCGCAGCGACGGTCGAGCTGGCCCATGGCAGCGATATCCTGATCCACGAGGCTTTCTATAGCGCCGTACTGCAACCCGATGTCGACCCTGCCGCCTACTGCCACAGCACAGCCCGACAGGCAGGTGAAATCGCGCGCCAGGCGGGCTGCCCGCGCCTGGCGCTGGTGCACCTGGGCCAGGAGATCGGCGAACATCCCGGCGTGCTGGCGGAAGAAGCGCGTGCGGGCACTGACCTGGACGTGATTGTCCCGGAGGACGGTGAGCGCATACACCTTGGGAATGGATAAATAGGGGGGCACAATGAACGTACTAATCTCCGTAGACATGGAAGGCATCTCCGGCGTGGTGCTGAACGACCATACTTTTTCTAACCACAAGGAGTACGAACGGTTCCGTAAGCTGATGACCGCCGAAGCCAACGCCGCGATCGTCGGCGCGCTGGCCGGTGGGGCGACGCGGGTCGTCGTCAACGACAGTCACGGCGGGATGGCGAACGTCCTGATCGAGGAACTGAACCCGGCGGCGGAGTTGATCTCCGGCAGTCCCAAGCCTTTCAGCATGGTGGAGGGCATTGGCCCCGACGTGGATGCCGTCTTCTTCGTCGGTTACCACGCCGCGTCGGGCACGGGCGCGGCAGTGTTGGAGCACACCTGGAGCGGGGGCGTGATCGAAGTGCGGCTCAATGGCCGGGTTGTGGGCGAGACAGGGCTCAACGCAGCGCTGGCGGGCGCGTACGGCGTGCCGGTCGTCCTGGTTACGGGCGACCGGGCCGTGACCGAGGAGGCGCGAGCACTCCTGGGCGAGATCGAGACCGTAGTGGTCAAGGACGGCGTGGCGCGCAGCGCAGCCCGCTGCCTGCACCCGCAGGTAGCACAGGAGCGCATCCGCCAGGCCGCTGAGCGTGCCCTGCGGTTGGGTGCCCGGCCTTTTGTCGTGCCCGCGCCGATCACGCTGCGCGTCGTTTTCCAACGCGCCCAGCACGCCGACGTGGCCGAGTTGGTGCCCGGCAGCACGCGGGTAGACGGCCGCACCGTCGAGTGGACCGGCGAGGACATGCCGGCGGTATACAAAGTATTCCGGGCGATGACGGCGCTGGCGTGGTCGGGAGGGTGACCCGATTCCGTGTTCCGTGTTCCGTGTTTCGTGTTCCGTTACGCGACACGCACCACGCAACACGTTTCACGACTCAGGAAGGAGTTCTCCAATGATTGACCTGACGATTCACGAAGAACAACTGGAACGGGCAATTCAGCGCGCGCGGGAGCGCCACATCATCATCCCCACCTTCGCGCAGATGAAGGAACCCTCATTGATCCCCGATGGAGTCACGGGCCGGCTCAAAGACGTCGGCCTGTGGGACGTGGACCCGCTCAACCTGTTCCGCATCACCTGGAAGAACGAGCCTGTGGCTCGAGGCGGCGGGTTCGACGGCGTGAACTACCTGGAACTCCCGCCGTCGCTCACCGGGGTGCCGGCGCGCATCATCGCGTTGGTGGGCAAGTGGTTCCCCACCGGCGCCCACAAGGTCGGCGCGGCCTTCGGCTGCCTGGTGCCGCGCCTGGTCACCGGTCAGTTCGACCCGACCGGCCAGAAGGCGGTGTGGCCTTCCACTGGCAACTACTGCCGGGGTGGGGCGTACGACTCAGCGCTTCTGGCCTGCGAGTCCATCGCCATCCTGCCGGAGGGGATGAGCCGCGAGCGCTTCGAGTGGCTGGCGCGCATCTCCGGCGAGGTCATCGCCACCCCCGGCGTCGAGTCGAACGTCAAGGAGATCTTTGACAAGTGCTGGGAACTGCGGCGCACGCGCGGCGACGACATTTTCATCTTCAACCAGTTCGAAGAGTTCGGCAACTACCTGTGGCACTATGAGGTCACCGGCCACGCCATGGAGGAGGTGCTACGACGTGAGATAGGCCCTCACGATACCTACCAGGGCGTGGTCCTGACGACGGGCTCGGCCGGCACCATCGGCTGCGGCGACTATATGAGACAGATCTTCCCCACCGGCAAGGTGGCCGCCAGCGAGGCGCTCCAATGTCCCACGCTGCTCCTCAATGGCTTCGGCGGGCATCGCATCGAGGGCATCGGCGACAAGCACGTTCCCTGGATCCACAACGTCAAGAACACCGACGTGGTGATGGCGATTGACGACGAGGCATGCATGAGCCTGGTGCGGCTATTCAACGAGCCGGCCGGGCGCGCCTGCCTGGTGAAGCAGGGCGTGCCAGAGAGGCTGGTGGGCCAACTGGACCTTCTGGGCATCTCCAGCATCGCCAATACGCTCTCGGCAATCAAGTTCGCCAGGTGGTACGAGCTGGGCGAGCACGACGTCGTCCTGACCGTCTTCACCGACTCGATGGAGTTATATCAGAGCCGGCTGCGAGAACTGCACGAAGAGCACGGCGAATACACCGAATTGGACGCGGCGGCCGACTACCATCGCTACCTCCTGGGCTGCACGGTGGACTATGTCGAGGAGTTGGGCTACTGGGAGCGCAAGCGCGTCCACAATCTCAAGTACTTTACCTGGGTCGAACAGCAGGGCAAGACCTACGAGGAGATCCAGGCCCAGTGGTACGACCCCGACTACTGGACGGGCGTCCAGCGCCAGGTCGGGGAGATTGACGGGCTGATCGAGCAGTTCAACGGGATGACCGGGCTGCTCAAGGAACTGTAGAGAGCCAGGCAGACCTCCGAAGTTTTCCGAAACTTCGGAGGTCTTCTAATTGACGGCAGTGCAAGGTTACGCTATACTGTTATTAGTTGCCAGGATCGAAAGGATTGACCGGTAATGAAGGTTCGTGACGCTATCGAAAGGATGTATCGGTTTCTAACGGGGTACCTGCTCTCGTTTACCCACCGAGACGGTCGTAGCAAGGCAGAGTTCTTTACACAATTTGGTTTCTCGGCTCATGCCTGGCAAGAGTTAGCAGCGGCGTTGCTACAACACGCCGGTAACCACGAGGTGGCCAAGGTTGAGGAGGCACCATTCGGAACCCGGTACATCATTGAGGGCACGATTGTTGCACCTGATGGCCGAACACCTGTCGTCCGTTCGGTCTGGTTTATCGAAACAGGAGAACAGGCTCCCCGGTTTGTGACTGCCTATCCGTTGAGGAGATAAAATGATTAGAGAACTCGAAAGCGTTGTACTGACAGTTGATCTTCCCGAATACGGCCTGGAACGTGGTGACATCGGCACGATTGTACTAGTCCATCGTGACGGCGAAGGATACGAGGTGGAGTTCGTGGCACTGGATGGCGAAACAGTGGCTGTAGTTTCACTCTTCGCGTCCCAGGTTCGACCAGTAGCCCGTCGTGAGGTAGCTCACGCGCGCGTGGTGGTTGCCCCTGTATCTCAGCAGCCACGTTTTGGTGTTGCTTGAAACCAGGAATGTAGAATGGCGATGTCATCCTACGAAGTCGTGCGCCGCGCCATCGAGTTCGAGCGTCCCGAACGCCTGCCGCTGCGTTTCGAGGCGCTCGGGCTGAGTGACGTGCATAACGTCTCGTGGAACCAGATCGGCACGGGCGACAAAACGAAACACCAGACGACCGACGAGTGGGGCTGCCTGTGGGTGCGCTCCGATGTGGACAACATGGGCCAGGTGAAGGGCCACCCCCTGGCCGACTGGCGTGCACTGGACCATTTCCGCTGGCTGGACCCCGACGACCCGGCCTTCTACGACGGGATGGAGGCGCGCTTTGCCGGCTCCGACGGCAAGTACGTGACCACCGGCATCTTTATGCTGCTCTTCGAGCGCATGCACGCGCTACACGGCTTCGAGAACACACTGGCTGACCTGTACCTGGAACGTGAGCGCATCGAGACGCTGGCCGACCGCATCGTCGAGTTCGACTTAGGTCTCGTCGAGAACGTCGCCCGCCGCTTCCCCGGTTGCATCCACGGGTTCGGTTTTACCGACGACTGGGGCACGCAGCAGGCCACGTTCATCAGCCCCCGGCTGTGGGACGAGTTCTTCAAGCCGCGCTACGAGCGCATCTTCGAGGCAGCCCACGCGGCAGGATGGCACGTGTGGATGCACTCGTGCGGCAAGGTCAACGCTATCCTGGAGAGCCTGATCGAGATCGGCCTGGACGTCATTAACCTGCAACAGCCCCGCGCGCTGGGGATCGAGGAGGTCGGACAGCAGTTTCGCGGGCGCTTGTGCTTCGAGTCGCTGTGTGACATCCAGCACACGCTGCCGTTCAAGAGAGCCGAGGAAATTCAGGAGGAGGCCACATTGCTGCTCGAACACTGGGCCACCCCCGAGGGCGGCTTTATCCTCTCGGACTACGGGGATGGACAGGCCATCGGCGTCCCACTGGAGAAGAAGCGGATCATGCTGGAGGCCTTCTTGAAGGCGGACCGCTGGCGGAAACAGCGATAGGTGAAGTATCGTTAAGGAGGGCAGTACATGTGTGGGGCGGCTGACAGTGGCTCGGAGGCTACACCCAAGAGTGACTTGAAGCTCTCATTTGACCCCATTGACTGGCAACAACTGCAGTTATTGGCCCGGTTGACTCCTGCGCAGCGCATCCTGCTCGGCATGCAGGCCCAGGAGTTCGCCAGGGCCGCGCTGCGCGGGACGTTCCGGCGCCGCTTCCCGGAATTGTCCCAGGCCGAGTTGAACATGAAAGTCCTGGCTTATCTCACGCCTTTGCGAGGGTACAAACCGTGAGCACCCTGAGTTTCTACCTGGACGTCGTACAAGCCCTGGACGAGATTGGCGCACCGTACATGATCGTTGGCGCTTTCGCGGCCACCGCCTTTGGGCTGCGGCGGGCGACCTTTGACGTGGACATCATTGTGGACCTGCGTGAACCGCATTTCGACGCGCTTGCTCGCCGGTTCCTGCCGCCTCGCTACTACGCTGACCCTGAACAGATGCGCACCTCGACGCAGATGGGCATTATGTTCAACATCATTGACACCACGCTAGGCGCCAAGGCCGACCTGGTGCCGTTGACACGAGAACCGGCATATCGTCGTGCTTTCGCCCGTCGCATCAGGCGGACGTTTGCCGACGAGGAGGGCACTGAGTTCGAAGCGTGGTGGGCCCGGCCTGAAGACGTCATCGTCGGCAAACTGATGGCCTGGCAGGAAGGGCGCTCAGACAAGCACCCAGGCGACATCCGTGAGATGCTCGCCTTTGCACTGAGTGGACTGAGTGACGAACTACTTGACATTGGCTACATCAACCTGTGGGCAGCGAGATTGGGACCAGAGGTAGCCCAACTGTGGAACGGGCTCCGGCAACAGGCTGAAAAAGACGTCCAGAGATGATCACAGGAGCGTTGTGCTATGTGGCAGACGTATTACACCCCTACCTCCGTTGACGAGGCCGTGCGCCTGCTGGCCGAGCACGGCCCCGAGGCGCGCGTCATCGCCGGCGGCACCGACCTGCTGATCGAGTTGCAGCGCGGCGTCCGGCAGGCGCGCGTGCTGATAGACGTGACCCGCATCGGCAACCTGGACCGGGTGTGGTTGGACGACGGGCTGGTCCACGTCGGCCCGACGGTGACGCACAACCTGGCCGTGGCGTCGGAACTGTTGGTCCAGCGCGGGTTTCCGCTGGCGCTGGCCTGCTGGCGGGTCGGCACCCCCCAACTGCGCAACCGGGGCACGATCGCCGGCAACCTCATCACCGCCTCGCCCGCCAACGACACGATCACCGCGCTGTGGGCGCTCGACGCCCGGCTGACGCTGCAAAGCGCGCGGGGGGAGCGCACGCTGCCCTTCGCCAACTTTTACCAGGGCGTGCGCCAGACCGCGTTGTCCGCCGATGAGATGGTGACCGGCATCGCCTTCCCGGCGCTCCGTCCCAACCAGCGCGGCACGTTTGCGAAACTGGCGCTCCGGCGCACGCACGCCATTGCGGTGGTCAACGCCGCCGTTATACTTACCTTCGCAAGCCCCCCACGCAGTGGGGGGTTCGGTGACGGCTTGCCCAGGATCACCGACGCCCGCATCACCCTCGGCAGCGTGGCCCCCACGATCATCCGCGCACCCGAAGCAGAGCAAGCGCTCGTGGGTGCAGCCCTGAGTCCGGCACGCATCGCCGAAGCCAGCCGCCTGGCCGCGCAGGCCGCCGCGCCAATCGGCGACATCCGTGCCGGAGCCAGCTACCGGCGCGAGATGGTGCGCGTGCTGGTGCGCCGCGCGCTCACCGCGCTGCAGGAGGGCGCCGAGCGGGCCGAATTCCCGGCCGCCCCGCCGATGCTGTGGGGCCGCACCGACGGCCACTTTCCGCGCCTGGCCGGCAAGACAGTGTACCATCGCGACGGAGGTCCCGAGCCAATCGAATGCACGGTCAACGGGGAGAACGTCGTCGTGCAGGGGGCCGGCGGCAAGACGTTGCTGGAGATGCTGCGCGACGACCTGGGACTGACCGGCACGAAGGAGGGCTGCGCCGAGGGGGAGTGTGGGGCATGCACGGTATGGATGAATGGGATTACGGTGCTGGCCTGCCTGACGCCTGCCCCTCGCGCCCACGGCACGCACATCGTCACGATCGAGGGGCTGGCTCACCCCCCCCAGCCCCCCCTACGAGGAGGGGAGCAGTTGCATCCCGTCCAGCCTTCCCTACGAGGGGGGGAGCAGTTGCACCTCCCCCAGCCCCCCCTACGAGGGGGGGAGCAATTGCACCCCGTGCAGCAGGCGTTCATTGACGAGGGGGCGGTCCAGTGCGGGTACTGCACGCCCGGGTTCATCATGGCGAGCGCCAACCTGCTGGAGGAGATCCCTCATCCCACACGCGAGCAGATCGTCGCCGGGCTGACCGGCAACCTGTGCCGCTGCACGGGGTATTACAAGATCGTGAGGGCGGTGGAGACAGCAGCAAGGAAATGAACAATGAACAATGGGACAATGAACAATGGTGGAAGTTATGAAATGCGTAATCTGCCACAGTTCTGATATTGAGGCACAGGCTGTCAATGAGACCTTTTGGGTGGGACAGGATGTAGTCCTGGTACCATGTCGTGTGCTTGCCTGTAACAACTGTGGGGAACGTTACTACAGTCGCCAGGTTATGCGTCACCTTGAGGAAATCGAGGAGCATCTCCAGGCCAGGACACTGACACTGGAGATAGTGGGACAGGTCTTGAGGATTGCTTCTGCGTAAGAGGTGTACGATGGATGAGATGAAGGTCAAGGAAGTTTCTACCACTTATGAGGTAATACGGTCACCTGCTGATGGCATAGAACTTCCGCCAGAATTTGCCTGGCTCCACTGGCTGACGCCAGATGAACAACGTGCCTTCTTCCAGGCCCTGATGAAAGCTCTGGCCCGGGCATGGCAAAGTCTGAACATCACCCTTCTGAGTCAGGAGATAGAACGATGGCAGCAGCAGGCTCAAGAACGCAGGGTAGCCAGAGCAGAAATGGAACGCCAGGCCTTTTGGGCTAGCCAAGAAAAGAGGCTAAGTCAACAACGCGCGCTGATTGACGAATTGCTGCAGGAAACCGTCAGCAGTCCAGATACAGTTCCTTCCACGGCTGAGATCCGTGAACTGCTGGGACAGCAAATCCCTTATGATGACCGCTTGTCCGACGAGATCATTGCAATGCGTTATGAGGAACGATGAACCACTTTGCTCTGGGCGCCAGCGCGCTGGTGAAACGGTATCACAATGAAGCGGGTGCCGAGATTGTCCAGGCACTGACGAGTACATTCCTGGCTGATGATCCTCGTCGGGTTGTAGTCTCGTGGTCTACCCTGGCGGAGACATTGGCAAGTTTGAACCGGAAGAAGAACGCTGGGATGATCTCTCAAGGCGCATATCGGGCCATCCGGAATCGTCTCCTGTTGGAAGTGCGAGAGATGAACATCTTGACTGTCACAGATGCAGCAATCCGAGATTCATTGAGCCTGATTGAGCGTCACAACATCAATGCTTCTGACGCTTTGTTCTTACGCCAGGCACTCGAATGGCATGCACAACTTCTTGAAGGTGACAGTGTTGTGATGATCGCAGCCGACCGCCGATTGTTGCGAGCCGCTGAGGTCGAGGGCCTGGTCGTACTCGACCCGGAACGGAGCAATATCACCGAGGTGAAGTCACTCGTAGCCAGTCAAGAATGACCATGCGTAGCGTAGCAAGGTCAGGGTATACATTGGATGACCTGACGATCCGGTCAGGGGAACGGTACATCAATGGGGAAATCACGGTCCACACCCATACTGTCGTCTTTGTCTGCCCCCTCACGGGAAGAGAGAAACACCTGTTTACCCAGATGATCCAGGGATTTTGCTACACCGTCCATTTCTCCCGGCAGTTCGGGAGTGATCTGGTTGCAGAGCCGGTTATAGAGTTCACGCGACCTGACGAGGCACGGTATACGCTCCGGCAGCGCGGAATGAGTGGATCGTGGAAAGACCTGCTGCTGGCAATGCTGGCGAACTTTAGCCACGAGATCGTGGGCATCCGCGAGCACAACGGCAGCCGCGTGTTCGACCCGGCGCACTGGGCGGCTATCGCATTCACGCAGTCGGAAGCCATTCACTCCCCATCCGTCCCGGTCGCCCGTGAATCCCATGCGGACTACGAGACCAAGCCATCGAAGCCAGGTGACAGCGGGGAATAGGACAGGTTCAGGCAAAGAACGACGGAAGAAGCAGATTGAAAGTCTTGGCAGGGGGTATGAAATGGAAAGGATGCTGAAACTTCCAGTAATTGTGCAACAAGATGAAGAAGGTTGGTATGTGGCGGAATGTCCGGTCATTCCCGGGTGTGTCAGCCAGGGCCGCACGTTGGAGGAAGCATTGGTCAATGTCCGTGAGGCGATGGAACTGTGCCTGGAGGTGCGCCTGGAAGAAGGTTTCCCCCTGACGATCGAGACGTTCGAGGTAGAGGTGCCCGTGCACGCCTAGACTTCCACGTGTCTCGGGCTGACAATGAAGAGTTCCAGGATTTGCTTGAAGCGCGATGAAACCATTTGTGAGGCCGGTAAATTTGTTATGCCTTGGGAAGTGGAGAGTAGATCAACGGCATCCTAGTTCCAGACGCAACCAGCCGTTGCTGCCCTGGCATTGCCTGTTGCTCTTTGCCCTCTTGGGCCTGCTCGTTCCCATCTCCGTCCATGCCCAGGAACTTGGTCCCACTACTTGGAAGTGGCGTACCTTCACCGCTGAGGACTCCCCGCTGGCCCCGGGCCGGGTCAACGTGCTTCTAGAGGACTCCCAGGGCGGCATTTGGATCGGAACCTCAGGGGGTCTCAGCTTGTACCAGGTGGGGGCCGGGCAGACCTTCACCACTGAGAACCCCCTCCTGGCGCTGGGCTGGGTCAGTGTGCTTCTGGAGGACTCCCAAGGCCGCATCTGGATCGGAACCTCAGAGGGTCTCAGCTTGTACCAGGCGGAAGCCTGGCACGCCTTCACGGCTGAGAACTCTCTCGTGGCGCGGGCTAGGTCCAGCATCTGCTAGAGGACTCCCAGGGCCACATCTGGGTCGGAACCTCAGGGGGTCTCAGCTTGTACCAGGCGGGGGCCGGGCTGACCGGCAACCTGTGTCGCTGTACGGGCTATTATCTGATTGTGCGGGCGGTGGAGAAGACGGTACAGACACACGCCTAGCAGACTGCTGGAGAAAACGCTCTCGTACAGATCATATAGAGAGGTACAGCTATGAAAGCATGGCATATCTTCCCTCGATGCATTCAGCGCAGTACTGTGAAGAGACGGCACCAACCGGGAAAATCCTGTCGAGCACTTACATTTCAGGCTAGTACAACTAAGCATAAACCCGTCAGACGCAACCTCCTATCGTTCTGCTGGCATCTGGTGGTTCCTGCTCTTTTCTTGCCTGGTCTTTTCATTTCTTCTCCTTGCTGTACAGGTGAGGGGCGAGAAGGAGACCTCTCTAATGTTACTTGGCAGTGGCACACCTTAACCGCTGGCAATAGCGGCCTAGCCAGCGACGACGTGTGGGCTATTCTCCAAGACCGCGATGGTACGCTCTGGTTCGGCACCTGGGGAGGCGGAGTGAGCCGCTATGCCAACGGCCAGTGGCAAACCTTCAACACCGAGAATAGCGGCCTAGCCAGCGGCAAGGTGCAGGCTATCCTCCAAGACAGCGATGATGCACTCTGGTTCGGCACCGGGGGAGGCGGAGTGAGCCGCTATGCCAACGGCCAGTGGCAGACCTTCAACACCGAGAATAGCGGCCTGGCCAGCGACAACGTGTGGGCTATTCTCCAAGACCGCGAAGGCACATTCTGGTTCGGCACCTGGGGAGGCGGAGTGAGTCGCTATGCCAACAGCCAGTGGCAGACCTTCAACACCGAGAATAGCGGCCTGGCCAGTGACTATGTGCGGGCCATCCTCCAAGATAGCGACGGTGCACTCTGGTTCGGTACCTGGGATGGGGTGAGTCGCTATACCAACAGCCAGTGGCAGACCTTCAACACCAAGAACAGCGGCCTCGTTGATAACCGTGTACAAGCCATCCTCCAAGATAGCAACGGCGCACTCTGGTTTGGCACCGACGGTGGCGGGGTAAGCCGTTATGCCGATGAACAGTGGCAGACCTTCAGCACCACTAACAGCGGCCTGGCCCACAACCAGGTAACCGCCATTTTGCAGGACCGCGAAGGCACACTCTGGTTCGGTACCTGGGGA
>Ga0172362_10001859_pt1 | contig 18194 bp, 17 predicted proteins | sample LakKivs1_kivu2a2_FD_114534 | JGI IMG/M metagenome (GOLD analysis project Ga0172362, IMG submission 114534) | Sediment microbial communities from Lake Kivu, Rwanda - Sediment s1_kivu2a2 | ecosystem: Environmental > Aquatic > Freshwater > Lake > Sediment | place: Rwanda: Western Province, Lake...
AATTCAAAAGGTTTGGAATGGTCTAACATTGCTTTAGACTCCATAATAAATTGATTGTTTTCTTCTTTTGGATTAATAAATCCAGCATCATATTCAATCAAAATACCTTTACCACTCTCATGAGGTTTTAATATTTTCAAATCCATGTTTAATATTTTTATTTAATAAATATCAAAGATTTGCTATTTGTAATGTTTCGTTATTTGGATTACCTTTTTTTGTTAAATAAAATTTAAAACACTCATTGTTGTAAAAGACTTCATCAAATATGTTATTAACGATTTTTTTAAGTGAATCTTTAATTTCTTTTGATTTAAAATCCATGTCATCTTTAATTAAGTAAAAATTGATTTCTAAGTTCATAAATGATTTTTTACCTAATGAAATTCCACTTGACCTTAAATCTAAATCTACAATAAATTTTTCTTCAAAAAGATTGTTATTAACAGAATCTAATGTTGCGTGTTTTATCGCCCTGCTCATGTTTAGTACTACTCTATTCCAATTTTCGTACTCGTCGGTGGGTTCTACCCAAGTTTGGATGTTTAAATAAATTGATTTTAACTTTACTGAGTTTACAGTACCATAGGTTATTTTTGCAAAGTTATTTGTTTGGATTTTTGAGGTTTTCCCCTTTTTCATTTGTCTTCATATTTTCCCTGTTTATTTTTTTCATAATAATAGGTATATTTAGAGTTATAGTCAAAAAACTAATAAATTGAAAGGAAATATATGATTATTGTAAAAGTAGACAAAAATTCTAATTTGGAAAAGGCCTTAAAAGTTTACAAAAGTAAAATTATTAAGACAAGACAACTTTCTGAAATTAATAACAGAAAAGAGTTTGTTAAAAAATCGGTTAAGAGAAGACAACAGATTTTAAAGGCTAAATACGTCCAAAAAACATTTAAATCAAATAACGATTAAATATTTTCGTTTAGACCTTTTAATTTGAAGTACGATAATTTATCGTATTTTTCAGAAATAACTTTTGATAAAGTTTCATCAATTTTTGATTTAGTACTTTTATCAATTGTTTCGTTTTTTAAGTTTGTTAGTTTTGTAACAACACTTTCTTTAATAGTTTCAAAATCACTGACATATTTTGAATCGTCCTCTGATAAAATTTTAATTAATTCTTTCTTGTCAGTTTCATTTAAAGATTCTATATAATTACTAATAGTTTTGTTGGCTAAATTAACCATAGAACTAATTGGGATTAAAGGTGTTTCAGACTTAGTTAAAGACTTTTTCTTAAGTGTTTCCGAAATAAGTCTTCGGCTTTCAAGTCTAGACTCAATCATTAAAACATTATTTGAAAATAAATTATCAATATTTTTATATTGGTTTTCAACTATAGTGTTTTTAACCCAATTTTTAATTTTATTAACATCACTTTCATTTATTTTATTTACGGTATTTTCATATACAGTAATACACTCATTGATGTAATCAAAAACTAAATTATTATCAATACCTTTGTTTGATGATAAATCATCGTACAAATAGTAAATTTTAGAAATATTTTTATTTTCTAAAACATACTTTTTAAAGTTTTTTAGTTCTTCTTTAAGGGTACCTTTTTTATACGATTCTAATAAGGTATTTTCTATTCTTGATTTTAATATTCCGAAATTCATCATTGTTTTTAATTATAAATATCAATCTCTTAATATTTTACTTAATTGAGCCTCCATTTCACCCAAAGAATTTCTTGCTTTCGACAAGTCAATATAATCCTCAGCGTGTAACAAATCATCACTTTCTAATAAAATATTCAAATTATCTCTTTTTACAGATTCAGGCGTTATCTCGCCGCCACCTTCAGCTGGTGGAGGAGGTGGTGGCATTTCACCACCCATTTCACCACCCATTTCGCCACCTGGAGGTGGTGGTGGAGCCGCAGCCGCGTTAGCGGTATCACCTGTTTTAGAGCCGTAAAGTTTGTCAATATTGTCAAAAACACCTGTGTGACTAATAATTGTTGCGGTATTTGTAAGTTCCGCACCTACTGCTTTTTCAATTCTCTGTTGTTGTAAATCAAGTTTTATTTCTTCGTCAGAGAAACCTAATACATGTTTTTTAGCCCAAGTAACGGACACTGGTGCAATACCTTCAATTGCGGCAACAGCATCTTTATATAATAGAATTTTTTCTTTCCAAACTTCAATTTTTAATAAATCAGCTTGAGTTGACGGATTGGTTAATGCTAATGTAAAATTAGATAATTCATCTTCAAAACCTAATAAAAATAAATGAATGATTGCGATTTTATTTAATTCTGCTATCATACATTTTTGTATTCTATTAATAGTTCTTGCGAAACGAATATCCATTAATGATAAATTTTTACCATCACCAACAGGTTCTTCAAATCCTAAAAACGCTTTAGGAACACGAAGAGCCGTTAACAATTTCTTTTGGATGTACTCGATGTCGGCAATCTCCGCTAAATTCTGAGCCCCAGGTAATGTATCGATTGGGCTTGGAGCTGCGGGGTCTCTAACTGGAATAAAATAATCTTGGTCAACCGCCATTTGATTAAATCTCATGTCGACATTTCCTGTTTTAGAATCAACAACTTGGTCTCTTTTAAATTTATTTGCAACACGTTGTACATATGGTTCAACATCTTTGTCGTCCATATTTCCAACATATACTTTAAACACTCTTCTTTCAGGAGCCCTTGATGTTCTATAAATTAACATCGCATCTTCAGATAATAAAAGTTGTTTCCAAATACGTCTGGCTTTTTCTAACATAGATGTACCGTATGGAAGTTTTCTATCATCACCCAACAATCTAAAATGTGCTATTTCCCAAGAATTAAACTCCATATCCTTGGCTTTCCATTTAAATCTTAAACCTTTGTTTTCAACAGGTTCTTCAACGTTAGCTGATTTAGCCGCCATACCTCTTTCAAGACGTTCAATCTCGATATTTGGTAATTGCATGCACCCAACAACACCCTTGTCAGAATCTAATTTTAAATAAACAAAGTTATCTCCATACTTACAAGTGTTTCTTGTCCACATTGGTAAGTTTGTATTAATGTCTAAAACATTATTAAATAAATCAACAAGAATTGATTTAATACGTTTTGACTCTGAATAGATTTGTAACATATAACCATTTTGGTCAACAGTTGTTGATTCTTCTCCGTAAATGTCTAATGCAGCGGAAATCTCAGGAGTATACTCCATAGATTCGTAATCGTAGAACGAAGCTAAACGAGTCGGTTCATAATAAACGGCTTGTGTATATAAATTACTTTCAATTTTAGTCCACTGATTAGCAAGATAATAAGTTTGTTGAGCCTGCAATTTTTGCATCTCATACTCTTGTTTGGATGTAGTTCTAAGTAATTCTTTTTTATCTAATTTATAGGTTGGGTAGTCCTGCTTCAATAATGAATTAGGACCAAAGGCTTGGGACAACCTTTGCCAAACTGTAAATTGATTATTTTGATTATTTTCCATATTAAAAATTTAATCTCAATTAATAATAATTAAATAGTTAGGTTCTTTTAATCTTATTAATGTTAATGTCATTATTTGGTTTCTGTTCATTTATTGTGTTATCACCACCAGGTTTTACATTACTAACACCTTGTCCTGTAACATTTAATTTACTACCGTTAATAATATTTCCCGATTTTTTTCTCTGAACAAATCCCATATTAGTTTTTATTATAAATATTATCTAACCCCAAATAACCAACCATACTTATGATAATCTTCTTTTGTAAAATTTTGACCACCAAACTGTCTAATCCTATCATTGTTATTTGGTATAACAGGATTAAAACTTAAAGCCTCTCTTGATTGTTCATTAGTGTTTACTGACCAAGACTCAATCATCGCCTTAGTGTGTTCAGTAACTTTTGTTAGACTAGCAAATGATGATTCGGCAACATAGGTCGCCATTGCTATTGACATAATTAAGTCATCATGTCGTCCTTTTTGGTGGTCTGGTCTACCATTAATGTAAACAAAAGTATCCATTTCATTATATAAACGTGTACTATAAATTCTAAAATTATGCCTCATAGCTTCTTCATATGAAGAAATAATTTGGACACGTTTGTTGTTAAAATTTATTCCTGGTATTTTTTCTAAGGCTTTTGGGTCATACTTCCATTTATTTGCGGTATCAACACCATCAATATATAAATCTCTATAACCCATTTCCTGTAGTTTTCTTGATGTAGAAACTCCCATACCGCCAGTTATATCGACAACAATAAACGCATTGTACATACTACCCCATTTATAACATATTTCAGCCATTGTGTCGGGTGGTAATTTACCCACAAATTCAGCAACCTGTTCTCTTTCATCAAAATCAATAATTTGAAAAGAACTAAAGTCTTCACTATCTCCACGACTAACGTCAACCCCCATAACATATTTGTGACCCAAAACAGGTTCCTTCCAAATCCAAAGTGAGTTAGAAACCATTTTGTTTTGTGGTTCTTTTAACATGTTTTCTTTTATGTTTTGCATTAATTTAGAATCAAAAACATTGTCACCTGAACCTAAAAAGTTACACTCTAATTCCTGAGAAACTTTTCTTTTATCGTATTTAAGTTTTTTAACCATTGCTTCAAACCAAGATGAACATGGTTTGTACCCCATTGATATTAAAGACTTAACCTCATTAAAATCTCTATTATCAATAGGAATGTGTTCCCAACTAATATTAGTTTTTAAATCATATTCTTCTTTGTTTAACAAATAGTGAATAATGTCGTCAGTTTTTACAAAATATAAATCTTTAGTGTATCGTGGGTCTCGGTACCAATACATTTCAGAAATTCTGAAATCATTCATATTTCTTAGTGATTGGTCATAAATTTCATAATAAATTGCGTCGTGTCCGTTTGGTGTTGATATTACAATAACTTTACCACCAGTAGATAGAGACGCCATACAAGCAGCCCAAAAGTCACTATCTGCTTCAATAAACGCCGCTTCATCAAATACAAGTATTGTTGGTGTAAAACCCCTTAAAGCATCTTTAGATGTTGCCACGGCTTTTACCTCACAACCATTATTTAATTTATAGTGTTTTTGTGAATTTTTTTCAGGGGCAAAATCAATACCTACCCAAGAAGGCCACTGACCTACAAAAGCTCTAATTTTATTAGCCATCTCTAAGGATGTGTCTAATTTATTGGCAATTATAAGAATTTTTTCAGGTTTTGATTTTTTAGCAAATGCTAATTTTTTTGAAATCCATGCTGCGGTAACTGTTGAAACCCCTGCCTGACGATATTTTAATGCTATATTTTCATTGTATTGTTCATAATCACTTAACAATAAAAGTTGGTCGGGAAATAACTCTAATGGTACGTATTTCGATACCGTGTTGTCGTAAGTTTGTAAATAAGTTTTAAGTGCGTAATGATTGTCTTTTTGACATTTTACATATTCTATTAAAACTTGTTCTTTTGTAAGATTACTCATAAAATATTAGGTTCTTGTAATACCCAAGTCACCTAATAAATCATCAAGGTCATCATCGTCCATACCAAAATCATCACTAGTTCTTTTTGGAAGTCCATCGTCATATAGAGCCGTTTCAGCCTCATATTGACGTAACTCTTGAATGATTTCATTAACCATTCTTTGTATAAACTGAGCTCCTTGAGGGTTACCTGAAAGTATTAATTTAGCAATTCTGAAAAATTCTTCAGCCGAAAGTTTAGAAAATCTCATAAATAAATAATGTTGTATATGTTTTTTGTCTTCGTCAAAAAGTTCTGCGGGATAAGCCTCTGTAAATTTTTCCCAAAATATAGGACCTAATCTCATGTCCCATATTTCAGCAGGTAAAGTGTCTTCAGCCCCCATAACCATTTCGGCTTGTCTTGGGTCATCAGGTAGTCCATGTGTACCAAACACTTCATATACACCTTTTATCAATTCGTGCATTAATAGTGGAAATGTCGCGGCTCTTGCTTTAACTGTTGGAGGTTCTGTATCAGGCTCAACTTCAGTTTGACCCATTTGACCCCCACCTGAACCAGCCATGGCTTCCATGTCAGGATAAACCCAATATAAATGGTCCATTAAAGACTGAGTTACACCATAAAGACCAACTAATTCAGGATTTAATCTGTTTAATTCATCCTGTACTAAATGGAACATATAATGACCTTTTTTAGCTGCCCCTTGAATCAGAGAGTTAATAAATCTTCTTTTAGCTCTTTCCATATTGAATTTTTCAAATTCATCTACAAAATCTTCTAAGTCTTCTTTGTGGTCTTCAGCTTCTTTGAACGCGTCTTCAACATCTTCTTTACTTGGTTCTTCAGGTTCACTTCTCATCCCTTCGGCAGAACTCATAGGGCCAGAAACTAATTTGGCATCAAACTGCAAAGCCCCTTCAGGAATACCCATTTCTTTTTTTACTAAATCTACCGCCAAATTTTCAAGATATTCTTTATTATTTCTTTCAACTGATTGTATTTTTTGTAAACCTTGCATTGCCATCATCATTAATTGCATTAATGGATTAGCCCCCTGTAAAGGTTGCGTAGTACCTAAATAATTTCTAACTTTATTTACGGAATCTTTAAATCTTTTAGATGATACAAGTTCAACAAAGTCTCTATCGCCTTTTGGCATTGCGGGGTGTTCAGAATATGGTGTTTGTTTTGAAGTAATCTTTCTTTCAATACCAGGTTCCATTCTTTCAGGACCCTCATAATCAATTGGTGCTTCTTTTAAAGATTTTTTTACTTCGTTTAGTAAAGTATATTCTTTTTTAGTTAAACCTTCGTTAACTAATTTTTTTTGTAAATCGTTTTTCAATTTTAAAGACTTTTCTATTTTAGTATTAAGAGCCATAATTATTTTAAATTAATTCCTATTTCATCAAAAGATAACCATGTTGGTAAACTTTTTCTACCTGCTTTTGGAGCTGGTTTAACACCAGGTTTTGGTTGATACGGTGTTGCAGGTTTACTTGGTTTAGTAGGTGTATCAACATCTGGTTTAACTTCAGGTCTTGCAGGTGCTGTTTGAGTGCCTTGTTCTTTAACCAAATTTAAAAATTCTTTTTTGGTCATTTTAGGTGTTATGTGTTTTTCAATCAATCTTAAAACTTGTTTTTCCATTTCACTTTCACCAAATGTAGGATTTATAGATACATTATTCAACTGTTTTTTTAACTCACCAGCAAAAGCTGAAGCAACTTTCTTAGTGTAATTCGACATACCACTTTCTTTAGTTTCTTCTTTTTTCTTTTCGGGTAACTTTTTGAAGTTTTTTGTTTTTGACGCAAATTCGTCAGCCATCTTACACCATTTCTTTTGTTCTTTGGTTTTACCATCACCACACTTAGCGAAGAAATATTTTTGTTGTTTTTTGGATTCAAACTTTTCCATTAATCTTTTATATTCTTCTTCTAATCCTCTTTCATCATCAGTTCCATCAGGTGAAGGTTTTTGTAGTTCGTCTTGAGTGTACATTCCTTTACTTGCATTTGCAACATCAAATTCAGTGTCATCTTCAACCACTTCAGTTTCTTTATCTTGTATGTTTTGACCTTGTAACTTAGTAGGGTCTTTTAACATTTGATTAAGTTTACTCATTTGAGTTTTATCCTTAGAGTCAAAAACTTGAGTCATGACCTGAGTTTGTTCTTCTGTTTCTTTTTTATTTGACTCAAGTAATTTTTTATATAAAGTATTAACTTGAGATTCACTCAAATTAGTAACAGTTGATGGTTTAAGTCCGTATTGGATTAATTTTAATTGTTTTTGGTTAGTTTTCATATACTACCTTTGTTTCAAATTCTAAAACGATGTCACGTTCATACAATTTATCTTTTACAGATTTTTCATCGTCACCAAATCTAAATACTAATCTGGTTTTATAATCAAAATCTATATCTTCACTTTCATTTTCCCATGCTAAAGCGATTACACCATCTATCGCATCAATCATAGAAAAAAAGTCGGAGTTTTGAACTACCGACATTGTTATCTTATCATTTTTTAGAACACCTACTTTTTTGATATGTTCTAAATTAGGTGGAAACGGGTATCCGTTTGATGGTTTTGAATCCCAATTTTCACCCCATATATTTTCTTTAGTTTCAGAAAATACAAATTCATATATGTTATCACCTTTGTAATTAGGTCCAAGTTCATTAACATATATTAAAAAACTCATAAAATTTGACCGTTTAATGAAACTTTAATTTGTTTATTGTTAATTTCAAACACTAAATTTTTATTTTTAGTTTTACCTAATAATTTAGCTTTCGGATATTTCGACACTAATTTTTTGGATGTGATTTCTTGAGAAACCGTTTCAGAAACAACCTTAAGTTTGTTTAATGTTTTTTTCTTATGTTCAACTATTTGTTGTTTTTTCTCATTCAATTGTTTTTTCTCATTTTCAGTAATTGTAAAATATTTTTTCAAAACACTATCAACTTTTGATTCTGTAAACATACCTTCAATCATATCAGAAATTTTCTTTTCATGTCTACTTTCTTTAGTTTCAACATCCATACCTTCTTCAACATTTGAAAATAAATCATCAACAAATTCATCAGCTGTCATTTCTTCAGCCATTTCACCTTCAGGTGCCGTTGGTTCAACAGGTTCTTCTACCTCCATATCAACATCAACTTCTTCCTCACCACCTTCCATACCAACTTCTTCTTCAGCGCCTTCTAATTTATTAACAATGTCTTCCATATCTTCTTCATCCAAATTATCTAAATTTAATGCTGATAATACAGAATTAATAACATATTTAATATCTTTAGAAGACATTTGTTGTTCTTCATCGTCATTTAATGTTCTAATTTTTTGAGCTAATTTTCCTGTTAACTTTTGTATTGTTTTAAAAGTTACAACTTCTTCCTCACCTTCATCACCTTTATCTTCCATATCAACATCAACATCCATTTCGGTGTCAACATCCATTTCAGGTGACGGTTCAGGAGTTGGTTCATCTACAGGTGTTTCAGGTGCGGGTGCTGGAGCGGGTGCTGGAGCGGGTGCTGGAGCGGGCGCCTGTTCTTTAGTTTCACCAAACTTTAAAATATATTTGGTGGCTGCTTTTTCATAAACATCACCCTCAAACAAATTAACATTACCCTCATAACCTTCGTTTAAGTTAACTTCTTTAGCAATTAAATTAAGTCTTTTAAACGCTTGTGAATAAGAAGGATAATATTTTCTATTCTTCATAGGTTCAATATAATCCATTCCAACAGATTCGTTTAATGATTTTTTAATTACATATCCATTTTTTTCTTTAACGATGTGGTATTTATTCCCATCGGCTAAAGTTTTTGAATAATCAATGCTCGTGTCCTCGTTTACAGGATTTGGCGTGTGTTCGTTATATCTAGAAATTTCAAGGATGCGACTAATTTTATCCATTCCCTGTAATTTTTCACTTCCAATTGGTTTTAATTTTCCCATTTTAGTTTTTTTTTAAAAATTATTTTATATATAAATATACGACGAATTAAAAATGTTTGTTTTTAAGTTTCAAACTTACTGCTTAAATAATGAACCTATTGTTCCACTAAATAAATTAATTAAATCGTCTTGAGTTATAGTACCTGTATTTACTGTAGGAGTTTCTGTGGATGATGGCTCTATTGTTGTTATAGTTTTACCACCTTTTATGTATGGTTCAGGGTCCACAGGTTTACCATTTTCATACAATTCAAAGTGTAAATGAGCCCCTCCTGAATTGCCACGACCAATATCACCTTTAGCACCACCTGTTAATCCAAGAGAATCACCTTGTGCAATAGTATCACCTTTTTTAACATCTATTTTCTTTAAATGACAATATCTACTTTTTAATCCGTTTCCGTGGTCAATAAATAAAGTACCACCACAAGAATTATTTCTTATTTCAGAATCAACAACAATTCCATTCGCTGGTGAAATTACATTAGTTCCTGATGGAACCGCAATATCAATACCACTATGTTTTTTACCCCATCTATGACCAAACTTACTACTAATATTTGTACTGTTAACAGGATTTAAAAATTTTGTTTGAACTTCTTTATAGGATTCTTTAGATGTTGTTGATTTACCTGCAAAAATTTCTTCAGAGTTTTTCAATAAATCACGTAAATGTTTTCCATATGGTAACCCAATGTGAACATGGGTCATGTTATTATTATTAGTCCATTCTGAAATATCACCAATTCTATCACCCACGTTAACCTCATCACCAGATTTTAATTCAACATTTTTTAAGTGGGTATAAAATATATCAGGGTATCCATCAATACCTTTTATTGATACTTGGGTACCGTATACTTTACCTGAATTTTTACCTGTATCCCTAATTTTACTCACCTTACCTTTAGTATATGAGTTGACTAATGTACCTGCAGGTGCAAAAACATCCCAAGCATTATCTGATTGCCAATTACCAAATGCTCTGGACCCATGATTTTTTGGTCCGTTTTCTAAATCAGTTTTAAAAACACCACCAATGTTTGTGGTGCTTTCCTTTAAAGATAATAATTTATCCGAATGTTTGTTTTGAGAGTTATACAGTTTTTCAATATAACCATTTCTTCTTAATATTTTAAATACAATATTTTCATCGGAATATTCACCACCTTTTTCAAGACCACAAGTTCTATATTTTTTTAATTTTTCTTTATACTTTTTAAGTATTTTGTTAGCTTCTTCTATAGATTCATCTTCAATGTTTTCAACAACACCGTCGATAATGTTCATCCATTGTTGAGCTTTAGATTTAATTAATTTTTTGTCTATTTTAACATTCTCTTTTTTAGGTGTAACTAACCATTCATCATTTAAAACTGAAAACACACCACTACTAAAATGAGACTCAGATTCATTCTGAACATAAAGTTCAACATCATATCCATATATAGTAATATCATGTTTATCATTATATATTGTTTTTTTTAACCTAAAAAGTTCTTCGTATAATGGTAGTTCTTCTTTTGAAAATTGATTAAAATCGGTTAAAATATGTAAATCAACATCAGAGTATTTAGACCAATTATAATTAGCTAATGAACCAGTCATTAAAACATCTGAAACAATAATATCAACATCCAAAAAATTTACAAATTCGTTTGCAATTTCTAATAATCTATTTCTAACTTTTGGATTCATCATATATGATTGACCGTCAGGGTCTCCCATATATTTTTCTTTTGGTAAATACCAAATCTTAGGATTAAGGTCATCCTGTTGATTAAATAATGATAAGATTGATTGTATATTACCCATAATACTATAAATAGTATGGTAAATACATTTATCACAACTTAATATATTTGTATTTTTTAGAAATATCTGAACTAAAAAATTTTCCTTGAGATTCTGTCATTCTAAAACGAGTGTATATTTCGTGAGGGACAGAATCGTATTTATACTTAAGACCATTTTTAAATTCAACAATCATTTCTTTTGATTCGGTATCGTATTCTGTTCTTACGATATTACTTGATTGGACTTCATTCAATATCTTCGTCCCAATTATCTCTTCTTTCGTTATTGCCATTTTCTAAAGGTGTTAATAAATCTATTTTATATAATTCACTTTTAAGGTAATCCGAGAAATCACTAAAGTCAACACTATCACCAAAGTAACTCTTTATTTCGGAAAACAATTCATCACGTGAATTAAGAAATCTGTGATGTAATGATATTAATTCATTTGGATAGTTGGGTGGATTTCTTAATTCATATTCGGTCCAACCCTCTCTCTGAAAAAATTTTCTAATTTTATAATAATTTTCAATTAGCTCTTTATCAGCATTTAAAGTTTTAATGAATTTTTCCAAACGTACATTCATAACAATAAATATGAAGTAGGTTGATATTTTACCAAACTATAATTATGTTTATGTCATACATTTTATATTATGATAGAATCAATGGATAATGGTAACAAAGGTAAAACACCTAAAACAGGTTCAGAATCTTCAACTCCTGTACTTGATAACTTTAGTCGAGATTTAATTAAATTGGCAGAACAAGGTAAGTTAGACCCTGTAATTGGTAGAGAAAGAGAAATTACAAGAATTGCACAAATTTTATCTCGTAGAAAGAAAAATAACCCAATTATTATAGGTGAGCCTGGTTGTGGTAAGACAGCAATTGTTGAGGGATTAGCAATTAAAATTTTCAATGGAGATTGTCCTCGTAATTTAATGGACAAAAGAATTGTATCTCTCGATATGACATCGATTGTTGCGGGTACAAAATATCGTGGTCAATTTGAGGAAAGAATGAAAGTTATTATTGAAGAGCTGCAAACAACTCCAAATACAATTGTGTTTATCGATGAAATTCACACTATTGTTGGGGCTGGCAATTCTTCAGGTTCTTTAGATGCTTCAAATATTTTTAAACCCGCACTTGCTCGTGGGGAAATTCAATGCGTAGGGGCGACAACTCTTGATGAATATCGTAAGAATTTTGAAAAAGATGGGGCTTTAGAGCGTCGTTTTCAAAAGGTTATTGTAGATGCAGCAACTAAAGAAGAGACATTGGAAATACTTTTAAACGCTAAAGACAAATATGAGACATTTCATAAAGTTTCATTCTCAAATGAAATATTAAAATTATGCGTGGATTTAGCTGATAGATATATTACTGACCGTGAGTTTCCCGATAAGGCTTTTGATATTATTGATGAGGTTGGAGCTCGTAGTCAGGTCGAAATTAAAATGCCTGAGATGATTGAAAAATTAAAACAGGAAGCGGCTAAGGTTAAATTAGATAAACTTGAGGTGGTTAAAAGACAGAACTATGAAGAAGCTGCAAATCTTAGAGATAAAGAAAAATGTATTCTAACCAAATTAGAAAATGAAAAAGTTAAATTTGAACAAGAACTTTTAACAAGTAAAAAAGAAGTTTTACCTGAATTGGTTTATGAGGTCGTTTCTAATATGACCAAAATACCAATCAATAAATTAAATTCAGATGAAACTAAATCTTTATCTGAGCTTGAAAATGTTTTATCAAGTAAAGTAATAGGTCAATCTGAAGCAGTGTCAAAAATTGCAAAGTCAATCCGTCGTAATAGAATTGGGATTAAAGACCCCAAAAAACCTATTGGTTCATTTATTTTCTTGGGCTCAACAGGGGTTGGTAAAACATATTTAGCAAAACAATTAGCTAAAGAAATTTTTGGTAGTGAAGATAACATGATTCGTGTGGATATGTCAGAATACCAAGAGAAACATACCATCTCACGTTTGATTGGGGCACCTCCTGGATATGTGGGATATGATGAAGGTGGTCAATTAACCGAACAGGTTAAAAACAAACCATATTCAGTAGTTTTGTTTGATGAGATTGAAAAGGCAAATAAAGATATTTTTGCAACTCTTCTACAAGTTTTGGATGATGGTCATTTAACTGATGGTCTTGGACGTAAAATTAACTTTAAAAATTGTGTTATAATTATGACATCAAATGTTGGTGTTAAAAAACTACAAGATTTTGGTGTTGGTGTTGGATTTGAGACGAAGGCAAGTTCTTATATTAAAGAAGAACAAAAACGAGATATGTTAAAGAAAGAACTTAAAAAGTTTTTTGCACCTGAGTTTTTAAATAGGATTGATGAAATTATTATCTTTAATTCATTGGTTAAAGATGATGTTAAAAAAATTGTTAAGATTGAACTTGAGCAATTAATAAAAAGATTGATAGGTTTAAACTATAATGTAAAGTTTGATGACACAATTTTAGAAATGATTTCTGAAGTAGGGTTTGATGAAATGTATGGTGCTAGACCTATTAAAAGAGCAATTCAGGATAAGTTAGAAGATTTCATATCTGAAGAGGTACTTAAAGGTACTATAGTTGAAAATACCGAATATACTTTAGTTTCGGAAAACAATGAGGTAAAATTTAAGGGTGAGAACAAAAAAGGGAAAAAGAAAAAAGAGGGTGAATAACCCTCTTTTTTTAATCGAATAACGAATATCTACCGTATCTTGGATTGGAGATGTATTTATATTTCTCGTACCCCAAACTCTCAATGAGTTCTTTACCTGTTTTAATACCGTTATATACATCCTCAACGACTACATACTCATTTGTTGTGTGATATCTGTAATACCCAATCGCAAAATTAATACAAGAAAAGTCGAATAACTTTTTAAGCATATACACATCAGTATATGGATGTGACTCGTATCGTCTTTCTCGATTAAATGTTTCGGTCAAAACTTTATCACATTTTTCAAAGAAATTACTAGTTGAATCAAACAGTTGAACGCCCATACAATATTGACTAACCATAGAATTGCCAGGTGCGTCAAATTGAATTGCATAACCCACGTTATCAAAGAAGTTCTTACTTGCGTTTTTGGAACCGTGGCATCCTGTTTCTTCTGAAACAAAAAAAGCCACTTTTAAATTAGGTAATTCTTTTAAAAGTTCCAAACAGGCGAAAACACCACACTTATCGTCACCACCAATACCTGTTGGTTTTCCTTTGTCATTATAACCTTTTAACGCAAGTTTTAATTCACCTTGGTCATTAGGTAATTGTTCTTCATTAACATTAATAATATCAAGTTGGTGTACAGTATCTGTATGTGCAACAACACATGGAAAATACTCAATATTTTCATCAGTTTGTTTAGTAACATAAATGTTGTAATAGTCATCAACCTCAAATGAAAAATTATTCTTGGTTAACCAATCAACCAAAAATTCAATCATTCTGTCTTCTTTATACGTTTTTGTTGGAACGGATAGTACATCCTTCAACAATTGATAATCTCTTTCCATAATACAAAGGTAAGATAATTATTTCAATTTACGAAATTTTTTTTGTTCAAATAATTCAGGCTGATATAAAAACACATTAAAATCTTCGGGACTGTAACTTCTTTTATCCTGATTACTATACGGTTTTTGTGTTGCAACCATAAGTAATTGTTTTTTAACATCAACATCGTAAATATTAAAAGTTAATTCAGGGTTTTTTGGGGTTTTGTACCATTTTCCAACTTTATATTTATCTAATATAGGTGATACTTCATCAATAAACTTTTTTATATCCACAAAATCTTCGTCATCAGTTAGTTTGTCCATTATTTTTTCTAATTGGTAATCAACATTTCTATCAAAACTTTCTTGGTCAAAATCAATACAATCTTGTTCGTACATGTATTCATACCAACCACCACCTATGCTTATATCTTTACCTATTTTTTCTAAAACTTCATAAATAGTTAAAGAAGTATCGTTAACCATTTTGTATAAACTTAATAATACTGATACTGTAGTGTAATAACTATAAAAACACCCTCTTGAAAATATACCATATTGTTGAAATGCTTCACAAGTTTCAGACTCAATCATTTCTACAGCACCTCTATTTCTACAGTTATTTCTTTCTGAGGTATATTCCCATTTTATTTCATCAACTTGTCTTTCAAACATTGTATATAACAAATTAGACGCTTGTTCAAAATCTTCATCATCTTCAAGTTTAGAGTATTTAGGTGCAATTAATTTTAATATATCGGAAACTTTTGCCAAATTTTCAGGTCCAAAACCTCTAATAATATATCCTTGTTTCCAATCGTCATCAACCCAATCGCTACTTTCAAATTCAAAAGTATCATAATTTGAGTATACCCCATTTGCGAACCATATATCATCATTAGATAAATCAAATAATTTCCAATAATCCTCATTATCTGAAAATCTTAACTTAACTAAACTTTTACCAGGGACTGAAGAATTAAATCTATAACTATAAATTAAATCATCTAATCTTTCTAATTCATAACTAGAAATCTCTTCACCATTCTTAATCTTGACTAAAGCATCGTATATTTCACTGTTGTTTGATGATTCCATGAATATTTATATTAACAATAAATATTAACTTATTTGGATATTCAAAAAAGTTTCGTATATTTGTATAAGAATTAAGTTCTTTAACATATGGGGGTAACTCGGAATTGACTGACATAGTTGGTTATTCGGGGCACGCAGTGAGAGGGTTCCTATCACTTAAATCTATGGAGTCAACGATTAGACGGCAACGTTCTAAACAAAATGGCGACTATCGGTCTTATCCGTGAAGACGCTGCGGTTGTAGCCTAAGGGATTAGGAAACACCATTCGGGTCGGGAGGACATTAACCCAGGAACAGAAGTCCTTATAGGGTGGAAAAACGACTGAACCTTAAATCGAGTCGTCCATTGGTTGTAAGGTTTACGATGGTGAAGAACAAACCGACTATTTCGGAACATTAGAAAATGTTGTCCTAAGCGTGTAGTCCTTAGTAGTCAAGATGGGCAACACGAGGGTTCGAACCCCTCTACCTCCAGACCATTAAATTAATCTACCTCCACGCGGTAATGGTTGGAAACAGGTAATGCTGGCTAAAAGATTAGGAAAAATGTGGAGATATTCAGTTTTTTCATAATAACAAACTATTTATTAGTATGTTGGAAAAAACTAAATATCAAAGACCTCAAAAAGAAGTTAAATGTGAATCTTGTGGTAAAATATTCAAAAAAGATGAAAGTGAAATAAGACGTAATAATAAGTTAGGTGTTGGTCATTATTGTTCGCGTTCTTGTGTTAGAATTGGTCGAGTTTCTAATAAGTTAGGAAATCCAAAAAATCTAATACCTGACAACTCTAAAGACAAATATACTGGTTTAAGAGAACATTTATCTAGAATAAAGAAAAGAGGTAAAGAAATTAATATTGATTTAGATGATTTGTATAATATATGGGTAACTCAGAATGGTATATGTCCGTATACGGGAGTTCAACTATTACACCCTAAAGATAGTAAAAATAAACCTATTTTATACAAAGCATCGTTAGATAGAATAGATTCATCTTTAGGTTATGTAAAAGGTAATATACAATTTGTTAGTGCGGCAGCTAATTATGCTAAAGGTAGTATGTCACACGACGAAATGATTGAATTTTGTAAACTAGTATGTGAAAAATGGAAATAGTCCTCCACCAAATAAAAAACCTCTCGATTTCGAGGGGTTTTTTTGTGCGATAAAATTATACTTTGGAACATAAAAAAAGGGAAGAACTTTTCGCGAGTTGTTCTTCCCTTGTTTTGTCCTAGGAATTTAAACCTACCGAGTCATTAGTGACACAACTGCGGAACCCTATTTCGTTGGGTGGTACTAGTTTCACGAGTATTTTATTTTCAGTTTACATGTTTTAAGACCGTTAAACATTGTGGTTATAATACTGTCCACATCCTAAAAATTAGTCTTTACCATTTTTTTACATTAACCATGGTGGTCTTGGTTTGACCCTACAGGGTAACTTTACTTTTTTAGTTTTTTATGGAACAAAAACATGGTGTTGTTTGGTTACTTATCAATCACCCTAAAACCTGTTGGAATAATTTGAAGGTCAGTTTTGACTCATGACTTCAGAGGACTTACCAAAATCACATTCCTATATTGATTGGAGTCACTTGTTTTTCGGCTTAGGCTGAGAATACACCTTTTGTTGAGAACCTTTAGGGACATTATTGTTTCTTCCCGTTTCCACTTCCTTTTGAGAAGTATTTCTCAGTGACGGTTATTTGGGATAACCACACCTTGAGGTTTGAATTACTCTCATCTTACTTGACTCTTTCCGAGGATGCCTCCCCAGTTCGTCCTTGCGGGGACTAAAGGTTTTTCGGATAATTACACGTTGGCTTGGGGCCTCAGTGTGCAATGAACGGCTCATTACTATGTAGTCACCTTTCATTCAAACCTGACGGACACTTTTCCTTTTATTATTATTAAATGGTCTTTAATTTCAAATAAAGAGTTTTGTGTCGTGGATTGTCGAAGTAGTGGTCCGTCTGAGGATTTGTTATCTTTTGAACAACAAAATACCAAACTACTCCGTGAGATGTCCCCACCTCCATACTTCAAGACTACTTCGAGAAAATCCCTTTGGTAAAGGAAATTCAAGGATAATGTCGGCACCACCCGTTTGTTATCATACCTTTCGGTTTTAAGTATCCTATGATATTGGAACCCTCAATAATAGTTTTGGAAAACCATGTTTTGAATGATTCCTACGGGTTATTCCTATTGGTGTTCCCACCTCAATCAGACGACCCACATCGCCCAATCATCTAACCACTTTCCCTACAGCGTTGCCCTCGGTACTAAAGGTTAAACGGTATCCCGCTTGTGTACTC
>Ga0172362_10001860_pt1 | contig 18194 bp, 12 predicted proteins | sample LakKivs1_kivu2a2_FD_114534 | JGI IMG/M metagenome (GOLD analysis project Ga0172362, IMG submission 114534) | Sediment microbial communities from Lake Kivu, Rwanda - Sediment s1_kivu2a2 | ecosystem: Environmental > Aquatic > Freshwater > Lake > Sediment | place: Rwanda: Western Province, Lake...
TAGGTGGTGGCGAGGAGGCTGAATAACTGGGTCCCTTTAGACAAGGTCACATCGGCTTCCATGTTATTCCTTTTCTCCGGTTCTAAGGTGCGCACTTCTCTGCAATTTATGTTGATTTAAAGGCAGGTGGATGGTAGAAAAGTTAAATGCATACTATGTAGTACGCCTTGTAGCGTACACCATAATATTTTGTTTGTCAAGCATTAGTTGTTTCTCTCGGATAGCTTGGGGTGTGAGATGCTATTTCGGCAAAATCCAATCGTTCACCAAAATTCCGGTCGCAGACTAAAAACAAGGCCTGTTTGTATTATGTCAAGTACTGCCCTATCGACGTCGGCATTGTTTGATGTATTACATGGCCAATAATATAGAAGGAGGTTAGGTATTATGGACCAACAGAGAGAGCGGCTGCTTGGAAAGATGACGAACTGCGACAGACCTAGTACTTAGTTGCGATAATCATCGCAATGCTAACGAAGGGTTACGAGACCCTTCACTAAGAAGCTCAGGGTGACAGTTCTTAGTCATTCTGAGCGTCAGCGAAGAATCTCGTTTATTACGTTTCTTGCGCAATTAGGTACCTAGTGAACTTGTCATTGTGAAACTGAGCCAACGTCAAGCCGGCAACTGCCTTCTATGCAATATGCCGCTCACTCGAATCGCGCCAAGGATACACTGAAGTTAATTTCTGAGATTTTCTCCCACTCGAAGTCTTATGTTCAAAAGACCTGGATTACGATTGACTGTGAAGGCAAGGAGTGAAGTCAATTTCAGGTGTTTAGCTACATGATTTTACAAACTGTACACTCGCCTGGCAGATAATGTCTAGCAATCATTATATCGAATTGCTCATTCATCCTGGAGGCGATGTCAGATAACTTTGATAAGAGAGTGTGAATTTGCCTTGACTCTGGAGATGAAACATACGTTTTCATCAAAGATATGTGAATGTTCTGGATTGGTTCTATGACTTGAAGTGGTAATGTTGCCAGCACTGCTGTGCCAAATGACAGCGTCGCCGTATTATGTTTCGTATCCTCCCTCATGAGGTAGTTGTTATCATTCGGCTCTAAACTTCGCCTATTCCTTACCCCGAAAATAGCGTGAGTATATATCGTGTCAACAATTTCTTTCACATGTATATACTTCAGCCAATTGGAAGGGTTCGTTAGCTCAAGCTGTTCCCACAGCGTTGCCTCCGCCTTCTTAGGACTCAGAACACAATGAACCTCATAGGCGATATGAAAGTATTCCAACAACTGTTTTTCTATTAAAGAGCGATATTCGGGCTGTTCTATCTTGCTCTTGTGGAAGTCATGATAGAAGCCTAGAATCAATTTACTGCTTTCTATCGCTAACGGTTCGCATGCTTTCCTGAGAAGTGCATCCAAGGTGCCGCTTTCACCTAAGCTCCTGCATGTATTTACAAAATCTGGCCACCGATATATGACATCAATAAGCTCTTGACTGAATCCTACGAGTTGCTGCGGCTGCTTGGATTCGAACTGTGCCGACAGTCTTTTCAGGACTGTCTCAACCTCTGCCTTGATGGAACGCTTAATATCTTCAATAATTTCTATGCATTTCTCATTGACAGTATCTAGCTTCTGCCAAAACTCCTCATAATCCTTCGAAATCTGCTGCCCGCAAAGATGTTCCCATAAGCACCTATTTGGTAAACTTCTTTTCTTGGCAATGCACTCATCCTTTACTTCGAACGCTCTATGAAGCATATTAATGTCCGTTGCCTGAATCATTGAGGCCACAGTCAATACTTCTTGATGTATTTGGGTAGCCTCTTTTAGTAGTTCCTCCTGGTGAGCCTTCTTGGCTTCTATTACCAATGGGTTCTGCTCAACCTTAATACTCTCGCCTAAAACTTTCTTGGCTGCATCAAAGTACCGTTGTTTCTCCCTAATCCATCTATGTTGGCGTGGTGGATACTCAGAATCTTGGTATTCCTCTACAATTTCTCGAGGTGGGAGTCCTCGCAACATCTTCGAGAAGAGGAATTCTAGCTCCTGCTGAGTTGGTGAGACACTTCTGCCTTTTGTATCGAAATTGTCCGCCATTTTCAAGAATTACCTTAAATAACGCCAATTATGCACAAAATACGCTTAGGCGATATGTTAGTCTAACTTATGATAGATTGCAAGCATGATTGAAGAAAGCGACATTTAATTCCTTTAAGCAAGGCTTCGAGGGAAATGATACAGCCCGACTGCGCAGTTGGCCGCTGGAAGTCCGGGCTGTAAAGAACACAGGAGGATATCCTATGTCCGATGGTGATTATAACAGATATGACAAGAGGCTAGTAAGGTTTAGCGATGGAAGGGTTGTGGGCTGGATCGAGGGAGACACATTTATCAGGCCTGTAGTGGGCTCAAGGCACCAACTCAGGCAGCCGCCTGCATGGGCTATAGATATCGAGATTTTACTGAATGCTGAGTTTCAGGGAGCAACTATGGTAGAGATTCGTGACCGTGAAAGCAGGCAGGCCTACTTCGCTGCAATAGGGTTGATTTGGCGGAATGGCTTCGTATTTAATCGTGGGCGCAATGAACAGATAGGTCTCCCCTTGCGCTTTTGGAAAGTGCGGTGTAATGGTGATGGGTGCAGACAACTAGGGCTCTGGGATGACCCGTAATGAGAAACGCTCATTGGCTACCAGTTTTCAGGTGAATATGAAGAGGCAATCGAGCTATATACCGGATCCAGGACTGGTTCTTTTTCTTTAATATTAGCAACCAATTACAGATTATGCTTTGTTGGTATTATGGTTATGGGGAAGGAGACAATGGTTCAAAAGGTCACTTTATTTTGTCGACTTTAGTTCCACGAGTTTTCTTTCGATGAATCGCTTGGATAGTTCTTTTTGTTGCTGTCCCTCAGAATATTTAAGCCGAGCATACTGCCCTGAAAGGTGCCCCATAGAATAATTTGCATGTCTCAACATCGTCTTAGCGGTGTTCAACAGTTCGACATCTTCCGGAGAAGCGGGGTCGAGTTTACTCGCGATCTCGGCCAGCCATTCATTATCGCTCTCGCGTTCAAGGATTTCTACTCTGTTAATCTCGTTGTCCTGCGACGGCTGCCCTTTTTCTTGTGTACCTTGCCCGTGTGGATTTTCTGGGACCAAGGTTTTTGCTGCGGGAGATTTTCCTCTCGATGAGGCATGATTATGGGAGCCTGCTGCTCGGGGTGTCCCCATTAGCATTCTGATTTCACGCACAACTACGGCAAGCGCTATCAGTGAGGCTAAGCCCACGATTAAGATGAGGGGGAAGAAAGCACCCAACAACAAACCGGGCCTCCTAATTTTTGCCATAATACAAGATTTTATATTGCATTGTGCCTTTATTCTTGCAAGAGGTCAATCGCTCAAACGGTCTTTTCGATACATCAAATGGTCATGTTACGGAAGTCCTATTTAAAAATGGCGAAATTTGTATTTGACAGTACCAAATTCCTATTGCTCATTAAGCTCGGAGGAATCATAATCTTAAACGAAGGTACTCTCAAAATTAGAAGGGGATGATTATCATGCAGTTAACGTCTGACAAACTGAAGGAGATCGGGGGACGGAGATTCAGGATAGTCAAGAACGGGTTGGACGAAGTGGAAGTGTCCTCTTTTATCGCTTCCTTGATCCAGCAGAATAATGAGCTTGCCAATAAGGCGGAACATTTAAGCGCTCTAACCAAGCTCGCAGAAAGCATGGTGGTCGAAGCTGAAAATCAGGCTAAAAGTGTCAAGACGCAAGCCGAAGAAGAAGCGAAAGCGGAGGCTTCTGGTATAGTCGCCGCTGCTGAAGAGCAGGCGAAGTCAGAAGCCGACAAATTCATCGCTGAATCAAAACAACGGGCGGAACAGGTCGCGCAATCAAAGATGGAGTCGGTTCAGCGCCAGGCCGAGCAGATAATCAGAGATGCTGAAGCCAAGGCTGAAAATGTCAAGCGTACTGCAGAGGAAGAAGCTTCCAAGCTTGTGGCTGAAGCGACGGAGAAAGCCAAAAAGGAAGCACTAATCATTGCCCAGCAGGCGAATCAGCTACTAATGCGAAGCAGGAAAATGGCGGAACGCGAGGTAGCTGAGAAGTTCAAGAAGGTCTGTGAGGAGCTGATTTCAAGTGCGAATGAAAGTAAATAAACGCAAGCCAGCTTATTTTGAGAGCTCCCTCCTTCCTAAAAAAAGAGAGGTGACTGCGAAGGTCATGCGCAATGTAGATGAAGACACTGACTTGCTACATAAAATAGAGCGAAAAGCTTCTCGCAGTCACCCCTCCTAATTTTCGTCCCACCATAGTATGGCCCTGTATTGATTCACCAGTCTGCCCTATTATCCCTATCCGGCTGTCCGAAGTCTCACCGCGAAAAGTGCCGTTAGAGCAGATGCTCCTACAGACCTCCGCATTACCCATTGCGGAAACTTTAATCGACCTGATTATTGACTTGGAGGCGCCAGCCAATCATAATCTGTGAGAAGAAATCGCCAAAAACGCTAAACTGCAAAGTGAGATTATGATGACAATAGACGAACTCTGCATCAACACTATTCGCTTTCTGGCGGTAGACGCTGTACAAAAGGCTAATTCCGGTCATCCAGGCACGCCTATGGGCGCAGCACCGATGGCTTATGTGCTGTGGGACCGGTTTCTCAGGCACAACCCCGGTGAACCTAAATGGCCTGACCGCGACAGATTTATCTTATCGCCGGGACATGCCTCAGCTATGCTCTATGCTCTACTGCATCTCACAGGATACGACTTGTCGCTGGACGAGATCAGGCAATTTCGACAGTGGGGGAGCAGGACACCAGGTCATCCCGAGTTCGAGCTAACGCCGGGCGTGGAGACAACCACGGGACCGCTGGGACAGGGATTCGCCAACGGCGTAGGCATGGCGATAGCTGAGAGATGGCTGGCACAGAACTACAATCGTCCGGGATACGAAATAATCAACCACCATACCTATGCCATAGTCTCGGATGGCGATATCCAGGAAGGTATTGCCTCTGAGGCTGCGTCGTTGGCGGGCACGCTGCGCCTGGGCAAGATCATCTATCTCTACGATGACAACGATATATCTATTGAAGGAAAAACAAATATCGCCTTCGCCGAGAACGTGGCCCAGCGTTTCCAGGCTTACGGCTGGCATGTTATCGGCCCTATCGATGGCATGGATACGTCCGGCGTAGAGTCGGCCATCCGCATGGCCCAGGAAGAGACAATCCGTCCCAGCCTGGTAATCTGCCGGACGATTATTGGTTACGGCAGCCCTAATAAAGCAGGCACCGCTGCTGCCCACGGTGAGCCTCTGGGCGAGGAGGAGGTACGCCTGACCAAGGAGCGGCTGGGCTGGCCCTATAAAGAGCCTTTCACCATACCGGAGGAGGCGCTGGCGCATTTCCGCCAGGCTCTGGAACGAGGCAAGTCGTGGCATGAGCGATGGCAGGCTACTATGAACGAGTACCGGCGCGCCTATCCCAAAGAGGCGAAGCAACTGGGGATAGACCTGCGCGGCGAACTGCCGAGGAGATGGGACAGCAATCTTACTAGTTTATTCAATACTGCAAATAAACCTATCGCCACACGGGAGGCCTCGGGGCAGGTGATGAATGCCATCGTGCAAAGAGTCCATTCCTTTGTCGGGGGTTCAGCCGACCTGGCCCCTTCCACCAAGACGCTTCTCAAGGACCATGGACATTACGGTTTTGAGGAGTACTCCGCTAATAACATACATTTCGGAGTTCGTGAACATGCGATGGGAGGCATAGCTAACGGGATGTCGCTTCACGGCGGCATGATTCCTTACACCGGCACCTTCCTCATTTTCTATGACTACATGCGCCCGCCTGTCCGTTTGGCTGCGCTCATGGGTATCCGTGTGATATTTATATTCACCCATGACTCAGTGGGGTTGGGCGAGGATGGGCCGACACATCAGCCTATCGAGCAACTTATGGGTCTGCGCGTTGTGCCTAACCTGGTAACGATACGCCCTGCGGATGCGACGGAGACGGTTGAGGCCTGGAAAGCTGCCTTGGAACGCGCTCACGGGCCCACGGCACTGGTACTCAGCCGTCAGAAGCTGCCGGTGCTGGACCGCACTGTACTGGCTGCGGCCAGCGGCCTGCAAAGGGGAGGCTATGTCCTGTGGGAGGCGAAAACGCCGCCGGACGTCATACTTATCGGGACGGGTTCCGAGGTTCACATAGCACTGGAAGCTGCCAAACTGCTGCAGGAGAGGGGTGTCGGAGCGCGTGTTGTCTCCCTGCCTTCGTGGGAGCTATTCGACGAGCAGCCCGCGGCATACCGTGAGCAAGTATTGCCCCCTAACATACGCGCCAGGGTATCTATTGAGGCGGCCACGACGCTGGGCTGGGAGAGATATGTGGGTCTCCAGGGCACTGCCATCGGCGTGCCTCATTTCGGTGCCTCAGCCCCGGGGAAAGTGATATACGAGCGGTTCGGCCTCACCGCACAGCACGCAGCAGAGGAGGCGTTGAAACTTCTACACCGTTGACGCTCTGATTACCAAACAATCTCAGGCGGCTCTCTTGCCTTAGATTCTGCTATTTGCCGTCTTTCTTCTCCTCGGCATAGAAACCCTTGAGCCTCTCCGCCATCTCCTTAAGACTCTTGTTGACCAGGAAATTGATGGTGTTCTCGGGATAGCTGCCATCTTCCCGCCTCTCGCCGGCGGGGATTCCGGTAAGTATCTCGATTCCCTCGTCAATGGTCTTAGCAGCGTAGACTTGGAATTGGCCGCGCTGCACAGCCTCGACTACTTCCTCACGCAGCATCAAATTTCGCAGGTTCTGGTATGGTATCAGCACTCCCTGGTCACCGGTCAGCCCTTTGGCCTGGCAAATTTGGAAGAAGCCCTCTATCTTCTGATTGACTCCTCCGATGGGCTGAATCTCACCCTTCTGGTTCACGGAGCCAGTGACTGCGATGTTCTGCTTGATGGGCACTCCGGCGAGGCTGGACAGTATGGCATACAGCTCGGTGGACGATGCGCTATCGCCCTCGACGCCTTCGTAGGACTGCTCGAAGCACAAACTGGCGGACAGTGAGAGCGGTTTATCCTGGGCGTATTTCCAGCCCAGGTAGCCGCTGAGAATCAGGACTCCCTTGTTGTGTATGGGCCCGCTGAGCTCGGACTCCCGTTCGATATTGATTACGCCGCCCCGGCCCAGGAACGTCTTAGCTGTAATCCGCGATGGCTTGCCGAATGAAATATCCCCCATAGTGTAAACACTCAAGCCATTAACCTGACCCACTACGCCGCCTCCGACGTCTATCATAATCATACCCTGGGTTATCATGTCTCGAATTCGTTCATCGAGCAAGTTATGCCTGAATAGCCTCTCGTCGAGGGCTTTTTGTACATGAGCACCGGTGATGAACTTGGCTCCTTCCTTGGATGCCCAATGCTCTGCCTGCTCGATCACATCCTTAATCTGGGCAAACCTTGAAGACAGCTTCTCCTGGTCGGCCACCATCCTTGCGGAATACTCGAGGGCTTTCGCCACGCCGCTGGGGTCGAAAGGCCTGGCCTGGCACTCCTCGCAGCAGCCCGAGATGAATGCCGCATAGTCCAGCATATTCTTCTCTGTCCGGTCAATCTCAAAGTTGAAGTCGGCCTTAACTTTAAAAAGCTCCCAGAAGTCCTCGTCTTGCGTGGTCAGTATCTGATAGATGGTAGCATCGCCGATGAGGACAATCTTGACTTTTATGGGCATGGGCTCGGGTCTCATTCCCTGGGGAGCGATGAGCCCAAATTGTTCGAAGGGGTCTTCTATCCGAACCTCCTTGTTTCGGATCGCCCTCTTCAGTGCGGTCCATACGCCCGGGTTGGTGAGCACATCATAGGCGTTAAGCAGCAGGTATCCGCCATTCGCCAGATTCAATGCGCCCGGCTTGAGCATGGTGTGGTCGCTGAGGTAACCGCCGAAGAGGAATCGCCTCTCGGTCTTGCCGAAGATATTGCCAAAGTTAGGGTTGGGCTCCATGATTACTGCGGGGCCTTTGCTCTCGCTGTTGTCCACAAAAACATTGACCTGGAAGGGGAGGAACGGATTCCTGCCTCCCATCACCTGGCTCATCGGTACGCCGAAGAGGGGATTCACGGGTTCCTCGGTTGCTTTGAAGAAGTCGAGGTTATCTATGGTGTAAGTCTTCAAATCTTCAAGATATTTTTTGATTTTGGGCCGCTCGGAATATTGGTCGAAGAGGGGAGAGAACAAACGGGATACAGTGAACTCGCCGATATCCTTGTCGGCCTTACGCAGCCGCTCCGCTGTTTGCTGCTGCACATTCGTGGCCTTCTCAAAGCTTGCCATCAGTCTATCGTGGAGCTTGGCCTGCTTGCTCTGCAGGTCCTTCCTTGTTGACTCTTTCAAAGCGAGAAATTCCTTCTCCTCCATCGGCCTGCCATCGACCAGGGGGATGAGGACGGGTCCCATAGGCGACATCTGAATGAAGAAGCCCTGCTTACGCGCCTCATTGGCTATCTCTTCGAAGACTTCCTGCTGTTTAGCCTGGCCCTCCTCGACCATTTTCTTCGTCTGGGCCTTGTACTCCTCCCCGGAGAAGGCCTTACTTATCTCTTGTTTCACCTTAGTGAGCAGTTCCGATACCTGGTCGCGGAATGTCTTCCCCTTGCCCTGGGGCAAGCTCAGTATCTGGGGACGGTCGGGCTCCTGAAAATTGTGGAGGTAGCACCAATCTTCCAGCGTGAAGGTTTCTCCCCGGGCTTCTTTCTCCGCTATTAGTCGCTTGATATATGTCTTGACCATGGAAGTCTTGCCTGTACCGGTGAGGCCGGAGACATAGATATTGTAGCCATCATTCGGCATGTTCAGGCCGAATTCTACCGCTTTGGTAGCGCGCTCCTGGCCAATGAACTCGCGCAGCGGAGACAGGTCCTTGGTACATTCGAATTTGAACAGGTTCGGGTCACAGCGCCAGCGCAGTTTATCAACCGGGACTTCGTAGCTCTTAGTTTGCATTGCTTGCATTGCTGCCTCCTTATGGCTGTTATTTATTGTAGTTTGCGACTATCCGGATGCCTGATAGTGACATTCATCTCCGGAATATCTCCTATCTATAGAAGTGCATAAAAATAATAAACATCGAGAATGAAGAAGTCATAAAATCAAGAACAAAAATCTTAAAAAGTCATCACATTTTCGACGCCGGTTCACTCTGATGCGGCAGCGGCGGCATTTGGGAGAAGGCAGGGCAGATAAGCTCGTATGTGACTGGCCTGTCTTTTTGAGACAAAAGTCATATTCAGTGACCAACCTCATTGCTAACATATGTATGTACAAAAATGGGAGGATAAATAAGCAAAAGACGCTTGTCCAGAGCTTTCCCGAGGGGTAAATATATGAGGGCACAGAAAAGAAAAGTTCAGGAACTTGATTACGAAGAGGGCGACCTCAGTTTAGATAGGGTATCTGCCTCAGCGACGAAGCTGGAGGAAGATGAACCGAAGGTGGAGGATTCGTTTGTATCTTTAGATGAGGCTGTGACTGACAGCGATGGTGAAGCTGTTCTGAGTGAGCTGGCAGATGGCGAGATTGAGGAGGAAGAAGAGGGGGCTGAAGAGCGCGAAGAAACCCGATCGGAAGCGGATGAAACCATCGAAGACCCTATAAAAATGTACTTGCAGGAGATGGGGCGAGTCTCCTTGCTCAGCAGGGAAGAAGAAAAGCAACTGGGACGGAAGATGGAAGAGGCAAAGTACCTCAAGGAACTCGAAGAGAAATGGCGCAGTGAGCAGGGAAGACTTCCTTCCGGTGTAGAGGAGACAATTACTGTACTAAGTGAACTGGGACGAGCTTCAGCTTTTATGATAGCTCTGCAGAAGGAGCTCGGGCTAACCAAGGTGAAGGGTTTCTCCGAGCTAATCTCATATCCCAAGCTGCGGGCGGCGATCGAAGGCGAGGTGGATAATAATTTATTAAAGGGCGTGGCCAAGAGGACTGCTGTCGACCTGTATGCGGCAAAAGAGACGCTGAGAGAGCTTTCAGTTCTTATTTCCATTATTTCTGAGGAAGTGCTCGGGGCTATCGGGGGTAAAATCTCCGTTGCCGAGTTACCGGGCTTTATATCGCGGGCAGAGTTGCGCGAGAGCATTGCATCGCTGGAACCTCAGTTGCAGGTGCATTGGCAAAGCATAAAAGAGGAAGGGGAAAAGGCGCGAGCTCATCTGATAGAAGCTAACCTTCGCCTGGTCGTTAGTATAGCCAAGAAATATGTCAATCGTGGCATGTCGCTCCTTGACCTTATCCAGGAAGGTAACGTTGGGCTCATCAGGGCAGTGGAGAAATTTGACTATCGCAAGGGCTATAAGTTCAGCACCTATGCTACGTGGTGGATACGTCAGGCAGTAACCAGACATGTAGCCGACAGGGCCCGCACTATTCGCCTCCCTGTGCACATGGTAGAGACTATAAATAAGCTTATTAGAACGAGCCGTCGCCTGTGTCAGGAATACGGGCGTGAGCCTACCTTCAAGGAGATCGCTAAAGGCATGGGGCTTTCCCCCAAGAGGGTGAGGGAGATTATCCGGATATCCCAGGAGCCAGTTTCTTTGGAGATGCCAATAGGGGGAGAGGAGGATACCCAACTCGGTGATTTCATTGAAGACCAATCCACGATGTCTCCTGTAGAAGCCGCATCTATGAATTTGCTGAAGAACCAGATAGATGAGGTACTCTACACTCTCACCCCGAGAGAACGCCGGGTGCTACTTGCCAGATTCGGACTCGAAGACGGCCGCAGCCGCACACTGGAAGAGGTGGGCCAGGAATTCGGGGTCACCAGGGAACGAATCCGCCAGATTGAAGCCAAAGCCATTCGCAAGCTGCGCCACCGCAGCAGGTCCCAGAAGCTAAGGGACTACCTGGAAGACATGGGATAAGGTACATACTACCTCAAACCTCAGCCTAACCGGGAGCTCGGTACTTCTTACCAATCAGTCTCTTTTCGACTCCCTAAGTCCCTTGTAGCGGGGCACCTCCGCGCCTGAGGCGGACTGTGCCCTGAGCACCGCCAATCACCAACTTTCCGATACATGGGAAGGCGTGTAGGCCGTGAGCGCCACGTTGACTCAGAGAGTGCTGAATGTTAACATACAAAGCCAGAGGTGTTGATTAATGGAAGCGATGAAGCAACTTTCTGACCACTTGGCAACCAGGCTGACCGAGTTGACACGGTTGAGGCGGAATGGGGTTAAACTCATCGGCTACGCCCCCGGGGGTTATATGCCGGAGGAGCTGGTTTATGCCTGCGGCGCTGTGCCTGTCGGGCTTATCCGGGGAGGAGACCCGGAGCCGGTAGCGGAGAGCGCTGCGTATGTTCCCCGCTTCATAGATACTTTCTGCAGGTCTCAGATCGGGTATAGAATGATGGGCGGTGATCCTCTCTATGAAATAATTGACCTCCTCGTTGTCCCTGTTACGGATCATAACATTAAAACGATAGCCGACTGCTTCAACTTTTTCACCAATACCAATGTGTTCAGGTTTGGCGTCCCTCATCAGAAAGACGAAAACGCCTTTGAATACTATCTGGCAGGACTGCGTGCGCTCAAGGATAAGCTGGAAGAGTTCACCGGCAACAAGATTGATGACGGGAGACTGAGGGAAGCGATTGATTTGTGCAACAGGATGAGGGAGCTTCTGAAGGAGATAAGCCTCCTGCGCAAGTCCGAGCGGCCGCCTATAAACGGCTATGAGTTTGCGAAACTGAATCATGCTTCGTTTATTGCCGACAAGCGAATCTACGTCGATGCGCTGGAGTCAATTTATCGTGAGTTGAAGGAGAAGCACGCGCCTAACCCGAAGGGGCCGAGGATACTCCTGACAGGTTCGACCCTGGCTATGGGTGACTACAAGGTCTTAGAGATGGCGGAGGCGGCCGGGGCATCGATCGTCATTGAGGAGTTTGCCGAAGGGGTCAGACACTACTGGGAGAATGTCCGGGTTAACGGTGACCTTATGCAGGCCCTGGCGGACAGGTACTTCAGAAGAAGGGTGCCTCCAGCCTGGTTTAGGCCTTCGAGAGAGAGGCTGGACTATCTGATAGAGACCGCGCGGGACTTCAAGGTAGACGGGATTATCTGGTATCAGCTCATGTACCGGAGCAGTTACGATATTCAAGCATTTTATTTCGAAAAACTGCTGAAGAAGGAAATGGATATACCGATGCTGAAGCTCGAATCGGATTACGATGTTTCAGAGAGGGGCCCTCTCAGGACGAGGATCGAGACCTTTGTTGAAATCGCTAAGGCGAGGGGAGGGAGATAGTCATGTATACCGAGCTTTTCAAGCTGTGCGGTTTTGAATCTGATGAGATAAAAAGGGAAAAGCCCAGAATCGATAAAGCATTCAAGATTCTGGGGATCGATAATGAGGACGTCAAACGCGGTGAGAAGAGGCTGAAGCAGTATCTGGACATTGAGCTGCTGGGGGTGCGTAAATTCCTCGGGATATGGATGAGGGAACTGGTTAATCTCGTGCTGGCACGAGAGGAGCACGAAAAAATAGTATACAGCGATTTCCCCATGGAACTCAGGCCGTTGATGTCGATGATGCTGTCGACCGATGAGAAGAAAGCGTATTTCGCAACTCCGGGTCAAATAATAAATATGACCATAGGCCAGATCTTCGACAAACTCACTCCCTTTCTGGTAGCAGGGGAGGAGAACGGCCTGCCGCCGGGAGCCGCCCACTGTGCCCTGTATCAGACCCGGCTGGGTGCGATGGTGAAGGGCGTAATCCCTTTCCCTGACCTCTCAGTGATAGCGTCCTATCATTGCGATCAGCCGGCTGAGGCGGAGCAGTTGCTGCATGAGGTCTACGGCGTCCCTGTAGCATATCTAGATAGCTGCTCCGACCCCAACTGGGGCGACTGGCCAAAATTCAATGACTACCGCGTTCGCTACTGCGGGTCGCAGGCGCGCAAGATGTTTCAGATGTTCGAGGAGGTGGTCGGTTGTAAGATGACGGAAGAGGCCAAACGCACCGCCAACAGAGCTAACGCTATATTCCGTCTCAAGTTCCAGCAGTTGATCGAACTTATGGGACATGCAGACCCCCAGCCCATACATCAGACAAGCCTGGTGCACGCCTTTTTTCTGAACTCCATGCCGACAAGGGACATCGAAGGGAAGCAGGAAGCTCTGGAGATATTGTGTGGCGAGGTAGAGGAGAGAATTAATCAGGGCAAGGGAGTAGTGCCGAAGGGAGCCCCCGGTGTCTTCGTCACTGCTACGATAAGCGTCGACCCCGGCATAACGCACATGATAGAGGAGACAGGCCTGGCTATTCGTATTCAGATACCGTTCTGGCTCAGTCCCTGGGTGATGGCCAGACACCCGTACAGGGAGTGGGCGGACATGATAGGAGTAGGCCCGTGCCTGGACATACCTCACTCCTGCGAAGCCCATGTTGCTATCAACCTGGCGAACTGTAAGGCTTTCAATGTCGATGGGGCAATCAACTTCTACCCCTACTCCTGCCGCGAGTGGGTGCCCACCGTCATGATAACCAAGAAGACTATAGAGAGGGAGTTGGGCATACCCGTGCTGGTGCTGGAAGGGGACTGCTATGACACCCGGAACTACAGCGCCGGCCAGTTGAGGACGAGAGTCGAAACATTTGCGGAACTGCTGAGGGCGGCAAAGGCTGCCAAAGCGGGATAAGGGAAATGACTGAGGCCGTTACCGCTGGAGTCGATGTTGGGGCTGCCACTGCCAAAACAGTCATTATGGCAGATGGCAAGATACTGTCCTATGCCGTTATACCGACAGGCGACAGTGTCGCTCGAGCAGCGGAGAAAGTGACCAGAGCAGCTCTAGAGCAAGCCCGGCTCTCCATGCCTGACCTCAGCTTTATCATCTCCACGGGTTATGGGAGGAGCGGCGTTGCTTTTGCCCACAAAGCGGTAACCGAGATTATCTGCCATGCCAGGGGGGTGAACTTTCTAATTCCCGCAGCCAGGACGGTTATCGACATAGGCGGCCAGGACAGCAAGGTTATCGGAGTCCGTGAAGATGGCGCGGTAATCGACTTTGTTATGAATGACAAGTGCGCTGCAGGGACAGGTAGATTCCTGGAGGTTATGGCGGGAGTTCTGGGCCTCGCCATCGAGGAGATGGGGCCGATATCCCTGACCAGCAAAGAGCCCTGTTCCATTAGCAGTACCTGCACTATCTTTGCCGAAACGGAGATGGTCTCGTTGCGCGCCGACGGCAGAACCAGGGAGGATATGGTCGCCGGAATTCACCGCTCCGTGGCTTCAAGGGTGGTGGTCATGGGCAGAACTGTCGGCTACAGGGAGCAGGTAGTATTCACTGGAGGCGTTGCCAAGAACATAGGGGTCAAGAATGCTCTGGAAGCCGGAATCGGCCTCCCTATCCTGGTTCCCGAGGAGCCTCAGATCATCGGCGCCCTGGGAGCTGCCCTCATCGCCAGACGTGAGTTGAGTGTTCTCCGCTAAACAGGCCTTTGAACCTTATTTGCTTGACTTCTTATGCCACATCCCCATGTGTTTTTTGTGAGTCTCATTCAAAAGATTGTCCAGCCCGTATTTACCGTAAAAATCTTGCTCAAGGTGATGCACCTGCAGCCACTCAGGCATCACGATGGTGTCGAAAGTAGCCGGGAACCGGCCATAGGTGTCGAATACGTAGTTGCAGTAATCTTTGGTTATCTGAATGACCTTCTTGCTCGGCACCGGATACCCCGGCTGCACCTTCCTCCAACTCTTATTGAAAGGCACTATCCCCTTGTAGTTGGGCGTGTACATTCCGTTATTACCGAACTTCTTCTCGATGAAGGCGTCTACGGCATCGTTCATGGTCTTGTAATACGGCGGCTGGTAGCTCTCAAAGATTCCGTCCAGGCCTACTGGATTCATACCCAGCATAGCGCCGGAGCCTTCTTTGGCCATGTTGTAGCGAAAACCCAGGGATTGCAGTGCCAGTATCCCTATGTATCCTGTCATAATAATTGAGCCCAGGCCCATAGCCTCCGCCATCAACTGGATGTTTTGTAGCGCATGGAATGGCGGAGCGAGGTTGCCCAGGAATATAGTATATTCGTAAGATGAGAGAGGAACATCGGGACCGTTCAATGTACCGTTCTCAATCCATTTCTTTATTCCTGCCGGGCCTGTACCTTTAATGTCGTCGAATACCTTGTAGCCTTCTCCCATAAAAATTGCTATCACGGAATCGAGATACTCCTCGGAAATCTCCAGTATGGGCATGAACAGGGTGGTGCCGGGCTTATTTGTATTCCAATGAACTATTCTCACTAAAGTCTCGGGCACCATCGCGAATCTGCCATCCGATATCTTGACTGTGTCCTTCTTGAAATACTCTGCGATTCTGTCCCAGTCTTCCTCCGTCTCGATTTCTACAGACTTGGTTGCTTTTTTAGGGTCATAGACGAAAAGCCCTTTGTCGTTTGTGAAGAAGAGCTTCATGTTATGGACATTGCAGGCGTAGGGGGTAGTCCTTCCTATCCAGCTTGTGAACATGCTTCCCTGCACGTCGTTGGTGGGCATATCGGCAGCGATAGTGCCTGTTATCCCTGTACCGGCCCAGCACAGGATGGCGGTCTCTATGTCATTCAACGGCACAGGCCGATTCTTAGATGCATATTTAAGCGTCCCCTCTTCCATTTTGCAGCCCAGGGGAAACCTGCGGGTTCTCCTGTGCGCCATAGCTTTGAGAAGCGGGTAATTAAAGAGCTCTCTTACTTCCTTCTTATCTTTAAGCATCTAACGCCTCCTCTGTTTGCCTGCAGCAAGGATTTATTTAATGCCGACATTTTACCACAGTTAGAAGTAATATAGCTTGTTAGAACATGCGTCCTTTCTCTTCCCAGGGCTTTCTTAGCCCCAGGCGCTGGGAAATCCTCTTATAGCAGTTGTAGGCAGAAAAACCCAGGGTACCGACTCCGCCGCAATGCTGGGAGCCCGAGGCGAGCCAGAGGTCTTCTATACCTGGCACCTGATACTGGGAAAACTCTGGAATCGGCCTGAAATTTGCCCACTGGCTGGGGCTTTGATTCGATGTATACATGCAGCCGTTTACCCAGTTGGGATTTTTCTGTGAATATTCATAGGGTGTAGGGATATTGACTGCTATCACATTGTTCCAGGTCATGTTAGGAGCATATTTCTGCCACTCCTTTATAAGGCGGTCGCCCACCTCCCTTTTCACCTGTATCCACTCTTTCTCGGTCAGGTAGCTGGCAGGTGGTGGGTGCCCCTCTCCTACCAGGGCGATATGCTTACCGGGAGGCGCGTAGCTGGGGTCCCAGGGACTTGTGGTGAGCTCATACATGTACGTTCTCTCCGGCCAGCGGCCCGGCTTAAGCGTGTGCATCTGGTAACCGTAGTGCGTGTACATGTATTCAACATCGGCATCGCCGAGAAATACCAGGCGTGCTTTGCCACAGTCGGGATTCCACTCGGCAGCTTTATACTGAGCCAGTTCATGGAAGGCTATATGCCCCCAGAAGAGCTGTGACCTGTCAGTCAATATATTGTCGATCTTCCTGCGAATCTCCGGCTCTAGCTGCACATTACGGAGATGTCTTCCCACGGTCTGCTTGATCTCGGCGGTATCTATCACCAGCTTTTTAGCCTCAATCTCAGTGCCGTCAGCCAGCCTGATGCCACAAGCACGGCCGTTCTTCACCAGCACCTCGTCGACATCGGCTCCGACGAAGAATTTACCGCCCTGCTCGCTTAAAGCCCTCTGGAGGGCATGGGCAACGTTGTGGAAGCCGCCTTCTGCTATGGCGAACGCCTGGAGCCCGGCGAACGATGGCATGGGCAACAAGGCCTGCAGGGGAGGGGCTACATCGCCGGGCGCTATCCCGTTCATAAGCTGCCACTGCAGAGCAAAAGACCTCATTTCCGGGCTGTCGTAGAGGTCGCGGACTATCTCGTACTCTGTCATAAAGGGATACCTGGGGTCGATACCACCCTCGGGGTCTTTCAGCAAGTCAGAGATGTAGTCGGGCTCCCCGGGGAGAGGGGGAGGGTTGAACAGGACTTGCCCGTGTGAGTACATCCAGTTATACAGCTTTTTCTCCAGGGCCTTGGACACCCTCTCGGCGTCCCTGGGAGATATGCGCTCCAATTCTTTGAGGTTTTTGTCAATTATGGCTTGATTCGGGAGGGCTGTCCCCAGCTCCTCGTTCCACTCCAGGGCCCGATAGACAACTATGCATCTGCCATCGGGGAATATCTTGGACATCATTATTTCGGGGAAGATGAACTTCAATCCCTTCTCCCCCAGATTGAAATCGTAGTACGCCGGGCTCATCCAGAATGCACAGATCTCGGCATGAGGGTTGCCGCGAAAGCCGGATGCCGGCGTGGGGACAGTGCAGGCAGCACCGCCGAGCTCGTTTCCCTGCTCGAAAAGGCCTACCGTCATGCCGTTGAGGGCCAGGTAGCAGCCCATCACCAGGCCTTCTTTGCCTCCTCCGATTATCACCGCATCGAAGCTTGCGTCAGCCATTTGTGACTCCTTCATTGACACGTTCTATTTTTTCGAGCTTAGGAGCGAATATATTTCATAATCATCTCGCACAGCGGGAAGACCATCTGATAAATTTTGTCTGAGACCATGCTGGTTACAGACCGTATAGTATCGCCTCCGAAGTAGAGACCGCGTATGTTGGGAGACTGCATGTCAAGCTCTGTGGGCACCGCAGCCCAGGAATATCTGCCCCAGTTGAGCTGGAGAGTCATTCCCTTGAACTCAATAGCTTTGGCAAACCCTGGGAATGCCTTTTCCACAGCCGATTCCCATCTTTTATTCGCTTCCTTAACCATGTCCATAGGAGTGGTAAGCCCGAAGGGAGTATCGGGAAGCCCGCCGGGGATATAAGAGTAAACGAGCTGTTTCCCCGGAGGCTCCACAGCGTTGTAAAGCGACCCTACGCACCAGTCTCCCACGTAGGTGGGCAGGCCATAGTCAGAATCGAAGATATGCACCCAGCCGGGGCCTTTCCGGGGAATAACCTCCTCACGGAGAAGATAGAATCCGGTCAGGTCTTCGTAGGATAGCTTGGCACACAGCTCAATAGACTTGGCCCAGTCTTTAGTCAGGAATTCAGGTCTGAGGATATTTCTTGATACTGCTTCGAAGATA
>Ga0172362_10001861_pt1 | contig 18191 bp, 17 predicted proteins | sample LakKivs1_kivu2a2_FD_114534 | JGI IMG/M metagenome (GOLD analysis project Ga0172362, IMG submission 114534) | Sediment microbial communities from Lake Kivu, Rwanda - Sediment s1_kivu2a2 | ecosystem: Environmental > Aquatic > Freshwater > Lake > Sediment | place: Rwanda: Western Province, Lake...
GGTCAGAGTAAAACAGTGCTGCGCCTGGCAATGCGTGACCTGTTGCCGGACGAGACACTCGTTCGCCGCAAGCAGGGGTTCACGCCGCCCGACCAGACGTGGTATAAACAGCATAACCTGGCCTACATTGAGAGCTTGATCCTGGGGCCACGGGCGTTGGCGCGGGGCTACTTCCAACCGGCAGCCCTGCGCCGGATCATTGACGACCACCTGCAAGACCGGTGCAATAACCGTTTCCTGCTTTGGTCTCTCATGTGCTTTGAGTGGTGGAACCGATTGTTTGTGGACCGCGAGCCACTGCCTGAGCCAATGAGCGTACATGAGGGGGAATTGCTATGGGCACTCTAGAAGCCTGGAGAGATACGTGGAAATTCAAGGTGCCTGGACATGCGGCGCTGTGGTACCTGCATCAGGCGCTTCGACAGGAAATCGGAACGCGTTGGAATCGCGCCGTTCCATTCGCGGATGAGTTGTTTGATCGCTGGGAACGGGCTGCTTTTCTGGGTTTTGGGCGAGGAGCCAGTATCTATGATAGTAGCCTGGTGCTGGGTGACGTTGTGGTGGGGGAGGAAACCTGGATTGGTCCATTTACTGTGCTGGATGGGCGCGGGGGGTTGGTGATTGGCAAATTTTGTAGTATCTCGGCTGGCGTGCAGTTATACTCGCATGATACAGTCAAATGGGCTTTGACCGGAGGAAAAGCACCAGAGGTGCGCCAACCCACTCGCATCGGAGACTACTGTTACATCGGTCCAATGGTCATTGTAAGCAAAGGGGTAACAGTGGGCCACCACAGTGTCATCGGTGCGAACAGCTTCGTCCACCAAGATGTGCCTTCTTTCAGTATTGCCGTGGGAAGCCCTGTACGGAGCATCGGTCGAGTGGAATTGGTAGGGGATTCAGACGTACGCTTCATTTACGAGGATGACGAGAACCCATGACGTTCTGCAAACTTTCGGTGGTTGTACCGGTTTACAACGAGGAGACCAACATTCAGCCGTTCTATGAAGCGGTTACAACTGTCCTGGATCAACTGGATATCCAGGCAGAGATTGTCTTTGTTGACGACGGCAGTCAAGATCGCTCGTATGAAATCATCTGCGGCCTGGCCCACGTGGACAGTCGGGTAAAATGTCTCCGTTTCTCGCGGAACTTTGGCAGTCATGCGGCGATTCTGGCTGGTTTCCGTTGGGCGACTGGTGACGCGGCGGTGATGATCTCGGTTGATTTGCAAGATCCACCCGAGTTGATCCCCGAACTCGTTCACCGCTGGCAGCAGGGGTTTCAGGTAGTCTGGGCTGTCCGAGAAGGCCGTGATGATCCCTTGACCAAGAAAGTGTTTGCAACAGCATTTTACAAATTGCTCCGTCGTATTGCTTTACCCGACTACCCGGCCACTGGTATGGATTTTGGCCTTCTGGATCGTCGCGTTCTGGAACAGTTGCGAACGCTGAACGAATTGAACCACTTTATCACCGGAATGGTCGTCTGGCTTGGTTTCCATCAAACTCAAGTGCCGTATTACCGCCGGTCCCGCCACTCTGGACAGTCCAAGTGGCCCATCGGCAAGCGGGTCAAGAACGCGCTGGATGCCATCGTCTCCTTCTCCTTCCTCCCGATTCGATTCATCTCGTACACGGGCCTGCTTGTCTCAATAGTGAGTTTTCTGTATGCCAGCCTTTTGGTGATTAGAAGAGCAGTGTTCGGGCTGGGCTCTCCAGGGTGGGCTTCTGTGATGGTGGCCGTGTTGTTCCTGGGCGGTGTGCAGTTGGTCATGTTGGGAATTTTGGGGGAATACATCTGGCGCGGGACTGAGCAGGCGCGGGGGCGACCCCAATATGTTATAATGGAGTCCATCGGGTTTGCTCAACAGGCTCCTGAACACTCTGGAGGATAAACAGTGATGAAGGTTCCTTTGACCCGTCCATTGGTTGGCCCATCAGAGCAAGAACTGGTGGCCTCTGTTATTGAATCTGGTTGGTTGACCCAAGGGCCAATAGTGGGCGAATTCGAGAACGCAGTAGCAGCGTACCTCGGAGTTGGCCATGCGGTTGCTTGTAGTAACTGCACTACCGCTCTGCACCTCGCTTTGCTGTTGTGTGGCATTGGCCCCGGCGATGAGGTCATTGTACCGTCCTATACCTGGATTGCTACGGCCAATGCAGCACGCATGGTGAGGGCGACGCCGGTGTTTGCCGACATCGACCTGGATACCTTCAACATCGCCCCTCTTGCTATCGAAGAGGCGATCACCGGGCGCACGCGAGCCATCATGCCAGTGCATCAATTTGGACTGCCAGCAGACATGGACGGCATGGCAGAGATTGCCCGACGCCATGGACTGATAGTGATCGAAGATGCGGCCTGTGCCATCGGTAGCCACTACAAAAACAGGCTTATTGGAAGCTTGGGCAACCTGACTTGTTTCAGTTTCCACCCTCGTAAGGTCATCACCACTGGCGAAGGGGGGATGTTGGTGACCGGTGATGCGGGGTTGGCCGCGCGGGCTCGCGCCTTGCTCAACCATGGAGCGTCGGTTTCGGACCTGGTCAAGCACAAGGCGGGCACTGTGCAGGCTTTGCTCGCCGAAGAATTTGCCGAGGCCGGCTATAACTACCGCATGACCAACTTGCAGGGTGCGCTGGGTGTAGCCCAGATGGAGCGTCTGGTGGAGATCCTGGCCCTGCGCCGGATGCGGGCGGAACGATATTCGACTGCCCTCAGTAAAGTACCATACGTGATTCCACCCCATATTCCAGGCTGTGTTACCCCCAACTGGCAGTCCTACGTCATCCGTGTCAGCGACGATTGCCCAGCAACGCGGAATGAGATTGCCCAACACCTGCTCGACGTCGGGGTCGCCTGTCGGCCAGCCTATATGGCCTGTCACGTGCAACCGGTCTACCGGGCGCTCTACCCTGACCTCCGCCTGCCCAATACCGAGAAAGCGTTGGATACCGTGATCATCTTGCCCCTCTATCCACAAATGACGGACGAAGAGCAAGACTATGTGATCAAAGCCCTACGGGAGGTCTGTGAGTCGTGAGCCTTGTTAGACGAACCGTCGTTTCCACCTCCTGGAACCTGACTGCCCACGCAGTGAGCGTCGTCGTGTTGCTCGTCCGTTCGATCCTGCTGGCGCGCTGGCTCCCGGTCGAGGTGTTTGGCATTTACACCTTTGCGGTGTCTATTGTGAGTTTGAGTTCCACTGTGGTCAGTTTTGGCATGGGACCCGCCTTTTTGCACCGCGCCCCCGAATCGGAAGATGAACAACAGGCGGCCGCGGTGCATTTTACCCTCAAGTTGATCTTTACGATCTCCTGGGCGGTACTGTTGTGGGTAGGTGCCTTCCGGTTCGCCACCGGGCCGACTCGCATAACGCTGTTGCTGTTGACTTTCACCACCGCTGGGGTGCAATTGACTGAGACACCCAGACTGATCTTGACCCGTCGCGTGGTGCACAGACGGTTGGCGCTGGCCGACCTGGTCAGCGTGTTACTTGCTGCCCTGGTGACGTTGGGGCTGGCATGGCACGGGGTCGCACTATGGGCCCTGCTGGCAACCGACGTGGTCAACGCGTCGTTGGCAATCCTGGCCCTGTACGTGTGGCGACCCGTGTGGCGTCCACGTCTGGCGTGGTTGCCTGCAATTATGCGCTACTTTCTAAACTTCGGTGGTCGCAATTTCCTCGTCACTGTGCTGGTCGTGGCCCTGGACAACGTGGACAATCTCTGGACGGGTCGCTATCTGGGGAAGACATCGCTGGGCTTTTACTCCAGAGCCTACGCCTTCGCTACCTACCCCCGCACCATCCTGGCGGCTCCAATTAACACGGTGGCCGGGGGTACTCTGGCAGAGTTGAAGGGTAACCGACCTCGTCTCTCTGCAGCCTTTTTCCAGATCAGTGCCTTGCTGGTACGCGGCGGCTTTTTCATGGCCGGGCTGCTGGCCCTGGTAGCACCCGAGTTCATCCGCCTGGTGCTGGGGGCCAAATGGTTGCCTATGCTGGATGCATTTCGTCTCATGCTCGTGTTCACCTTGCTGGACCCGATGCGGAAAACGACCGCACTCTTGTTCCTGGCCGTTGGTAAACCCGAACAGATCGCTTACACGTATTGCATACAGCTCGTAGCGCTGATCTCCGGCATGTTCCTGTTGGGGCCTCGCCTGGGCATTGCCGGCATAGCCCTGGCAGTCAATATCATGCTCGTAATCGGCATGGTCATCATGCTATGGCGTGCACGGACTTTTGTTGATATCTCACTTGGGCAGTTGTTTATCGTGCCCGGACTGGCGCTGGTCATGGGGATGCTGCTTGCACGCTGGGCCATTGCCCTACCCGGCGTGCTTGGCTCTGATTGGCGGACAGGTTTTGTGAAAGCCGCGATCTTTACAGTTGTCTATGGTACACTTGTGCTTGCGTTTGAGTGGCGGTGGGTTATGAGGTCGCTATCGTGGTTACGAACTGGCTCTTTAGGGTAATGTTTGACTTGTTTGCTTTGAGACACAAGTGAGATTGAAATGACCCTGCGGATTGTCCTGAATACAAACAAGCCCCATCATTTTGGTACGCGGCGGTTGTTCTTTGACGACCTGGCAAGTGCTATGGGTGCTCTTGGAGCCTATGTGGAACTTGACAACTGGCAAGAGTACCACAAGTTTGACGTCGCCATCCTGCTATGCCAGGACCTGGCTGTGCAGGCTGCTCGGAAACAGAATCCCAACATACTTGTCGGTTTGGTCCATCCGTCAGACATTACTCCAAGATTGGCAAGGGAGACGGAAAACGCCGATTTTATCATTTCGGGCTCAATCGAAGAACGTGACTACTATTTGAAATATAACTCGCACATATTCATCGTGCCCCATGTTGAAAAAGATTGGCGTTTGTACAAACACCATGTGGAGAAAGATGAGACCATTCTAGGGTATCATGGCAACAAGGTCCACCTGGGGCACTTTTATCCGAATCTTACCCTCGCCCTGGAAGCATTGTCACAGAAATATCGCATTCGGTTGAAAGCGGTTTATAACATACAGGAACTGGGATACTGGAAAGTTGGGCGTCCCCGTATGCCTATCTCAGACGTCCAGTGGGAGTACCGCACGCTAGGGCAAGAGTTGCTAGAATGTGATATTGGCCTGGTACCCGGCTTGACCCCAATTCCAGGGCGCCTAAGAAATGAGGTCTTGAGGGTTCTTGGCATAGACTTTGGGGATTCTGGTAGATATCCGAACGACTACGTTCTACGATTTAAGAACAGCACCAATGCAGGTCGAGCTTATGTGTTCATGCAGCTAGGTATTCCGGTTGTGGCTGACATGACCCCCGAGTGTTGCCAGGCGTTGCACCATGGAGGGACCGGCTTCGTGGTGTACAGCGCCGAAGGGTGGTACGACGCAATCGAACGGCTGATACAGAGTGCCCAACTGCGCCAAGAGATTGCCGACAATGCACACAGTTTCTTCAGGTCACGTTATGCTCGTGAAGAGTACGTCGGGCAACTGGTCAACCAGATTACATCTTTACTTGAGCAAAAGCGTGCAGGGACCATCCCTGATAGAGTCAGGATTCCCGCCCCTGCCGATCGCATGGAGCAGGGTAGGACGGTCAAAAGGTGGTGGGACTTGCTATTGCAGAAAGTGATGAGATAGCCAGGTTCTACTTCATTTTCCAGAGGTCAGGCTATTTGGGTCATTACTACAGTTCCTTGTTTAATATTTGTGGAGATGGCAAGGTTGGCCCGGCCAGGGCAATGGCATATCTTGGCGCTAACATGGTGAACAACGTCTACCCCTTCTTACCGCATCGCTCTCGCCCAGGCTGGTCCCTTATTCCGTCTCGACAACAGAGCATGCTGCAGGACCTGGACTGGGACCAAGTGGAGCAAGGTCTATCGCCTACCAGGACTCTCTCCAATATATTCTGGATGACATTGCCCTGGCAAAATATCCGCAATGTTCTCGGTGGAAAACTACACGTGTTGGATGTTGGTTGTGGGTCTGGAGACTACTTTGACCGCCTGCAATCGTGGACACACGGCATGATCCACTCATATCGCGGCATTGACGTTCAAGAAAGGCCAAATTGGGGCGGTTTGACCAAGACGAACCCCCAGGTTTCTTTCCAGGTCATCCGATCGCTGTTTTCGGCAAGCGATATTCTGCCAGAGACGAATCTCGTCATTACCCAGTCAGCCATTGAGCATTTTGAATTTGACGTTCTGTTCTTTCGTGAGATCAGAAAATTCGTTGACCGCATACCCAATCCATTGCTACAAATCCACCTGGTACCATCTGCTGCTTGCCTCTGGCTGTACGTAACGCATGGCTATCGGCAGTATACGCCTCATACAATTGACAAAATGACGGCATGCTTTTCGGAGCGTGACACTCAAAAAATTCTGGTCCCGCTGGGTGGCAGGCACTGTAACCGCCTTCACTTCTCTGCGCTTACACTCTCGAGATTGACGAAAGGGCGCCAGGCCGACCAGCGCAAAACAAACCCCCCGTTGTATGAACGTCAACTGAGCACAGCCATTTTGAAGGATGCTCAACGGCCGGCACAGAGTCCATCTTTTTATGCCGTTATTCTCGCATCCCACTTGAGCCTTGATTTGAGGACAGTAAAGTGACAGAAAAAGTCCGTCCCAAGGCAACCTCCTATGAATATGGCCCAGGTTACCAGTTAGCACAACTGAGCAAATACCGGAACAGGCACAACAATCATTGGGGAATCAAGATCGAACTGGCCCGCGACCTCGTAGCCCGGTACGTCCGGCCCAGGCTGCGGGAAAAGCCCAACAGTGATATTGTGGTAGTTGATTTGGGTTGCTCCATCGGGACCTTTGCGATCGAGTTTGCCAAACTCGGATACCGCTGCTACGGGGTGGACTTTGACCCTGCCGCGCTCAAGATTGCCAGGCAGTTGAGTGCAGAAGAAAACGTCTCTGTAGAATTCGTTCAGGCAGACGTCGCGGACTGGAAGCGAGAATGCCCGCCGGTTGACATCGCGATCTGTTCTGATATATTCGAGCACTTGCACGACGATGAGTTGGGCGCCTTGCTGCAATCTGTGAGAAAACAACTCTCTCAGGCAGGCAGTCTCGTCTTCCACACATTTCCGACCCAGTACGACTACCTGTTCTTTAGCCGGAGTTATGTCCGATGGCCTCTGCTTTTGGTCAAAGACCTGCCGGCCGACACGTTCGAGCGTGTTGCCAGGGCCTATGCTTCTGTGATTGACGTCTGGCTATTGCTCGCCAAAGGACATACCTACCACGACAGTCTCAAATCAGCAGTGCATTGCAACCCTCTCACAAAAGAAAGACTGACGGACCTTTTAGAAAGAGCAGGATACGAAGTACTCTGCATAGAAACTGCGCAGTTGTATCCTTTTAAGGATGCCGTTCAGAAACAGTTCTTGAAGCATCCAATCAGTTACAGGAATCTGTATGGAGTGGCCGTCCCGAAAGCATACGGATCTGTCTAGTACACACCTGGTATTCTTTCTTTCGCGTGCCGTGCCCCTTTCCCAATGGAACAAGATGGGCATCCTGGAGCGGGAGATCGCGCTGTACCGGTCGCTCAGCCCCTACCTGGGGAGCGTCAGCCTGGTGACCTGTGGCGGAGCGAAGGAACTGGCTTTCCAGGATGGCCTGGGCGATATCCGCATTCTCTATAACCGTTGGCGACTCTCGCCCAATGTGTATAGCGTGCTGGTTCCCTTCTTACATTGGAGGGCTATGCGATCAGGAACGGTTTACCAGACCAATCAACTGGACGGGGCCTGGACCGCCATCATTGCCGGACAGATCCACAGCAAGCCCGTTGTCGTGCGCGCAGGTTACTTGTGGGCCGAGTTTTTCGAGGCGGAAGAGGGGGGCAGCTTGAAGGCCACGGTGATGCACCGCCTGCAAGCATTCTCCTTTAAGAATGCTCACAGAGTTGTTCTTACCACCGAGGCAATGAAACAGCAGGTCAGCGCAGCGTACCATCTTCCTTATGAAAAGATCAGCGTCACTCCCAACTACGTGGACACCGAACGATTCCGGCCGATGCCTGAAGTAGAATCGATCGGCGGGCGCCTATGTTACATTGGCCGGCTCCATCCACGCAAGAACCTCCGCGCACTGATCGAGGCTGTAGCGCGCATGCCTGGCGCTTCGCTCGTCTTGATTGGCGAAGGAGAACAGCGCCAGGAACTGGAAGACCTGGCCCTCCAATCCAGAGCCCCGGTGCAGTTCGCGGGTGTGCTGCGCCACGATCAGATTCCGACCGAAATCAACCGTTCCGAGATTTTTGTCCTACCCTCCCTGTTCGAGGGTCACCCGAAAGCGTTGATCGAGGCCATGGCCTGTGGAGTTGCAGTGGTGGGGGCCGACGTGGAGGGCATCCGCGATGTAATCCGCCACGAGGAAACCGGATTGCTCTGCCCTCCGACGGTGGAGGGGATTGCTTTTGCCTTGCAACGTTTGCTGGCCAATGCAGGATTGCGCAAGCGGTTGGGTGGAGCCGCGCGCGCCTTCGTGGAACAGGAATACAGCCTGGGACGCGTGCTCGAACTGGAACTGGCAGTATTGCAGCAGGTTCAACATGACCGGCCTGACAGGTAACAATCGTCAAGCAGACATTCTCTGTTTCTCCTCCACCGACTGGGACGGCGCGTGGGGTAGCCGCCAGCAGGTGATGCTGCGCTTTGCACGGCGGGGTTACCGCGTTCTCTTCATCGAGCAGCCGGCCGGGCTGGAGCACCTGCTGCGCTACCCCGACCTGCGCCGACGCAAAGTGCGCCGCTGGCGCGAGGGACTGCGCCTCGTCACAGACAATCTCTGGATCGCCAGTCTTCCCCCCCTGTTACCTGGGCGCTACTACTCGCCAGCCATCAACCGCCTCAACCAATGGCTCACCGTCCACTTCACGAATGTACGAATACACGAATTCGCGAACATCCCTCCATCCTCCATCCTCCATCCTCCATCCTCCATCCTCTGGCTCTACAACCCCGAGCAGGGGCCATTGATCGGACGGTTCGGCGAGCGCCTGAGCGTCTATCACTGCATTGACGAATTCACCGCAAACACGACCGGCCGCAAGCGCCGCACGATTGCTGCACTGGAGGCCGAATTGCTCGGCCGGGTGGATCTCGTCTTTGCCAACTCGCCGTTGACTTACGAGAACAAGCGCCGTTTCAACCCCCATACGTACCGCATCCCGAGCGGCGTGGACGTCCAGCATTTCGCGCAGGCCTTGGATCCGGCGGTTCCGGTGCATCCTGCCATCGCCTGCCTGCCTCGGCCGCGCCTTGGCTACGTCGGCCACGTCAACGAGCGCCTGGACTATGCCATTCTGGAACACCTGGCCCGCCAGCGTCCTGACTGGTCGCTGGCCTTCGTCGGCGACACGTACCCCTGGACGTTGGACGCCCCTCCGCTGCGGCGGTTGCGCGCGCTCCCCAACGTCCATTTCCTGGGCAAATACCCGTTTGCCGACGTGCCGGCGCTGGTCAAGGGGTTGGACGTCTGTTTGCTGCCCTACGTCGGCGACGAGCGCGCCCGCTATCGCAGCCCACTCAAACTCTACGAATACCTGGCCGCCGGCCTGCCCGTCGTCAGCACCGACCACCCCGAAGCGCAGGAACTGGGTGACGTGGTCTACCTGGCATCTACACCGGAAGTCTTCCTGGAGCGCGTCGCCCAGGCCCTGGCCGAAGATAGCCCGGCACGGCAGCGACAACGGGGCGCCGTCGCCCAACGCCACTCCTGGGACTCTCGCGTGGACGAAATGGAACGCCTCATCGCATTGTTCATTGTCTAATTGTCCATTATTTCACTGTTAATTGTCTATGTGTGGCATCACCGGCAAACTCCACTTTGATCCCGCCCATCCCGTGGATGAAACGCTCGTCCGCCGGATGAACAGCGTCCTGGCCCACCGTGGCCCCGACGACGAAGGTGTCTGGACAGATGGCCCCATCGGCCTGGGCCAGCGCCGCCTGGCCATCATTGACCTCTCCCCCACCGGCCACCAGCCGATGAGCAACGAGGACGGCACGCTCTGGATCACCTGCAACGGCGAAATCTACAACCACCTGGACCTGCGGGCCAGCCTGGAACAGCGCGGTCACCGCTATCGCGGTACCTCCGATACCGAAACGATCCTCCACCTCTACGAGGAGCACGGGCCGGGTTGCGTCAGATACCTGCGCGGGATGTTCGCCTTCGCCTTGTGGGACGGCCGGCGACGCCGCTTGCTCCTGGCGCGCGACCGCTTCGGGAAAAAGCCACTCGCGTACGCCGAGACCCCCGACGGGCTGGCCTTTGCGTCCGAGATCAAGGCCCTCCTCCAGGACCCGAGCCTCACCCGCGACGTGGACGAGGTGGCGCTCCATCACTACCTGACCTACGGCTACGTCCCCACGCCGCAGGCCGCCTTCCGCCAGATTCGCAAACTCCCCCCGGCCAGTACACTCCTGTGGGAAGATGGGCACGGTCAGGAGACCGGCCCGAGCAGGGGCTGTATCTCCATCGAACGTTACTGGACGCTCTCCTACACCCCCAAACTGGAGCTCGGCGAAGAGGAAGCCGCCGAGCAACTCCTGGCCCTCCTGCGCCAGGCCACCCGCTTGCGGCTGATGAGCGAAGTGCCGCTGGGTGCCTTCCTCAGCGGTGGGATTGATTCCAGCACTGTCGTCGCACTGATGGCCGAGGCGATGGGAGAGCCGGTCAAGACCTTCTCCATCGGCTTCGAGGATCAAACCTTCGACGAACTGCACTATGCCCGCCAGATCGCCGAACGGTACGCCACCGACCATCACGAGTTCATCGTGACGCCTGACGCGCTCAGAGTGCTCCCGGAGCTGGTATGGGCCTACGGCGAGCCTTACGCCGACTCCTCCGCCCTGCCGACTTACTACGTCGCCCGCGAGACTGGCCGGTACGTCACGGTCGCGCTCAATGGCGACGGCGGAGACGAGGCGTTTGCCGGCTACGAGCGCTACCTGGCCACCCGGCTGGCTACCCACTACGAACGTGCGCCGCGTTGGCTGCGAGAGGGGGTGATCGCCCCGCTGGCCCGCCGCTTGCCCGAATCCACCCGCCGCAAGGACGTCTTGCGCCGCCTCAAGCGTTTCGTGCTGGCCATGGGGGACTCGCCGGAAAGGCGCTACGCCCGCTGGATCATCCTGCTGGACAATCCCGACAAGGAGCGGCTCTACACACCCCAGTTCCGCACCCGGATGGCCGAGGTGGATTCACTGGCTCTGCTCGAACAGGCCTACGCCGCCGCCGACAGCCCCGATTTTGTCGAGCGTACCCAGTTCGTGGACGTGCAGACCTACCTGCCCGACGACCTGCTGGTCAAAGTAGACGTCGCTGCTATGCTCCATGCGCTGGAGGGCCGTTCCCCCTTCCTGGATCACGAGCTGGCCGAGTTTGCCGCCCGGCTGCCGGCCGACTACAAGCTGCGCGGCCAGACGTCCAAGTACATCCTCAAGCGTGCGCTGCGCGACTACCTGCCGGAATCCATCCTGCACCGTGAAAAGCAGGGCTTTGCCATGCCGGTGGGCCGCTGGTTCCGCCACGAACTGCGGCCCGTCGCCTACGACGTGCTCCTCGACCCGCGCACGCTCCAGCGCGGCATGCTGGATGGTGACGCCGTGCGTGCGCTGTTGGACGAGCACGTTGCGGGACTCGTCAACCACGGCTATCGTATCTGGGAACTCTTGTTCCTGGAACTCTGGTTCCGCACTTACGTAGACCGTCCACGCGCTGAACTGACCAGCCCGGCAGGCAGCCTCTTATGAAAGTGACGCCAGCGCGTAAGTGTGGTATACTTGGAAGGCACAACGGCCGCCGAATATTTCGCGGCCTGGCGGGATCTGGAATACGCGCTGCCTGACTGGACAGTAGACGTGCGTGAGATCACCGACCCTTCCCCTTTTGCCGACCGGGTCCGTGAAACAGGAGTGCTGATCTATGAACGAGCAAGTCCGGCTGCTCCAGACCGGGATTTGAGATGAATGGAGGTTTCCATGTCTTCACAAGCCTTAACACTTGAGGAATTGAAGCACATTTCTCTCGAGAAGATCGTCCGTCAAGTTCTGGACAAACAGAAACCTTTGACAATCCGAGTGTCAGACGGCCAGGAAGTCACGATCCAGCCTAGACCGAGACTGAAACCTTTGCTAGTCCTGGAAGGATATATACCTGAGGGTTGGAAGGATGCTATCTATGGCTGAAACTGAGTACATCTTGTTTGACGCTGGTATGTTCATCGGGGCTTTACTGAGAGGTGATCCACGCCATACAGAGGCCTATGCATCGGTCGAGGCAGCCCGCCGAGTTGAAGCAGGCTACAAGATGCTAGACCTGGCAGCAGCACATCATCTCACCGCGCGCCGCATTCATGATGCCAGGCATGCTGCTACAGCATTGGTGGCAGGCATAACGCGCGTATACACCTATGACGTTACCGATTGGGAGGTTTTTCGGGTTGACGGGTTAAAAATCGTGGGGCCTCAGTCTGTATTGGCTAAAGACATATAACCGTTGACCTGATGAAGAGCTTTTCTGACTTGCCTGTTTCCATACTCTACCTCATCACCGAACTCGACACCGGCGGGGCGCAGATGGCGCTGTTGCGGTTGCTCAGTCGTCTGGACCGCGCCCGCTTCTCCCCCACGGTTGCCTGTCTCTACAACGGCGACGGAGCCGTGGCCCGGGAGATACGCGCGCTGGGCATCCCGGTGTTCGACGCGCGCATGCGCCACAAAGCCGATCTGGCCGCGCTGTGGCGCTTGTATCGCCAGATTCGCCACGTCCGCCCGACGATCCTGCATGCCAGCCTCTTCCACGCCAACCTGCCCGGGCGCATCCTGGGCCGGCTGGCGGGTGTGCCGATCATCGTCTGCTCCGAGCGCACGATGGCCATGGAAAGCGAGTGGCGTTACCGCCTCAATCGCTGGACAATCGGGCTGGTAGACCGCGTGACCGTCGTCTCGACCAACGTGCGCGACTTTTGTGTTTCTCACGTCGGTCTGCCGGCACACAAATTGGTCCTCATCCATAACGGCGTTGAATTGCCGGACAGGCCTCTCGCGTCGCGTCTGGAGGCCCGCGCCGCACTGGGCCTGCCACCCGCCGGCCTGGTCATCGGCGCTGTCAGCCGGCTCGACCCTATCAAAGGTATACATTTCTTGATCCAGGCCTTCGCCCACGTGGCTGGTGCGTGCCTGGTTGTCGTCGGCGATGGGCCAGAGCGCGCAGCGCTGGAGTCGCTGGCTGATAGGTTGGGGACAACCAGTCGGATCCACTGGGCCGGGCGCCGGTGCGACGTTTTGTACCTGCTGCCTGCGTTCGACCTCTTCGTCCAGCCCTCGTTGTACGAGGGACTGCCGAACACCGTCCTGGAGGCGATGGCTGCCGGGCTGCCCGTCGTTGCCACCGCCGTCGGCGGCACACCGGAGGTCGTCGTGGACGGTGTGACCGGGCTGCTCGTCCCCTCAGGCGATCCCGACGCCCTGGCCCAGGCGATCACGACCCTCTTGTGCAATGCTGGCCTGCGGCGTACCATGGGCCAGGTTGGCCAGGAACGAGTGGTATGCCACTTTTCTGTGGCACAGATGGTGCACAGGACTGAGCAGTTGTACGAGGAATTGCTGAACAGTCACCCCATGCGACCTGGGTCGTAAGGAGATTTGACCGTCACCCATGTCTTTGCTCCTGAAGCGTACGCTTGTAATCACACTGGTAGCACTTGTACTCCGGGGGACCATGTTCGCGATTGTTTCTGGCCACCCAGAGCGCCTGTTCCACCCTGACACGGGCAGCTATCTCCAACCGGCCCTCAACCTGCTGGCCGGGCACGGTTTCTCGTACAGCCAAGTTCCCCCCTACGTACCTGACGTCTCGCGCACTCCTGTCTACCCGCTCTTCATTGCGCTGCTCTACGGCATCTTGGGCCGACATCCCCTGGTCGTCGCCGGGGCTCAGGTACTGATTAGTGCTCTAACAGTCGGTTTGACCTATTTGTTGGGAGCCAGGTTGCTGTCAGAGCCACAGGCTCGTACAGGCGGGCTACTCCTGGCCTTCAGCCTGGGCTCCATCATCTACTCTCTGTACATTTTGACCGAAACGCTATTCACGCTGCTGCTCCTGGGGCTGGCCTGGACGCTGGTCGCCTACCAGGACCAGGCGCAGAAACGCTGGCTGGTCGGCGGAGGGTTGCTGGCAGGGTTGGCCACGTTGTGCCGCCCGATTGCTTCCCTGTATCTACTGCCAGTCGTTCCACTGATCGGGTCTGCCCAGCGGAGCCGATGGCGACAGAAAATTCTGGCCGCGCTGATATTCCTGGTGATGGCCGGGCTGGTCATCGCCCCGTGGCTGTTCCGTAACTACCGGCTGATAGGCTCACCCACGCTGTCTACCATCACCAGTTACAATTTGCTCTTCTACAACGCCGTCTCGCTGGAGGCCGACCTGCGGGGCGTCGGCCAGGCCCAGGTGCGGGCGGAGATGACCGAGCGAGTGAGGGAAGAGTTGGCCCGACGCGGAAAAGTGGAAGACGAGGCGGCCCAGGTGGGCTTGTATCATGAGTGGAGCCGCCAGATTGTCCTGGCCCACCCCTGGCGCTACCTATACGTCCATCTAAAGAATGACCTGAACAGCCTGCTTCCCGACGTCGCCGATTTTCTGGAACTCCTGGGGGTGACCCAGGGTGGCAAGAACACCATCAGCGTGTTGAACCAGTATGGCCTGTGGGCGGCCGTGCGTCACTACTTTGGGGGGCAGATGTGGCTGCTGTGGTTTCTGTTGCCGCTCGTGAGCTTGCTGGGATTGACCTATCTGGGGGTGGCGGCAGGCTTGATCGCGCTGGTGTGGCGGCGAGCCTGGTTCTCACTGGCCCTGCTGCTTACACCAACTGTCTATTTCCTGCTCGTGTCCGGCGCAGCGTCTCATCCCCGCTTCCGGGCGCCGGTGGAGCCCTACATCTGCTTGTTGGCAGGGGCTGGCCTGGTGCAAATCTGGCGTTGGGTGCGCCGACGTCTGCGCCGTTCTGCTGGCAGACAGCCCCCACGAGCAATTCCAATCTAGGAGGATACTTTGGCTTTCTACCTGGTCACCGGTGGGGCCGGCTTCATCGGCTCCAACATCGTGGAAGAGTTGGTACGTCGAGGAGAACGGGTGCGCGTGCTGGACAACTTTAGCACCGGCCGGCGGGAAAACCTGACACTGCTCCTGGAGCGCGTCGAGCTCATCGAGGGCGACCTGCAAGACCCTGCCGCCGTGCGCCAGGCCGTGGAGGGGACGGACTATGTTCTGCACCACGCCGCGCTGCCCTCAGTGCAACGCTCGGTTGATGACCCCCTGGCCAGCAACGCCGCCAACGTCACCGGCACGCTGAACCTCCTGCTCGCTGCCCGTGAGGCCGGCGTGAAACGGGTGGTTTACGCCTCTTCTTCCGCCGCTTACGGCGATGGCCCCACCCTCCCCAAGCGGGAAGACATGCTTCCCCAGCCCAAATCTCCCTACGCCGTCTCCAAACTGGCCGGGGAACACTATTGCCGTGTCTTCGCCGAAGTATACAGGCTGGAGACGGTAAGCCTGCGTTACTTTAACGTCTTCGGCCCGCGCCAGGACCCCGCTTCCCAGTATGCAGCGGTGATCCCCCTGTTCATCATGAGCATGCTACAAAGTGCACCTCCTGCCGTCTATGGCGATGGCCTCCAGTCCCGCGATTTTACCTACGTCTCCAACGTCGTGCAGGCCAACCTGCTGGCCGCCGCCGCTCCCGGCGTTGCCGGGCGGGTCTTCAACGTCGCCTGTGGGCAGCAATATACGCTCCTGGAGCTGATCGCCACACTCGACGAAATCCTGGGCGTCCAGGTGCCCCCCGTGCACACAGCCCCCCGCCCCGGTGACGTGCGCCACTCGCTGGCCGACATCACAGCCGCGCAAGAAGCGCTGGGCTACCGGACCGCGGTGGACTTTCACGAAGGGTTACGCCGGACCGTGGCGTGGTATAGGGGCGAATAGCGAATAGCGAATGGCGAATAGCGAATGGCCCAGGTGCGCGTCTTACAGATGATCACGCGCCTCATCGTCGGTGGAGCGCAGGAAACCGTCATCCTCATCGCACAAATGCTCGACCAATCGCGGTGGGACGTACACGTCCTCTCCGGGCCACAGACGGGTTCGGAGGGCAGCCTCATCGAAAACGCCCGCGAGCGGGGCATCCCCCTCACCATTGAGCCAATGCTCGTGCGCCAGGTCAACCCTGTCAAGGACTTGCTGGCCCTCGTCCGCCTGATCCGCTTCATCAGGCGCGGTCGCTATACGATTGTCCACACCAACAGCTCCAAAGCTGGCATTCTGGGCCGCTGGGCGGCCTACCTGGCTGGCGTGCCCATCATCGTGCACACGGTGCACGGTTGGGGCCATCACGAGCGCCAGCATCCGCTGGTGCGCGGGTATTACATCCTGTTGGAACGGGCCACACAGCGCATCACCGACCGGCTCATCGTCGTCTCCCCCCGGAACACCAAGAAGGGACTGGCCGACGGCATTGCGACGCCGGCCAAGTACGTCACGATTCGCAGTGGCATCGAGTTGGATCGCTTCCGGCAGCCGGCCCGACCCCGCGAGGCTGTGCGGGCCGAGCTGGGCATCCCTGTGGATGCGGCTGTAGTGGGCACAGTGACGCGGCTGTCGCTCCAGAAGGCCCCGCTTGACTTTGTGGCGGCCGCAGCGCTCGTGGCAGCGCAGCGGCCCGGCGCACACTTTGTCATCGTGGGCGATGGCCCGTTGCGGGCCGAGGTGGAGGCACAGATGGCGGCGCTGGGGCTGACAGAGTACGTCCACCTTACCGGCCTGCGGGGTGACGTGCCCGACCTGATGCACAGCTTTGACGTTTTCGCCCTGACCTCACTGTGGGAGGGACTGCCCCGGGTCTTGCCCCAGGCAATGGCCGCCGGGCTGCCCATCGTCGCCACCGCCGTAGATGGCAACGCCGAAGCGGTGACGGACGGGGCCAACGGTTTTCTGACACCCCCGGGTGACCCGCACGCCATGGCTGCTGCTTTGCTACAGCTTCTGGAGGACCCGGCGCTGTCCAGGCAGATGGGCGAGGCAGGCCAGGCCAGGGCCGAGGAGTTTAGCGCGCACAAGATGGTCAACGACGTCGCAGCGCTCTATGAAACACTCCTGCTCGAGGCGAGTCCTCCTGAGAATGCCGGTGGCACACGGGAGACCGGTACTCTTGATTCCAAATGACGGTTATGTTACAATAGATTACCCTCCCGCAGGTTATGATTTGCGATGCTTGACAAACTTCAGCACGCCTTAGTATGCCTTCCCAATGTCCAAAAGCTGGCCAAACCTGCGGGAGGGTGAGCAATTACTCAGGAGAAAAGGTGGGAGAACAGCCTTTCGATACCAGGGTGCTGGATGCAGCGCTAGAGAAACAACGGGAAAGCTGGGAGAAAGAGCGTCAGCAGGTGGTGAGCCACGTTCTGCGATTGCTCGACCAATGGGGGCCGGTTTATGGGATCCGGCGTGCATACCTGTTCGGCTCTGTGGCCCGCCCTCGCCGCTTTCAGCCAGTTTCGGACATAGACCTGGCGGTGGAACAGATTGACCGTCTGTCCCTCTTCCAGGCAATCGGGCACCTGTCGAGTGAGATCGGTCGGCCTGTGGACCTGGTGGAACTGGCAGATTGCCCTTTCGCTGACAAGATCAGACGGGAGGGGATACTATGGACCCAACCATGACAATCTATGTAGATGTTTCTGCCGCTGTTCACCGCCGTGCCGGGTTGGGGCGGTATGCCGAGAGCCTGGCCCATGCGCTGGTGGCTGTCCATCCCGACCGCTATGCCCTCTTCTACAACCGGGAGCGGGGTGTAGAACCTCTGCCTGGCCTGGAACACTTGCCTGCCCGTACCGTTGCACTGGGTTACAAGCCGTGGCGCATGCTGGTCTGGTTGGGGCAACTGGCCCACGTCGGCCTTGACAACCTGCTGCCCGGGGCTGAACTTTTCCACGCCACCGAGCACCTGCTGTTGCCGCTGCGCTCCGTCCCCACGGTCCTCACCGTCCACGACCTCATCTTCCGCCACCTGCCGGCCCACCACAAACTGCTGAACCGGTGGTACCTGAACCTGACGATGCCTCTCTACTGCCGCCGGGCCACCCA
>Ga0172362_10001869_pt1 | contig 18171 bp, 16 predicted proteins | sample LakKivs1_kivu2a2_FD_114534 | JGI IMG/M metagenome (GOLD analysis project Ga0172362, IMG submission 114534) | Sediment microbial communities from Lake Kivu, Rwanda - Sediment s1_kivu2a2 | ecosystem: Environmental > Aquatic > Freshwater > Lake > Sediment | place: Rwanda: Western Province, Lake...
AAACATACAAATGTTTTTATAACTATTGTAATAATTTTATTACATATGTTACAAAATTATAACAAATATAAGGTATTGAAAATATTTTTTGATGATCCCTCCCCAAAGGGGATTGGGTTTCAATTAAGAGAAATTAGCAGGAAAGTAAAAATCGCCCCAACTTCTGTAAAAAAATATTTGAACGAACTAGAGAAAGAAGGGTTTATAACAAAAACAAAGCATAGAATATTTGATTATCCCATTTATTCTGCTAACAGAGACAGTGAAGAGTTCAAATTTTACAAGAAAATAGATATATTGATTTCGATAAAAATGAGCAAGCTACTTGATTATTTAAATAAAGAGTGCATGCCGGATGTTATAATTTTATTCGGTTCTGCTGCAAGGGGTGAGGATTTAAAAGACAGTGATGTTGACTTATTTTTATTGTGCAAAGAGAGAGAATTGAGCTTGCAAAAATTTGAGAATGAAATAAAAAGAAAGATAAACATATTCTTTGCTGAAGATTTTAATGAGCTTAGTTTGGAATTGAAGAACAATATCTTAAATGGTATTGTGCTCAAAGGTTATCTGAAGGTTTTTTAATGGAAGAAGAATTAATTAAAGTTACTCCAGATAAAGAAAAAGCAAAATCAATATTAAAGATGGTAGAAACGCGGTTGGAATTACTAGCTACCGTAGATCATGATAAATTTCCATCCCCAGTTTTTGCAGATTATTATGAAGTCATTAAAGAATTAATTACAATTATTCTGTTATTGGATGGGTTCAAGACGTTAAGTCATAAAACTTTGATCGAGTACTTACAAAAAAATTATGAAGATTTTAATGAGTATGAGATTGATTTTTTAGATGATTTGAGGATAACGAGGAATAAGATATCCTACAACGGGTTTTTCATAAGACCAGATTACTTTAAAAGAAAAAAACAAGATATACTCAAAATAATCCCTAAACTCAAAAAAATAATAAAGAAAAAATTAGGATAGATTTGAACTTTTTTAAATTAACATATTCGTCTGAAACATCACTATTTTATTAGAGAATTGACAAATAGATATTATGAGAGTCAAGTGGTTACTGGCAGTTTTAATATTGATAGTCTTTATTTCTGGTTGTGTGGAGCAGGGTGGTGATGGAGTGACACCAGTGTATAACGATAATGCATTAAATATGGAAGTAAAGATACAAGAGAAAATAGAGAAAAGAAGGATACTTCCTGGGTCGACAATAAGGATGGTTGTCACTTTAACCAATCAAGTTGAGAATGCTACTGATGGTGTGGATTTAAAAATTACCAACCCTTATGGGATTCAGATTTCTAAAGTGGATTGTGGTTCTGGTTGTGTATGTGAATGGCCCAATGATGTAGAAAAATCTTGCACTTTTGGAAAGTGTTATTATAATGGTTGCTATTATAATTCAATCCAATCATTAGACAAAGAAGAAATAACTTTTGGTCTGAAGATTCCTACTGAAGAACAAATATCTGAGATGGGACGAGATTTGCAGCCGAAGATTGTTTTGAAATATAATTATAATGGGGTTTCAGCTCTTTATATCCCAATCTACAAGTACGGGGAACAGCCAACAGAACCGAAGAAAGAAGCCACTCAAACTACTGGGCCTATAAAAGTTGATATGAGCAGCGATAATTGGGTTAGGGCAGGAGATCTATTCCCAATTTATTTGACTGTTAAAGATGTTGTCAATCCTTCAAAAAAATTAACTATTAACAAAGATGATTTCACTATGACCATAGATCATGCTAGTATTAGTGAATCGACCATAGGAAGATGTGACTTTGAAAAAACTACGGTTGTAGAAACTGTGACCACTATACCTATAATAGATTGTCATTCAAAATCAGAATCTGAATGTGTGGATCCTTGTTTCCCATGCGAAGACCGTAGTACTGGAGAATTCGTAGAATGTTGCAAGAAGGGTGAAGCATGTCATGCAGCTGGTTTTTGCGAACAAAAAGTTATAACAACTTCATACTCGTATTACATACCAGAAGAAAACATAACTCTTCCTTTAAAGAATCCAATAGTTTGTACTTTGAAAGCAGAAGAACCACAAGCGCCGATGATTAAAGCGCCAATCATAATCGGCTATTCTTACACTTATGAAGTAGAAAGGACTGAAACGATTAGAGTAGAAAAGGCTTTCTTAGGAATCTTCTAATTCTTCAACTTTTTTAACCGAGGAAAACTAATCTTATAATTAAGCACTAGTGACGTTTATGGGGAAATTTTCATTAAAAGGTTTGAAAGGTGGGTTAAAGGGGTTAGGGGGAAAAGTTAAACTTCTTGGCGGTAAAGCAACAAATAAAGGTAAGGATTGGCTAAAAGAAAAATGGGCAGGTAAATTACAAACTTCTTCACAACCTGCAAAAAAAGATGAATGGGCAGAGTGGGCTGGGGTTCCAGCAGAAGTTGCAGCTGCAATGAGAGGGGAAGGGCAGAAAACTGAGGAAGCAAAAAAACCATCAATTGGAAAACAACCAACACCTGAACAAAAAGAAGAAGCCATGAGAAGAATAAGAGGAGAACATGCAAGAGACGAAGAAATAGAAAGAATAAAAGAATTTTATGAAGGAAAGAAAAAAATAGGGTTCAACACACAAAATATCGGTAAAAAAATTGGCGGTGTCATAGCTTCAGGAGTAATGATGGCTGCTGCATATGGTGGGGCATTCCTCTATTTTCCAGAATTCACTCAACTAATTCTGATCGTCGGTGGTATAGCATTATTTTTCATCATAATTTCTATGTTCGTTAAGAATGCTGGTGGTTATCTTTTTTTAGGTTTCTTCGCAGTGTCTGGATTCGCTCTTTGGCAGGTTGGCATTTTAACGCCATTTATAGATCAATACCTTCCACCTGTTGCAGATGCGCTTCAAAACATGTGGGTTTTTGTAACAGACGTATGGTTCAACACTCAATGCATCCTTTCCAACCCTGCTAATGCAGATGCATGCATGAAAGCCAGACAAAGAAATGCAACAGAGAGTGTTAATAAATTAGGGCCATACGAGACAGTAGAAATTAAGTGGGGTAGAAGGTTAGATGGTAGTTATGATACTGACCCAGTCGAGAGCGGACAGGATTACACTTTGGATGTGAGTTTCTTTAACAAGAATAACGCGGTTTATGAAATCAATTTTACTGAAATAAATGCATACACGACTATCACGGTTGGTGAGAATCCTACTGTAACTTATAATACTACACCTAAATCAGCTTTTACTGGAGGAAGGTATACTCTAGACCCGAAAGAAGAATTGCCGATCAGGTTTAAGACTTTTGATTTGCCCGACGACTGGTCATGTTTAGGAAGTCAAACTTTTAAGGTCAATGCTACTACAGAGCAAAAAAGTGGTGGATGGAGTGATTTTGGTATGGCTCCTTCTGATGAAGATAATTTTAGGAATTTTATCCACAAGTTTAATCCGCACATAAACGCTGAACCCGGGCCTTTGAACATATACGTGTATACTGATCCTTGGGGTATATCTGCAGAAGATTTTATTGGTGTTACTGGTGATGATAGGGTTGAAGTGATAATAAAAATCCAGAACAAAGTTAAGACTGGAACTGCAGAAATAGACAAATTATATTTAGTTCAAAATTTTGAAATACCGGCAACACTTTTCACTATCAATATAGAGGATTGTATTGGAACAGGTAGGTTAATCGTTACACCAATGCAAATTACTCCAATTATACCAGTAATTCCAGGAGAAACTACCACTACTACCATGCCTATAACTAACGTTATAGTTGAAAGAAAATCTGTAGAAGGAGTAGCAAATTGTGCTCCAAATTGTTTAGAATTCACGTTTAGTCCGACACTTAAAATCAAACCTGACGGTAAGATAACAATCTCATGCAGGGTTGATGTTAACGAACTCCCACCAGCAGAATACACAGATCAAATACGTGTCTTTGCTGATTTCAGATATACTCAAGAATGGACTAACCCGATACCATGTTTAACTTATGCGTAGATAGAGAATATTAAATAAACGACTTTCTAGTTGTTGCTGGTTTACAAGATTCTAAGCTGGTATGAAGGTTGAACACCAGGGACCATTGTTTTGGCATGCAGCACCTGGTATCGTACTGAAGTACTTAGTTGCACAAGCTTGTAAATCTGTAGATGGTGTAGGACCAGCAGCTTGAGTCCAATCTCCCCCATTCGCATTCTTACAACTAGTACACCAACTTATAGCCATAGACCTGCATTCCTGTTCACCTATAGGTGCTCCTATAGCATATGTGTAGACCAAGTAAATAACGATTCCAACAACTATTATCCCAACTAAAAGATACAATATAGTTTCAATAGCTATTCCTTTACTCATGACAATAAATTTCTCTTCTTTAAATAAATAATTATCAAGTTTGAGAGTTAATCAAAAATAAATTTTATTCAATACAGAAACGACAAAAATCACGATTCAAAATACTCGCAACCGTTTGCAGTATTACCATCATAATTATACCAATCAGTCTCACAGGTGTAAATGCATGAACCTTTTGCTTGGCATCCAGTAAATGCACAAAACATACCACCGCCAGCACAATGACAACCTGCAGTGGTCTTCGAACAAGTGTTGTGTGTAACTGAAGCATGTGGTAACTCATTGCACCAAGGAGTTGGGTCATCACAAGTCGGTGGCTCACAACCATCTTGACTACAAATATATGATGGAGGTTGTACCGTACAACCACCTGCTATTGGTTGGTTGCAACTTCCTGTCAGGATTGTGTGCGAATCCTCACAACTCAAACTCAACTTATAGTTTTTACCAATGAGGCCCACACGATTAACTCTTATGTAGTATGTCCCTGATGGAAGTTCTTTATCACATTGTTCTGCTCCAGAAAGTTCGGGCCCACAACAACCAAGGCTAGTACACGATGATAACGGACATGATTCAGTTGTCCAGTTTGTATAAAGGTTATAGTTTACCCCGAACCCTGAATAATCTAGTTTAACGTAAACATGTTTTGGTGAGTTTAAGGTAAATTTAAAGTATTGAGAAGTTGCAGTGGAGAGATTGATGAAACTCTGGCCACATTTTATCTCACATGTATCACCCGGAGGACAACTATCAACACATTCTGTGTGTGGGCAGATATCAGTCATATTATTTAAAGTATTCTGACACCAGGCACCATCACCGCAATGATTAGTCACAACATTAATATCACTCAGCTCAACCTTTGTATCTTTGTTAACATCAGCAACAGGATCATATTTTCCATCCCCGCATATTGAAGGAATCTTTGATAAGACTAAATCGAGTAGGTCCTGACAAGCTTGTGGTGCACACTCTAACATACATGCACCATTACTGCAAAATTTTTCACAATTATGTGTTGTATAATTACAAAGTTGAATTGATCCATAACTTTGACAATAGTATTCATATAGCGTATCACCAACACATTCATCAGCATAAGAGCCAGTGAAATCTTCGCATACCCCCTTCACATCATAGTTTAAACCGTCTGGATCATCACAATCTATATCTTGAGTAACGTTGAAGTAATCGCATATATTGTTCTTAGAACTTATTATTTTGAGGCCAGAATCACAATCCTGAATTGGTGATACTGCTTGTGCTTCTTTAATATCTGAATAGTCTCCATAATCCCCAGCTAATACCAAAAAGTTTACACCAAGATAACCTATCTTCGTATCATCCCCAGAAAAATCGTAGAAACTGTAATTTGTTCTGTTGTCATAGACTGCTACATTTACGATTGCTGAGACTGAAGTGCCTAAAACATTTAAATCAAATTGAGTTGGGATATTCAGTTCTACTTTTATATTATTTCCCCACGCATTCGATAAGTCTGCAGCTAACTGAGCCAAAGCATCATTCGTTTTGTCATAATCATATTTGTCATGGTAATACTGAGCAGTTTCGTTTTTTATCAAATGGTTGATATATTGTCCATCCAACATATCTTCTACATGTTCAATTATTTTTCCTAGATTAGTGTCTATCTCAGAGTATTGAGTAAAATCCCTATTAACTTTATATTCTTCACCTGAAATTTTTGTACTACCTTCGAGACTTAATTTGCTAATTCTGTTAGGTTTATTGACCAACATTTTGTCATCTTTTATGTAATCTACAGTAAGTCTAGGACTTCCCCATACTCTTACTTCTCCTTGAGAAAAAGAGTCATATTGTTCCAAGTAGTTATCCATGTAGCAACTTGAAACCCAAGCTATTTCCTGTCTGGCTTTGTTTGTCATTATATTTTTTGGTGGTATTTTTTTGTTGCCGTAGATTTGCCAGTAAGGCATCTTGTATTTTGAAGAGTATGTCGAACGAAAATCAATAGGCAGGATAATGCTACCGCTTCCGAATGCATCGATTCCTTGAAGAGATGAAAGGTCAACAGCACGGAGTAAGGATCTAGCATAAGTTTCAACTTTATCCGCCAATGAAATCAAGGAAGCTTCCAGGAGATATCTTCTTCTTATCGTTTCTTTGCTGAACATCGTGCCGACGACAATGGCTTCTACGACAAGAATCACTCCCAAGGCTATGATAATGATTATTGGTCCGGCTATGCTTTTTTTATTCATTTCATCATCCAGTAATTTCTACTACATCATAACTTATCTCAGTAGTAAAGTCATCAGTTCCGTTAAAAGTCAAAGGAAATGGAAATTTTGCCGAATAATATCTAGTTCCTATTATAGGTGTTAGACCTCTACACCAATTGTGACTGGAATCAGGTGGGTTTGAACCAGCTGTGCCGACATAACAATCCTTTCCTTCTCGAATACACCCTCCGCTGCACCAACATTGCTTACTTCCACCAGACGAAAGACAATTATTACAACCACAACCTTCTGAAGATGCTTGAATTCTCATCCCAGTGATGTTAATTACAGCGTTAAAAATATATCCTTCCTGAGAAAGAAGTTGTTCGGAAATGATATCATCTATTTTATTTAACTCATCTAGTTTTTTATCCAGAGATCCGTAATAAGCCTTGTTAACTCTAGCAACAAAAGGTTCTCCATCAATATCCATAGATAATAAACTCAACGGTATTTCCTGAACTTTGTTCCATCTGTACTCATCCCACATTTGCATCGTAATATGATACTTGAAAAAATAGAAGAAGAGTAAAACCACTGCAATGACGAAAACGTACATGGCTAGAGTTATTATCATGCTAGCAAATATACCTTTATTTGTTTTTTTCATGTTATCACGCCGGATATTTTACATAAACTTTATTTCTATCTACTGCCCCGATCACTGCATGAAAACATCCTGCACCAGGAGACACCGGAACTATAGTCATCGAAGCACCCGTTCTGACAAAGGGTTTACAAGTAATTTTGCTGGTGGGAGGTCGAAGTTTCATACAAACTCTGTCATCACGAATTTCAACTAATTCTATATTATCAGTGTCCAAAGGAATCGTTACGTTATAACTCTCGTTTACCATACCCCAGTATCCATCCCAACTTGCCCTGATGAATGCCTGAGAAAGCCAGAAGCTGAATTCTGATAATGGAGTTTTTTGTAGAGTCAGGTTGGCAACTCCATGATTATAGTTCGTTCCGTTAAAAATAACAACGGGCATGTCTGTGTAACCTATTGTTCTTTTCGGATAACATTTAGATTCTGTTTTTATGCTGATATCACCAATCGCCCAAACTTCATTAGTCACCAAATCTGTTATCGTGAGTTTTTGATCATAAGATAAGAAGTCGCAACAACTTAACCACTCATCCCTTAATGGGTCTACATAGGGATATGGGGGTGAGTTTGGTTCACCATACAAATCAATTATCTCATACTTTTCGAGTTTATCCTTATCGAGTATAAGCTTTTTTGGTTCACCACTAGGATCTTCTTGAACTATTGGACTACTCGAGACAATCAACTGAAGGAGGTTTAACGCATTTCTCTGCGTATCCATTTTATATCTTAATCCAGAGATATCTAACCACTTTCCTATCATAAGCAATATAACAGCTGCACCTACAGCAAACGCAACCGTCAGGAAAAAAATAGTAGCCACACTGAATTCCATTAATCTTTACACCCCTCTGGGTCTTTCCACCATGTTTTGATATCTATTCCATTATCATAACCCTTTTCAATGTGGAGTACAAATTCCTCATCCTCAGCCGAAGAACAATCCTTTATATACACAGAAAGGGGAAGAGATTGACAATTGATTGTTTTAAAGGCCGGTAACCCCTCCTCTTGTTTCACTGCGATAACGCATATCATCTTGCTATTTTGATTTGTGATGTTGTATCTCACTCCAGTCGTCTCATTTGTGTAGTCTAACATAATATTCCCAGTTGTACCACTGAGAGCAGTGATCGTACCAGCTATATCGAGGGCAACCAATTCAGAAGGCCTGAGTATCCAGAAAAAAATGTTTGCCTCCACTTGCTGTATTAAAACTATTATAGTAACTACCACTATTATGAAAGTGAACACTATTATCAGAGTGTTTGTTGTAGTACGTTTTCCCATAATTATTATTTCTTTCCTATAAAATTAACATGGGGAAATTTCTGGAATGCAAACTTGATTATTATATGGGTCTATCTCAATCATATGCCCGCCTGAACTCAGTACATCACCAGTGCAACTCTGGAGATCCTTTTCTAAATTAATCCAATTCATACTTACATTTATCCACAAAGGTGTAACTGCCGTCTTCAACTTAACATTCAATGAGTATACTGGAGGGTTTAACTCCTTAAATGAAGTATTCCGCCAAATGCATTCTATACATAATCCCTTAACTTCGAATGTCGTGTCTATGATTCGGCCAGTCTCTTTAGCTTCCTTTATTAGGTCTTCAACTTCGTCTATAGATCTCATTTGAGCTTCAATGCATCTTCCTACAGCAAACTTGTTCACTAGAAAGTCAACAACAACAGCAAGTCCCAAAACTATGATTACGATTAACGCTAACATGAGCATCGATTCAATTTCAATCGAAGATTTTTTCATCAAATCACTACAAACAATTAGTGCATTTAACATAATCCTTTCCTATTTCAAAATTAAACTCCATATCCTTTGTCATGTTAGTACACTTAATACCACAATCACTGCAACCGGTTGGCACGTCAAGTACTTGAGAAACATTGAACCTGTATGCAAGCTTTTTGTCTTTTACAAACTTGATTACCCATCTTGAATTTGCAGGGTCAAACCAAATACATTCTGTGCAATACATGACTTTGAAAGTATAGTTTGTGTATGTGACCCCTTTTTGTCTTGCAAAATCCATTAAAGAATCCATGTTGTTAAAATAATCGTACTGGTAAGTTATGCACTTACTCTTTGTTTCTCCTGTCAATACTGGAAGGGCTGCAAAAACAACAGATATAACTGTTATTATAAACAGAATGATGATGAAAACTGTATCTGATTTAACCATAACTTATCATTTTTAACTTTAAGATGGAATGCCAACAAGTTTACACGCGTCCTGTGACCCAACACAATTTTGATTTTCATTTACCCCAGTCCATACGTTGCACCCATTCAAACATTTAGCTAGTTTATCCCCCAGTTTAGAACCTTCATTAATCCAAGTAGTTTGACCTGTGTTCGCCAAATAACAAGTTGAACACCAACCAGTAAATTTTGCTCTACATTCTTCACAATCTAAAGTCTCTCCAGTAATGACTTTATAAATAAGATAAACAGCAACTGCTAGAACAATGACACCTAAAATTATAGCTATGATGTAAGGAACTGCTACACCTTTCATGATACTATTTTGTGAAGACAGAATATAATTATTTATCAACCCAAAGTTTTGTTCCATAAATCTGCTACTACTCTTTTCAGACTATCCAAGAATCCCGGGAAGTAACTAGTGCTCCCACTAATAATAATGTAAACTAGAATTAGGATTAATGCCAAGAATATGACTGAAAAAATAACTATTAGAATTGTTTTTGAAACCATTTTTTATGCCTCGAAATTAATCTTAAGTGGGAACGCATCCGTCGCTGTAACAAGATTCATCTGATTCACATATATCCACAGCACTGTTTGGTGCAAACCCAGCCATTTGATTTCTCCAACCTCCCTTACCGCACATCACATTATGGTAACATACCTTTTTACTCCCAATATTAATTTCACAATATCCCTTACCACATTCATCTTGATGGCAAGTACACTCACCAAAGGCGCCGACACCTGTGCTGTATCCCATCGAATGCCAACCCGACCCGCCCTCATCACAATTCATCCCCCAGTAACACTGTTGTCCATTATCCACGATATCGTTATATGGTCCAGTGCCATTTGTACAATATGGAACATCACCTGCTTTTTTCGGGGTTAGTAGGCCAATATAATTTACATATCCCGTTTCTCCTAGTGTAGGATCTGGGGTTTCGGGCAAACCTTCTTCGATTCTTTCTTCAGAAGTTGGGTAATATGTTATTAAAATAGCATCTATGTTGGTCCAAGCCCAAGCACCATCTTTAGGTCTAAGAATAGCTGTTTTGTTGAATTCTATAATTGAGCCTAGAAGATAATTTCCGCCATGAGCCTTGAGTTCGCCAGGATTGGTTATGTTGAACCATCCGTTATTTTTATCATGTAGATAGACATCAAACACAGCATAATATTCAGGTTCGTAAATCGCGCCGCCTTGATAATTTATCAGAATACCATAAACAGGCCTAGTCTTGCCGTCTGGGGCAATTCTTATGAACAACCATTCATAATAATATCTACCTGAAACGACGCTGCATGTTCCCATTGGGTTGTTATTACACCAAGCTGACTTTAATTCTTTTGGTGGTGATGCTGATCCAGTGTAGGAACCGTTGCACATTACAGCACTATAACCACCAGAACAATGAATTCCGTCATACACAAACTTGGCCGACCAACCCCCAGCATAATCCCAAACAATAGCTGGTGGAATATAAACCAATATATTCTTTGGGTAAGATACACCATAACCATCTTCTCCATCACCAGACCACCACATATTCTGTGTCATATCAATCCCAAAGTCATTTCCAGTATGAGTTTCTGTCGTCAAACATGGTGCAGTAGGAGGACCTTGATCATAGACATCATAAGTACCGGATTTGCAACAGATGTTTGAATAGGGATCAAGACCCCACCTTATTTCAATTCCCCCTGGACTCAAATATTTGCATAAACAAGTCTGTGGGTCATAACATTTTTCACATTTACTCACTCCTGGTTCTGTGCAAGCCACTTCCCATTCCTCGCACATCTCCATCTTTCTACCCAACAGGTCATTCCATTGTTTGTAATCAGTTATCCATCCCCACTTCATACGACGATCCGGATTACTCACATCATTAATAGTAATAGTAACAGGATTTTCACTTGTATTCCAACCCGGGTCATTATAAAAATCACCATCTCCATTTCCATCCATGAAAGCATATACTTCGTAATTTCCAGGAGTGCCTGACATAACATCACTGTCATCTGAATTCCAATCAGTACACTTATTGCCATCTGTCGATACTATACATTCAACATCTATCTCTGTCAGTGGCTTAACAACATCTGAACTAAATCCTAGAACCAAGTCTGGATTCCAAGCAACCAACTTAATCCTCCTCCCACCACAATCAGTGAAACCCGTCGCGTTGATTAAATTATCAATCGAAATTCCCGGGTTCAGTAAATTAGCTGTTTTTAATTCTATACCACCAACGCATTGTTCTACTACTAATGTTTTAGTAACTGAATGAGACAAGCCTGTTGCCTGATGGGTTGCTGTTACAGTAATGTCGTAAGTTCCACTAACATCTGATTTACAGTACAAGTAGGTTGCTTTCTCATAAGGTGGCTCTGGAGCCGTAGTGTTAGGAACTGTCAAAGTATTTGTATCAAAGAAGCATTGGACAGATGCATCGTCTGGAGTAACAATAAGATCAAAATCTTCTGTAGTGCTAAACCAACTCTCGATTTTAACCTCCGAGTTTGCCCAAAGACCCCGTCCAACAGGTTTTGGTTTAAATTCATCAAGAGTTAACTTGAAATCTACAACCTCCAACGTAACATAAGTTCCTGTCTCGATATTACCAGCCTTAGAAGTTACGAATATAAAAATTTTATGAGGGGTTCCTAACAGTTCTGTATAATAACCCTCATCATAATTGCCCAACCCATCTAACCCATTTTCATTTATCTCACAGACTAATTCAGTAGTTACAGTTTCTGTATCCTCTGCATAAACAGGGTTCTCAGTAAGAGAGCAAAAACTAGGTATCTGATTACTGTCTATAGTAAAACTAGTTCCTGTCCCGAGGTCGTTCATTATATTGATGTAATAATGTTCTTCTTTACCCAGAGTAGTTCTTATGTTTGTCGGATCTACATTTACGTAGAAAGCACCAGGCCTGATTGTAGTCCCGTTGATGTGTACGTCTGCACAACCCTCATTCCCAGGAAAACCGGTCAAGTAAAATTCAGCCCAAAAATACAAGTCGCCCTTAAAAAGACATTGTGTGTATCCAATGCAGTTTGGGCTTGCAAAACAACCGAACAACTCGCGGGATTGATTGGCATCCAGCCAAACATCACCAAACCCCCTATAATAATCATAATAATAACGATCATCGGTATCGTATATTGCTCCAGGAGTCATGTAGGTTGCTCCACCCCAAGAAGGTGTACGGCGTGGTCCATAGTTTTCGCCACAATTACAGTCACCTATCAATATTCCATCAGGTGGATAACTGTACAAATAAGGAAAATTTGCTTCTGTTGTGATGAGGGCAGAGTATGTATTGCCACCCACCATCCAGAACCCTGTCCCATAATCACCTTCAATACTTAAAGTTAAATCAGTATACCAAGCTGAGCTCAAACTTATGTAACATCCCTTTAGAGGAACATTCCCTTTTAAGGACTGGTTTAAAAAATAGTTTCTTCCACAAACAGCACCAGGTCCTAAATCATAAAGATCTGGCCATCGACTGTAACATATATCATCGCATGACAACGCACAAACACTCGAATCACTAGTTTTGCTCATGAAACAAATATTTTTAGTCTGAGGTGTGTTACATCCCCTAGCACACATAGCCAAGCTGCATGCATAGTTTTTTATGAGAGTAAGTCTTTCTGGTTCGAGAAAACTTGTATCGACTGGCCCCATATGACTCCAAACAATCAAAACCATCACAGCCAACAATATAAGGAATAGAATCAACAGGATGATCATTCTTATACTTATCTTATGCATCTCTTCACCAATTCAACATATCCTTTATCCAATCCATGAATGCTTCTAATATGTTTGAATAATTGGTGTAAAGCCAATACAGAACGATGACTAGTGTGACTATCAACAGGACAACTTCTATTATAAATTTTATCGTTACCATGATTATCACTAACACATTCCAGGGAATAACAAACTTCCCCAACCTCCCATCAACCCACACATCGCTTGATAGAATGATGCGATTATCTTGTCAAACATCTCCGAAATACCTTCACTTCCCTTTTGTAGGAAAACCCACACAAGAGCTATCACGACTATAGCAACGATGATAGACATTATGATTGCCATTTGATGTCCTGTAATTCCCTTTTTCATCAGCCCCACTCTTCAATTCTTATTATTGGTTTTATACCCATAACTATTTTCTGGATTATTCCCAGATGAAACATGAACATCAGGATCAAAAAAAAGAGTAACAATATCAAGAGAATCTTCCAACCAATAGCTTCTCTCACATCCCCTTTATTGTCCATCCAATATTTAATCATTACAAAAATTCTATTCATGTAGGGGTCCATATGAAACTAATTAGTCCTCCGAATATAAAATAAATTAGCAGTATGCAAAAACTAAAAATGCATAAACTAATGACGAGGTTCGTAGTAATAAGATAATGCTTATCCAACGGATCGTCACCATATTCTATGGAATCGATGAACGAAGCCAGCATCATCGTGATTTCTAGCATGTATATCCCCACAACGATTAAAAAAACCTCTGCAGGCATTATGCTTTTTATATCAACTAGCGATCCTATGACATCAGGTCCGAACTGTCCAGGATAAGCAGATGCCAGACCAGTAACGCTAGTTAGTATTCGAACGATTTGAACTAGTACCATCACTATTATAGTTGCCATGCCAACCACAGCTCCGCATGAGATTGGAACGAGCAGGTTCATCATTATCTTCATACTCGAAGTTGTTTCGTCGAGGATATCCCTCATATGCTCTTCCACAGAATGCATTCCCTTGATGTAGTTTGAAATGGATATTATAGCCTTTGAAACACCAACAACACCCTTTTCTATATAATCCGATATCATCCCCATCGTCGATTGAATCAACGGAGAGGGATAGTATCTTATTACTCCATACTTTTTATCGAACAGGGCTTTTTTTAAAGTGAAACCAAAATTCTTTATGTTGCTTAAAATTCCCTTAAAAAGACTGGATATCTTCAAATCCTTCGTCCTTTCGTAAGATTTTTCTAGGGCTGCCTCGACAGGGAGTCCGCTAGAAAGAGTATAACCAAGTTGGAACAGGACTTCACCGAATTCACTTTCCATTTCCTTAATCTCATCTCGGATGTCTATGTTCTTGTAAAAATTAAAGAAAGAGTAAAAGATGATGGCAAACCCAATACCATAAAGTATCAACAATCCACCCATGAGTTTTGACAATGAAACAGCCTCACTCGATAACGTCGTCAGATAATAGCCTGTTGAACAAAACACTGCTCCTAGCAAGATAGAAATAAATAAGGTTGGTGTTACTATTCTTTTTCCCCAAGCATTGAACACAATTTTTCCTCTTGGCCTTGCTTCAGGATGTTTATGAATATCTATTACTCCAAACGCGACAGGTCTTGTTTTCAGAGTTTGGTTCATTATATAGTAAACGACTAATGGTAGAACTGCATCGTAGAATATAAAGAGCATGATGGGTTTAATCGTCTCGGTAAGGAATATAGTTATTATCGGAAAGAGTATTATTGTTAGAACAGGTAACGTAATCCCGATAGTGGATATAATCATCAGAGGATTTCTAAGTTGAGCAGAATAATGTTTCATTCTCTCCATGTTACCTTGAAGCAATATGTTAACAGCTTCATCAAGCATTTTTTCTCTTCTTTCCTTCCCCTGAGAAATCGATGCTCTTATCAGGTTAACGGCTTCATAAAATTCTAGGTTTTCTTCCTTCCATCTCATTGCGAATTGATTCAATACGTCATCCGCACCACTGTGTTTTCCTACCGTGAGTTCCCAAGACATCTTTCTCAAATCCCTTCCAACCACACCTTTAACATTCGAAGAAGCAAACATTAAGGCTCTTTCCAAGTTGGGGACGAGTCTCAACGATATTACAAGATATAGAGCAGTTTGGACTAGATCAGATGTAGCTCTAATTCTGTAGTATCTAGTTAGTATTGTAGGATAAACTATCAGATAATAACCAAAACCTAAGAACGAAAATATTGTCAATAAACCATAGGTGGCAAAATCAAGTAAAAAAAGTATCAAAGAAATAACAATACCAATTATCGCAAAAATTACAGTAGTGGTGTAGATATAACCGGGTTTTATGTTCAAATCACAGAATTCTAATTTTTCTGACAATTCCTTTAATTGCTCACCCTTAAGCGGAAATTCAAACACTCTACCAAAATAATTACATAAAACTTCATACCAACTACTCATTCTCTCTTCTAACTTTATCTTAAACTCTTCAATTGGCATTCATTTATTATTTTATTTTAGTAAAAGATAACGTTTGAGAATTAAACTGCATTTTCGCATATGGCGACATGAGGGCATGTATGATAAGTTCCGGCACACCAACCTAATAAACATGTACCAAAAACATTTAAAATACAATCATAATGTGCCTCAACTGGTTTATCCGCCCAAATATAAATTTCATCACCTTTGTTAAAACTGCATTCATCGTATTTTCCTGGGTAGATGCTATTAACACAATTTCCATAGGTATCGCTTACCCATATTTGACCGTGAGAATTGACCTCAGCAATATCATCACAACCAGCATTAACAAACAACCATCCTACTGAGTCTGGATATATATCTTCGCCGCAAGCCCAACATCCTTCGTTGATAAACTCCCCCCTCCAATTCTTATACTTTATGATATCGTTTTTTCCAGTGAACCCACCAGCCCAAAAATTAAAGCTATTGGCATAATTTGTGTAGTTAGCTCTGTAAGTCATGTCTTCTTGCAACGTGTAGTTGAAAGCATATTGTTTTCCGCAATAATGTGTTGCTGGATTGTCCCCATTACGTTCCTTCCTTAATTCTAAGCAAAGGTCTCGGCAACCCTTAACCAAAGTTTTAAATTCATACTCCAAATCTACACTCTCTACTTCAATACTGTCACATGCATCATCACTGCTATCTCGATGGTCTCCACTGCACATAGCTATCGCGCAGGAAAGGTATCTCATGAAACGAGCATTTTCACCCTTTGGAGGGTTTAACGGTGGGAGTGCCCATAATCTCTTGATAAAAAAATAAGATGCTATTAAAAGGACAAAAAAAGCTACGACAACCACTATAAGCCAATCTGGTGCATTCTCCATTACTTCAACTCCTTCTTAAACCATTCCATCCATTTATCGTATATCATCTTTGAATCTAAACTCCCAACTTCTCTCCTGACTTCGTCCGCTATCAGATGAAATATCTCATTACTCTTTGAAGTCCAATCTGCTTCGAGTAAATCAGGATTTTTTAATTTATTAGCATAATCAACGATGGTTTGTTTTATTTTTCCTCTCAATTCAATATTACTCCAGACAGCATCCCAGTTACCATGCCACTCTTTCACTCTCTTAGCAATCTCATTTATTATGTAAGATTCCCCGTTAAGTAGAGTGCCAGTCGGTTTCAACATATCCTCTTTTGCTGAGTATTCCATCAGGTTTGCAAACCCACCTTCTTCAACCGGATCTTCCTTCCAATGTTTTCTAATTTCTGTCACTTCAACAACTCTTCTAAATTTACGTAAGCCATCAGCCGACCTGAGCATCCCACAAACTACTACAGCATCAGTAGCCTTGAAACTGGTTGGTGGTACGCCTAAATCATTAACAACTCTATCGAAAACACCGTAAGCAGATTCACCATGAATAGTTCCAGCAACTACATTTGCTAATGCCCCAATTCTCATAGCCTCATACAATGCCTTCGCTTCAACAGAACGAACTTCACCCACGATTAAACAAGTATCCCCTAAACGTAGAGCAGTCCTCAAAGCTTCTTCAGCTGGCAATTCAGTTTCAACTTTTGTTATCACTGATCTCGACTTCAACCTCTCGATGTTATAACCCAAATCTCTCAACTGGATTACTGGTAATTCTAATGTATCTTCTTGCGTAACGATTCTAAACTTTTTCATTATTTCGAGCATCGTTGCTGCTAAGAGAGAAGTTTTTCCAGAAGACCTACCCCCAGCTATCAGCAAAGCTCTAGAACCATCTATCAAGAAACTCATAAGTCCTGCGAATAAAGGGTTAATATACTTAACGTTCATGAAAAGCGGATAAGTCCAAGGTCTCTCCCTATGTCTTCTCAAAGCATAACCCATGCCTTCTGGTGAAAGAGTTCTAGTTATCACGCAAACTCTCGCTCTACCACCTGGCACAAATAATTCTATATCTAACACTGGATTAGCCTCATCTAAAGGCCTGCCAGATAAAAGTCTGAACCTAGTTGCCCAACCCTCTGCATCTTCTCTACTTGGTATCAAGTTAGTTTCACACTCTTCAAATTGATCATGTCCAACATAGATTGGAACAGTTCCGATCGGAGAATTTATATAAATGTCTTGAAGTTTATCATCTGTCAACAACACTTCTAGAATTCCAAAGCCGACTGTGTATCTTGCAAGAATGTTCGCCATCTCATCCGTCTCACTTGCTGTCAAATCTAAATTCCTACTCCTTACCAATCTTCTAACAACATCTTTACTCATGTTCATGAAAATTTCTCTTGTTTTTTCTGGTTCAGAGAATTCTCTCTCAGTCGGTTTATGACCAGCAAGGTATTTTCTAGCATCGTCCAAAACAGTATAACTTTCATCCGAAAGCCTGAATTCTGGTGGTGTTATATGAT
>Ga0172362_10001871_pt1 | contig 18159 bp, 15 predicted proteins | sample LakKivs1_kivu2a2_FD_114534 | JGI IMG/M metagenome (GOLD analysis project Ga0172362, IMG submission 114534) | Sediment microbial communities from Lake Kivu, Rwanda - Sediment s1_kivu2a2 | ecosystem: Environmental > Aquatic > Freshwater > Lake > Sediment | place: Rwanda: Western Province, Lake...
ATGCCGATTATTGCTACTTTATCTTTTATACTCTCAGGCATTTCGTCATCCTCCTTTCTTAGCCTCTCACCGGCCTTGCTTTCCAATAGTAATTGTGTATTCCTCGATCAAAGTACATCTTCCGGAACACCATCTCCACTGGCATGTCAACCTTCACCTGTTCAGGTATACGGTCTGTTAGATCGAGCCAGGCTCGGCCCCCTCCCTCAAAATCAACAAACACCGGTGTGCCCGGAGGGTCTATGACATCTGCCAGCAAGTCCAGCGAATATGTGAAGACTTTAGCCTTCTTATCTGCGAAACGATAATCCTCAAAGTTATCCTTTGAAAGACAATAGTAGCACACCCTGATGGGCGTCATGCCGCCGATTCCGAAGGGCATCTGGTACATGACATGGCCGCATTTCAGACACTTCTTGCCGTAAAGCCCCAGCACTTCCTTGCGGCTCCTCTTTATTGCAGTTAGTGAAGTAAAAGGTATCTCAGGCCTCCTACCCCGCTCTACTGTAACCAGATTTCGCCAGCGCAGGTAGGTGTAGTAGGGCAAGTTTCGTTTCGAGCTGATCAGGGTTTTTACGCTGAGATGATCTTTGGCCTTCTTAGTGATCGCATTGGTCACCTGGAACAAGAACGCATCTGCGCCATTGCCGTACTGAGCCAATAGTATCTTGTCACCCGGCTTGGCTTCCTCTAAAGCAGTGACCAGCATCAGGATGCCCATCGCTGCACCGCAGGTGCCGAGGGTCATAAAGAAGGAGTCTTGAATTTGTGCCATGCCGAAGCCGGCGCCGACGGCGACCTTCCCATGCCGCCTCACATCCATGGGTGAGCTCATCACCAGCTTTGCTATGTCTTTAGCACTGACCTTGCACTTCTTCATCAGCCCTTCGATTGCCTTGGGAAGCTGTTCCGAGTAACCCTCGTCCAATAGATGGCGATCCTCCCACGCACGGACAAAGTGGTCATTGTGAGCTCTCCATTCCCCTGCGTATTCATCCGAAACGGAATAGCTACCCAGCAGTTCTGCTACCACATTGGTATCACCAATGAGAAGAGCAGCTCCAGCGTCGCCATACTGCGCCTCCCCCATACCAGCTGGCGCCCCCTCCCGCATATCAGCGGTGGCAACCAGCATGTTCTTCACAGTTCCCGCTTTGACCGCATCCAGCGCTGCAGATAGCGCTTGCGTCCCTGAGCGCAGCGAGTTGCAGAAGTCGGCGGTGCGGACATCACCCCGCATGTCCAAGGCTGTGGCCACGATTGCAGAGCTCTGTTTCTCCTTATACGGAGCACAGGTGGTGCCAAGGTATAGCCCCTCCACCTTCTTCGGGTCCATGCCGGCAAGGCAGTTGTTGCCAGCATCCCATGCCATCGTCACCGCATCTTCATCATAGCTGGCTATCGACTTCTCGCCGGGTATTGGGAAGCCTCCCCAAGCCTTGTAGAACTCCTCGCGGACCACCCGATGATAAGGGATGTAAGCGCCGAAAGAAGTTATCCCAACCATTTAGTACACCTCCTCATTATTTAGTTTGTGAGGGCTAATTAAAGCCCCTATAATTAAAGTCGGCCCACAATCTAGCCGACTGCATCTGCTTCACGTAATTTCTTGATGCGAGCGTTATCATAGCCCAAATCGCGCAGTATCTCATCAGTATATTTGCCGAAGCGCTCGCTCCAGTTCCGCACCTCAACCGGGGAGTCCGATATCTTATGCATCGAGCCTACCAAATTTATCCGACCAAGGGTAGGATGATTCGTTTCAACTATCATGCGACGGGATATCAGGTGAGGATCGGACTCTAGCTCATCTACACTGTAAACCGGAGCAACGCAAGTGTCCTTCTGCCGCAGCAGCGCGAACCACTCGTCCCGCGTTTTGGTGAGAAAGGTCTTGCGGAAATAACGGAACATCTCATCCTTCTTCTCGCCTTCATCGTACTGGTAGGGTATGAAATCCTCACAACCTAATAGCTGACATAGATTGGAAAAAAACCAAGGTTCCAACGCTCCGAGGCTAATATACTTCCCGTCCTTGGTCTCATATATATTATACCAGGGATATTTACCACTAAGCATGCCTTCCCCTCTATGTGGTACGGGACCTCCAAGCAGGTATGGGTTTATCTCCTGGATACTAAGCTCCACCACTGCATCGAGCATGGACATGTCAACAAACCGCCCCTGACCAGTGCGCTCACGGGATAGCAGTGACGCCAGTATCCCGATGGCCGCTGACATTCCCCCTGCAGCAAAATCAGCGAGAACCGTTCCCGGGATAACAGGCGCTCCTCCGGCAGACCCGGTGAGCCCTAAAAGGCCGCCCATGGCTATATAGTTGATGTCATGGCCTACCAGATCACGATACGGCCCGGACTGCCCGTAGCCAGTCAGCGAGGCATATATTATTCGAGGGTTGATTTTTTTGACGTTTTCGTAGTCCACCCCCAAGCGCTGCGCCACCCCCGGGCGAAAACCCTCCATAACCACATCGGCCGTTTTAACGAGGTCATAGAAAACATCCCGACCAGCAGGTGATTTAAAATCGATTCCTATATTACGGCAGTTCCGCAGACCGGGGCGTACTCCGTCGAAGAGCATTGTATAGGGGGCACCACGGCGCTCGGGGTGGGCTTCATAGACCTGAATCACGTCAGCGCCGAGGTCGCCGAATGTAGTAGAGCAGAAAATGCCAGGGCCGAGCCAAGTGATATCGACTATCCTTATCCCTTCCAGGGCCAGCGTCATTTTCCCACCATTTTTACACGAAGAAAGGGCCGGGATGCAGCCCGGCCACTACAAGTATTTATACGAGGGCCTTACCTATGTTGACCCGACTGTGGAGCTAAATTAAACCCATAGGAACTATATCATGCGCCAGCAACCACTGTCAATGGTCAGCACTATATATCGACCGCCTCACAGGCCAACTTTTAGCTAGCTCTATCGCAAGCTCTAGGAGACCCAGCTTGTTCAACGACGATTATCATCAGACCTGTTTTCAAAAAATCAGGTCAGCCTCATTAATCGTACAGCTATTTTATACAGTAAACTATTAAATCTTGATCACGCCGCGTATCAGCTTGCCGCTCTGCAAATCCTGGAAAGCTTCGTTAATCTGATCCAGGCTGTATTTCTTGCTAATGAGTTTGTCTATAGGTAACTTTCCAGCCATGTATAGATCCAGCCAGCGCGGTATGTCGATCTGAGGGACAACATCACCCTGCACCGAACCAGTAATGGTCTTGCCAAGGAAGAACTCAAACGGAGCTATATTAAGCATGGCGGTTATGGGAGCCATCCCGGCCACCACAAACACTCCTCTAGCGCGAATCGAGCCAAAGGCTTTCATCATTACCTCAGGACTGCCGATAAATTCGGCGGCAACATCGGCTCCGCCACCTAGTATCTCCATGATCTTTACCTGGGGATCATCTTTCTTTGCGTTGATGGTGTAATCGGCTCCGAGTTGTTTAGCCATCTCGAGTTTGTTATCGAGGGCATCAATTGCAATCACCTTGGCACCGGCGAGCTTGGCACCCATGACTGCACTCAGCCCCACACCGCCGCAGCCGAAGATAGCCACGCTCTGACCGGCTTTAATCTTCGCTGTGTTGATGACTGTGCCGATACCGGTGGAGGTGCCGCAGCCCAGCAGGCACGCTACCTCCATCGGAGCATCCTTTCTGATTTTCACCGCGGACCGCTCATGAACCACCATCTTCTCCGCATAACAGGCAAGCCCAAACAGATGATGTACTGCCACATCTCCCTTATGCAGACGTATGCCGCCATACGGTAAAGAGCCCATCATCTGAATTGGCAGGTTTTCAACACACCAAGTAGGCTGGCCATTGTAACAGTAATGGCATTTCCCGCAGCTAAATGTCACCATAGTGATAACATGGTCTCCGGGCTGGAGCGTTGTCACGCCCGGGCCAACCTTTTCCACTACCCCAGCCCCCTCGTGTCCCGGCACAAAGGGCAGGGCCTGGGGCATTTCACCCTTCATGAAATGAAGGTCCGAGTGGCACACGCCGACGGCTTGAAGTTTTACAAGCACTTCGTTTGCCTGTGGCTCATCAAGTTTAAGATCCTCGATCTTCAGCGGTTTTCCAACCTCGTTTAATACTGCTGCCTTCATTATTGTCTCCTCCTTTAGCTATAATTTTTCTGGGTAGAGTTATGCACTCTCCAAGACTTTCTCCGCTTTAAGCTTTTCAATCTCTGCTTGCGACATCTTCAGCAGATCCCGGCATATCTCCTCTGTATGCTGCCCTAAGAATGGGGCCAATTTGGCGGGAACCGGCGGGGTCTCCGACATATGAAAAGGAATATTAGGATAGAGCCTCTTCCCGACCTCAGGGTGGTCAAGTTCTACTATAGCTTTGTCGTAAGCGATCTGCGGGTCACTCATTGTGTCAGGTGCCCGCTGCACTTCACCTGCAGCAACGCCAGCGCCCTGCAGCAAATACATAATTTGTCTAGGCTCCAGGGTCGCTGTCCATTCTGCAATCTTTTTATCAAGCTCGTCAACATTTTTCAGACGCCCCGTCACATCGGCGAATTTGGGGTCTCGGGTCCATGCCGGATCGCCCAGCGCCTTGCTAAAACTGCGCCACTCCTCGTTGCTGAACACACTTATAGACACCCAACTGTCCATGCCTTTGGCAGGGTAGCAATTGTGGGGCGCAGCATACGCGCAACGGTTACCCAATGGCTGAGGCACCTGATTGTTCATCGTATATTCCAGATACCTCTCACCCATAAGAGCGGCAGCAACCTCCGTCTGCGCCATATCGATGAACTGCCCCTTGCCGGTGCGGCGCCTGTAGTCGAGGGCAGCAAGTATAATTATCGCTGCGTGCTTGCTGGCCATATGGTCGGGGAGTGGTGAGTTGGAGCCTGCGGGGAAGGGATCTTCCGGCTGTTTCCAGATGGAGAGCATGCCCGAGGCCGATGAGAGCATCGGTCCATAACAGGGATAGTTTTCATGTGGCCCGCCGCTGCCGAAGCCCTGGCTACTCACATAAATGATATCAGGTTTGATCTTTCGCACCTCTTGATAACTGAAGCCCAGGCTCTTCACCACGCCTCCTCGGAAGTTTTCTGCCACGACATCACCCACCTTAATAAGACGTCTTACGAGTTCTTTTCCCTTTTCACTTCTAAGATCGACCCCAAAGCTGCGCTTATTACGATTCCCCTCGTTGAAACCAGCAACGGAATTTTTAGGCCCGAGTGTTCTGACAAAGTCCAGATGTTCGCTTGATTCAATCTTGATAACATTAGCCCCGAGCTCCCCTAATATCTTACCAGCATCAGGGATAACCGCCCCCTGACCAAAACTTATTACTATTACCCCTTCAAGTGCGCTGCGTGTCATTTCCATAACCTCCTAAAGCACCCCAGCATAACTGAGGGCGATCAGATCGTCTTTAGTGAAACCCAGTTCCCCGCAATATATCTCTTCGTTATGCTCTCCGAGGCACGGCGCAGCACGCCGAACCTCTGCCGGTGATTCTGACCACTTGTACGGCGGTCCAGGATACTTACCCTTGCCCGCTATCGGATGGTCCACATCTATGAAAAATTTCCTCGCAGTAGCATCAGCACTATTAACAAACGTGGGTATGTCATAAATCGGGGATATAGGAACACCCTCACGGAACCCGGCCTCCCACAGCTCTATCTGCGTGAATTTTGTAGTGAATTCAACCATGAGCGCATATAGATCATCTGCGTTAGCGACCCTATAGATGAAATTCTCCCATTCGGGCAGGAGAAGCACCTCGGGATTTCCCAGCACCCGGAGCAGTGCCTGCCAGTTCCTTGGGGTCAGCGCTATTACTCTTACGTAGCCATCCTTGCACGGGTAAACAGGATAAATCATTGCCCCCAACCGACCTTCGGGAATGGGAAGGTTCGATGCGCCAGCTACCAGTGAGAAGGAGTAAATAGGCACAGACCAGGGATAAAGCCCATGACGGGCGGCCTCGTGTACCGAAACATCGATTTTTTGACCCTTGCCTATGGCATCGCGGCAAAAGAGGGCTGAGAGTATTTGGATATCGGCGCATACCGATGCGGAATCATAGGCCGGGGTGCCTGGCAGCAATGTAGGAACCTTGCCGCCATAGCCGCTGGTAATCATTACGCCACTGAGGGCGAAATCGACAATATTGGACCCCTTATAGTCCCTGTATGGGCCGCTTAGTCCAAACTCGGTTACACCTACCATTATCAGGTTGGAATTAATGCCCTTCAGTACATCGAAACCCAGCCCCAGGTTTTCCATATAGCCAGGCCCGAAGTTCTCCACCAGCACATCGGCAGACTTGGCCAGCTTTTTGAGTATATCCTTACCATCATCAGATTCCAGGTTAAGCGTTATACCGCGTTTGTTGGCGTTGCGGTAGAGGAAGTAGAAGCTCTTCTCCGGATGTGGATCCCCGTGGAGGAATGGGGGGATTTTACGCCCTATATCCCCCTGTGGAGGCTCGACCTTCACGACATCCGCACCCATATCAGCAAGGACCTTGGTACAGTATGCGCCCCTGCTATCAGTGAGGTCTAACATGCGGTATCCTGACAAAGCGCCCTCTTGCTTTTTTGGCATAAGCATACCTCCAGCCTATAGATTTCTTTGTGAAATGCTCCCGAGAAGTCCACGAGTTTTGTTGTCATTCACTTCCGTATGAGAACGAACCGCTTTGCAGTCGTCCTCAAGGCCTAATGAGTGCCGGTGGTTCTTTTGCAGTGTTGAATAAAAAATCATAATTTACAACAAATAGGGCCACAGAATGCGGTCCTACTATCTTGTCCAAGGTGTTTTCCTTGATTATTACTCTTTGGAGTATTTAAGGTTACAACCCTGCAGCCCATCATGTTAGCATATTCTAAATAACATTACAACGATTTCTCAACTTTTATGCGTCTTTGTAAGATGCATTGAAACCTAGCATTTACGACCTTCGCTACTAGTCCAATTAAAGACTCTCGCTGCATGGATGGGGTTTTCGATAACAAGTAAATGGTATCTATTACATCAATTATGGTGGAGCTGAGGGGATTCGAACCCCTGACCTCCTGAATGCAAATCAGGCGCTCTCCCAGCTGAGCTACAGCCCCGTTATGACAAATGGTGGGCGGTATAGGACTTGAACCTATGACCTTCTGCGTGTAAAGCAGACGCTCTAGCCAACTGAGCTAACCGCCCGTGGCGCGCTTGGTGGGGCTCGAACCCACGGCCTCAGCCTCCGCAGGGCTGCGCTCTAATCCTATTGAGCTACAAGCGCATATTATTAAGTGCCGAAGGAGGGACTCGAACCCACATGCCCGTATTGGACACTACGCCCTGAACGTAGCGCGTCTACCATTCCGCCACTTCGGCGAATCACCACCCATAGAGAAATGGGCGATACTGGACTTGAACCAGTGACCTCTTGCGTGTGAAGCAAGCGCTCTAACCAGCTGAGCTAACCGCCCCAAAAGCACATCTATTTTAGCCACCACAGTTATATTTGTAAAGATAGGAACCCGAACGTATATCCGCCACGGAGCATACGGATATCCCGGAGTGGGGTTGATCTTCAGACAGCGATTCGCATTGACAATATGGCATTTTATTAATATGCTAGATGCATATTTGGGCTATAGGTTTTATCAATAAAAATATACGAGTCGGCGTAAAGAGTGAAAGAAAAGAAGGTACTGGTAACCGGTGGCGCAGGATATATTGGCAGCGTTGTAACTGAGGAGTTGCTGGCCTGCGGCTACAAGGTTGTTGTAATAGATGACCTGCGACAGGGACATCGCGATGCTGTGGCAAAAGGAGCCGAGCTCGTGATAGGCGACATCCACGACGAGACAGTGCTAGGTGAAATATTTAGCGGTGCGAAGATCGATGCTGTAGTTCACCTAGCTGCGGACAGCGTAATCGGGTCATCAATGACCGACCCCAGAGGATGCCTAGAGAATAATGTTATCGGGGGGATGACGCTCCTAAAACAGATGCTGAAATATAAGGTTACAAATATAGTTTTCTCGTCAAGCGCAGCCGTATACGGTGAGCCTAGAAATAATCCTATAGATGAAAGCCATCCTACAAAGCCGATTAATACCTATGGTGAGTCCAAGCTTATATTTGAGCGTATACTATCATGGTATGCCACAGGTTACGGGTTAAAGCATATCTGCCTGCGCTATTTCAATGCTGCAGGCGCCAGCGAGCTCTTCGGTGAGGACCATCACCCCGAAACTCATCTGGTTCCCAACGTGCTCTCGGCGGCCATCGGAAAAATGACCTCTATAGCCATATTTGGAAATGATTATCCAACCAAGGATGGCAGCTGTGTGCGTGACTACGTACATGTTGTAGATATCGCGCAGGCGCACATACTAGCCCTGAAAAAATTAAAAACACTGAGTGGAAAGATTTACAATCTCGGTAGTGGTAGCGGCTGCTCCGTACTGCAGGTGGTCAAGGCAGCACGTAAGATAAGCGGTAAGGATATACCAATTCAGTTCCACCCACGGCGCACTGGAGACCCCGCCATTCTGGTGGCAAGCTGCGATCTTTCCAAGAAAGAACTCGGTTGGCAACCTGCGTATACCAAAATTGAGGATATCATCAAGAGCGCGTGGCGCTGGAGGCTTGATTACCCAGACGGCTATCGAAAATAGAGACAGGATTGTTATGGGGATCTGTATTATTTCTCAATAAGATAGGCAATCTTTTCAGGGAGGGAATAGTATATGAGTATACACACAAACTACTACGTTCTTTCCCCTCAAGGCCGGAAGAAGTTCGAAGAGTGGCAACAGATAGGCATTAATAGTGGCATCCAATACAAAATCATCGAATACCTTTACAAGAAGAGCGCTGCCACAGTTGCCATGATATCCACTGACACCAAGCTTTCTCCCAAGGATGTTATTCCTCAGGTGGAAGCCTTCACTCAAGCCGGCTATCTAATGCCTGTTGAGATATAGTCATCCTTGCAAACTCAAAAAAAGCGGCTGTAATGAACAACCGCTTTTTGATTTCTATATGACCAACGAACAGACAAGTATTAGAAGCTAGTAAATCGCTATTCGCGATGCTTTATAGGCAGCAAAGAGAAGGAATAGATAAGCAACGCCTATGACCAACTCGCCTGCCAGATGGTTGCTCCTGCATATCACCGCTAGCCCAATGCCAACGACGGCGAGGAAGAACATAATATGCTGAATGGATAGATTCACTATAGTGCTCGAGATGTTGTAGGGCATAGCCTCGCCGAAGAACTTGATCAATATTGCAGTCATATAGAACATGGCAGCAGGTATCCAGAACAATGCCTGATGCCAGTCATTCCAGAACACCGCCGCCATCGTTGTCAGTATGATGGCCACACACAGATGTATGAACGCTGTCTGGCCCATACCCCGGAATATATCCTGCACGGTTTTTTGATCACCAAGCATATACTGCCTCCTAGGTTAGCTTCCTGGCCTTCCCCTCATAACGAAGCAACAATAATTGAACCGCTATTTCTCTCATACGTTTTGGGTACATCCAGGGAACACCACCAACACCCTGTCCATGGAGAATTTTTCCTCATATTTCTTTTTTCACTTAATGCTCGAGAACGAACTTGGCAGCCTGGTTCTTTAGTTCTTCCTTTATCTCATCCTCACTCATACCTTTAGCCGATAGCTTCTTGGCCGTTTTGTTGAGGTGGTCTTCCAGCTTCTCGTAACGCTCGACGATTGTATCGAAGAGCTTCTCAACAGTATCAATCCAATCCTGACTGATACCCAACTGCTTCAAATATGAGAGATGATTTGTCTGTATCTCGTGAGCCTGCTTCGGCCTGCGCTGAATAGCCTCTATGAAACACATGACGTTGGCGCCCAGTGCCATGAGCATGGCATCCGTCTGCGCCTTGGAGAAGCCTTCTATGACTTCCTGCAAGTTCTCGATGCTCTGTGAGAGTTCTGTTTCACCCATGTTAATCACGCCTCCAAAATCCACTTGGATTGTCTTAGTTTCTCATGCATATTGCGTAATTATATCACTGCCAGCGATTGTTACAAAGTGAGGAGACATCGTCCTGCCGATAACTCAGGCATACTTGACAAATGCTGCTATCACAATTAAAGTACGCTCTGCAGGATATTTTCGGGTCCATAAACGTTGAGCTTATTGTCATTGACGATATTACAAAGAGTATAGCGATAGCTCTTGTGGGAGGTGGATTGTGTCACGCTGTGCTAAATGCGGTCGCGATATACAGGATGGGGAACAATACTGTCCCGAATGTATCAAGAAACTCGAGGATGAAGTATTAAGTCGTAGGGGCGTTTCAAAACATGTAGCCGATATTCCGGATAAGGCTAATGCGCCAATAGACGACAAAGATAAACTCAAGTTCAAGAACAAAGTTGTTACATGGGTGATATTATTAATCGTCCTCGGAATCGCTATTGGTTTGCTTATATATTTCTACCTTGGTATCCTAAACAGGACATAGGAACTCGTTTTTCCATAAATACGTATTCAGCTCGAAACTAGTTTAGTTTCGCTCCATTCTCTCAAACCCAGCGCTATCACTATTCTTGATGCTTTCTCTAAAAACAAGAAATGGTGGCGATTGGATTCGAACCAATGATCGATCGATTATGAGCCGATTGCTCTACCGCTGAGCTACGCCACCAAAAAGCACGAACAAGGATAACACGACCTGTACGTGAGAGTCAATAATAATCTTACTCTATGGCCAATATAGCTTCTTGGCCTCTTTCCACAATTCATCGCGGAAGTTGGGGTGCGCTATATTTATGAGCTGCTCGCAGCGCTGGCGCAGGGTTTTGTGCCGCAGGTTGGCTATTCCATACTCCGTTACGATTAGGTCGGCAATGTTGCGCTGCAGGGTAATTGCAGTTCCCGTAGGCAGGGCCGGCATGATGCGCGAGACCTTGCCGTCCTGAGCCGTCGAAGGCAGAACGGTAATCGATCGGCCGCCCTTTGAAAGCAGGGCGCCGAAGGCAAAAGGTATCTGTCCGCCGGCTACCGACATGAGCTTGGGGCCGATGCTCTCAGCTGTTATCTGCCCCGTCATATCGACGGCAAGGGCGTTGTTGATGGCTACCATGTTATCGTTCTGGGCGATGACACGGATGTCCTCAAGCCAGAGCAGATCGACGAGGTAGAACATGGGGTTGCCGTTGCACCACTCCATCTCCTCCTTCGATCCGCCGCCTATCGATGTCACCACGACGCGCTCGGGCAGGAGCGTCTTGCGCTTGCCATTTATAACGCCGTTACGGACGAGCGAGATGATGCCGGGAGGCGTGGCCTCGGAATGGATGCCTATATCGTTCCTTCCGTTGAAGAGCCCCATCTTGACCAGCGGCTCGGTGGTGCGGCCCACGCCTATCTGCACCGTGTCGCCATCTTTTATCAGGGATGCGACGTTCTTCACGATGTCCTTCTGGTAGGCTGGCGGCTCCTTGACTACACGGCCGCCCAGGCTGCCGGTGCCCGGAGTGCCGGAGCGCGATTCGTGAATTACGAAATGGTCGATCTCGGATACGTGTACATAGTTGTCACCGTGGGTGCGGATGAGTCGGTCATTGACCTCGGCGATCGTTAGTTTAGCATGCTTTATCTGCTGGCGCTTGCTCCACAGCGATGCGCCAAAGCTGCAGAAGCCGCGCTCATCGGGCGGGGTCACCTCGGTGAGCAGCACGTCGGGGGGCTCGCCCTCGGTGGAGAAGGGGATGATGAGCGGCAGGTTCACGTCGCACCGCTTCTGGTCCAGCATGTCCTGCACCGTGGCCGTGGGCCAGGATATCGTTATCTCGAAGGCCTCGTCCCAGCCCTGGTCGTACCAGCCGAAGTCGTAGCCGGGGGAGGGAACGGCGACCTTAACGCCCTTGAGCTCGCCGAGGCGGGCGGCGATAGCCATACCAACGGTGAGTGCCTCGCGCCCGGCGGTGAAGGCTATATTATCGCCTGATTTGACTTTGGCCGCAGCCTCCTCGGCCGATATCAGTTTACGTTTGTATTCTTCCTGCCAATTCTGCATTACTTCCCCTCTTTTTTCTTCTCTTCTTTCTCTTCATCCTTGGCATGCGGCGAGGCTGCTTCGGCGCGGTCCTTGAGGAAGCCTTTGAGGCCCTTATCGCGCTTCTCTTTATACAGGTTCACTTCCTCTGGGCGGAAGCGCACATACTGTAGCCCCAGATGACCATGATAGTGTGCGCGCAGTGTGCCGCCCATGCCCATGATATCCTGCATTCCGCTTATCCACTCCTTAGTAACAGCTACGCCCTCGCTGGGCAAGTTGCTCAGCACTTCAGCCCACCTAAGTGTCTCAGCCTCAAGCTTCTGCAGCGGCACGGCCTTGTTGGCGAAGCCGAGATCGGCAGCCTCCTTGCCCGACATCTCTGTGATGGCGCGGCCGGCATAAGCCTTATTGGACCACAGCGGCCACAGCGGGTACTCGGTCAGGCCGTGAAGCTGGCTGCCGAAGCCCCTGATGCCGAACTGAGCATCCTCGGCGGTAATGATGATATCGCACGATGCGGCAAATATCTGGCTCGCGCCGATGCACTTGCCGTGCACCTGCGCTATCGTTATCTTAGGATAGTCCGTGACGTCGTCGTATTTGTAGCAGCGGCGCCGCTCGAAACCGTAGTAATCCTGCATGGTCGGGTTCACATTAGGGTGCACAGGGGGAGACTCCTCGCCCTGGGGGGAGCTCAGGTCGTGGCCGGCTCCGAAGTGTTTGCCAGCGCCGCGTATTACGACCACCCTCACATCGGGATCATCGTTAGCCTTGTGCATAGCCGCAGCTAGGTCCTCGAACATGCGGTCGTTAAAGGCATTCCTTTTATCCGGTCGATTGAGGGTAATCCTCGCGATGCGTTCCTTCACCTTATCGTAAAGGGCGCACTGGAAATCCCACTCTCGGTAGTCGTTATGCTCGTAGAAGTAATCCTTATACTGCGTCTTAAAATCCCATCCGAATCCGGTTGGCATATTATCTCTCCTCGCAGAACTTCTTGAACGGTGCGTCACGCCGTTCTATGGCTGCCTTGAGGCCGTGCTTTTCCCTCTCGGCAAAGAAGTCATATTCCTCGGGCAGCATGGTGCGCTGCTGCATCACCAGCTGCATGTCGTTGGTGAAGCGCCAGCAGGCGCCCAGGCCGCGCGCCTCCATCACGGAGTTTATGGCGTCCTTGGTCGGGGCCAGCGCGTCGCAGTTCATGAGCGCGATGCCTTTAGCCATGTTCTCTACCTCGGCCTCGAGGTCATCTCGGGGTACAGCCTTGTTAATCAAGCCTATCTTCTCAGCCTCGATGCCATCGATGTAGCATCCGGTGAAGAGCATCTCGCGCGTCCTCTTGAGACCGATAAGGTACAGCCATAGCGGCATATGGGGCAGCAGCCCCATGCGCAGCAGCGGGTCGCCGAACTGCGCATCCTCGGCGGCTATGGTAATATCACATACCATAGCCAGGTAGCACCCCGTGCCCAGACAGTGGCCGTGCACCTGTGCTATGGTCGGTTTAGCCATATTAAAAATATATTCCCACCTATGGTTGCGGCGTCTCTCGGCCTCCATCCGCTTCTTGATGGTCAGATGCTCGCCCGGCTCGGACAACACCTCGTAGGTCTTGACCCCGGTGAGGTCCTGCCCGGCGCAGAAGTCCTTGCCCGCTCCGCGGAAGACCGCCACCCTAACATCCAGGTCCATCTCCACCTGCGGCAGCAATGCGTCAAGCTCGGCCAACATCTCATCGTTCATAGCGTTGAGCTCCTCCGGCCGGTTGAGAGTTATATATCCTATCCCGTCTTTCTTCTCATACAATATCGTGCTCATCGTTTATTTCCTCGCCTTCGGTTTGGGCTCGGGGAAGTACTTGCGGAAGGGGGCATCGCGGCCCTCTATAGCAGCCTTAAGGCCCTTCTCCTCCCTTACCTGGCAGAAATCATAGCCGCCGCGGTCGATAAGACTGCGGTGCGGCCGCTGGATAGAGCTAAAAACATTCACGTTGGTCGTCATCTGGCGCGCCGCCCCCAGACCAGCCAGTTGCATGAAGGCCATCCATGAAGTCCAGAAGGGCCCCTGCTGGTCCCAGCCACCGATGCCGGCGGAATGGGCAAAGGAATCGACCTCAACCGCCATGATATTATCCAATTCCGCGGCGGGCACAGCCTTCATTACCAGCCCGATCTTCTGCGCTTCAACTCCATCGATATACTTGCCGGTGAGCAGCATCTCCTTCGCCTTCTTGAGACCGATTCGGAAGGTCCACAGCGGGTTCGCCGATGCCATGCCCATCCTTACGGACGGGTCGCCGAAAACGGAATCATCAGTGCAGATAACGGCGCGGCAGCACATGGCCAGGTCCAGCCCCATGCCCAGGCAGTAGCCGTGTACCTGGGCCACCGTGATCTTGGGATATTCGAAGATGTATTGCCAGACGCTCTGGTTCTTGAACCCCTGGGCGTACATGTCGAACAGGTATGTTTTCTTCCTAGGGTTGGGCGGCATGACCTCGTCGGTCCCTTCGCCGCTCAAATCCTGACCGACGCTGAAGGAGCTTCCGGACCCCTTTATCACTACTACAAGCGATTCATAGTCCTTGCGCACCTTTTCTAATGCCTTGATTAGGTCGCGCATCATGCCATCGTTTATGGCGTTGAGCTTCTCAGGCCTATTCAGGGTGATAGTAGCAACCCTGCCGTCCAGCTTGAGAAGCACGTTCTGATATTTCATGTATATACCTCTCTTTCAAATGGGTGCACATCATTTTACGCTAAAATGATTGGGAATGACAACTTTTATAGCTGTCATCACTCCCTTCTTGCAAGAAACAACAGCTGAATGCCCTGTCATTTCACCCTCTTTTTACTAGCGAACAGGGGTACCTCTTGGACTACGTGACTTTTCTTGTCATGAAGCCTGATGTTATTGACAAATATAATAAAATGATATATAATGACACAAAATAATACACTATTAATTAAATTAATTCATTGAGTAGGAGATGGCATAACTCCCGTAAGGGAGGGATACTATGGCTAAGCACTGTATCAAATGCGGAGGGCTTCTCGTTCAGGGAACGGAGACTTGCATTATTTGTGGCAAGTTTGTAGCTCCTATAAATCTGCTTGCATCTAATCCCAAAGCTCAACCAATCTCACAATCCGGAACACCCGCCTCTGTTCCTGATCCTTATATACGCTTCGTTACTGACCCCCGCCGAAAACCTATTGTAATACCTGTTGCACATATCGACCACCATGAATCTACACCCAACTCGACCCCTGATCCACCATCCACCCCGCCCTCTGCCGCTCCCGGTCCATATATACGCTTCGTCACAGCTCCCGGCGGCAGGCGTATCGAAGACACATCTACTGCCAAGATACATAAAAAAATAGGATCGACCGAGTGTTAGTCCCCCATATGCTGGGGGACTTTAGTTTCAGGGGAAACTATCAATACAGAACCTTATCCTCAGCAAGCTTGTTTATCTCTTTCTGCGATAGGCCGAGCAGCTTGCCGAGTACATAGTCGTTGTCCTGACCCAGCGTTGGAGCGGCACGGGTAACCTGGGCTGGGGTCTCTGAGAACTTCCAGGGCGGGGCTACGGCGTAAAGACGACCCTCGACCGGACTTTCCGCGGGAACTAACATTTTTCTCGCTATACAATGCGGGTCTGTGAACATCTCTCTACTATCGAAGGCCGGTATGGCAGCCACGCCTGCTTCCTGCAGCATGTGCATGAGCTCGTAATCCGTATGGTTCAGTGTCCATTCCGCTATGTGTCTGTCGATCTCGTCCTGGTTGTGCCATCGTCTGAACTGGTCTGCAAATTTATCACCGCTTGCCCATTCTGGATTTCCCATCACTGAGACGAGCGCCTTCCATTCCTCATCATTTGCTATTGATATGCTTATCCACCTGTCGTCGCCCTTGCAGCGGTAGCAGTTGTTGGGAGCTAGAATATCGTCGCGGTTGCCGTGCCGCGTGCGTATGCGCCCGTTCATCGTATAATCCATTATCGATTCACCGATCAGGCAGCTGATGGCTTCGCGTGCCGAGAAGTCTATAAACTGGCCCTCGCCGCTTGTCTCACGGTAGTTCAGCGCGGCGAGGACAGCGAAAGCAGCAGCGGTCCCTGGCCTGAGGTCTGCGCTGCTGCGTGTCACTGCCGGATCTCCGTCCTCGTATCCTGTGAGGTGCGAGACCCCACCCAGCGGCCCGAAGGTCACGGCATAGGCTGAGTAGGCCTTCTCCGGCCCGATCCCTCCATGGCTGGAGGCGGACAGCATTATGATATCCGGCTTTATTTTCTTCAATGTATCATAGCCGAGGCCGAGACGCTCCATTACGCCGGGGCGGAAGTTATCTACAACCACATCGCTCTTGGCGATGAGCTTCTTGGCCAGCTCGACGCCTTTCTTCTTCTTGAGGTTCAGTGTCACGCTCAGCTTGTTGAGGTTCAGCGTGTTGAAGCTGTCGTGGCCGGCCCGTATCGAGCCATAGGTCACAGCCGATTCGTGTCGTCTGAAGTGGTCCAGCTCAGCGTTGCTCTCGATCCTGATGACTTCAGCGCCCATGAAGGCCAGGGTCAGCGTTATCTGCGGTCCGGCTGCGTAGCGCGTGAAGTCGACTATCCTTATTCCTTCCAGTATTTCCATTATGAAATCCCTATGGTCAACCCCCTGAAATCCCCCTTGAAAAGGGGGGAACAATAACCGAACCCCCTGTCAGTCCCCCATACGTTGGGGGAGATTATGGATTGGGGGACACCCCCAATTCCCCCGGCAGGAGATTCCTCCTGCACCTCTTCAAACTTGTCATTGCGAGGAGTCCTTCCATAATATCGAGATATATGGAAGGGCGACGTGGCAATCCCATCATTCGTATGGCAGAAGGAGATTGCTTCGCTCCGCTCGCAATGACAGCGTGCGAACACGGGGGCTCGCCCCTATTAATCATATAATCCCCGCCGCGCCCCATTTCCTCAGCTCGTCCTTGCTATGCCCCAGCCGGTCGATGAATATCTCCACGTTGTGCTGGCCCAAGGTCGGCGCTGGGCGTTCGATGCGGCACGGAGTCTTGGAGAACCTATACGGCACGCCCGGATATTTTATCGCCCCCGTTTTCGGATGGTTGACCTCGACGAAATATTCCCTGGCCTTGAGGTGCTCCGATTCCAGCAGATCCTTGGGCGTGAAGACCATACCGAAGGCGATGCCAGCCTCCTGCCCACGGTGGTACAACTCCTCCTTGGTGTGCTGCATGGTCCATTCCGTTATGAGCGCATTTACCACATCACCGTATTTAAAACGGTCGTCGTAGGCCTGAAACTTCTCGTCCCTGGCCCACTCCGGATCGCCCATGAAATGCACCAGCTTATCCCACTGCTCCGGTTCCCAAGTGATGAAGACAGTGTAGCCATCCTTGCACGGCAATATGCCTCCGTAAGGCGCACCCAGCCTGGCCCGCGTCACAACCTCGCCATGGTTGGCCCAGCGCGCCATGTCCAGCCGGTTCAGGGCCATCATCGATTCCTGCTTGGAGATGTCGATCCACTGGCCACGCCCCGTTCTCCTCTTGACGAAGAGGGCAGCAAGCGAGGCATTGGCCGCGTTGAGCCCGCTGTCGTACTCGCTTACGAAGGTTCCGAGCCGCAGCGGCGGTTTACCCATATTCTCCACCCCACCCGGAGTCAGGTAGCCCTCCCCGCTGCCCTGAAATGTGTTGAGCGGATAGGCCTTGTAATCGCGATAGGGCCCGGTCTGCCCGAACGGCGTTATCGATGTCATGACGATATCGGGGTTTATCGACTTGAGGTCCTCGTACCCGATGCGATGCTCTGTCATCCAGCCCGGCGCATTGTCCTCAACGATGATATCGACGCCCTTGATAAGCTCGAGGAACAGTTTCCTGCCGGTTGTCGTGGCGACATCGAGCGTGATGCCCAGCTTGTTGGTGTTTAGATAAAGAAAAAGGCCGCTCCCTTCCGTGTCCGGTATGTCGTTAACGAAAGGGGGCGACCTTCTCGCTTCGTCGCCGTATGACGGCGGCTCTATTTTTATTACCTCGGCCCCCAGGTCGGCTATGAGCTTGGTGCAATAGGGCCCTGCAA
>Ga0172362_10001878_pt1 | contig 18130 bp, 13 predicted proteins | sample LakKivs1_kivu2a2_FD_114534 | JGI IMG/M metagenome (GOLD analysis project Ga0172362, IMG submission 114534) | Sediment microbial communities from Lake Kivu, Rwanda - Sediment s1_kivu2a2 | ecosystem: Environmental > Aquatic > Freshwater > Lake > Sediment | place: Rwanda: Western Province, Lake...
TAGAATTTAGTCAAGATGATTTTTGTAATGCAATTGAAGATGTTATTAAAACAATAGAATCATATGATATTACCACAGTTAGAGCATCTACTGGACAATATTTAATATCTAAATGGATTTCTCAATATACTGATATTAAAGTTTTATTAATTGGTGATGGTAGTGATGAATTAACATGTGGTTATATGTATTTCCATAAAGCACCGTCTCCTATTGATGCTCATAATGAAAATATTAGATTATTAGAAGAGATTCATATTTATGATGTATTACGAGCAGATAGAGGTATTGCAGGAAATGGATTAGAAGCAAGAGTTCCATTTTTAGATCCTAATTTTGTTCAATTATATCTAAATATTCCTCCAGCCTTAAGAATTCCTAAAGATGGAATTGAAAAATGGTTATTAAGAAAATCGTTTGATGTATCTGATATAAATATTAGAGAAACATTTAAAAATAAAGTAGAATATTTACCAAAAGAAGTATTATATAGAAAAAAGGAAGCATTTAGTGATGGAGTATCAGGATTACAAAAATCATGGTATCAAATAATACAAGAAAAAGTAGAAACATTATATACTGATGATTATTTAGAAAAATGTAAATCTAAATATAAAATAAACATACCTCATACAAAAGAAGCGTTATATTATAGAGAAATATATGAAAAATATTATCCAAATACAGACCATTTAATTCCTCATTATTGGTTACCAAAATGGTGTGGAAATATTACTGAACCATCTGCTCGTGTTCTTCAAGTTTATAAATAAATATAAATAAATATAAATAAATATATATTATTTAATTTATTAAAAAATTGATTATATTATTTATTTTATTAAATAAAATAAATAATATAATGAATAAAATGAAAAATCCATTAGCATCTTTTGAAGATATTTATTATAGATTATCAAATATTAATGAAGATATAAATAATAAAGAATATGAGATTATTAAATTATATAATAATAATATTAATAATTTACATCAAACAATATTAAAACATAATAAAGACATAATAATGTTTAATATGAATGAATATTTACATGATATATTAAATTCATATAATTATGATATTTATAAAATTAATCAACAATTTGATGTAGATTTTAATAGATCAAATATTTTTATTGATGATATTAAAATAAATAATAAAAATTTAATTGATATTCATTTCAATAATTTAGAAAAATATAAATTATTTGATAATTTTAATATGTTATTAATTATTAAAATGTTATGTAACCAATCATCTTTTGGTTTTCCTTTTATATTATTAAATAAAATTTATAATTATTATAATGATGATTATATTATTAGTGATGGAAAAACTAATAGATATATTAAATTTAATACTATTGATAAATTATTAACAATTATTATTGGTACTGATCTTATTTTAAATAAAATAACTACTAATGGTATTGAATTCATTAAAAAAATTCATATTCATTTAGTTATTCATACTAATTTAATTAAAACTAATTCTGAATATATTCTTAATAATAATGATATATATTGTAAAAATGGATTATTATATATTGATATTTATAATTTAGATAATACATTAGAATAAAATATATCAATTAATAAAAATATTAAATATAATATAATTGCAATTATAATACTAATTACTGGAAATGAAAATATTGTTTGATCATCATTACAACCAAATGATTTAAATTTATTAGTTTTTTCATCGTACATAAATGATGGTTTTAATAATAATATTATACTAATTATTAATATGTAAAATATAATTGCATTAAATACTGGTGAAGATGGATCAAATATCATCTTATTATATATTATATATTTATTTTTAATTTATTTAAAAAAATTGAATATTAAATATATTGCTTTGCACATTAAATTTTATAATAGATTCACTACGAATAGTTTTATATAGTGAAACATTATGAACACACAATCAGAGAAAAAATTTATTCAATTTAGATTTGGTAATAATGATGTTATTATATTATTTGATAAAATTTTTTATCAACAACATAAATCAGATTTTGACATAATAATATCAAATTTACATAATCTGTATCCATTTAATGATACAGATTATGATTATAATAAACAATATACTAGATATATTTATCAAAACTGTATTATTTATTTTAATTATAAAATTGCATCTAATTATAATAAATTAACACAAGATGTTAAACTAACACAAGATTCAACCAAATTATTTAATAAAATATATTATGAATATATTGGAGAACTTGGTGATGATTTTTATCATGAGTTAGATAAGAATCTAACTTATAATGGTACTATGACACTAAATTTTGCTAAACTAAATACTATTGCAGATAAATTATAAATTTAATAAAACACTCTTTTTTTATTACTTAAATCATCATATACAGTTCTTGTTCCTCTTATATTATCAAATTCATATAATTTTGGTAATGTTCTATGGAAATTTTGTCCTTCTTCATCTAACATTGCTGTTAATTGATTCATTTCTCTATTTCTTTGTTTATAATTTTCATCTAATACTCTCATTATATCTCTTGGATCTGTTAAATTATTATTTTCCATTAAATTTACATTATAATATAACTCTTTATCTTGATCATATAATAATCTTCCATCTGTTCCTTCTTTACTTAAAAATCCTAATATTGATAATTCTTCTATTACTACTCTCATTGCTACTGTTTTTGTTACAAAGAAATTATTTTCATCTTTTAATGGACGTTTATCTTGAACAAATGAACATCTTAATATCATTTGATCATCAACATGTTTTTTCTGTAATATAATATCACATATATATCTTATTTCATCTTCAGTTTCATATTTCATAACTGATGTTATTTTAATTAATTTAACTGGTTGTTTTGTTGCAGGTTCATCATATAATGATGGTGCTAATCCTAATGATCGTCTTACTTTTTCCCATCCTGATTGAACTGTTGGATCTGTTATTGCTTCATCCCATCCTGAATTTGGATTTCTAAATGATGGAACATCATTTTTAATATTATCATTTAATACTTCTACAAAATCTTTTACTATATTCTTTATTTCATCTGTTTCTGGTTTTGAAAATATTATTGGTTGATTTGCTAAATTAAAAAATTGTTTTTTATCTGGCATTATATTATTTAATGCTGTCATTACATCTCTATAATCATTGTGGAATTGTATATTCAAAAAATTTGGATTTAATTTATCTTTTTTTATTGTATTATCATAACTATGTATTACATTATCCATTTTCATTATATCCTCTGCTATTTGTTCTGGTGTATTATTATGTGACCCTAACATAAATTCTTCTTTATATTCGTCATCTTCTCTTTTTATATGTTTATTTGATAATCTTGATGCTGTAAATTGATATATTATATATATTATTATTAAAACTAAAATTATATTTAATCCATTCATTATATCTATTAATTAGATATTTTTAACTAATTTTTATAATTAACTAATTTTTATAATTAATTATAATTTACTCCTACTTCATAATCTATTTCATAATCTTGTTCTTCCTCCATATCCATTGCTTGTTCTTCTTCTATTGCATTTTCTTTCTCTTCTAATTTATCTATATCTTCTGGTTCATTTGGATCTTTATATTCTCCATAAAATCCTTCTACATTATCTAATCCATATCCTTCATCTATTGTATCATATATGTATGTTTCACTATTCATTATATAACTAAATCTCTTAATATCATAACTTCTTATTAAAATTTCTTCATTATATAACTCAAATATATTATTTATTATATCTATTATGAAATATGTTATATTTGTTTGTATTATTTTATTTGTATTATATTCTATTAATTTATCTAATTGTTCTATTATATAATACAATATTAAATTACCATGATAATCATAATAACTTATATCATCAAATAATATATATTTATTTTGTATATCCATATTTATTATTTTATCGTTTAATTCCTGTAAAAATATTCCATTTTTTACTATCTTCCAATTTTTAAATATCTTATCCTCTTTATTCCTTACAATTATATTATTTAATTTTCCTAAATATTTATTTATAAATATATCTGTTTGTTCTTCTATTAATTCTTCATCTATTTCTACTTTATAATTATATTTTGCTCTATAAATATATCGTTGTATATCTATTATTGTTTTTTTTAAATTATTAATTCTTAATCTACTTATATCTGATATTATATTTCTTAATACTTGTTGTGTATCTTTTAATTCTTCTTTATCTATATTTTCTATTATTTTATATAATTCTGTATATTTATATTTATATCCTAACATTTTTAATTTATTCTTTATTGAATAATTTATTTTTATATATGCTATTCTTTTTGCATATTCGTAATTCTTTGTTTTTTCTTTATATCCTAATAATAAATGTGATATGGCATCATAATATATATCTATTTGTAATCTATTATTATTAAAATATATTACATCTGTTTTAAAAAAATCATGATTTCGTTTATATATAATCTTATTTTCTTTTTCAGTAATAATTATTGGATTATCTATTTTAAATCCATTATGATCATGATCAATTATATATGCATCGTATGCTAAATATATATTATTACCACTTAAATTTATATTTTTCCCTATTATTAATTCCATTTTGTCTATAAACTGATCTATAAAATTATAAAAACCTTCTTTGTGTTCTTTTGTTTTTGAATATCTATTTTTTTATATTATTTATAAATTCTTTTAATTTCTTTTCTTTCTTTTCTTTTTTATTTAAATTAATTTCATTTAATTTAATTAATTTAGTGTCTTGTTTATTTTTAATATCAATTGTTAATTTATTTATTGTATCTAAATCTGCTTTAGTTAATTCTTGTATATTTTTAAATTTACATTTAGAGCAAACATCACATTTTAATTTATTGTCAAAAACATAAGTATGTACAGTTCCTGAATTACAGAATTTTTGAGCAATATTTTTAATAGTCAAATATTTGTAATTTTCTATAATTTTATAAGTTAAATCATCATTTAATTCTATTTTTGATAATATTTTATCACATTTACTACATATCATTGTATTATCTTTATTTTTCCAATCATGAAATTCTCCACTTTCACAATTAGTTATATTATTTATATTATAATATCTTCTTGATATATATTTATTTACTGGTAATATTAATCTATCTATTATTTTTTTAGACCAATATTCTACATTTGTATATACAAAATTTTTACCTACAAATTCTTTTATTTCTATTGATTTTATCTTTTCAGTTATATATTTTACTTTTGATCCAGTTGTTATAATTTTTCCTTCTTCTCTTGCTTTTATTTTATCTAATATATCTGTTTTTTTATAAACAGATGTTAATCTTTGGAAAAATTTAATACTTACTATTTCATATACTGAATGTTTATTTCCTACTTTACTATATACCTCTATTATACTATTAATTAAATCTATTAATGAGTGTATTATTTTTTTTTGTATTATTGGATTAAATTTCTTATCTTTTAATTTATCTTCTGTTTCACTTGACCATAAATTATATTTTGTTATTAAACATGAATAATAGAATATCATATAACATAATGATTCATATTCTAAAATTGATACTGTTTCTCCATTTATATTTTTTAATATTTTAATATTATCAAATAAATTTCTACCATATTTTGAATATAAATAATAATTACATGTTTTATCTCCAGATGCAAATAATATTTGTGTTTCTGAATATTCTATTAATATTAAAAATACTACATATAATAATATATTATTCCTTTTAATTGGTTTATAATAATCTTTCTCTTTACTGGAATATGTAAATATACTATTATCTAATGGAAATATAAAAAAATTTGTTAAATCTTTATTAATACCATATTTATTTATTATCTTTTCATTTCTGTCTCTATATGACTCTCTCATTAAATCATTATGTATTAATAATAAATCAATTATATCTTTTACTATTCTTTTAATTGCTATCCTTACTATATATGATTTCCCTATTAAAAATTGTGCATTTGTTATATTAGCAACTCTTTCTACTAATTTATCTATATTTATTATTGTTGTTTTATATTTCTCATATTGTGGCATTGTTTCTAATGGTACATCTATTGGTGTATAAAATGATACAAATTGTCCATCTTCATTATATGAACCACCTGGTATAAAATTCTTTATATCTAATAATGTTCCACAACTTTTACATACATATTCATTTTCTTTTGATTCAATTACATATTTTCTTATAAATTCATGTAATAAATTAATAAAATCATTTGGATTTGTTTTTCTTATTTGTGTTATATTATCCCATGTAATATTATGTTGGCATATTGCTCCTATTATTTCTTCATTATCATCTAAATCTTTTGTTCTATCTAAATCCTCAAATTGTGATATTTTTATTGTTGTTATTGGTTTTTTCTTATTTTTTGGTGCTGATGGTAATTCTATTATTTCTCCAGATAATCCATAAAATATATCTTCTTTTGTATCATATTTTTTCTCTGTTTTAAAATATTTATTTGTATAATATATATTCTCTAAATTTATATAAAAATTAGATTCTTTTGGTATTTTAAATATTTTATTTTCGTATTGTTCTATTAATTTCTTAAATTTATCTATTGTTAATTTCTTCTTTGTTTTTTCTAATTTATTTATTATTTTATTATATGTCATATCCATTATATCATCGTATAATTTAGATACTATTAATTTAATATTATCTTGTTCTGTTAATTTACTTGTTTGATCATATGTCTCTAATTTTATTGTATCTTTATTTATATCAAATAACCAATATATTATTGGAACTTTATTATTTTCTTTAAAATATATATGATTTATTAATTTTAATGTTCCATCATATCCATTCTTAATATAATTTACTGATTGTTTTGTTTTAAAACTAACATCTCTGATATCATTTAAATCATTCCCAATTAAACAATGTAAATTATGTCTTCTATTATTTATAATAAATCCAACAATATTTACTGATGTATTATCACTACCTACTCTTAATTGTAAATGTTTATTATATTTATTATTATCTATATCATTAAATGTTGTATATCTAACTATATCAATCGTTTTATTTAAATTTAAATTAAAACCATATTTATTAAATTCCTTAAAATTAACATATGGATATTGTCTATATATTTCTAAATCATGTAAATATTCATTAGTTTCTAAATTTTTTGCTCCTACATTAATTAATTTATTTATTATTCTTATTTCTTCTGTATTATTTATTAATACTCCTAATCTATCATGTAATGGTTGATAAAATAATTTTTCTGTTTCTTTTTTTAATTCTTTATTTTTTTTAACAACTTTTGAATAATATTCAGATACTTTTTCTATTTTTGTTACTATATATTTAATTTTTGTTTGTTCTTTTTGCTTTTGTTTTTGTTGTTCTTCTTTACTTGTTGATTTATCATATTTTTCTGTATCTTTGTGATATAATAAAAAATCCTCACTTATTGGTATTAATATTTTATTATTTATTAATTCTAATATTTTATCATTTAATGACTTTTCTCTTCTTTTTTCTATGTCTTTATTTTCTAATAATAATTCATATATTTCTGATACTAAACCTTTTTCTACATCTTCAATTGATAATGAACTTTCTATTAAATTATAATCTATAAAATCCTCTTTTGGTATTATTATATCTATAAATGTAAATTCATTTTTATTTTGAACAGCATTCTCTAAAATCATATATATATCCTTTTTCTCTTGTTTCAAATATATTTCTGTAATTATTAATGTTTTAATTATATTATTTGCTTGTATTTTTTTATTATTATCTAATTTATCTAATTTAAAAACATTATTAACAAATTCTTCTCCTAAACCATTTAAAAATTCAAATGCTGATTTATATTTTTCATTATCTACTAATTTTTTACTTTTATCTGAATCTAATATAACTAAAATATTATTTATTAATTCATAAAATTTAATTAAATTACTGTTATTTTCACTATTAAAAAAATTCTCTATTTTAAAATTGTATGTCCCTTGATTCTTTGAAAATTCTATTATATTATTTATATATGTATCAAATTTACCTTTGTAAAAAAATCCAATGTATAAAAATATATAATATGCTAAATATCTTTTAATAATTTCAATTACTGTAAAAATACTATCTTCATCATATACTATCTCTTTCAATTCTTGTTGATTAATTTTATTTGAAAAATTATCTAATATTTTATTTATTTCTAATTGATATTTTACAAAATTTGGTTCATCTATTATTTTTAAAAATATTTTATCTTCAGATATAATTTTTAAAAAAAACTCATCAATAGTTTTATCTATTAAATCATCTATCTTATTGATATACATTTATAATAGATATATCTATTATTACAAAAGAAAAATAAAATTTAACTTTGCTTATATTTTTGACAATTTTTTTTATTATTAGTATTATTCAAAAATAAAGAATTAATATATATATTAATATTTTTTAATAAAAAAATTGAAAAATATTAATATTTTTATCTAAATAATATAAAGTCTAATTATCTGAGTAATTATATATGGACAATAAAGTTGATATTAATATAACTGAATTATCTAAACAAAAAAATAATAAATATAAATCAAGTCAATTAGTATTACAATTATCTGGGAAAAATGTCAATAGTATATTAGTAAATACTTTACGACGAGGTTCATTATTATTAGTTCCTACATATGGATTTTGTAGAGAAAGTATTTTAATTGAAAAAAATACTTCAATATTTGATAATGATTATATGAGATTAAGATTATCACAATTAACAATTCCTAATTTAAAATATGATACATTTAATTTACCAAATAAATATTGGAAAAATATTAACTATGGTGATTTAACTCGTGAAAAAGACCCACGAGATAAAAAAAAAATAGAATTATACATTAACATAACTAATAATTCTAATGAATTATTAAATGTTACCACTGATCATATAAAAATATATGAAGATGGTGTAGAATTAAAAGACCATTTTAAACATATTGCTCCTATTTTAATAGTTCCATTAAGACCATCACAATCATTCATATGTAGATGTGTAGGAGTATTAGGAATAGGAAAAGTTAATGATACATGGGCTTCATGTAGTAATTGTTTTTATGAAGAATTAGATGAACATAAATATAATTTAACATTAGAATCACAAGGTCAATTAGAAGAATATGAAATATTAAGAAGAATTTGTAAATTATTAATAGAAAAAATAGAAGATTTATCACATATTATTAAAGAAAAATATTCTAAAAATACAGATGACAATACATTATATATTAAATTAGAAAATGAAGATCATACATTAGGTAATTTTATAAATGATATTTTACAAGATTTAGATAATGTAGAATTCTCTGGTATTTCTAAACCAGATCTTCTTGTTGATGAAGTTACTATTAAATTAATTTCTACTAAAAATAACCCTGTTGATGCTGTTTTAGTTGCTTTTAATAAAGCAAAAAATATTTTAGTTAAAATGTTATCTTTATTACCAAAATAAAAATAATTAATAATTAATAATTAATATTAATTATTTTTTACATAAATAAATTTATTTTAACTTAACATTAATGTAGTTTGTGCCATAGTTAATATACATGTTTTATCTATAAAATCACTATTTTTATTATCCATCATTGTTTTACGATCATAATATATCTGTCTTAATATATTTGGAGGAATTTTCTTCAAATAATAATATACACTATGTACATTTATTGAACGATTCTCTTGTTTTGTTTTATTTTCTATATATATACCATGTAAATCATATAATATCTTTTTATATGTATCAGTTAATGATTCATATAATTCACTGTTCTTCTTTTGTCTTGTTAAATGATATAAATTTAATATTTCTTTTGATATTGTTTTCATTGATGTAACTATTCTTGTATTTACTTCAGTTGTATATTTTGTTGTATAGGGTAAATAATTATATAAATTGTCATTTTGATATAATTCTAAATATATTTGATGTATATTACTATTATTTGGTTTTATTTTCATTAATTTTTTATATACACTCGTTTGTAATTTTAATATTGTAAAATAACTTTTGTTTATTTCTCCTTCATAATATTTTAATATAAATCCCTCTGTTGTTATATTATTATTCTTTTCATTTAATTTACTTATATTATCTAAATTCTCTTGTAATTCTTGCATATTCTTATACATATATTGTGTTGGAGTTATTGTATTTGGTAATTTATGTACTACTTCTTCTAATGTATATTTTCGTGTTGTTAATACATGACATAATTCTTTGTATTCTTTTCCTAATTGTGTATAATTTACTAAATTTCTATTTTTATAATGTAATAATATGAAATGATAACAATAATCTTTATTTAATTCATCATAATTAAATTTATTATTTATTGTTTCATCAAAAAATTCATGATATGATTTATCTTTTACCCATTTTGAATTTCCCCCATCTAAACATCTTCTTGTTGAAACATACCATTTATCATTATGATTATATACTAATAACATAGTTCCCTCAAAACATTCTTCTATTACTAACTTATTCCAATTCTTGTTCTCTAAAAATTTAATTGCATCTTCATTATATAATATACGATTGTATTGTGTTCCTATTGGTAATAAATTCTTTTTATCTAATATTATACTTCTGCATGAATCTTCTAATTCTGTTACTTCATCTGACGCTTCTGCTGATCTATTCATCTGATCATAATTATATATTAATCCTAACTCTTCAGTCTCTTTAAATCCTAAATAATATTTGTTTAATTTCTTACTATCCTTCTCAGTTAAATATTCCTTTAAATCTTCATATGTTATCTTACCGTTCTCTTCAGTAAGTTTTGATACTATTTTATATAGGGGTAAATTCTTATATATTTGGGTAGTATTCATTTATCAAGATTATATTTAATATAGTTATATTCTTAAATATTGTTAGATTCAATTTTTTTAATAAAATAAAATACATCGTATTTTATTTTATTAAAAAAAGAAGTAAAATTAAACTATGTAGTTTAGATTTTCAATTTTTTTAATAAAATAAAATACATCGTATTTTATTTTATTAAAAAAAGAAGTAAATTTAAACTATGTAGTTTAGATTTTCAATTTTTTTAATAAAATAAAATACATCGTATTTTATTTTATTAAAAAAAGAAGTAAAATTAAACTATGTAGTTTAAATTTTTTGAAATATATAAAACAAGATTAGATAGATAAAAATTGGTAAATAATATGAGAGTAAAATAAAAATAAAAAATATAATTGTAGATATATATGAATCCAGGTATAAATATATTATTTTATAGTCGTTCATGTGATACATGTAAAAATTTATTAAAGATACTACAAAATGAAAATTTATTAGGATATTTTAAATTATATTGTGTTGATGGTAGATATCAAGAATTACCAAAATATATAACAACTGTTCCAACAATGATAGTATCTACTATAAACAAACCATTAGTTGCTGCTGAAACATTTGAATGGATTAAAAATATGAAATTTATTAAAAATCAAATGATACAAGATATGAATAAAAAACTAATTCAACAAAATTTAGTTAATATGACTAAAACTAATTTATCTGGACCATTGGGATTTATTCAACAAGAAATGAATGGATATTCTGATAATTATGCATTTCAAGATCCAAATATAGATAAAGCATTCCCACATAGTTATCTTGGACTTGGAGAAGAAGATAAGAATGCAATTTTTACTGCTCCTGAACAAAATAAAATGTCAAAAGATGACCAAACTAAAAAAATTAAAGAAGTACATAATTTTAGAGAACAACAAGATAAAGAATTCTCTGGTATTATGAAACAACAACAATTAAAAGCATTAAATACTTAATTATTTTTTATTAATTAATAAATAATAATTTTTAATAAATAAAAATTATTATTTATCAACTAATAAAAAATAATTTTGAGATAATTCACATAATATTTTTAAATGCATTATTAACATTTTTTTATTTTCATCTGATAATTTTAACCATAATGATTTAAAATCAAATATTTTACTTGCTACATTTTTATATTCAGAAAAATCTTTTTCTAAAAAAAATTTATCATCTTCTGCATCAATATATGTTTTATATTGTAATACATTTAATGTAAAAAAATCAATAAATTTATTTTTATTATTTTTATCATTAAATAATTTTTCTACAGTATTTATATTTTGTCCAACTATTGAATCTGGTACAATATTGCCTATTTTTAAACATAAATCATATAATATTGAATTAAAATCTTCTATTATTTGTTCTGATTCAGACATTATTATATATTATTAATAATAATAATTTCTTATATAAACACATATTATTAAATCATAATTTTATAGGTTTATGGATTAAAATTTACTAACATAAAAAATCCAATTACTATACCAATTATTTTTTGTAATAATACTGTATCTTGTATATCAAAACCTAATATTTGAAATTGATCCCAATTTCCATTTAATTTATTATTTAATACTATCCAATCTAAATATTCTGCATTTTCATGTATTTTTATTACATTTCTAATTGATAAATCTTTTATATAATCTATTTTTTTACTTTTATCATCAATTTCATTATTATTTAATTCTGATGTAAATGATTCTAATTTCTGTCTTGATAAAAATCTTGATATAAATTTTGTTGAACCTATAATTTTACTTATATCATCCACTTTATTTCTTATTATACTCATTGATATTATATATATTACTTCAACAAGTAAAAATATAAATATTTGTATATAATGAAGTATATCTACAAAATTACTATTAAAATTATTTGTTATATAATATACATTTAATATTCCTAATATCGTAATTGATGAAAATAACTTATTCATTTTTTGAACTGATTTAGTGTGATTTGATTTTAATTCTGTATATTCTTTTAATATTGATTCTATTGTTAAATCATTTGTACTTTTCTCTATATCATTTACTAATTTTTCTGAATATTCCCCTATTTCTATACTTAATGTTATAAATATTATTGAAAATGTTAATGCATTGACTAATAATATATTATAAGAATAAAATTTACTAAAAAATATTAAAATAGTAAATAATATTTTATATTTCAAGTCAATATTATTATAAATATCAGAATATATAACTAAATTTACATTTAATACTAAACATAATATACTTACAATACTAATAGTTATTGATATAAAACTTGATAATAATAATAAAAAATTAATAATTTTTATATAATCACTTTTTTTATTATTCACATTATTAAAATGTTCATTATAATATAATATTGCAAATATATACTGTAAAATAAAAGCAAAATCAAATATATTACTTGTTAAATATTTCCAATTATGTTTATTTCTTGTTAAATATATTGAATATACAAATTTCCAACATAATAAACATGTTATAAAAGATATATATATATAATTAACTATTAATTTGTAGTATTTAAATTTATTTGAATTATTATTAGAACTTATTTTTAAATTTAATTCACTATCTACATCAATTATTATATTATTTGGCTTTTTTATTTCTGATTTAAATTTTGTAGAATTATTTAATATATTAATTAATCCTAACCATTTTAAATAATTATAGTAAAATTTCATCTTATTTATTTAATTATATCTATTTATTATTGTTTATGTTTTTTGTTTATCAATTTTTTTAATAAAAAAAGTCAGAACATATAAATAAGTTTAAAAAAATAAAATAAAATAGAAATAATGTATATAGATGAATAAGTTATATAACGAATATGTAAATAGTTATTGTGATTTTTTAAAAGATTTAAATAGATATAATAATAATAGTAATGAACATATAACAAATTATTTAAATGTACATGATAAATTAGATTTTAATAAAGTTATGTTAAGATATTTAAGTGTATTTAAAGAACATGAAGAATTATTAAATAAGAAAGATGAGAAATTATTTGAATATAAATTAGAAATATTACCACAAATAAATATCTCAGAATTATATAATAATTTAACAGATAAACAAAAAAATAAAATATGGACATATTTACAAATCTTATTTATACAAAGTGAATTATTATTAAATAATAAAGAGACACCATCACCAACAAATAATATGGAAACATCAAAAGAATTAGAAGAATCAAAGGAATTTAATCCATTTAAAGGAGTAGGTTCAACAACAGAATATACAGTAGATGAGTTATTTTCAAATATAGAGAAAATATCAGATAAAGAATACAATATGGGTCTTGAATCAATAATAGAAACAACAGGAATAGATAAAATGATAGATTTAAATAAATTATCAGAACAATTAAAGAATTTAAATAAAGAAGAAATAGATGAGGCGACAAATAATATAAAAGGATTATTTGGAGATAAAATGGATAAAAATACAGGAGATTTATTAAACAACATGTTAAATAATATAACAAGTGAATTAAAGAAGGAAGATATATCAAATGGAAATCCAATTAAAAATATAATGAAAATAGCAGAAACAGTAGCAACAAATTTAAAACCACAAATAAATGAGAAGAATATAGATATGAGTAAATTATGGAATTCAACAGAAAACATAGCGAAGAATTATAAAGATAATAAAGGAGAAAATCCATTTGGAAATAATAATCCATTACAAATGTTAGGTAAAATGATGAATATGATAAACAATCCAAATTTAAATGAAAATGATTGTTTAGATGAATGTAATGATATGTTAAAACAGTTAGGAATGAATGGAATGGATTTAAAAAAATTAAATAAAAAAAGAAGATAAAAATAGTAGGTTTAAATAGTATAATTATAATATATAATTATACTATTATGACAAATAATATATATCAAGTAATAAAAGAGAAAGATTTAAATGAAATTATAAATGATCATCCACAAGATTTATTACTAATAATGTATTCATCAAAGACATGTGGACCATGTAAGAAGATTAAACCATTATTTATAAATATGTCAAAAGAAAACGAAGATAGTTTTTTTGTATATATAGATATAAACAATTATGATGGAGATATATCAAAATATACAAATGGATTTGAAGGAACACCAAAATTTTCATTTTACTTTAATAAGAATGAAATAGCAATAATATATGGAGCAAATGAACAAGTATTAAAAGATACATATATGAAATTAAAAATGAAAATATTAGAAAAAATGAGAGAATTTATAGAACAAGAAGAACAAAAAAAACATAATGAAAACAAACAACATATAGAAAATGATAAGACAGACAATAAAAATAATATAGAAAAAATAGAATTATTAAAAAAATTACATGAACTAACACAAAATGGAGTTGAATTAACAAAAAATTATGATTTTAATTCAGATTATAATGAATTATTAGCAGAATATAATTATCAAATGAGTTTAAAAGATAATTCACATGATGATAATAAAAAAGAAGAAAAGATAAAAAAAATACAAGAATTAAATCAAATAAATCAGATGATACAAATGCAAAAAATACACAAATTAAGACAATTAGAACAATTACAAAAATTAAAACAAGCAAAAATGGAAGATCAAAAAAATTAAAAAACATAAATAAATAATAATATCATAACATATATATTTATGATATTATATCCAGTAGTATGTTTTTTTGGAGAAGAATATATAAGTAATGAACAAATAACACAATATCATTTTAAATCTGATGATAATATTGATGAAATATTAAATAAATATAATCCAAATGTAATAGTAACAATTGGACCAACTTGGAATATATTTATAAATTTATTAAAACAACCATTACATATTAAAAAAAAATGGATACATTTTAATAATACAAAAGATATTCAAATTAATCAAATATATTATTGTTATTTAAAAAATACAATAGATAATAAAGATTCAAATAATCCATTAATATCCATATTTACATCAACATATAATTCAGGAGAAAAAATAAATCGTCCATTTCAATCTTTAAAGAATCAAACTTATCAAAATTGGGAATGGATAATAATGGATGATTCTACTGATATTAATTTTTTTAATAAATTAATTGAATTAAAAAATAATGATTACAGAATTAAAATATTTAAATCAGATAAAAATAATGGAAACATTGGACAATTAAAATATTATACTGCAAGTATGTGTAAAGGAGATTTATTATTAGAATTAGATCATGATGATGAACTTACTGATAATTGTTTAGAATTAATTAAATATCATTTTATTAATTATCCTGATATTGGATTTTTTTATTCTGATTTTGCTGAATTATATGAAAAAAATAATAATCCTTTTAATTATGGAGAAGATTGGGGATTTGGTTATGGAGGTTATTATGCTCAAAAATATAAAGATAAAATTGTTCATGTTGCTACATCTGTTAATTTAAATCCATCTACTATTAGATATATAACTGGTGTTCCTAATCATGTTAGAGTATGGACAAGTAAAGTATATAAACAATTAAATGGACATAATTTTTTTCCAGTTGTAGATGATTATGATTTGTTAATTAGAACTTTTTTAAATACAAAATGTATGAGAATACCATATTTAGGATATTTACAATATAGAAATGAAGATGGAAATACTACTTTTATTAGAAATAATGAAATACAAAAATTAACTTGTCTAATTAGAGACTATTATAATCCTCAAATTAGTGATAAATTAAAAGAATTAAATATTAAAGATAATTATTATTCTTATAATGGTCTAATTTGGAATAAACCATATAATTATCATGAACAACATATTACATTTTATCCTATACCTATTAAAAATAGTGTTTCAGTTATTATTTCAACATATAATCGTCCTGAAAAATTAAAAAAAGCAATAGATAGTGTATTAAATCAATCATATAAAGATTATGAATTAATAATAATTGGTGATAATTGTAAATATTTAGATGAAATAATGTTAAAATATAATGATAATAGAATTAGATGGTGGAATTTATTTAAAAACTATAATGATGGAGGAACAACTCCAAAAAATTATGCATTAAGAAAATTAATTAGAACTGAATATATTGCTTATTTAGATGATGATAATTATTGGGAAAATAATCATTTAGAATCTTTAATTACTAAAATAAATTCTGATAATGCTGAATATTGTTTTAGTTCTTTTATTATTAATAATAATTATAAAATATTATGTAAAGAACCATTATTATACAGAATTGATACAAGTTGTTTATTACATAAATATTCTTTAATAACTAAATATGGTTATTGGAAATCAATTAAAGAAATTTATACTCATGATTGGGAATTAGTATCAAGATGGACAAATGAAAAATATGCTTACACTGGATTATATACATTAAATTATGAAGCGGATTTAAATAAATGTAATCCTCAATTAATATATGAATATTATGGAGATCAAAATTAATTATATATTAAATATATAATATATAATTAATAATGAACCAATGTAATAAACCATTAGGATTATGTTCAACTACTCCAAAACAAAAATTTTGGTTATTAGATCCAACTGAACTATATAAAAATAATAATTATATGGAATTTATACCAACATCAAATATGTCTCGTCATCAACAATTAAATGCTTTAACACGCTTTTTTATTTATTTAACTCTATTACTTTTAATATTTAAAAAGAATGATAAATGGTTATATTTACCACTAATTGGATTAGTATTAATATTAATAATATATGGAATAAATACAACAGATACTTTTTCAAATATTAAAGAATTTGATAGAATTATGGATTTAAGATTAAATAAATTAATTAATAATGATAATAATGCTGATTTACATCACGATAATAAAGAAATAACTGGTGTAAAAGTATTACATGAAGATTTAAATAATTGTAATAGAAGTAATCCAAATTTACAATCAGGTTATATTGACTCTGAAGGTGATATTATTTTAGGTGATAAATATAATGTTAATACCTGTGATGACCCTAAATTATATACTTTTGATGAAATATTAGATTATGAAAAAAATACATGTAGGCAACCAGATTTAGCAAATCCATTTATGAATCCAAATATAATTGATTATAATAATGGTCCTATTCCTCAAGCAGGAAATGTAGATGATGATGAAATTAAAGAAAATATAAGAGTAAA
>Ga0172362_10001879_pt1 | contig 18128 bp, 18 predicted proteins | sample LakKivs1_kivu2a2_FD_114534 | JGI IMG/M metagenome (GOLD analysis project Ga0172362, IMG submission 114534) | Sediment microbial communities from Lake Kivu, Rwanda - Sediment s1_kivu2a2 | ecosystem: Environmental > Aquatic > Freshwater > Lake > Sediment | place: Rwanda: Western Province, Lake...
CACCGCGACGAGCTGGCCGCGAAGGTCGTCGGCGTCGCCGGCAGCAACGGCAAGACGACGACGAAGGAAACCATCGCGGCGGTGCTCGCAACGCGCGGCGCGACGTTCGCGACGCCGCGCAACGAGAACAGCCAGATCGGTACACCCTTGACCATCCTCGCGACGCCGCGCGATACCTCGTTCCTCGTGCTCGAGCTCGGCACGAGCGAGCCCGGCGAGCTCGGCCGTCTGGGGGCGATCGCGCGTCCCGACGTCGCGGTCGTCACCGCCGCCTTCGCGGAGCACCTCGAGTGGCTGGGGAGCGTCGAAGGGGTGGTCGCGGCGGAGACCGAGCTGCTCGACCACCTGCGTCCTGGCGCCGTCGCGTTCGTCGGCTCGGCGGAGCCGCTGCTGCTCGAAGCCGCACGCAGACGGACGCAGGTCACGGTGCGCGCCGTCGGCGAGCGTCCGGAGGACGACTGGCGCATCGGGGAGATCCGCCTGGCGCGCGACGGCACGCACTTCACCCTCGCCGGACCGGGCCGCGCGCCACGCGCGTGGCACGTGCCGCTGCTCGGTGGTCCGGCCGCATGGGCGGCGACGTTCGCGATCGCGGTCGGCCACGAGCTCGGACTCGATGCCGACGCCATCCAGCGCGGCCTCGGCACGGTGGCGGCCGTCGCGCACCGGCTGCTCCCGATCGCGCATCCGCGACGGCCGCTTTTCCTCATCGACGATACCTACAACTCGAATCCCGCGTCGTGCCTCGCGGCGATCGACACCGCGGTCGCGCTCGCAGCACCGGGCGATCGCCTCGTGCTGGTGCTGGGCGACATGCTGGAGCTCGGCACGGCGAGCGACGACGCGCACCGCGAGATCGGCGCCGCCATCCGCGACCGCGCACCCGGAGCGACCGTCGTCACGGTCGGACGCGCGTCCCGGCTCGTCGCCGAGGTCGCTCGGCGCGACGGCATCGCCGTGCACGAAGCGGGCGACGCCACCGGCGCTGCGGCGGTCGTCGAGCGCCTGCTCGGCGACGCGAACCCGACGACGCTCCTCGCCAAGGGCTCGCGCGGCATCGGGCTCGACCGCGTGGTCGCGCACGTGATGGCGCTCTGACCATCGACACGCTGCACGAAATGCCGGTCGGCGAGCGACCCGACACCGGGCTCGAGGGGCAGACGCCAGGCGGGCATGCTGCGCCGGCGCCGCCCGGGCCCGATGGGCAGGCGCCGGCGGCGCCCACGACACCCGCGCCCGCCTTGTCCACGGTGCGTCCGTTGCTCGCGGCGGCCGCCGCCTACGCGGTCGCCGTCGTCGCGTTGTCCTGGCCGCTGGTCCGCAGCGCCGGCACGGCCCTGGTCGATCCCCTGAAGCTCCCGGTCGCCGGCGGAGTCTGGGGACGGGCCGACCTCGACCTCCTGGTGTGGATCCTCGCCTGGACGGCGCACGCGCTCGCGATGCAGCCGACGGCGCTCTTCCAGGCGAACATCTTCCACCCGTCGGCCGACACGCTCGCGTCGTCGGAGAACCTGCTCGGGCTGGCACCGCTGTCGGCGCCGCTGTTCCTGCTGACGCACGACGCGATCCTGACGTACAACGTGACGGTCCTCGTCGTGGTCTGGCTCACGGCGCTGTGCACCTTCGCGCTGGTGCGTGCCTGGGGCGGCAGCGCGGGTGCCGCGTTCCTCGCCGGCGCGGCCTTCGCGCTCGGACCGCAGCTCACGGGCTCGTTCATCCGTCTCCACGTGAGCGCCGTGCACTTCTTCCCGCTCGTGCTGCTGCTCGCGTGGCGCGCCGCGCGCCGGCCGCGTCCGCTGACGCTGCTCGCACTCGTGCTGGTCACGGCGCTGCAGATGCTGGCCGGGATCTACGTCGCGTTCGAGCTGGCGCTGCTGCTGGCGGCGTTCGCGCCATCGCTGTGGTGGGAGGCGCGCCGCAACGGGCGCAGCGCGCTGGTCCCGTTCACCGCCCTCGCGCTGGGCGCCGCGGCACTCGTCGTGGTCGCCCCCGCGTACGTGCGCGTGCGCGCCTCGGGCACCCTGCCGTCGCTTCCCGAAGCGATCGCGCACGTCACGACGACCTCGCCGACCCCGCAGGTCCTCGAGTCCTGGCTGGTCGCCGAGCTGACGCTGCCCGGGCTGGCACTCGCCGCGTTCGGTCTGCTCGCCGGGCCCGCGCCGGTGCACGTGCGTCTCGGGCTGCTGCTCGCGGCCGCGGCGGGCTTCGTGCTGGGCGCCGGGACGTCGCTCTCGATCGGGAACGCGCTGCCGAGCGTCTACGAGATCCTGATGCGCGTCGTCCCGGGCTTTGCCGGCATGCGCTCGCCATCGCGCTTCTTCGTCGTGGCGCTGCTCGCCCTGAGCGTGCTCGGCGGCCTCGGCGCGGCTCGTGTCGTCGGCGTCCTGGGCGCGCTGCTCGGTGCGTGGGGGCGTCGGATCGGAACGTCGCTGGCCTGCGCGGCCGCGGTCGCACTCGTCATCGTGCGCCAGCCCGTGCTGCCGCTGCCGCTGGCCCCGGTGCAGCTCGGTGGCGTCGCGTACGCGGCGCACGCGTGGCTCGCACAGCAGCCCGAGCGCGGTGCGGTCCTCGACCTGCCGGCGATGAGCTCGAGCCTCGACGGCGCCGCCACGCTCGCGACCGGACGCGCAATGCTCGCTTCCACCCTGCACTTCTTGCCCCTGGTGAACGGCTACACGGGACACCCGCCACCGATGAGCGCGCTGCTGCTCACGCTCGCGCAGCGCCTGCCCGATCGCGATGCGTTCGCGGCACTCTGCGCACTCGCCGCCCCGCGGTGGATCGTCGTTCACGAGGGACTTCTGCCGCCAACCGAGGTCGAGGCGTGGCGCGCGGCCGAGGAGGCGCTCGGCGTCGAGCGCGTCGAGACGTTCGGGCGTGACTCGGTCTACCGCGTCGACCGAGCGTGCGCGCGCGCACGCCCGTCGCCGGCACTCGACCCGTCGGCCGCACCCGGCACGACGTTCGCCGGCACGCCGCTCGCGCCGCTCGAGCCGGGCACCGTTCTCGGTCGCGTCGAAGCGATGCCACCCGAACGTCTGCCTGCCGGATCCTTGTCGTGGCTGTGGGTCGACGTGCACAACGACGGCAACGTCGTGCTGCCGGGCATGGCCGGTGCGGTTCCCGGCAGCGCGCAGCTGCAGGCCCGCTGGTGGGACGCGCGCCTGGGCCGCATCGTCGCCGTGGGCGAGACGACGCCGCTCGGACGCGACCTCGCGCGCGGCGAGTCGGTCCGCGCCCAGGTCGGGCTCGCCGCACCGAAAACACCCGGCGACTACGTGGTCGAGATCGGCGTCGTCCAGCAGGGTGCGGGCTGGCTCGGCGACGCCGCCGGCGGCACGCCGTTCCTGGCGCGCGGGCGCGTGCGCGTCGGCGCCCCGCCAGGTCCTTGACGCCGGGCGAGAGCCCGGCGCTCGGAGCCTGTGACACTCTCAGCCGAGGGCCAGCCAGACGAGCACGGCGAGGCCCGCCACGATGCGGTACCAGCCGAACGGACGCAGCGAGTTCGTCTGCACGAAGCGCAGGAACGTGTGGATGACGACCAGCGCGCTCACGTAGGCGGCGACGAGACCGACCACGATGCCGAAACCCATCTCCCCGGCGAGCGTCTCGCGCCCCTTCCAGAGTGAGTACAGCGTCGCCGCGTACATCGTCGGCAGCGCGAGCAGGAACGAGAAGTCGGTCGCGGCGCGGCGATCGAGGCCGACGAGCAGACCGGTCACGATGGTCGCTCCCGAGCGCGAAACGCCGGGGATCATCGCGACGGTCTGCCCGAGCCCGATCAGGACGGCCTGCCGCAGCGTCATCAGCTCGAGGTCGGCGAGGCCACGAAACCGGCGCGGCCCGTCGATCACGAGGATGAGGACTCCGCCGGCGATGAGCGTGGTCGCAACCACGCCGGGGCGGAACAGCGTCTCGAGAAAGTCGTTCAGCAGCAGCCCGACGATCGCCGCCGGCACGAAGGCCGCGACGATCTTCAGCACGAACAGGCGCGCCGCGGGCCTGCTCGCGGTATCGACCAGCAGCTTGATCAGGCGCTCGCGGTAGGCCCAGGTGAGGGCCAGCATCGCGCCGAGCTGGATCGCGACGTCGAACTGCGGCGATCCGTAGCCGAGCAGGTGCGAGGCCACGATCAGGTGGCCGGTCGAGGAGACCGGCAAGAACTCGGTCAGGCCCTCGACCACGCCGAGCACGGCGGCCTTGAGGGCAACGATCAACTCTGGGGACATGCGGGGCTCATGGGGTCGGCGCGTAGCAGGGGCGCTCGGTGCGGATCGCGAGGGTGGCAGCGGCGCTCGGTGCGGATCGCGAGGATTGCGTCCCCATATCACATCGGGTAGCGTCGAGGGAAAGCAGATCCGGGTGAGCGCATCGCGTCAGATGGACGCTGCCGCCCTTCAGAACCTTGCGCTCCGGTTGTCGCGTCGCGCGATGCAGCCCCGGCCGGCCACAGCCAACGAGGGCAATCAAGCTTGAGTCGGAAGCTGAAGTTCCTTTTCGGTGCGAGCGTCATCGTGCTCGCCGTGGCGACCCTCATCTACTCGGCGGTTCGCGAGACGTCGGCCTACTTCATCACGGTCGACGAGTACGCACGGAGCGCCGACGCGCACGCGGGGAAGCAGCTGCGTCTCGCCGGACGGGTCTCGGACGGCAGCGTCAAGTGGGACCCGAAGACGCTCGATCTGGAGTTCCTCATCCGGGCGATTCCACCCAAGGAGGCGGCCGAGAACGCCGCCCAGCACAGCGGCGGCACCAAGACCCTGACCGTCACCACGACCGATGCCGAGGCGGCGCTCGTGACCCTGCCGGTCCGCTACAACGGCATCCTGCCGGACATGTTCGCGGCCGACCGCGACGTGATCGTCGAGGGCAAGGTCGAGAACGGCATCTTCCAGGCGAAGACGTTGCTCACCACGTGCCCGTCGAAGTACGAGTCCGATCAGTACGAGGAGAGCGCGGACCCTGCTGCGGCGGGTGACCAGCGCGCCGCACTCGACCCTTCCTCGGGCGCCCGATGAGCGAGCTCGGCAGGCTCGCCGTCGTCCTCGGCTTTCTCGTCGCCCTCTGGGGTATCGTCGCGAGCGTGCTCGGCGCCATCCGCCGCGACGACCGCCTGGTCGCGAGCGGCAAGCACGCCGCCTACGCGTTCTCGGGGCTGACCGGCATCGCGGTCGCGGCGCTCCTCACCCTGCTCCTGCAGCACGACTTCAACGTCGAGTACGTCGCCTCGTACTCCTCGAGCTCGCTGCCGGTCTGGTACACCATCGCCGCCCTGTGGGGCGGCATGAAGGGCTCGCTGCTCTGGTGGACCTTCATCCTCGCGGTCTGCAACGCCGTCGTGCAGGTGCAGAACCGAGACAAGAACCGCGACCAGATGCCCTGGGTCACCGCGACGATGCTGGTCGTCGGCGCATTCTTCCTGTCGCTGCTGGTGTTCATCACCGACCCGTTCGAGCGGCTGCCGTTCACGCCGCGCGAGGGCTCGGACCTGAACCCTCTGCTGCAGAACTACTGGATGACGATCCACCCGCCGTCGCTCTACATCGGCTTCGTCTCGACGACGGTACCGTTCGCGTTCGCGATCGCGGCGCTCGCCACCGGCAAGCTCGGCGACGCGTGGATCCGCACGACGCGGCGCTGGGCGCTCTTCTCCTGGTTCTTCCTGTCGCTCGGCAACCTGTTCGGTGCCGCCTGGGCGTACGTGGTGCTCGGCTGGGGTGGCTACTGGGCGTGGGACCCGGTCGAGAACGCGGCGTTCATGCCGTGGCTCACCGCGACGGCCTACCTGCACTCGGTCATGATCCAGGAAAAGAAGGACATGCTGAAGGTGTGGAACATGGCGCTGGTGATCCTCACCTTCTCCCTGACCATCTTCGGCACGTTCCTCACGCGATCGGGCGTCATCTCGTCGGTGCACTCGTTCACGCAGTCGGGGATGGGTCCGTTCTTCATGTACTTCCTGCTCGCGATCCTGCTGGTCTCGATCGGGCTCGTGGTGTGGCGTCTGCCGCTGCTCAGGAGCCGCAACGAGCTCGAGTCTGTGTTCTCGCGCGAGGCGACCTTCCTGCTGAACAACCTCATCCTCGTCGGCATCGCGTTCACCGTGTTCTGGGGCACCGTGTTCCCCGTGCTCTCGGAGTGGGTGCGCGGCGTCAAGATCACGGTCGGCCCGCCGTTCTTCAACAAGGTGAACGCCCCGCTCGGCGTGGCCCTGGTCTTCCTGATGGGCGTGGGTCCGGTCATCGCGTGGCGCAAGGCCACGGCGACCAGCCTCTGGCGCAGCTTCGCGGCGCCGATGGGAACCGGCGTCGCGATCGGCGCCATCGCGTTCGCGCTCGGCGCGCGCAACTTCTATGCGGTGCTCGCGTTCTCGGTCGCGGCCTTCGCGCTCGCAACGGTGTGGATCGAGTTCTGGCGCGGCATGCGGGTTCGCCAGGCGATGATGGGCGAGAAGCCCTGGACCGCGCTGTCGCGCCTCATCGGCAAGAACCGTCGGCGCTACGGCGGCTACGTCGTCCACGTCGGCATCGTGATGATCTTCATCGGCATCGTCGCGTCCTCGGTCTTCAAGCTCGAGGTCCAGCGGTCGATGAAGATCGGCGAGTCGCTGGCGATCGGCGGCTACACCGTGCGCTACGACGGCATCCACCAGGAGAGCGACGACCACGTCGACAGCACGTACGCCCTGGTCTCCGTTCTCGAGGGTGAGGGTGCCGCTGCGGTGCGCGTCGGCGAGGTGCGGCCGGAGAAGCGCTTCTACAAGAAGCCCAAGCAGCCGACGACCGAGGTCTCGATCTGGTCCACGCTCCGCGACGACCTCTACGTGGTGCTCGGCAGCTACGACCCGCCATCGCAGCTCGCCGTGTTCCAGGTGTTCGTCAACCCGATGATCGCCTGGATGTGGATCGGGGGAGTGGTGCTCGCGCTCGGTACGGGCATCTGCATGTGGCCGTCGTACAGCGAGCGCTCGGTGACGGCACAGGCGCGCATTCCGGCCGGATCGCGACCGGCGTGACCAACGGGATGACGATCCCGTGCGGCGCGCGCGCGCAGCTCGTCGCGATGCTCGCGACGCTGGCCCTCGGTGTGTTCGCAGCTGGCCTCGCGCCCGGAGCAGCACGCGCGGAGATCGCGACGCAGTACCAGGTGGAGACCGACCTCACCTGCCAGTGTGGCTGCGGTCTCACCGTCCACTCGTGCAACCACCTCAACTGCGGCTCGGGAATTCCGCTCAAGAAGGAGATCGGCGAGCAGATCGCGCAGGGGAAGACGCGCGACGAGATCCTGTCCCACTTCTCGACCAAGTACGGCGAGAAGATCCTGTCGTCACCGACGACGTCGGGCTTCAACATCGCCGCATGGACGGTGCCGTTCGTGGCGATCGCGCTCGGGGGTCTGTTCATCGGCGTCGTGCTGGTGCGCTGGCGCCGCTTCACCGACGGCCCGGACGCCGCGGCCGGTGTGGCGCCGCCGTCCACGACCGATCCGGACCTCAAGGCGAAGCTCGACCGCGCGCTCGCCGAGCTCGACCGGCGCTCTTGAGGCCATGCCGTGATCGTCACCGTCATCGGCCTCGCGATCGTCCTGCTCGCGGCGTTCTACGTGGCCTGGCCACTGCTGCAGGCCGCACCCGTCGCGTCGCCGGTCGCCGACGACGTCGCCGCGGGTACGGCGGAGCACGACAAGGACCAGGCGCTGCGCGCGATCCGCGAAGCAGACTTCGATCACCGGACCGGAAAGCTGTCGGACGAGGACTACGGGGTACTGCGCGCCGAGCTGGAGGGCCGCGCGCTGAGCGCGATGGCGGCGATCGAGCGGGCGAACGCGCTGCACGCGGCGCCACCGGCGCCCGGCGCAGCGCCGGGCGCGACGAGTCCGGCGACATCGCAGGCGCCTCGCGGCGCCGAGCCCGGCGGCTTCTGTCCCGCGTGCGGCGTGCGCTTCGCGCGCGACGCACGATACTGTTCCGGCTGCGGCAAGAAGCTACCCGCGGCACCGCCCCGCGGCCGCCGCCGCGCCTGAGCAGGAGCACTTCCGTGAACGACGAGACGCAGAACCCAACTCCACCCGCGGCTGCGACGACTTCTCCGGCACCGGCTGCGACTACGGCGCCCGCGCCGGCAACGGCATCGAGCGAGATCACGATCGACGACTTCCTGCGCGTCGACCTGCGCGTCGGCACGATCCGCAAGGCGGAGCCGCACCCGAACGCCGATCGCCTCGTCGTGCTGTCGGTGGACCTCGGCGAGGAGCAGGAGCGCCAGCTCGTCGCCGGCATCCGCGCGCACTACGAGCCGGCGACGCTGGTCGGCAAGCAGATCGTCGTCGTCGCGAACCTGAAGCCGGCGAAGCTGCGCGGCGTCGAGAGCCGCGGCATGATCCTCGCCGCGAGCGACGACTCGGGCGTGCATGTGCTCGCGCCCGACGTTCTCACCGCGCCCGGCGCGAAGGTCAAGTAGGGGTCGCGCGGCTCGGCTGCCCCCCGGCGCGAAGGTCGAGTAGGGACCGCGCGCCTCGCCTGTCCCCCGACCAAGGTCACGCGGGCGTCGCCGGCAGACCGCTGTGCCGCAGCAGCGCCTCCGTCGTCGGCGCGCGGCCGCGGAACGCCTCGAAGACCTCCATCGGGTGCCGGCTGCCGCCAAGTGCCAGCACCGTGTCGCGAAAGCGGCGTCCGGTGCGCGCGATCGCCACCGGGTCGTCGAGCCCCGCCTCCTCGAAGGCGCCGAACGCGTCCGCCGACAGCACCTCGGCCCACTTGTAGCTGTAGTAGCCGGCGGCGTAGCCGCCACCGAAGATGTGCGTGAATCCGCACAGGAATCGGTCCTCGGGGAGCGGCGGGATGGTCGTCGTCCGCGAAGCGATCCGGTGCTGCACGTCGAACGGCGTCCCGTCGCCGTCGGGGTCGTACTCGTGGTGCAGAGCGAGATCGGTCAGCGCGAAGTAGATCTGGCGAAGCATGTCGGATCCGGCGCGGAACGTTCGCGACGCCTCGATCTTGCGGAACGGCTCCTCGGGCAAGCATTCGCCGGTCAAGTAGTGGCCCGTGAGCCCGAGCAGCGTCTCGCGGTGGTAGCACCAGTTCTCCATGAACTGGCTCGGCAGCTCGACGGCGTCCCACTCGATGTTGCGGATGCCCGCGGCGAGAGGGCGCTCGACGTCGGTCAGCATGTGCTGCAGGCCGTGCCCGAACTCGTGGAACAGCGTGTTCACCTCGCCGAACGTCATCAGCGACGGCTTGCCGTCGACCGGCGGCACCTGATTGCAGATCAGGTACGCCACCGGGCGCCGGCCCGGCGCGCGGCCGACACATTCGTCCATCCACGCGCCGCCCCGCTTCTCGTGCGGCCGGGAGTACGGGTCGAGGAAGAACGCGGCGACCTCGGCGCCCGAATCGTCGAAGATGCGGAAGAAGCGCACCTCGGGGTTCCAAACCGCGGCCTCGCCGTCGGCCGGACGGACCGTCAAGCCGAACAGGCGACCGGTCAGCGCGAACAGGCCGTCGAGCACGCGCGGCAGCGGGAAGTACGGTCGCAGCTCCTCCTCGGTGTAGGCGAAGCGGCTCTCGCGCAGACGCTCCGCCCAGAAGGCCACGTCCCACGGACGGAGGTCGTCCGCCTCCGGCGCGCCGGCCGTACGCGCGATCGCCCGCAGCTCCTCGAGGTCGCGCTCGGCTGCCGGGTACGAGGCCGAGCGCAGCTCCTCGAGCATCGTCTCCACCGCCTCGACGCTCGGCGCCATCTTGCTCGCGAGGCTCAGCTGCGCGTAGCTGGCGAATCCGAGCAGCTTCGCCTCCTTGCGACGGAGCCGCAGGATCTGGCCGAGCAGCGGCTCGTTGTCGAGCTCGCCCGAGCTCGCGCGCGTCACGTACGCACGATAGAGGCGCTCGCGCAGGTCGCGTCGGCCGCTGTGCTGCTGGAACGGCACGTAGCTGGGCCCGTCGAGCGTCACGCGCCACGGGCCGTCGGCAGCCGTCGCGGTCTCCTCGCCCGCCTGCCGGGCGGCCTGCGCGGCCAGGTCGAGCGCGCTCTGCGGTAGTCCCGCGATCTCGTCGCGCGAGGTGAGGGTCAGGGAGAACGCCTTGGTCGCGTCGAGCACGTGGTTGCTGAACCTCGTCGCGCACTCGGCGAGTTCGGCCTGGATCGCGTTGAAGCGCTCCTGCTCAGCCGGTGCGAGCCCGACGCCCGAAAGCTCGGCGTCACGCACCAGCGAGGTCACGATACGCTGCTGGGTTGCGTCGAGGCGCGCCCACTCGGGGCCGTCGCGCAGCTCCCGCAGCGCCCGGTAGACCGGCTGGCTCTGGCCGACACGCAGCGAGAAGGTCACGACGGCCGGCTGCACCTGCTCGTGTGCCGCGCGGAGCTCGTCGCTGTTCTGGACGCCCATCAGGTGCCCGACGGTGCCCCATGCGAGGCCGAGCCGGTCGTTCAGGTGCTCGAGCGGCTCGACGATCGCGTGCCACGTCGGTGCGGCGTGCTGCTCGATCCGCTCGAAGTCCTGCTCGAGCTCCGCCAGCAGCGTCGCCATGCCCGGCACCACGTGCTCGGGGCGAATGCGGTCGAAGCGCGGCAGCCCTTCGGTCTCGAGGAGCGGGTTGGTCGCGCCGACGTCAGTGCTGTTTCCCATTCCTCGACGAGTAGCAAAGCGCACGCGCCGAGCCGATCGCGGGGATGTTCGCGCGCTCAGCGCCAGTCGTTGAAGCGCAGGAACACGTAGGCCGCGCCCAGGATCCCGCAAACGATGTAGCGCAACGTATACGACGGCTCGAGCCCGAAGATGAGCAGCGCCGCGACCATCCCGACGGAGAGCAGCACGATCACCTTGGGGGCGACGCGGATCGGGAACACGGCGGGGCGCTCCGGTTCGTCCTGGCGCGAGGTCGGGCCGCCCTCGGCCGGCGTCGGCTCACCGTCCGGAGAGCTCACTGCAGCAGCTCCGGGGCGCGCGCCTGCACCATGCGGCGGATGCCGTCGCGCCACGGCACCCGTGCCGGCCCGATCAGCTCGTGCATGCGCGTCAAGTCGAGCTGCAGGCTGCCGAAGGCATCGGTCGTGTGCTGGAAGCGCGGCTCGAGGCCGGTGAGCTCGCCGAGGTACGCACACCACTCCTCGATACTCGCGACGTCGCCGCCCCAGTTCACCGTCACCGCGGGGACGCGCGCCGCGGCGAGCAGCTTCGGGATCTGCGCGACGTAGTCGTCCTCGTGCAGCAGGTTGTAGACGTTCGGCTGCTCCGGATGGATGGGAATGTCGGCGCCGCCGCGCATCATCAGCAGGTGGTAGAACGGCCAGCCGCCGTTGTCGCCGTACGGGACGCTCAGTCTGGCGATCGTGGTCGGGACGCCGAACTCCTGTGCCGCGAAGCGCATCACCGTCTCGGCGGCGATCTTCGAGATGCTGTACGTGGGAAAGAGCGCCTGGTGGTTGTCACCGAGCCGATCGTCCTCCCGCAGCGCACGCTGGCCCGCGTACCGGTAGACGCCACCCGAGGACACGTGCAGGAAGCCCTTCGCGCGGCGGCAGTGCGCGACGAGACGCCCCGCGCCCTCCGCGTTCGCCGCGAGGTCGTATGCGAAGCCGCCGGTCTTCACCACGGCCATGTTGACGACGTAGGTGAAGTCGTCCGGAACCGCGTCGAGCGCGGCGCTCGCAAGATCGACCCGCAGCGGCCGGACGCCGATCTCGCGCAGCCTTGCCACGTCCGCGTCACGCGAGAGCCGGGCGAGGCCGTGTACCTCGTTGTCGCGCGCCAGCTCGCGCGCCAGCGGCAGCGCAACCTGGCTCGTCGGACCGGTGATGAGAATCTTCTCGTTGCGCAGCATCGCGCCGTCATAGCGCGGAAGCAGATCCTCGGACCAGGCTCGCCCGCGCCAGCCGATCGCCGTGCGCAGGTGCGGCCGGCGTTTCGACGGCCGCGGCGCCCGTGGTCCGAGCGCCGCCAGCCGGAGCCGGCCTGGGCCGGCGGTCCCGAACGACGCCTAGACCTTCTGGACGTTCGCGGCCTGCGACCCCTTACGTCCGGGCACGATCTCGAACTCGACGGTCTGGCCCTCTTCGAGGGTCTTGTAACCCTGAGCCGAGATCGCCGAGTAGTGAACGAAGATGTCCTCTCCCCCGTCCTGCTCGATGAAACCGAACCCCTTCTGCGGGTTGAACCACTTCACCTTCCCCTGAGCCATCCGACCTTTCCTCCAACGTTCTCCGGGCCGCGGGTTCCCCTGCGCCCGCGTGCGACCGCGCCCACGCGGGGCGCCGATCGTGTCGATCGTTCCCGGACAGTTCCGAAATCGGCGAGCCTCTTATCACCCGCTCGACTGGAAGGGCAACAACGCCGCGGGGAGTTTGTTCCGCTGAGCCTCTGTGCTAGCTGGACTGCTTCGCGCCGCAGACGATAAAGGAGTGGTATGCAGCGACCGCGCGGTCCGCGCTTTTTGCCAGTTCGCCCCGACGAAGAACATCGCACCAATCGGCAGATCCGGGTCCCGCAGGTCCGTTTGATCGGGCTGCAGGGTGAGCAGCTCGGGGTGGTCGCCACGGAAGACGCCCTGCGCATGGCGCAGGAAGGTGAAGTCGACCTGGTGGAGGTAGCGCCGACCGCTTCACCGCCGGTGTGCCGTCTGCTGGACTACGGAAAGTTCCGTTATTCCAAGCAAAAGAAGGACGCCGAGGCGAAGAAGAAGCAGCACGTGACGCAGCTCAAGGAGCTGCGCATCCGGCCCGGTACCGACTCGCACGACGTCGAGCGTCAGCTGAAGAAGGCGCAGGAGTTCCTCTCGGACGGCCAGCGGGTCAAGTTCACACTGCGCTTCCGCGGCCGTGAGATGGCTCACCAGGACCTCGGCAGGGGCAAGCTGACGAGCATCGCGAACCAGCTCGGCGAGTACGGCTGGGTCGAGATCGAGCCGCGCACGGAAGGCCGCGTGATGCACCTCGTGATGGCCCCGGGGCAACGCAAGCGGGCCGTCCTGCCGACCGGCCCGGGCGCGCCCAGGCCGCCTGCCGCAGGCGGCGGTGTGCCTCAGGGCGCCGCTGCGCCGTCTGCCAGCGGCGCGGCTCCGGCGCAGGGCGCAGGACCGGCAGGCCCGGCGAAGGAAGTCCGCCCGCAGCAGCCGCGGCCGGCCTGACGAACACCGTCCGGCGCGTCCAGCGCGTCGACCGCTGTCCCCCTGCATCGTCACCACCTCGCCGACCACCTGCCCTCCGGTCACCGGCGCGCACACTGCACAGGGACCTTCGTGATCGCGACCAGCATGTCGCGCAGCGGGAGCTGCTAGCCCTCCGTAAGGTCGGCCTGCGAGCCGCCCATGGCGAGGACTTCGACTGCGTCGCTCCTCGGCACGCAATGACGCCCGCGGGCGCGCGCGGCGCGCTGGAACTTTCCGCTGGTGTGGGCGAGACTCGCGCGATGCAGTCCGGGGCCGCAGCATCCCTGGTCGAGGCGCGCGGCCTGAAGAAGGCGTTCGGCTTGAGCATGGTCCTGCGCGACGTCCACGTCGACGTCTTCCCCGGCGAGGTGGTCGCCGTGCTGGGCCCCAACGGCGCCGGCAAGAGCACGCTGCTGCGCATCCTGGGCTGCATCGCGCGGGCGAGCGCGGGGACCCTCGCGCTGTTCGGCACCGACTGCCACCCCGGTCGCCCCGGAGCGGACGTGCTGGGCCGCATCGGCTTCCTCGGCCACGAGGCGATGCTCTACGAGGACCTGACGCCGCGTCAGAACCTCGAGCTCTTCGCGCGGCTCTACCGCGGCGTGCGCGCCGGTGACGCGACGCCCGAGGACCTCGCGCGGGCGAGCCTCGCGCGGGTCGGGCTCACGCACGCGCAAGAGCGCGCCACGCGCGCACTCTCGCGCGGCATGCTGCAGCGGCTCGCGATCGCGCGCGCCACGCAGCACGAGCCTCCGCTGCTGCTGCTCGACGAGCCGTTCACGGCCCTCGACGAGTCGGGCGTCGACCTGCTCTCGGAGATCATCCGCCGCCGCGCCGCGAGCGGTGCGGGAGTCGTCCTGATCACGCACGACCTCGCTCGCCTCAGCGGCCTCGCGACGCGCGTGGTGGTGCTGGTCGGCGGTCGCGTCGCATACGACGCGAGCCCCGTTCCGCCGGCCGGCGACCTCGCGCGCGATTACCGCCGCCTCACCGGGCTCGCGGTCTGACATGTGGACCATCGTCCGGAAGGACCTCGCAATCGAGCTGCGTACCGGTGAGATGGCGTCCTCGATGTTCCTGCTGGCGCTGCTCATCATCATCGTGTTCGCGTTCACGCTCGAGCCAGAGCGTCTGATCGCACCCGAGTTCCTCGCCGGCCTGTCGTGGACCACTCTCCTCGTCGCGGGCACGCTCGCACTGAACCGCTCGTTCGTCCTGGAGCGCGAAGCAGGCGGGCTCACGGCCCTGGCGCTCGCTCCGATCGATCGCGGCTCGATCTACCTCGGCAAGGCGATCGGCAACTTTCTGCTGCTGCTGATCGCCGGGCTCGTGCTGCTGCCGCTGATCGCCATCCTGCTCGGCACGCGCGGCCTGTCCCCGACCTGGCTGCTGCCGGTGGTCGTGGTGCTCGGCGTCCTCGGGATCGCGGCCATCGGCACGCTCTGCGCGGCGATGGCGAGCCGCACCCGCGCGCGCGAGGTTCTGCTGCCGATCCTCATGTTCCCGCTCCTCGCCCCGCTGCTGATCGCAGCCACGCGGACCACCGCCGGAGCGCTGGTCGGCGAAAGCGCTTCGGACCTGCAATCGTGGCTGCTGATGCTCGGCGGATTCGATATCGTCTTCGCCACCGCGGGCTGGCTGAGCTTCGACTTCCTGCTCGACGAATGAGGAACCGATGAGCGAATCGCGACGAACGTGGCAGGACGTGATCCTGCCGTGGTCGACCTTCGTGTCGATGCTGGCCGCCATCGTGATGGTGTTTCTGCTGGCGCCGAGCGAGCGCGACCAGGGGATCGTGCAGCGCATCTTCTACTTCCACGTGAACCTCGCCTGGATGGCGTTCGGCGGCTTCGCCCTGGTCGCCGGCACGAGCATCTGGTTCCTGCGCACGGGAAGCCGCCGGGCCGACCGTCTCGCGCACGCCAACGCCGAGGTCGGCATGCTCTTCACGACGCTCGTGCTGGTCACCGGACCGATCTGGGCGCGGCCGATCTGGGGCGTCTGGTGGACGTGGGACCCGCGCCTCACCATGACCGTCGTGCTGTGGGCGATCTACGCGGCGTACCTGATGCTGCGCCGGCTCGGCGGCGAGGACGACACCATCCTGCGCTACGCGGCCGTGCTCGGCATCGTCGGCTCGCTCGACATCCCGCTGCTGATCCTCGCGGTGCGGCTGTGGCGCGGCGTGCACCCCGCGGTCATGCTGTCCGACGACCCCGACGCCGGCCTCAAGGACCCGCTGATGGGCTGGACGCTCCTCGTCTCGGGCATCGCGCTCGCCCTGCTCTTCACCTGGCTCGTCTCGCTGCGCGCACGGCTGCTGGCCGTCGACGAGACCGTCGCCGCCATGCACCTGGAGGGAGCGCGCTCATGAAGGGGCTCTACTACCTCGCCGCCGCCTATACCGCGGTGTGGATCGCGATCTTCGCGTACGTGATGTCGATCGGCCGCCGCGCGCGGAAGCTCGAGCGCGAGCTGGAGGAGATGCGCAAGTAGGATCCGCGTCCGGCGGCGCGCTCAGGCGGGTGCGCCGCCGCCGAGCTCGAGAAGCCGCCGCTCGAGCTCCGGCAGCCAGTCGTCGAGCGGGACGTCCGCGTCGACCACGATCTCGAACTTGCCGCTGGGTAGGCGCTTGACGCTGCCGGGTGACGCCGGACGCAGCGGGATCACCACCGCCTCGCGGTGCACGCCGAGCCGGTCGACGACGGCGAGCACACGCTCGATCTCCTTCATCCCGAGGGGTTTCGGCGGCATCGCGCTCACACCAGCCGCGAGCCGCGGCCCGACCAGTACTGGTCGCGCAGCACGCGCTTGTAGATCTTGCCGTTCTCGAGCCGGGGCAGCGCGGTGACGAAGTCGATCGAGCGCGGCGCCTTGTAGTGCGCGATCTGCTCGCGGACGTAGGCGATCAGCTCGCGCTCGAGCTCGGGGCCGGGCTCGACTCCGGGCGCGAGCTGCACGACGGCCTTCACCTCCTCGCCCATGTCGTCGTTCGGCACCCCGATCACCGCGACGTCGTCGATGCGCGGGTGCGCGGCGAGGCAGTTCTCCACCTCCTGCGGGTAGATGTTCACACCGCCGGAGATGATCATGTGCGACTTGCGGTCGGTCAAGTACAGGTAGCCGTCCGGGTCGACGTGGCCCACGTCGCCGAGCGTGAACAGCCGTCCGACGTAGGTCGAGGCCGTCTTTGCTTCGTCCTTGTGATAGCGGAAGCGCGCCTTCGGGTCCTCGGGTGCCTCGAAGTAGACGCCGCCGTCGGTGCCCTGCGGGACTTCGTTCCCGTTCTCGTCGAGGATCCAGACCTTGCCGCCAGCCCAGTGCTTCCCCACCGAGCCCTGGTGCGTGAGCCACTCGTCGGACTTGACGAGCGTGCCGCCACCCTCGGTGCCGGCGTAGTACTCGACGATCTTCGGCCCCCACCAGTCGATCATCGCCTTCTTGATCGGGATCGGGCACGGCGCGGCCGCGTGGATCGCGACCTTGAGACTCGACACGTCGTGGCGGCGCTTGACGTCGTCGGGCAGCTTCAGCAGGCGCACGAAGTGCGTCGGCACCCACTGGCTCGAGGTGACGCGGTGGCGCTCGATGGCCGCGAGCGCCTTCTCCGGGTCGAACTTCTCCATCACCACCGCGGTCGCGCCGATGCGGTGCTGCAGCGCGGTGAACTGCAGCGGGGCCGCGTGGTACAGCGGCCCCGGCGAGAGGTAGCGGTCGTTCTCGTCGAGCCCGAAGAACATCTGGAAGGCGAAGACGGTCATGGTCGCGGCACCGGTGCCCACCGGGTCGAGCGGCAGCGGCGGACGGACGCCCTTCGGGCGCCCGGTCGTGCCCGACGAGTAGAGCATCGCCGCACCCTCGCGCTCGTCCCCGGGCCGCGTGGTCGGGAAGCCCTGCACGGCGTGCTCGTACGGTGTGAAGCCGTCCATCTGGCCGCCGACCGAGATGCGCTGCTCGATCTTCGTCAGCCGCGAGATCGCCGGCACGAGCTGGCCTGCGAAGCGGACGTTCGCCACCAGGACGCGCGCGTCGCAATCCTCGATCACGTACTCCATCTCCTCGGTCGACAGGTGCCAGTTGACCGGGGTGAAGTAGAGGCCGGAACGCATCGCCGCCCAGTAGAAGTCGAAGAAGTGCTCCTCGTTGGTGAGCACCACGGCGATGCCGTCGCCAGGTCTCAGCCCCCAGGCGCGGAAGGCGTGCGCGAGCCGGCTGGAGCGCTCGTCGAGGTCGCGATAGGTGACCGTGACGTCACGGTCCGCGAAGATCAGCGCTGGCTTGTCGGGATGCTTGTCCGCACTCGTGCCGAGATCCATGACCCGGTTCTACCGCCCGGGAGAAGGCGCGCGCAAAGGCCTGCCGTGCACGCGGCTCCCGGCGGCTCGGAGGCCGGCGGTCTCCTGGCGCGACTCGATGCTTCTCGCTTCCTCTGCGCGGCGAGGAGACGCCGCACGGTGGGTCGCCTCGGCGAACGACTCGTCCTGGCGCTGTTCGGCGAGCGACGCCTCGAGCACGACGACCTGCGCTCCGGCGCAGAGCCAGAGCGCCCGCTGCTGCTCGACGTGGGAGCGCAGCTCCACCTGATCAGCCAGCGCCGCGAGAAGCTTGGTCCACCCCGCTCGGTTCCGAGGCTGCGCGTGAGGTGCCCGAGACCCGCACCGCGAAGGAGAGCCTTGGTGGCACCGAGCTGGGCGCTCTGCAGGCGCACGAAGTGGCGCGAGAGCGTGGTGCGGAGCTGGCCGCCCTCGCGCCGGGGAACGTGGACGATCGAGCGGTAGATGCCCCGCCGCGGTCCCTCGCAGAGCTCGAACGAATCGCGTTGCTCCTCCGTCGCTTGGGGCTCCGTCTCGGATGACCCCGTGGTCCTCCGCGAACCTATCGCGGTCGCGGAGGGGCAGCCCGTCTTCATTGATGGAATGAGGGCGCTTATGGCATCTATCCGCCGTGCAGCGGGTGAGCGAGGAGCGGGTCGAGGTGGCGGGCGAGG
>Ga0172362_10001880_pt1 | contig 18122 bp, 11 predicted proteins | sample LakKivs1_kivu2a2_FD_114534 | JGI IMG/M metagenome (GOLD analysis project Ga0172362, IMG submission 114534) | Sediment microbial communities from Lake Kivu, Rwanda - Sediment s1_kivu2a2 | ecosystem: Environmental > Aquatic > Freshwater > Lake > Sediment | place: Rwanda: Western Province, Lake...
ATGCCCGATCTGCACTCACTCATGTCTGACTCCGAGAACAAGCGCGCACTAATCCGCCGCAAGACACTTGAGGGTCTCAAAGACATTTTCCCCATCATCGGGAAAAACCACAGGCTCGAGCTCGAAGACCTGCGCGTAAAGGATAAGCACTACTCGTCCAACGAGCAGAAGGACGCGATCCTACGCGGCGGCACGTTGCATGAGCCTGTGGTGGGCACGTTGGTCATGAAGACCCATGACGGCCAGGTCGTTGACACGCTCAAGAACCACACGATGGCGCATCTTCCGTACTTCACGGAGCGCCACACGTTCATTGTCGGCGGCAACGAGTACGACATCCCCAACCAGCTGCGTCTCAAGCCGGGCGTTTACACACGCGAGCGCGCCAACGGCGAGTACGAAGCAGCGTTCAACCTGAGCAAGGGCGACAATTTCCGGCTCTCGATGGAGCCTGAATCCGGCAAGCTCCATATGGAGCTACATTCGTCGAAGATTCCTCTGTATCCGCTGCTCCGATCACTCGGCGTACCGGACGACAAGGTACGTCATTACTGGGGTGACGCACTGCATGGGGTCAACGCCGCTAAGGGCACTGACAAAGAAGAGTCGGTGCTCAACAAAGTCATCGGCAAAGTCATCCGTTCGGATGAAAGCACGCCCGCGACGATCGAAGCAAAGCGCGAGTACGTGCAGAAATACTTCGCCAACACCGGGTTGGACCCAGCGGTTACGGAGCGTACGCTGGGTATCGCTGCGACACACGCCAGCCCGATGGCGATGCTCGCTGCCAGCAAGAAGCTCATCGACGTGCACAAGAAAGAGGCTACTCCGGACGACCGCGACAGCCTCGAGTTCAAGACTGTTCACTCGGTAGACGACTTCTTCAAGGAGCGTCTGAACAAGGACGCTAAGCGCACCATCGGACGCAAGATCCAGCAGAAGATGAATTTGCATGCCGGCGAGGGCATCAACAAATTCGTCCCGCAGTCAGCATTCACGAAATCCCTGAACTCGTTCCTTACGAGCTCTGATCTGTCGTCCATCCCGATGCAGATCAACCCCATCGAGATCATCGACCACGCTTCGCGCATCACGTCACTCGGCGAAGGTGGTATCGGCAGCGAGCGCGCCATCCCGTTCGAGTCTCGTAAGATTCACAACACGCATCTAGGTGTGTTGGATATCGTGCGCACGCCAGAGACAGGGCGTACGGGCATCGACATTCGCGCGTCCATGGCGTCCTACAAAGACGACCACGGCAATCTGTACACGCGTATGCGCAATGCGCGCACCGGCGAAATTGCGCACGTTAACACGACCACTCTTGCTAAGAGCGTCGTAGCGTTTCCCGGTCAGCACAAAAATGATAGGCATTGGGACGCGATCAAAGGCACCGACATAGTTTCAGTGCCTAAGCACGAGGTCGACTACGTCGTTGACCACGCAATGCACATGTTCGGCCCCACCACCGCGCTGGTCCCCCTGATATCGACCATGCAGGGTAATCGCGCGATCATGGGCTCCAAGTTCCAGACGCAGGCGGTGCCGCTAATCCACCGTGAAGCACCCTACGTACAGGTAGGGGCCGCGCGCCATGGCGAGAGCATGGAAAGTGAGATGGCGCGCCTCATCGTTCCTACTGCGCGCGTTGATGGCACCATTCACAAGATCGACAAGGACTACATATACATCAAGCCCGACGCCAAGCACGCAGCCGCGGGAGACGAAGGCTTGATTAAGGTGCCCTACGACACGTACTTCCCGCTGTCGTCAAAGACGCACCTACACAACGAAATAAAGGTCAAAGTCGGCGACCGAGTGAAGAAAGACCAGACCCTCGCTGAGTCCAACTTCACGCGTAACGGCGTGTTGGCTCTGGGCAAGAACCTGTCTGTCGGATACATGGCCTACCACGGCAAGAACAGCAACGACGCCGTAGTCATCAGCGATGGCGCGGCGCAGAAGCTCACCGCCGAGCACATGTACAAGGAGATACTGCCTAAGAGCAGTGACATCCTGACGGGTAAGGACAAGTACGTTGCGTATTACGGTACGCGATTTACCAAGGCGCAGCTGGACAAGCTGGATGACGATGGCGTTGCCAAGCCGGGCCACACATTCCAGTACGGAGATCCGCTCATCCTCGGTCTGCGTAAGGCGCCGCCTACGCCGGAGGCTGCGCTGCTCGGCAATCTGCACAAATCTCTGGTCAAACCGTATCGAGACGCGGCGGTAACCTGGGACCATGCGGTGCCCGGGCTTGCGCAGGAGGCCATCAACGCTGCTCGACAGAGCACAGTAACCATGCGCACGCAGGAGCCCATGAAGATCGGCGACAAGCTCGCTAATCGTTTCGGGGGCAAGGGCGTCGTGTCTGAGATCATCCCTGATGAGCACATGGTCAAGGATGAGGCCGGTAAGCCCATCGACATTTTGTTCTCGTCTAACACCGTAGTCAGCCGCGTTAACCCCGGACAGATCGTTGAGACGGCGCTGGGCAAGGTAGCAGAGAAGACCGGCAAGCCGATAATCATGCCGCAATTCCTGCCCGAAGATCACGTCGCCTATGCGAAGAAGATGCTGGCCGACCACGGAATCAAAGACAAAGAAACCGTGTACGACCCGAAGTCCGGAAAGCACATTCCGAATATCTTTGTAGGGCGGTCTACGATCTTCCGTCTGTTCAAGAACACAGAGACCAACTACTCCGCACGCGGTGTGTCTGGCTACGACATCAACATGCAGCCGACCCGCGGCGGCGACGAAGGCGCTAAGGGCCTTGGCCGCATGGAAATCAACACGTTGCTAGCGCACAACGCGCGCAACGTGCTGAAAGAGGGCCTGACCATCAAGAGCGACAAGAACGACGAGTTCTGGCGCTCCTTCGAGTTCGGTCTTCCGCCGCCGCAGGTAAAGACGCCGTTCGTAACGGACAAGTTCGTGAGCATGCTGCAGGGTGCGGGCATCAACGTAAACAAGAGCGGCACGCATGTTGTGTTAGGCCCCGTCACTGACCACGAAGTGACTAAGCTGAGCTCGGGCGCTCTAGAGGTGCCGAGCCTAGATAAGTCCAAGTCGTTCATGGTTAGCGCCAAGAACATGAAGCCTGAAAAGGGCGGGTTGTTCGATCCGGTGCTAACCGGCGGTCTCAGTGGTACGCGCTGGGCGCACATGGATTTGGCCGAGCCCATACTCAACCCCATCTTCGAAGAACCCGCCCGAAGATTGCTTGGCATGACCGGCAAACAGATTGACGACGCAATGGCATCTCACGGCGGTCACGGGCTCAAAAAGCAACTCAACGCGATCAACCTCGCTGACCGCGAGAAGGAGCTGCTCGAGCACACTAAGACAAAGCGCGGCGCTGATCTCGACAACGCCGTAAAGCAGCTCAAGTACATCCGAGCTCTGAAAGAAGCAGGGCACACCAAGGCCGGCGACGCTTACGTGCTGAGCAAAATCCCGGTGATACCGCCCGTCATGCGACCCATTCTGCCATCTAACCGCGGCAACGAGTTGCAGGTTGCGGACATGAACTATCTATACCGCGACGTAGGTCTAGCAAGCGAAGCTCTACGCAGCGTAGCTGAAGTGGGCCTGCCCACAGCTACCGAAGATGCGCGCCGACACCTGTACGAATCCACGGGTGCCCTCTTCGGTCTACGTGAGCCTACGAGTCCGCAGCTGCAGGGCCGCCAAGCCAAGGGACTCATCGAGCAGATTACCGGCTCGGGCTCGCCCAAGATGGGCTACTTCCATCGCAAAATTCTGAAGCGGCAGCAGGACCTGTCGGGGCGCGCTACCGCTACTCCGGATAATACGCTCGCCATGGATCAGATAGGCGTGCCCGAAGACATGCTGTGGACTACGTACAATAAGTTCATCATGCGCGGCCTCGTCGGACAGGGGCACAAACCTACCCAAGCCGCTGAGATGGTAGAGAACCGGCACCCTCTGGCTAAGAGCATTCTGAACCAGGAGTTGTCGTTCCGGCCCGTCTTCGTAAACAGGGCTCCGTCTCTACACAAGCACAACATGGTCGCAGCTTACGCAGTGCCTGTGCAGGGCAAGTCCCTGCGCGTAAACCCGTTCATGGAGCGCGGCCAGAACCTGGATTACGACGGCGACACCATGCAGCTGCACGTACCCATCGGGCCCAAGGCTGTAGCTGAAGCGCAAAAGCTCACGCTCAGCAACCTGCTATTCGCGGACAAGAACCGGGACGATCTCATGATATTCCCGCAGCACGAAGCTATCATGGGGGTGTACATGGGCTCCCAGGATGCGTCAGGCGCTGTGCACAAATTCAAGACAAAGGCGGACGCCATGGCTGCGTACAAGGCGGGTAAGATTAAGTTGACCACGCCTGTGGAGATCGGATGACCCGCATGTCCTACATAGCTGGCAGACGTGCTGCGCTCCGCAAGCTGGGCATGGACTTAGAATTTGACACGCCCGAACAGCTGCAGCAGTACAACCAGGCACACACCACCATAAAGAACATCGGCGGTACCGTAGGTAGTATCGGCGGCGGGTTGGCGGGCGGCGCCGTAGGTACTGCCGCGGGCACTGCCGCAGGCGGGCCGGTGGGCGGTTTCGCAGGCGGCCTAGCTGGTGGCGAAGTTGGCGGGCGAATCGGCGAGAAGGTCGTAGGCGGTACCGCAGGCCTATACCACGACATCTATCACGACGTTAACCAGCGCACTGCCAAGGGCTACAATAACACGGTCGGCGAACTAAACCGTGCGGCAGGCATGCCGATGGGGGCTCGAGTATAATGCCCTTCAAGAGTCAGGCGCAGCGCGCATACATGCACATCAACCACCCAGATATCGCGGACAGGTGGGAGAAGCACACACCTAAAGGTAAGAAATTGCCCGAGCATGTCAAAAAGGCAGCGTACTTCTTTGGGTGCCAGAGAGCGCTAGGACTACTCAAACTGAGTGCGCAGGATGCTACGCACTTACCGCCCGACTACGCATCGGGCCCGGACGGGCCGCCAGGGCCGCCTCCCGGGATGCCGCAGGACCCGGGCGGGCCGCAGGCCGCTGAGGACGCACTGCTTCAGCAACTGGCCGAGCAGCAGCTAGATCCTGGGGCTAGTCAGGGACAGGGCTCGGATTCATTTGCAGAGTTCGCCCAAAAGGATAATACAGACGAAGTAATCGACGGCAATGCTATGCCTCCGGCGTCTGGAAATGTCGACGAAAAGCCTACGCACTGGAGCGGAAACGCCTCGCTAGAGGGCGGAGACGCGGGCACTAGGAACTACCAGATGGGGCTGCCGCGATTCGGTGGAACCTGATACATGGCAATAACGTTCGGACATCACCTTCTCAATGAAGCCATCCCTGCGGGGTATCGGCCTGAGGGTGTCTATACCAAAAAGAAGCTCCAAACGGCCATGACCCGGCTGGCCAAAGAGCACCCGGACAAGTACCCGCAGGTCATCACCGAAGTTAAGGCCCTTGGCGACATGTTCGCCACGCTCGACGGTGTGTCTGTAGGCCTGGATGATGTCGCGCCGCTGTACAAAGAGCGGAACGCGATCATGCACCCCGCCATCCAGGACTTCAAGAAAGCGAAGACGCGTGACGAGCGCATCGCAGTAGTTGCTAAGACGCAGGACAAGTTAATCGAGCACGCAGCGGCCCACCCGGGTACCATGGGCATGATGGCCCGATCAGGTTCTCGAGGTAACCAGCTGCAGCTCATGCGTGCCGTGGCCGGCCCCGCAGCCGCGGCCGATGAGCATGACCACATCCAGCCTTGGCTAACTACTAACAGCTACTCCGAAGGGCTTAAGCCGTCGGAGTGGTGGGCTACCGCGCGTGAAGCGCGCATGGCCGAAGTAAAGACCCGCGTCGAGGTTACCGAGCCCGGAGACCTATCTAAGACGCTATCTAACAATACCAGTGATCAGGTAGTCACCATAGGCGATTGCAATACGCACAATGGCTTGCACTTCGCTACATCCGACGCGGCCATCTTGGACCGCTATCTAGCCAAGCCGACTGGCGGATTCCCGTACAACACGCTGATTACTCCCCGCGTAGTTTCGCAACTGGTAAAGCAGAACGTAACGCACGTAATCGCGCGGTCGCCCATGACTTGCGAAGCTCGCGAGGGATTGTGCCAGCACTGCGTAGGCATAAACGTACAGGGCCGCCACAGCCCTATCGGTGAAAACATCGGCATTCGTGCGGCGCATGCCATGGGCGAGCCGCTCACGCAGCTGGCTCTTAATGCTAAGCACGGTGTGCGCGTGAGTGGCGAGAATCCCCTAGATATCAAAGGTCTAGAGGGATTCAAGATGTTGATCGAATCCCCCGAGTCCTTCAAGAACAAGGCAACGCTGGCGCCCAAGGACGGCCACGTACACGCAGTTACCGCGGCCCCGCAGGGCGGCCATTACATTACCGTCGGCACCAACAAGCTTTACGCTGCACACGGCCTTCAGCCGCTAGTCAAGCCGGGGGATAAGGTCTTTGCAGGAGACGCCCTGTCTGCTGGCGTGCCCAAGCCCGACGAAGTAGTCAGGCTGAAAGGGCTAGGCGCCGGGCGTGATTACCTTGTCAACCAGTTCGGTAAGATATACAAATCGTCCGGTGTTGACGTTGATCGACGCCACTATGAGGTCTTAGCCAAGGCTACCCTCAACCATTTGAACATAGATGAAGTTAGTTATGCGGATAGCGCGGAGCATGGGCTCATACGCGGTGACCGCATCAACTACAACCAGTTCGTTAACGTCATCGCCGACAAGGCCAAACAGCGCACGGTCGACACTGCCCTAGGGCACCATCTAGGTGAAGGCGTATTGCACCACCTTGCAGGTACCAAGATCACTGAACCCATGGTAGACGAGTTCAAACGCGCTGGTGTAACGCACGTAAAGACGACGATGAACGCGCCGTTGGTTTCGCCCCTAACCGCTCCGGCAACTCGTAATCCGCTGTACAACCCTGACTTCCTAGCCCGCCTGGGTCACCGCTACCTCAAGCAGACACTGCTCGAGGGCGCGCACGAAGGGCACAAGTCTAACATTCACGGCACGCACCCCGTGCCTGGTTTGGTGTTCTCAACCGAGTTTGGCGAAGGCATATCTGGGCGGTATTGAACCGCATGCCTGAAGCCTCTATAATCATTCCCGATTCGCTCAGGAGTTATGAAAATGTCGGAGAGCCCCCTTTTCAAGCGTGCGTACACCCGCGGTCTCAATGCAGAGCTTACGCGCCGCGGCGTAGCGCTGTACCCCACCAAGGAAGCTGCTGACTACGCAGCTGACTGGGTGGCGGATAACTCCGGAATGCCGGATCCGCTTGCGGCCCCCGAACAGATCACTGAGAAGGTCGCGGGCCTACTCTGCGATCAGCTTGTGAAGGCGGGGCATGAGCTCTGCCGCCAGGCCGGCAATAAGTACGACCCGTCGCTGTCCAAGACCGCGTCGTCGGTCTCGCCCGAGGACCGCGCTAACGCCGACGCCCTTTCTCTGATGCAGAAGGCGGCGGCTGAGACGGGCTCGCTCGTCACGGGCGGTACGCAGGAGAACACGCTTGCGGCTGCAGCGTCGTCCAACGACGAGGCCGCGCTCGAGCAGATGCGCCGTGCACAGGGCTATGCTAACCTGGGCGAGCAGGGCGTGGGCGGCTACGAGGACAAGGGCGTAGGCAGCGTGGGCGTGGAGCACAGGGCGCCGGAGGCTCCTGGCGCCACGGGCACCGGCACTAACTCGGCCATCGAGAACACGAACAAGATGGGCGCGCTTGCTGAGATCATCCGCAAGACGGCCGGCATGGGCTCGCTGCTCACCCCCGGTGGTGATGCGAACACGCTGGCGGCCGCCGCGACTCACAACGGCGAGGCTGCACTAGAGGCGGCGCGTCGTCCCGAAGGTTACGCGCACATGGGCGAGGACGGCGTAGGCAATACGAAGTTCGTCGTCCCCGCAGGCGCGGTGGTTGGCCGTGAGGTCAAGCCCAACGAGGCTCCGAAGGCCACCGGCAGCGGCACCAACTCGGTGATCGAGTTTGGCAAGAGCGCCTTCGACCAGCTCTTCGAGAGTACGGCACGCGACGTCGTCCAGTATCTGCCCGAGAAGATGGCGGATAACCAGAAGGTAGCGCATGTGCGCGCCATGATGGGTCTCGACACCGACAGCCGCGCGGCGTACCTGCGCGACATGTACAACGCCCTCGGCGCCAAGAAGGAAGCGTCGGAGCTCGTGTCGGCGCACTACACAAAGACTGCGGCTGCGAAGGTTGCAGGCATGGAGAACCTCCCGCCGGCGCTGCGCGAGAACGCCGAGAAGATGCGCAATAGCAAGTCCGACTCGAGCTCTGACGCCAAGCCCTTCGAGGGCAAGGAGACTCCGGCCGAGGAGGCTCTCGAGCACAAGGCGATGCTGGACAAGTCGGCGTCGCTCTCGGATCTTCGCGCGGCCCTCGCGCGCCTTAACGCGTAACAATTCGCTGGCACTAACAACCCCTGTGGGGTACGCCCAGGGCGGTAACCAACAGGTGTTGTATGTCGCGCAATAGCGCAGCTCTTAGGCTCGGCTCCGAGATCGTCATGGCTAAGTTAGCCTCGATGATCTCAGCGCCGGGCCTTTCTGCTATGCAGCCTCCCGCGCAGACGGCGCCGCCGAACATAGGGAAGCTCACGGACCCCGCGGAAGAGATGATGGCGGAACTGCCTACATCCGTTGCGCAAACGCGAGATAGATCTGCTAAGATAAACACACCGCGGATAATTACGACGCGTTGAGGAAATACTGATGCGTACGAAAGTAGCTCTACTGTCTCCGGCCGTAAACGCCGCGTCCATGCCTCCCTCGGAAGAGTCGCAGCGCGGCTACTTCGAACAACAGTTCGGCCAGATGGCTTATCAGGCCTTCTCGTCTAAGTTCCCGGACCTGATGCACGACGTCGTCACGTTCAAAGTGCTCGACGCAGACATCACCAAGAGTTCGGCCGTAGGCGCGTTCATTCTCGAGAAGAACGGGGAGTTCATCTATATCCCCGCGGTCATCTCAGATAACATGCTGAAGCCCTTCGACCTAATGTACGTGAAGTCGAAGGATATATTCCTACCGCTCTCTGTAGAGTGGATGGACGAGATCGCCAAGTCGTCTATCTCTAACATGGGCGAGGGCACTAAACTGCCCGAGACCGTGGCGACTGACGTAGACATCCGCAACCTAGTAGTGCCGCCCACTACGGGTCGGTACAGCTACGCCAGCGTATCCCCCAGGGCAAAGCTCGACGCTGCCGCCTCCGAGCCTCTGGGACGCAAGCTGACCAAGATCGCCAACGGCAACGACGGCATGCCCAACATTGGCGGTAGCGGCTCAGTGACTGAGCCCGACTACAACCCGGAAATCTGGGCTACTTTCGTCGAGCAGTTCGGCCGCATCCAGAATTCTACTCCTGGACAAGCGCTAGATAACGGCTCGATGGATCTCGAGACGCTGGCCAAGATGTACAAATCCCACCAGAAGACGTGGGAAATGACGCACAACCCGGCGCTAGCGCAGGGACAAGCTGCGGGGCAGGCGCAGGGCGGCATGGCCGGCATGGCACCGCCGGGCGCACAGGCAGTACCCGGCAGTCAGGCCGGCATGTCGGGACAGCCAGTAGGTACTGGCGGTGCCGTTGGCATTCAAGGCGCAGCACCTGGTATGGGGGCCATGCCTAAGATGGCCAACATTAAGTCAGACGCTGCGCACATAGCGGAACAGATGCTTGTAGACGGCATTGAGTCCGGGCGCATTTCAACTCCCAAAGACATAGGCACACACCTAAACAACCTGTTCTCTACAATGGGTTATGGTGCTGGGGGCGGCGCGGCTACAGGGGCGCTGCACGCCGCCTCTGACGGCTATTACGCCGACGTGCCCAGCGCGGCGCTACGCGGAGGCCTATACGGCGCGCTTGGCGCGCCCATCGGCGGAGCTCTAGGCAAGAGCGTCGCGCTACACCACCCGGAGGTCCTGGCACCTCGGGGCGGAGAGCTGCTAGGTAAAGCGATCGGCTCCGTGGGTGGCGGATACATCGGTGCCCGTTCGGCCCCTAATACGCTTTCAGATCTAGTTACGCCGGGCGATGCCGCCATGCAGGCGTACTACATGCAGAACGCGCCCAACACGCAGTTCTTCGGACAGCGCTACGCCAGTGTGCGTGAGACCCCAGAAGCTGGGTTGAAGGCCATGCTCAAGCACGCGGCCAAGCGTGTAGAGCACAAGCCGAAGCTGTTGGAGTTCCTGACTCGCGCGCCTACTGAGGTGAAGACCGCGTTCGCGCGTGTGCTCAACAAAAACCCGCGCCTTCTCAAGAAGGCCGCGGACATCTACGGCAAGGAGCCGCTACTCACCGCGCTGACGCCCACCGCGCAGAAGACTGCTGGCGGGGTCCCCATGCGTACGGGCGGCGCTCTTTACATAATCGACGCGGACACTCCGGCCAAGGAAATCACCACGTCGTTCGGCAGCGATGCGCCCGAGGCATTCAATGGCGTACTGCTGCGCGGGTACTACTTCAAGGACACGCGTCCGAAGCTGAAGCTCGCCGTGCAGATACAGGAGTACCACGACTTCCACGACGCGCGTGAGCCCGGCGTTTATCGCATCTACAACCTGAAGGGTGAGCCTAAGCCCGCCCTGGTGCTGGTTGAACCCTTCGACTTCGACAAGGAAGCACGCAACACATTCCCCCGCGACGCAGGGCGTGTGAAGCGTGTGAAGACCCGGATCCAGAACAACCAGAACGAGCGCGAGCCGGGTGATCTGGACCTTTACCAGATCGATAATCCGGGCCAGGACGTAGAGCGCTCTCACAAGACCCACCGTTGCGTGATTTTCCCCAACGGGGATTTCATGTGCAGCGACAAGGTACTGGGCGAGATGGTCACCGAAGCCACTCTGCCCAAGGGACCGCTCTACGACCGCATCATGCGAGACAGCTCAGCCAAGCCTGCGAAGGGCAAGGGCTGCTTCATCTCCAAGAGCGGGCGCCGCTACACGGGTAGCCGCCCCTGCGAGATCCGCGAAATCTCGTACGGCTCGGACGGCGTAGCTCGCGGAAAGATCAGCGACATTAACGGGTGGGGAATCGTCAATTTCGTCATCGACGCGCGCTCTCCCATCAACCGCCCGATGCGCATGCGGGACACCGATCTAGTCGTGATCCCCGCGAGCTGGAAGTGGATGCCGCTCAAGGAAGAGGTTGAGTCTAGTGACTACCTCATGAACCCCAAGGCGCTCCAGATGACCGTAATGGACGCGCTAGGGTCGATGGGCGCATCCGAGATCGTCGCGCGGCGTGCTGGCGAAAGCATGTATGCCGTCAACGGCAGCCGCACTCTCGACAAGAAGGCGGCGCTGTATAAGATCGCTGCTGACTACGAGGTACACGCCTCTGCCGCGGAAGCGATGCTGAAAATCGCAGAGCACACGGGTGTATGCCGCGCCTTCACGGTCACACCGCGCCAGTACGCGGGCATGAACTACACGATGAAAATCGCGCAGGGTCAGGCCGCGCCGATGACGCCTATGGGCGGACCCCCGGCCATGCAACAGCCGGCCCCCGCTGCGCCGCCCGCGGCGCCTGCCGCGCCGTCGCCGGTAGAGCAGGCGTTCACTGAGGTGACGCAGGGTATGCAGCAGCAGATTGCACAGCTGCAGAGCAACCTGGACATCCTCATGACGGTGCAGCAGCGCGCTATGGAGCTGTCGGGGCAGGCACCGCCCGCGCAGGACCCATCGCAGGCGGGCCCGCAAGGCATGCAGCAGGGAGCCCCGGCGGATCCGTCCATGCAGGGCGCCCCGCAGCAGGGTATGCCTCCGCAAGGCGCGCCCCCTCAAGGAGCACCGCCGCAGGGAGCACCTGCAGACCCGTCCATGCAGGGCGCTCCGCAACAGGGCGCACCCGCCGATCCATCCATGCAAGGCATGCCCCCGGGCATGACCCCTGAGATGGGGTCGGACCCCAACGCGCAAGCGATGGACCCTGCGATGGCGCAGCAGCAACAGCAGCCCCCGGCGGTGATGTCCACGGAGTCGCCGTCTGCGTCCGAGATTGCGGCGCAGGTCAACCCGAACTTCCTGAACAACGCGGGTACTTTCAACGATGCAGGCGCATTCGACGCCGGCGCGATTGCGTCGCTGTCGCAGAAGCCGGACCTGCGCTCGCTCGGGTCGCAATACGCAGCCAATCTCGAAGACAGCATCGACGACCTGGGGCGTACGCTACTGACTCTGTACATGCAGGAGAACGATCTCAAAGAACAACTCGGCGACGAGTCGTTCACTGAGCTCGAGACACAGCTTCGGGATTCGTTCAAGAATCTCGGAGACCTAGTGTTGACTCTCACGCATAATACGAGCATGCTTTCGCAAAGTGCGGCGTGATCCTCGACATGTATTTCGCGCTCTGAGCGAGAAAACACGAGTTCCGGAGACAGAACTCGAACGGTCCCTCTACGTCACCTTACACGGCGCTTCCGATCTGAGTAAGGTGACGCCTCTGAGGCCTTGGACCGCCGCAGACCTCATAGACCCCAGTCTCGGGTATCCGCTAGAAGTCTATCGAACTGACACCACGCGCGGTGTCATCGAAGCCTTCTTGATAGCCACTAGTGACGATCACGAAGTCGCTAATGCCCTGGGCATGAGTACAGACGAAGTCAATGCGTATAGGACGCTGTTTTTCGATACGTCCAAATTCAAGACAGATCTGGATCTTATGGTGTACTTGCAGGCCATCCCCGAGGATGCTCCTAACAAGGCTCTGTTCAAGATCGCCTTCCACCAAGGCATCGGCGCCCTCCGGTGGCACTTCTGTCGTAGCAAGGGCGAGGTAAGCCCCGGCGATGTGGTGCGCACCATCATGACCGACTCGTTCTACAGGTCACTCGAGCACCGCGGACAGCCCATCACCAGCAAGGCCGCCAAGGAAGCCGCTAAGATGGCCAACGCAGCGCTGATGTCGGCCCGGGTACTGCTCAACGACAACGACCAAGTCGAGACCAATATCGAATCTCTCCGCATGAAGTTCGAGGAGATCCGAAAGAACCGCACTGTGGAAGATCTGGCCAAAGCCGGGCTAGAATTGGTGCACTGAGGCCCCATGACCGCCGTCACAGACAAAGACTACCAAAAACTAGCCGAAGCCGTGTCGGAGGACTTGGTGCAGCAGCGTATCCCGCTGAACGAAAGCATCACCAAGTTAGCCACGAAGATGGAGCTCACGGACGAGCAAATCGCTCGCCTCTGTGAGACCACCAACAACACGACGTTCAACAAGATGTTCAAGGCCAAGGGCGCCGACAAGACCGCGAGCGACCGCCTCGTTGAGTTCGACGTCGCGGACAAGCAAAAGGTCCTGGGCAGCCTGATTAAGCGCGCCGAGCGCAACGTCGATACGGCCAAGACGGCGTCGTACCTGGACTTCGCAGATTTGCCGGACTCCATGCACGAAGTTCGGAACCCGGAGCCGGAATCAACAGGGCACACCAAAGAGGCGTTCGTATTGCGCCCCGAGGGTGGCCCTTCCAAGGAAGCCGACATCCGCACCCTGCGGAAGGTCGCTGCTCACCTGCGTCAACGCAAGACCGCCGCAGAACTCGAGTACGTAGACTGCATGGGCGAGCTGCACACGCAGTTTAAGCGTGTATACACCCCCCCGTTCTCGAAGTTCGAGAAGCAGGCCGCCGCGCTGCACGGAAAGACCGCCGAGGCGCACCTCAATCACCTGCGGGGACTCCTGCGTATGCCCGAGGTCACGTACAACACGGAGGTCTTGTCTAAGACCGCCGGATTCGTAGACGACAGCGGCCCCGAATTCGTGTTGTTTAGCAAGTTGCTGAAAACGGCTAGCGAGCTAAGTGACCTGACCGCCGCCATCAAAAAGCTGGAAGGTGTGCTGTGAGTCGTTTCAACGAGACAGTGCAGAAACTAGCCGCCTCGCCACGGTTAGTGTCCCTGCTACCCGGAGTACCTTCGCAGCTAACCAAGACTGCTGCTCCTGCCGGTGCCGCCGCCGGGGTAGCCACGTCTGCTGCGCGTACCTTTGGCTACGACGTAGCCAAGGAAATAGCCAAAGCCATGGGCACCGCGGTAGTGGTGGGCGGTGGTACATTCGCGGCCAGTAAGCTGTACGATCATCTAGCTGGCCCTCAGCGCGCGGAAGATGCGCATCAGGCCGAGTTGGGTAAGCTAAAGGCGCAGGCGTCCTTCAAGGCGCGCAGCTTGATGCAGCTGAAAGACCACCACGATCGCTCTCTCGCCCACGCGATGAAAGACGAGATCGTGGGCAAGGCCGACAACAAGCTCATGCACGCTACGTTCAACACAATGAAGCGGTTCGCGCCCAACCTAGCTGCCGATGAGAACGCCGTAACCAGTTTCCTACGCGAACACGCCATCTACGGCACGGGACCGTCGTATGCGGCGCTGAAAAATCTGGCCGACGCTGAGTCCGCCGTGGCAAAGGCGGGGGGTGTGTGATGAGTACGCTAAAGGATGTTCTAGTAAAGACCGCTTACCGCACGCAGACGACCAGCGGCGTATCGCACGGCTACGGCTACGGCTACGGGAGCCCGTACTACGGCTACGGATACGGAGATCCTTACGGGGGTATGACCTACAGTACAAACACCACGTACATGGACCCTACGCTCGAAGAAATTCGAGGCGGACAACAGCAGTGGATGGGCATGTCACCCGCGGCTAGGGAAGCCTATGTGCGCCCCGACCACGTAGGGCCCGCCACTGCTGGAGGCGTGGTGCTGGGTGGCCTGGGTGGTGCGGCACTGGGTTACGGCGGTGGCGCCCTTGTCGGGCACCCTGAGCTTGGAGCAATGCTCGTCGGCACCCTTGGAGGGGTAGGCGGAGGTGTCTGGGGTCACGGTAAGGGTGTAGCGTCTGCCCGGGAAATGGCGCGCGACCCTGAAGTGCCTAACGAATACGCCTACGAATTAGCGCGTAAGCAGCTACTAGCCGAGGCGCTAAAGCCCAAGGCCCCCGATGCGACCATACTGCCTGTGGGAGAGCCCGTGTCGGTATCACAGGCCAAGCCCCCGACCGAGACCAAAGAGGCCAGCATCGCCTCCAGCCCCGCGATCTCCAACATCATCAACCGCGCGCGGCAGGCAGGTCTTCACAAGATCGCCGCGCAGATGCACAACACGCCGGAGTTCACCCTCAAGACGGCCGTGCAAGTGCTAGGAACGCGTCTGGCCGAGCATAACGCGCGTCACGCCAAGATCGCGCAAGGCCTCGCGGCGTTTGACGAATCGCACTGAGAATAAACCGTGGGCACGAAGATAATCACGTTAGGTGAGCAATTCTCCACAGGAGAACCGACTGTTCAGTTGGTTGCGACCTGGGGTAGGAACGGGCGCGTCCTGCGTGAGAGCACTTCGTTGACTAAGCGGGCCTCGCACAGCCCCGCCGAAGACTACATAAAGAACGTAACCCCCGAGCCCGGCAAGACGATCGTCTTAGTCATCGGTCTCGGGGATAACGAAACTTACGGACTGAACCGTAACGGTGACGGTTTCCCGTCCGAGCCCGTGAAGGGGAAAATCGCGGCCGACGAGGTGCTTACCAAGCACTACAAGTCGTACAAGCGCGCTAACGTATTCGAACATCACGTAAACGATGACCCGAAAAAGGCCATCGGTAGGGTGAAGGAAGCCTTCTGGAATCCGTACATGCGGCGCGTAGAGCTGCTCGAGGATTTCGACAACGCAAAGGCTCCTCACCTGTTAGAAAAGATAGCCTCGGGTCAGCCGCTGGCTAAGTCGATGGGCTGTCGGATCAAATACGACGTGTGCACCAGCTGCGGCAACAAGGCTAAGACGCGCGCCGACTATTGCGATCACCTCAAATACGCCATGTCTGAAATAGACCCTCACACGGGCGTTCAGAATGGTGCACTCAACCCCAGCCCGGACTTCTTTGATTCTTCGTGGGTAATACGCCCCGCCGATCGCACAGGCTACATGCTCAAGAAGGTCGCGCGGGATGGCGCTTACGAGATTCGCTCTAGCTCTTTCGAGCTAGGTGAAATATCCGATGATCTAAAGCACAAGTCTGCTGCTTTGGCCAAAGCGGCAGATATCGAAAAGGTTCTCAAGGGAGAACCTGCAGCTACAGTGTCTAACCTGACTGAGGGAGACGCCAAGCTAGTAGAAAAATACCGCGATCAATCCGCGAAACGTGAGGGAGACAATTCCCCCGACATGGTGCGGATCATGATCAGCTACAAGCCATCCAAGGCGATGGGCACGGCGGATAATCTAGGACTGCCGCTTGGGTTAGGTAGCCTGCTTAAGTACTTCCTAGGCCGAATGGCGCCAGAGCTTACAGATGCTCTGGACGAAAAGACCGAAAAGTCCGCCAGCGCTCATCTAGGTCTACTTCATGAGACTTTTGCCCGGTACCCGCGCTTCTTCAACGACGTATTGAAGACGGCACAACTCGACGTACCTGAGCATGACGCCGCGCTGGCCACCAAGCTGGCTGCGTACACACCTCCGGGTATGGAGGGCGATTACTGGCGCCGCCGCATAGTACCGCGGTCTCTGGATACCCACGCCCGTCCTCTCACGGACACCATGAATTGGACTGACCCTAACACGGGGCAGCTATACCAGACCAACTACGGCGTAGTGCAGAAGACGCACGACAAGCTACTGCAACAAGCGGCCAAGAACAGGGCGTTGCGCTCGGCCGGCCTTTTTGGCGGCAGCGCTCTCTTAGGTGCAGCCGGGCTGGGCTTGGGCTTGATGCGCAAGACACGCCCGATGATGCTGCCTGCGCTAGTGGGCTCTGCGGGACTGGGCCTCTTAGGTGCGGGAAACATGCTATCGCCGCTTGACATGCCCGGGCCTAAGATCCGCACCGACGAGGGCGAGACCATCTCGGGCTGGACAGAGATGATGCCCAAGCACGGACAACACGCTATTGCACCCGAGCTAGCGTATCTGATAAAGCGCGCTAGTGATTCGCGTCCGGCGCGGCTTCCCGAGGCCGCTGTCAATACATACTGGGCCCAGATAAAGAGCGCCGAGGTTCGAGATACAGACTCGCCGCTTCTCGGCCACACACTGGACTTTGCTAAAGTCGCAGAAATCGTTGGGCGCTCTATACTGTCTCTCGCTGTCTGAGCGCTTGCGCAACAAAAACAACCTCCTATCATCAGACCTGAAACCCATTGAGGGATCCCAAATGGCTACTGAAAGCGCTTTCGACCGAATCCTCCGCACCCTCGACGACGCCGACGCGGGTGTTCAGACCAAGACCGCTTCGGCTGCGGAGCCCTCGACTGAGGCTCGTATGCTGGAGGCTGTCCGCCGTGTAGCGGAGAGTTCGTCTAAGGTTGCGGCTGCTCCGGCTGCGGCTGGAAATTCCCCCAGCGCTGATCTTCAGCGCATGGCGAAGGAAGCACAGGCCAGTGAGCAGGAAGCGCTCACGAAGCAGGCGCACTTCATGGGCGCGGCCCTCGCGGATGGGTTCATGGAGCGCTTCGCTCAGTACGACGTAGCCCTCTCCAACGCCGGCGTTAAGACCGCTGCCGTAAATCAGGACACGATCAAGGAAGCTGCGGCCATCGGCTACCAGGCTGCGGTAGCTGACATGGAGAAGACCGCCGCTGCTGAGTACGAGCGCGGGTACAACGACCAGCTGGCGCACATTCACAAGGTCGCGTCGGATATCCACTACGGCGGCCAGGCTATGGCGGCTTCGGTGGTAGAGCAGCTGGCGAAGCGCTGAGCTAAACCGTGGCTAACTACACCGACATATCGGCAATCGCCGACGAGGTACTTACCTCGGTTCGGGAGTCGTCCACCAAGACTGCTTCTGAGGCTACGCCTGCGTCCACACTGACGACGCAGATAGGGCGCAGCCTCAAGGCGGCTGCTGCAGCCATCCGCGGCACAGACGAAGCTCAGGTCACCGACGCGGATATTGCCGCGGTGCTATCGCAAGCGCGAAAGTACGCGTCGGCGGATAAAACGGCCTTCTGGCCCTTCTCGTCGAGCAGCCCGCCGAAGCCTGCTAAGCCAGAGCCTGTGTTCGGCGGCTATGCCAGCGATGACGCGTACACTAATGCGTACTA